>Ga0114966_10000072_pt1 | contig 85707 bp, 79 predicted proteins | sample M_130207_XF_Meta_FD_87029 | JGI IMG/M metagenome (GOLD analysis project Ga0114966, IMG submission 87029) | Freshwater microbial communities from Lake Montjoie, Canada to study carbon cycling - M_130207_XF_MetaG | ecosystem: Environmental > Aquatic > Freshwater > Lake | place: Lake Montjoie...
ATTCCACTTATTCCAGAAATACCCGACAATCCACTTATTCCACTTATTCCAGAAATACCCGACAATCCACTTATTCCACTTATTCCAGAAATACCACTCAATCCTGAAATACCACTTAAACCTGAAATACCTGAAAGACCACTTTGACCTGATATGCCTGATATACCACTGATTCCACTCAACCCTGATATACCTGAAAGACCACTTATACCACTTTGACCTGATATGCCTGATATACCACTCAACCCTGATATACCTGAAGTACCAGATATACCACTTAAACCGCTTATACCACTTCTACCTGAAAGTCCACTTAAACCACTAACACCATCACAAACATATGAAGTACATGCAATTGTACCACTACCATTTAAAGCACCATTAGTAATTATGGTATATCCATTAAATGAGTATAACCCAGCACCTACGCTTGTACCTGTAACTTGGAAGATTAAAAAATTAGTTGGACTAGTTGGATTAACCATTTGTATTTTACAACCAGCGGCTATTCCTGTTAACCAAGTAGTTGCATTACCTGTTGTACCTGTTGTTATTCCAAGGTCAACATAAGATGTTGTACTTAACTGAATTATTGTTGGTGGGTTAGTATCAAATCCATAAGCTCCAGCCCCACCACCACCTTGTTTGTAAATTAAAGAATTGCTACCACAAGTACCAAACAATCCTGATACACCACTAATACCACTTCTACCTGACAATCCACTTATACCAGACATTCCACTTATTCCACTTAAACCAGATGTACCTGAAATTCCGCTTAAACCTGAAATACCAGATGTTCCTGACAATCCACTTATTCCACTAGTTCCTGAAATACCACTAATTCCACTTATGCCAATTATACCTGATAATCCGCTAATTCCTGAAGTACCTGATATGCCGCTTAAACCTGAGATACCTGAAGTACCTGATATACCACTTGTACCACTAATACCGCTTAATCCACTAATTCCAGATATACCTGATGTACCTGATATACCACTTATACCACTAATTCCTGATGTTCCTGAGATTCCACTAATACCTGATAAACCAGAAACACCTGATATTCCACTCAATCCGCTAATTCCTGATGTTCCGCTAATTCCACTTAAACCACTAATACCACTTAATCCACTAATTCCACTTATTCCTGATGTACCTGATATTCCGCTTAATCCTGAAATACCCGATAATCCTGAAATACCGCTTAAACCCGATATTCCTGATGTTCCAGATATACCACTAATCCCTGAAATTCCACTAATTCCACTTAATCCTGATGTACCACTTATACCTGATATTCCACTCTGGCCCGATGTTCCCGATATTCCTGAGATTCCACTAGTACCACTAATACCCGATATACCACTAATACCCAGTATACCTGATATTCCACTTAAACCCGAAGTACCGCTAATTCCTGAGATACCGCTTTGACCTGAAATACCTGATATTCCACTTATTCCGCTTGTGCCAATCAATCCACTTATACCACTAATACCTGAAGTACCACTAATTCCTGATATTCCACTTTGACCCGATGTTCCTGATATACCACTAATACCACTTAAACCCGATGTGCCTGATATTCCTGAAATACCTGAAGTACCACTTTGACCTGATATTCCACTAATTCCACTTAATCCTGATGTACCACTTATTCCACTTATTCCACTTTGTCCCGATATTCCAGAAATTCCTGAAGTTCCAGATATCCCACTTATTCCTGATATACCCAATAAACCAGAGACACCTGAAGTTCCTAATAATCCACTAATACCTGACGTACCTGAGATTCCTGATATTCCGCTAGTACCACTAATACCCGATATACCGCTGATTCCTTGTAAACCACTAATTCCTGACGTACCTGAGATACCCGAAATACCCGATATTCCTGAAGTACCAGATATTCCACTCAAACCCGATGTTCCTGAGATACCACTTAAACCCGAAGTACCTGAGATTCCTGAGATACCACTTTGACCTGATATACCACTCAACCCTGATATACCTGAAGCACCTGAAATACCTGAAATTCCTGATATTCCACTAATTCCTGATTGACCGCTTATACCACTAATTCCACTTAATCCTGAAGTACCTGAGATTCCTGATATTCCACTTTGACCTGATATTCCCGATATTCCTGATGTACCACTTATCCCACTTATACCACTTTGACCTGATATACCACTCAACCCTGATATACCTGAAGCACCTGAAATACCTGAAATACCACTTATTCCACTTAAACCAGATGTTCCTGATATCCCACTTATACCTGATGTTCCACTTATACCTGAGATACCGCTTTGACCAGAAGTACCACTTATTCCTGAGATACCGCTTTGACCTAAAATACCTGAAATTCCACTAATACCACTTGTTCCACTTAATCCGCTTATACCTGAAGTACCACTTATTCCTGAGATACCACTTTGACCCGATATACCCGATATTCCTGATATTCCTGACGTTCCGCTTATTCCACTTATACCACTAGTTCCTAAAATACCGCTTATACCTGAAGTACCACTTATACCGCTGATTCCACTTTGACCCGAAATACCACTTAAACCTGATATTCCTGAGCCACCAGTACCTGAGATACCACTAATACCAGATGTTCCTGATATCCCACTTATTCCACTTAAACCCGAAGTACCTGAAATTCCTGATATTCCCGATGTACCTGATATTCCACTAATACCCGACGTTCCTGATATTCCCGAGATACCTGAAGTACCCGAGATTCCACTTATTCCACTTATTCCACTGGTACCTAATAAACCCGAGATACCAGATGTACCTGAGATTCCAGAAATTCCTGAAGTTCCTGATATTCCGCTTATACCACTTAAACCACTAATTCCGCTTTGACCTGATATTCCTGAAATACCACTTGTACCACTGATTCCACTGATACCTGATATACCTGATGTACCACTTATACCACTGATTCCTGATGTACCTAATAACCCACTAATACCCGATGTTCCTAATATACCTGAAATACCACTTAACCCACTTATACCCGAAGTACCCAATAAACCCGAAATACCAGATGTACCACTAATTCCACTAATACCACTTGTTCCACTTAATCCACTTATACCTGATGTTCCACTTATACCACTAATACCTGAGATACCTGATATTCCTGATGTACCACTTAAACCTGATATACCTGAAATACCCGATATTCCACTTTGTCCTGAGATTCCACTTATACCACTATTACCTAACAAACCCGATATACCTGATGTTCCCAAAATTCCACTTATACCCGAAATACCACTTAATCCACTTATACCGCTAGTTCCTGAAATACCCGAGATACCTGATGTACCAGATATACCCGATATACCACTTTGACCTGATATACCACTTATTCCTGATGTACCTAATATACCACTGATTCCTGAAGTACCTGAAATACCTGAGATACCACTAGTACCTTCTATACCACTTATACCACTTATACCTGAAGTACCTGAGATTCCTGAAATTCCTGATGTACCACTTATTCCAGAGATACCTGAAGTACCTAAGATTCCTGAAATACCCGATGTACCTTGAATACCACTTATACCTGAAGTACCCTGTAAGCCTGAAATACCTGAAGTACCACTTATACCGCTAATTCCACTTTGACCTGACGTTCCTGAAATACCACTAATTCCGCTAATTCCACTTAAACCACTAATTCCGCTTTGACCTGAGATTCCTGATATCCCACTGATACCAGAAGTTCCTAATAAACCACTTATTCCTGAAGTTCCACTGATACCTGAGATTCCTGAAGTACCTGATATACCTAAAATACCACTTAAACCACTTGTGCCACTTATACCTGAGATTCCTGATACTCCACTAGCACCGCTAATACCACTTATACCTGAAGCCCCTGATAAACCACTAACTCCCGATATACCACTAACACCTGATTGTCCTGATAATCCACTAATTCCTGAAACACCACTCTGTCCGCTTATACCACTAATACCTGATGTACCACTTATTCCTGATTGACCGCTTATTCCACTTACACCCGATATTCCACTCTGTCCGCTTATACCACTAATACCTGATGCACCACTAATACCTGATGCACCCGATGTACCTACAGTACCACTTAATCCACTTAATCCACTTTGTCCTGAAATTCCTGATTGGCCACTTATTCCTGAAGTACCTACAGTTCCTGATAAACCACTAACTCCCGAAGTACCACTTATTCCCGATATTCCACTCGTTCCAACAGTTCCTGATATGCCACTAATACCTGAAGTGCCTACTAACCCTGAAATTCCACTTGTACCAACTGTACCTGATAATCCACTAATACCACTTGTTCCCGAAGTACCCACTATTCCTGATATACCACTTGTACCGACTGTACCTGATAATCCACTAATACCTGAAGTGCCTACTAACCCTGAAATTCCACTTGTACCTACTAACCCTGAAATTCCACTTTGTCCTGAAATTCCGCTCACACCACTTATTCCCAATACACCTGATTGCCCTAATAATCCACTAATACCTGATGTACTATTACCACTTATACCACTAATTCCTGATGTACTATTACCGCTAATACCCGATATACCTGATGTGCCTGCACCTGACAAACCACTAATACCACTTTGTCCATTACCATCCAAACCACTTATACCTGATATACCAACACCACTTTGTCCTGATAAACCTGAAGTTCCACTTTGTCCTGATAAACCTGAAATTCCACTTGTTCCTTGTAATCCACTAATACCTGATATACCACTAATACCTGATTGACCAGATATACCCGATATACCCGATGTTCCTGATGTTCCACTTAAACCACTAATTCCGCTAGTACCGCTTATACCACTTATTCCTGAAATACCAGAGGTACCTAATAAACCACTAACTCCTGATGTTCCGCTAATTCCTGAGATTCCTGATGTACCAGATATACCTGACGTACCTAATAAACCACTTATACCACTTGTACCAGATATTCCACTAATTCCTGACGCACCACCCAACCCACTTAGACCCGAGATACCTGAAGTTCCCAATAATCCACTAAAACCGCTTAAACCTAAAACACCACTTAATCCGCTAATACCACTTGCACCTGATAGACCACTTATTCCTGACGCCCCACTCAAACCACTAATTCCTGAAAAGCCACTTATACCACTAAATCCTGAGATTCCACTAAGTCCACTTATACCAGAAGTCCCTGAAAGACCTGATATACCTGATAGACCATTTATACCGCTTGCCCCACTCAATCCTGAAATTCCGCTTGCACCTGACAAACCACTGACACCTGAAAGTCCACTGATACCTGAGGTACCACTTAATCCACTTACACCGCTAAGTCCTGATATACCCGAAAGTCCACTAATTCCACTCGTACCTGATAAACCGCTAATACCTGATATTCCACTTAATCCTGATATTCCTGACAATCCACTAACGCCACTCAAACCACTTATTCCTGATGCCCCACTTAATCCACTTATACCACTAAAACCTGATATACCTGACAATCCACTTATTCCTAACGCACCACTCAATCCTGAAATACCACTTGTACCACTTAGTCCCGAGATTCCTGACGCACCACTGATTCCTGATGTTCCACTTAAACCACTAATTCCTGATGTACTATTACCGCTAATACCTGATGTTCCACTTAGTCCGCTAATACCGCTAAAACCTGAGATTCCACTCAATCCTGATATACCTGATAATCCACTGATACCCGAGGTACCACTAAGTCCAGAAATACCTGAAAGTCCTGATATTCCACTCAAGCCGTTAATACCGCTAAAACCTGAGATTCCACTCAATCCTGTAATACCACTAACATTAAATGTACCTCCGCTATTATTTGTAAATATTAACGTACTAGCAGCAGCGCTATATGTACCACCAGTTACAAATATATCTTTTGGTAAGTTTTGATATGTTGTTGCAGATATCGTATTTGCCGTTAATCCACTTAAGAAATTTGTCGACCCACTAACCGTACCACCACTTAACGGTAAATAGTTACCAGACGCTGTTGATGTTGAACCAGTTGTAAAACCTGTAACCTGAAATGTACCACCTGTTGAGTTAACAAATGTTGCAGTACCTGTACTATTATTATATGTACCACCTGTTACATAAACATTTGACGATGAACCAGTTATACCTGATAAACTTATAGTAAAAGCTGAATATTGGTCAATTCTATTTTGTGTTAGGATAATATTGTTTGATGACAGGGTAAACCCAGTCACAAAAGTATCATCAAGCAATAATGGCTCAATTATAAATGTTTCATTAATATCTCCAAAGTTATTTACACAGCTCATATTGTATTACCGATTAATTGAAATTTACCTGTTGCTAAATTTGATTTATAAACTCTTATACTAACAGTACTATTAGCACTTATTGCTATTGGCGATGTTAATGTCAATCCGTCAAACACCCCAACACCATTAACTGATATAACAATCCTGCTAATATCCTCAACATTTATTAGTTGGTTAAAACTAATAGCATATTGTGCATTAAATGAAAACCTAGGCTCAGACCTTGGTTTAAATACAAACGTATACGTTGCAGTATTACCTCTTACAATAGGGTCAAATATAACATTATGAAATGTTTTATTTTCATCCAACTCAATTAGTGTATAAACTCTATTAATTGTTGGAATAACCTCAAAATCATTTTCATCTAAAATATATCCAAGCAGTGTCATATCAAATAATTGAACATAAAACCTTCTATTTTCAAAATCGTCAATATTACTTTCATCACTAATACCTTCCAAATGAACAGGCATTGGGTGACCCTTAACGTTAATGTATGCTTGTCTTGACTGAAACGTTCTTTGAACTAAAGAATTTAATTTATTTAAATCTTTCATTCTATTTGTAAAAATCCTAACCTCATAACTAATATCAACCGATGTCGGTTGTGGTACTTTATATACATCAACGCCCTTTCTAGCACCATCCCAAGTTGGAACCTTCATATATGTATAGGTTCTGTTGCCTGGGATATTGTAGTTACCTGCTTGATTTTGCCCTACTTGCGCATCTGGTTTTCTAACGATTGTAATAAAGGGTAATTGAATATCTTTATATTTATCACTAAACTGCCAAGTTTTTGTAAACTCAGACCATCTTTGTATTGTTAAAAACAACACAGGTACCTTTTCACCATCAACAGTTATACTTAATTCATTTTTAACAAAATCAACAAATGTTTCATCCATATCTTCTTCAGAAACACCTCTAGGCAAAAATGTTCCATGGTCAGCAATATCATCAAGAATTTCTTGCCTTCTTTCTGGACCTATTTTACCTGGGTTAATGTTTATGTTATTTCTAAAGCCTTTTGGAACTGCCATTTCTTAATATTTAATTTAATTTTATACACCCCTAAATTCAGAAGCGTCTACTGGCGCACAAACAACTGTTCTAAACGCCCCTTTCCACCCCATTATTGTATGTGCGTTATCAAAATTCTTTTTTCCGTCATTTGAAACACTAAAATATCTTATATCTGTTTCAGTCACTGGGTATCCTATATAATCACCGTAAGCTATATCAATTTTCTGTTCAGTAAGCTGAGCATCATAAATACCAAATGTCAATTGCCCATCTTGTAAATATCTAGCCGAACCATTTGAATTATAACTTTTATTTTCTGGCTCTGCCATTATAGGTATTACCTTAAGCTCAATCGGTGGAAAAAATCTAATACCATCTTTAGTTGCCTCGGTATACAAATTATCATATTGCGTCATATCTCTGTCAACTCTATAAAGGATAAGAGTAAAGTTACCATCACCCTCAATAGCCTCCCTACCCATACTAACTTCTAGTTCAAAATCTTCACCAGAAAAAAACTTGTTTATACGCGTAATTGGTGTTATTTTAGAGTTTGCCATATCTTTTATTCATAAATATTTAGATTAAGTTAAATATTCTTAAGTACTTGATTTTATTTGATATTTTATTATATTAGTAATATAATATTTATATTAAAACACAATCAAATTGATTAATCTTGATGATATTAAAGGTCATTCAGCGCTTAGCCTACTGGAAGAATATTCTGGTATAAATCCGTATATTCGCAAAATGAAAAAAGAATATTTAAAAAACAAAAAGGTTAAATTAACGGAAACGCAAATAAAATATATTATTGATAACCACCAAAAAGAACCTATACCTATAAATAAAGTCGTAAATATTACACCTTTTTTAGGCGAAGAACTTCAAAAAAAAGAAGAATTATCATTTCTTCCAGAAAGAGTTTTGATTGAATACATTTTAGCAGAAAACGAAAAAACATTTCATGTATATGGTAAATTAAAAAGAAACCAAACAGAATCAAAAATGTATTGGTTACCAAAAACACAAGTTTTGGATGACCCATATTATGAAAAAATAGATATAGAAGTAAATTTTGATAAATACAATGATATCTTAAAGAAGAGTGGCAAACAATTATATCAGCATCAGGAAGAAGGTATCAAGTTCCTTTTATCTAGAAACGGAAGCATATTAGCTGACGATATGGGTCTTGGTAAATCAATACAGTCAATTATAGCAGCTCTAGAAAGCGGTGCTAAAAATATACTAATTGTCTGTCCTTCAGCGGTTAAGATAAACTGGAAACGTGAAATTAATGTATTTTGTGATGATGTTGCAATTGTTGAAGGTAGGAAATGGCAAAAAGCAAAGTTTACCATAATAAACTACGACATTTTAAAGAATTTTCATACATTAGGTGACGGCAAGAAAAAAGAATCTACTGACCCTGTATTAGAATACAATAGACATATTGTTAATTCTAATTTTGATTTAGCAATTGTGGATGAAGCACATTATTTAAAAAACAATAAAAGTATTCGTGGAGAAATTATGGTTGACTTAACGGTTAAGTATAATATTGACAAAGTTTGGTTGTTAACTGGAACACCAATCGCTAATAGACCCATGGACTTTTTTAACCTACTAAAGATAATAAAGTCACCAATAGCTGACAATTGGCAATATTTTGCTACTAGATATTGTGATGCAAGAAAAATGTTTAGAACATTAAAAAATGGTCGTAAAAAACAAATATGGTTAACGGATGGCGCCTCAAATCTAGACGAATTAGCAGCAAAAACAAAAAATTTAATTCTTAGAAGATTGAAAGAGAATGTGTTAGATATGCCAGACAAAATTATTACACCTATGTATCATCAATTATCAGATAAGGGATGGGACGAGTATGATAGACTTTGGGAAGACTATTTGGAAAAAAGAAAAGCTGAAAAAAAGAAAGGTCCAGTACAAAAAGATTTAGTTGAATTAATTCTTTTAAGAAAATTTATTGCGATGGAAGCAATTCCACAAACAATTGAAATGGTTGAAAATATATTGGAAACTGGTAAAAAAGTTATTATCTTTACTAGTTTTACAGATGAGTTAAATGAATTAGCGGAACATTTTGATAAATTATGTGTAACACATAATGGTCCTATGAATGATAAGGAAAAACAACGTTCAGTTGACAATTTCCAAAATAACGATAAAATTAAAGTATTTATAGGTAATATTAAATCAGCTGGTGTTGGTATTACATTAACAAAAGCAAATTTCGTTGTATTCAATTCATTTGATTGGGTCCCAGGCCAAAACGAACAAGCTGAAGACAGAGCATATAGAATTGGGCAAAATAACAACGTAAATGTTTATTATCAAATGTTTGAAGATACAATATCAACAAGAATGTGGGAAACACTTAGAACAAAAAAAGATATTATTTCCACAATCATAGGTGATAGCCAACTATCCGATGAAGAAATTATTGAAATAATGACAGATAAATTAATTGATGAAGACAATGGTTAGATTATACACAGTTGAAAACTGCCCATATTGTGCAGAATTAAAAGAAATTTTTAAAAACGAAGGTGTTGAATTTGTTGAAGTTGATGTTAATAAACCAGAAAATGAACCTGAGTTTAATAAGCTATATGAAATAGCAAAATGTGACGATGTACCAATGGTTAAAGTTGGACCTCAAATCCTTATTCCACATACTTCATTTAGAAGTATTAGAGAAGCTGCCGATTTAACTAAGAAGTTTTTAGTTTAATTCGTTATTTTCAAATATTTATAAGAAAATAACAAATATGGCAGTTAGCTCAGAAGACCGTGATAGATTATTCACACAATTTAGACATTCAGTTGGTGCACCTATTCGCCAGATAGAGATGACAGATGACCAACTGTGTACCTTATTAGACATAGCAATAGAAGACTATGCTCAATATGTTCAAGAATGGCTTGTAGAACACCAATGGCTATCAATTCTTGGCAAAAATATCGATACAATTGATATGGCATTTGCACTTAGTGTTAGGTCATTTGATTTTGTGACACAATACACATACGCTTATTCAAAACAAGTTGGCTTACAAATAGCTGGCCCATGGGAATTGAAAAAAGATTATGTTGAACTTGAAGAAGGTAGACAAGTATACCAAATCCCTGCAGGTAGAGAAATAAATGAAGTTCTTTGGTTGACACCAACAGCTATTAGTCAAGCATTATTGGCAAATTATGGTGGTATCGATTATGGGTTTGGCGGCGGATTTGCACAAATGGGCGGTGGTTACGGGACAGCTGGTACAGGTACTGGTGGTGGTAGAAGTGGATATTATATATCTCCAGCTTTTGATATCCTTTTAACAGCTTCAGATATGAATCTTAAAAATAGAATCGTCAGAAGTGAATTAGTATATAAAATAACAGCAGGTCCAAATGGTACAAAACTATTACATCTCCTAAGTACCCCAGGCTCAAGACTATCATTTGGTCAAGGTATTGGTGGTGTTGGCAACTCAATTAACTTAGCTGGCTGTCAAGTATGGTATCACTATTATGATACAGATGGCTCAAACGTAGACGAATGTAGAAGAGATAATCCAGATATCATTAAATTACCAAATGAAGTACCACTTTCAAAATTAGATTATTCAACATTTAACGAACCAACTAAAACTCTTATTAGACAATTATTTATTGCTGAAGCAAAGAGAGCGCTAGGTAGGGTTAGAGGTAAGTTTGGAGGTATTGTAGGTCCACCAGAGGCTGAAAGAACAATGGACTATGAAACCCTTATCAGCGAAGGTAACGACGAAAGAAAGGCTGTTTTAGAAAGATTGGACGCAAGACTTGACAGACTTTCATCCACAAAACAACTTGAAAGAGCTGCAAACGAGTCAGAATATTTAAATAAACAATTAAAATATAGACCGCTAGGTTTCTGGGTATATTAAAATATTAATGGGAGGCAAAACCTCCCATTTTTTATTAAAAGTTCCATTCATCATCTTCCATTTCATTTGTTTCTGCTTTTAGACTATCCATTAACATTTTAATATAATCAACTTCAACAACTGGCTCAGCATTAGACGTAATACTCTTTGTCTCAATCTCAAAATGAATTTTTTCAAGCTCTGGAATAAATTCATCGGTAACATCAACATCTTCATTATCATCGTCATCTTCTTCCTCTTCATCATCTTCTTCTGTTTCTTTCCTTTGTTTAACAGGTTTTAAGTTTAGTTTTGCTTCTATTGAGGTTATATTTTCTTTTAATGAAAGGATATCATCATTTGATAATTGCTCACCGCCCTCTTCTATTTTTATATCCTGCTCTGATTTATATTCTAACCATAATTCATATCTATCATCAGACTGTTTATTGGTATCTTTATACCAGTAACTTCTTTCAAGTGCTTCGTTCTCATATTTAAACATATCATTAACATGATATAATTGAACACCCCATTTCCTAGAAATAAAATAACCGTTCTCGTTAACTGTTGCAATTATCAAGATTTCTTTTGGTAGAATTAATTTTTCTGTTACATCATCTAACTCATCAATTTCCATTTGTTTAAATATACTATCTAATCTACCTAACTCAAATTTTATTCCGTTTTCTCGTTCAATAATCATTCGTTGACGATAATCATCCCTAATTGTATACCAAACATTATCATCCATGTTATTTGGTACCTTATTAACAGAATCCCAGAACCTTATTTCCTTGTCTTCCATTGTCATAAGTTCTTCGTATGTATCTTGGTCTGTTGGTTTATTTGGCATACCCGATACGAGCACACATTGTTCTTCAGTGAATACATTTTTATCTGTTAACTTTTCGAGTTTAGTTTTTTTATCTTTTTTAATAGTTAACAATATTTTTTCTCTGATATCAGAATGAAAACAAACTAATAGGGGTTTTACCTTTTTATTAAATGATTCCAAATATTTTGAAACGTTATACTCATCAGTTAATAGCCCCGATTCAATCAATTCAATTTGAGAATTTATTTCATTTATCTTATCTTCATCAGTTACATCAACCAATATCTTTTTTAATGTTTCAATCTCCTTAACCATTTCTAAATTCGAATCAACAACTAACTGGTCAATTAACTGACAATTAATTTGTATTTCTGTTTCAAATTTAGGGTGATGACCATGAGTATTAAAATATGTTTCCAACTCTTTCTTGGTCATCTTAGCCCTATTCAATGTCTTTATATCACCTTGTGTTTTACCCTTACCTGTATTAACATAATATATCGTATCACCAAGATTAACATTTAAACCGTGTTTAACAGCTAGCTCCATATGCGCTTGTTTAGGCATTGGATTACCAGCTTTGTTTTTCTTATTTGCTTTAGCTTTATATTCTGAAATAGAACATTTAACTTTTGATTTAGATGCAATCTTAACTAACGGTATATTGTAGTTATAAATTTTATCTACATAGTCATGGTAATGGGTGATGAATTCTTTACCTCTGCCATCAAGTAACATTCTAATTGCTTTATCTAAAAAATCTTCGATATAAACAGGCATCTTTTTAGATTTAATAGAGTTACCTACAAATTTAATTTTACCGCCAATATCATTTGCATAATTCTTTCTAGAGAAGTTGATAGTTGAATTACAGATATCATCAATATCCAAACCCATTCTACCAATCATATAGTTTTCGTTAAACTCAGCCAACACCGCCTCTAATCCAACCAATTCAACACCAGCATTTTTTTCTGTTTTCCAATGCGAACCTATAGCTAAATATTTAATATCGTTAATATTATCAGGGAACGCAAAGTTGAAACCGTCCGTATCACCAACAAGTGCTTTAAAACCGTACTTCTCACTAAAATGCTTTACCATTAATCTAAGATATTGACGTCCACGACAAGTAGTTTCTTCAGCACAATTAGATTCTCCCCAATTAAAAATATATGGTGCACCATACGCACCAAACCAAGAGTTTGCAAGTATCTTTAGTGGTAACTGCTTTTTATCATAAAGATTAGCAAGTGTTTTATTTTTTTTCTTTTCTTCTTTTAATACTTTTAATTCTTCTTTACTAATAGTTGAATCTTTTTCAACAATTTCTTTTTCAAAATTTTTCGCCAAGTACTTATGTTCACCAGTTAAGAATTTAAACTTATCACGAGTATCAACAATATATGTTAATAACCCTTCCATAACACCACTAATATCCAAATCTGGAAAAATACCATGAGTTATCTCTGTCTTAGGATAAAGAGCTGCATAATCAAGCTTAACAACATTCCTAGCGTAACCCACTTCAAGTAACCTAGAAAGGCCACCCGTAAATTCTCTTTTTGGTTCTGTTTCTGGAATTGCTAATTCATTTTCATATGACCAAGCCGCCATGATTAATTTCCACTGACTAGCAGTACCCATAGTAGAACTTCTACTATATGTTGTAGGTAAAAGTTTAGAAATCAAAAACGCCGCCTGATTAAATATATTATCAATCTGCTCCGTTTCCCAAAGGTCATCCAATAGATATCTCTTAACAATATAGTCACCACCAACCTCTTCATACCCTTCTTTTAAAGGCATTCTATCGGATATCTTATAATAATCACCGTTAGTATCATTTAAGGCATATTTGCTTTCTTTATCAGACCATGTTGAATGTATTTTATCACCAGCAACATATACCCTGTTTGGTTTTGCAACGTCAGAATATTTTGTAATGTACTTTAATCCCCAACTTTTAATGTCTGAGTTAATTGCTTGCGCTCTACGAACAGAATGAGCGATATCGATAATATTATAACCCCACATGTAAGTTTGTTCAAAAGCTTCTTGTTCGTTACCAAGCTTAAGCATTGCTGGTTTTCTTTTTAATGGTGTTTCGCCATCTAGAGTTATAGCAATTGCATGTGTTGATATATTTAATCTATCACATCTATCAATAATAAATTTCCAATCAAAAGACTCTGAGTTATAACCGCTAATAATGTCGGGTTTAAGATGGTCGATAATTTTAAAAAAAGTTTTTAAATTTTTTCTTTCTGAATCTCTTTTCTCCTGCGGTGTATCGCCAGTTGTTTCTAACACATATTCAAAACCTCTATTATCTTTCACACCTATTTGGAATATTGCGTTTTTAGACCCCAATAACCCCTCTGTCTCCAAGTCAAACTGAAAACGATGCAAGTCATTATAATCTTCCATACCCTTAAAGAGCCTGATACCTGACTGAATCATAAATTGTTCAACAGGCGAAAACATGAAAAATAGTTTTGAATATTTTTTATCAAAAACATCAATACCACCTTCTTTAAAAAATTGTATTAAATTATTATAAGAACCTTTACATTGAGCAATATATTTATATCCGTTTTCTAATCTTTGGGGTACATCACCATTATCGTGATGTGTTCTAAGAGCTTTTATTTTAATATTATGCTTTTCTCTAGCAGCAATAATTTTACTTCTCTTGCCCTCATACATTATTTCCGTAACATCATGCTTAAACCATAAAAATGGTTGAAACTTATGTTTCTCTATTTTTTTACCTTCATCGGGGTCGTTTATAATAAGGTGTACAAATGGCTGATTGTAACTAGCTTCAATACTAACAACGAATCTTTTAGGGTTACTACCATTCAAAAAACTTTCAATAACTTCAGGTTCTACCTTATTTTTATTCTCACTCATTATAAAATATTTTTACAAATGTACAAAAGATTTTATTCCAAAACAAATTATTTTGGTATAAAAAATTTGAGCCCTTATGTAGGGCTCAACAAATATACGAAATATTTTTTAAAGATACAAATCCAAGTCCTCATCAACTTGACTTGATGTACTATTTAATTTTGCGACCTTATCAATTTCATCAATAATAAATTTAGCCACATCAGAAATAACTTTTATATTTGCTAAAATTTTTTCTTTATTGGCTTTCCATAATGCTAGATATGTTGTTTGATGGGTAACTGGTAACCCATAATGTTTCATTACGATATATGCAACACTTTCAGCTTGCAGCTCTTTGATTGCGCTGTCATATTTAACTTCATCACCTTGATAATATATTGAGGACTTTTTCCAATGCATTAATTCATGCGCTAGTTCATGAATAAGTGTTGATACTTCACCAGCCCCCTCAACTTCAGATGACATATTGATATGATTACCAGCGGAATATCCTTTCTCACCAGCTTTTGCATCACCCTTTGTTAATTTAACACCCATAGCATCAAGAATTTCTGATAAATACTTATATAATTCTTTTGTTCTTTCTGTTGGTTCACTATCTTGAAACCATTTTGGTGCTTCAGGAACATCACCTCTTTCGTCAATTGCTTCTGTATCAGAAATATCAAATACGTACACTGGCATAAATCTAACTGGCATGCCCTTTTTAACTTCGTTATCTAATTGTGCGTCATTAACTTGAGTATCATCTTTTGCCGTTTTTGACATAACAGGTGCAAATATCATAATTCCTTTTGCCCCTTTTTTAACCCTTCTAAATTTCTTCTCCCATTGTCTAAAACCAGCAACTTTTTTTGCGTCTGGTTTTTGAATCCATATAAGTAATGTGTTATAAAAACTATGACCTCTAAACCCAGCAAAAAATGTAAGATACCTCTTAATTTCTGCTGACATTGCTTTTTCGTCGGTAGCATTTGCTAAATCTTGAACATACATATTAATTTTATCCATAAGATTTCCCTTACCTTTAAAATCTTCTGAATTGGAAATAAATTCTTCTAAATTTTCAAGCTTATCAATAAATTCACCTGACTTATTAATATCAGATAAAACTTTTTTAGCGTTTTCAAAATTATCCATATCTGTTACCCAAACTGGAGCTGGATAATTAGCGCTTGGCCCCCATTTAAAACCAGAAGCTTTAAGTGTTTCTTTATTTCTAAATGTTTCTTGTGATGCTTTTTTAGCGTCAGCCTCATTTGACTGAACTACCAACATATTTTTTTCTTTATCGGCCTTAAGTATTAATGCTTCATCAAGCATTTGTTTAATTAAATCTTTCATACTTTATTTTTTTATACTTCCTTCTAGGACATTTATAAATAATTCATCTTTAATCGGAACGATTAATGTTCCACTACCATCTAAAAATTCTATCGTAAAAGTACCAACATATCTTCCAGCTTTTTCAGTATCCCTTTCAGAAAACTGATAAACTAAATAATATTCTTCACCAACACAATCAACGGGTATTACTAATTGAGTACCAGCGATTTTTCTACCGATTCTTTTAACACCTGTTGTTACATCAGACATGCTAAAATATATTATTGAATTTTGAATTTGTTCAAAAAATCTTCTGAAATCATTTCTACCATCTTGAATTAATTCAAGTTTTAGAATGGGTAATGTTGCGCCTTTGTTTATAAAAAATTCCATTTTGTTATTATAAATATTTTAAATATTATCCAAGTTTTTGCCAAGTTGCACCATCCCAACCCCACCATCCCTTAGATGTTATTGCACCGTCTGTGGATGTAGCATATATTAACAACCCTTCAGCTTTTGAACTTATTGCATTTGCTTGTACGCCTGTCATTCTAGGTGGTAAAAACCCTTTAGATGTTGATGTCAAATCTAATATCGCACTATCATTTGGTTGATTGGTTCCAATACTCACAGCACCAGTTGCTGTTGCTGCACTATTTGGATTAAGGCTTGAATTTGCGTTAACACCAAATATTACACCACCTATGTTTATACGATTTGTTGAGGCAGGAGGAAGTGTAAGATTATAACCAATAATGATATTACCACTACCAATTGAACCTAAATTATAGTCTCTGTTATCACCAGCCCTATAACCAAGCAATATTGATGTCGATGCACTAACCGAATTAATACCTGCTTGATAACCAATAAATGTTGAACCACTAGCACTTGTTGCGCCTTTACCAGTGTCCTCACCAATAAACAGTGAGTAACTAGCGTTAGTTGCACCACTACCAGCATTTCTACCTATAAATTGAGAACTACTTGCACCCGAAGATGCTTGTCCAGCAGCAGTACCAGCAAAAAATGAATAATCTGCGCTTGTTGCGGCTCTACCTGCATTGCTACCAATAAATTGAGCATTACTAGCCGATGTTGCTTGATAACCAGCTAATGAACCAATCATAATTGAACTACTTGAATTGGTTCCGCCTAACCCAGCAGCTCCACCAATAAATATTGAATTATTTGCACTAGCAGCATTAGAACCCGCCCCATCACCCATAAAAATTGAACTACTTGCATTAGTGGATTGGTAACCAGCTTGGTTACCAAAAAAGAATGAACCATTAGCATTTATAGCACCATATCCAGCCCTATCACCAATAAATGTTGAACCAGAGGCATTAGTTGCTGACGTACCAGCACTTAAACCAAAAACAAACATAGATGCGGATAAAGCTTTAGCGCCACTACCAAAAGCTATAGAACCAGTACCCGTTGCTAAAGGTCTAGTTTCAGGTGGTGTATTATTTTCATCGTACCAGTAAAGTGTTGTATCACCACTGGAAATAACGCCGATATCACCGATGTTTCTAAATGAAACATTTCCGTTAGATTCTCTTGTTAATAACTGAGTAGCTGTAGCACCACTAGAAATACCAGACAATGTAACATTACCACCAAAATATGTTGTACCTGTTTCAACCTTTAATGCGTAGCTAGTTAAGCCTGTTACGTTTGTACCAGCAATTGGTGCACCTGCAATATAAACGTTTGTTAGGGCACTATATGTTTTACCTGTTAAAGCTGTAAACGTTGGTATTGCAAAACTACTAGCAACTGTTTCACTTGTAGCGGTAGGTGTTAGTGTTGAATCAGTATAACTAGTTGCTAATACCCTAGTAGCAATACCGTTAAGGCCCCAGTTGGTGGTGGTAATACCAGTATTATTTATAGATAGTGTTGAATTAAATGTTGCTGTGTGTGCCGAAACACCACCAGAAACACCAACAGTAGTAAATGATGCGTAGTTCGTTGGACCATTACGCAATATTATTGATTTTGATTGCTCAAATGGTGTCGATAACCCAACTTGAAATATCAACCCACTATAAGGGGCAGATGGAGTTATTATATTTCCTCTACCACCGCCAAGCGTTATTTGTGATGCCCTAGTTATATCACTGTCATCAATTTGTAATATTCTAGTAGTAGTACCAGCGTCATATGTAAATGTTGGTGAATGTGTTATAACGCCAGCGGAAGTAAAAAAGGGTATTGATTTATTAGTACCACTAAAATTAACTAACTCATTATTAGCATTGGTTGCAACTATTTTTGTTGTTGCCGATACAGCTGTTAATCCTTCTATTTTCACTGGATTAGTAGCTGCAGATACATGTAATTTACTTGTTGGGTTGGACACACCCATACCAACATTACCACCACTCATTACAAGCGTATTTGGATTTGTTGAGGAACTAAAACTCAGTGTTTTACCACTCAAATCAACAATTCTATTAGTTTGTAAACTACCATTACCATTATATATTGATGTAACACCTGTAATTGTTAAATTCTTTGATGGGTCTGTAAATGATAAGTTTATATCACCATTTACACTATTATATGTCGCAGCACTTGTGTATATATTTGTATATCCACTTGTAAAACCAGAAACCTGAAAAGTGTTACCACTATTTGTTGTAAACGTAACAATACCTGTTGTTGAACTATAAGTACCACCAGTTACAGTCATATCACTAGCCAATATACTTAAACTTCTAGTTTGAGACCAACCATCATTTCTACTAATGGTCATATCAAAATTAGCTTGGTTAAAAGTAAAAGTATCTACATACTTGTCATTTGATGCTGTAAAAAAACCAGTAACATTAATTGTAGTATTATCGCTATTCTGAAGCGAAAGAACACCTAATGAATTATCATATGTTGCAGCTGTAACGGAACCGCCACCACCACTGCCATCAGCCCCTGCTGGACCTGCTGGACCTGCTGGACCTGCTGGGCCATCCGCACCTGCTGGGCCTGATGGGCCAATAAAATTGTCTAGACTAACTGATAATATATCTCCGTTAATTCTATTTAAATTTAGTGTTGTTCCGTCTAAATTTACGTTATTTATATCTAAACCCTTTAGAAATATAAAATTATTATCAAGCTCAGCTTGACTTAAAACACTACCTTTTGTTTCGTCACCGTATGGACTTGTTTGAGTCCTTAATATTAGTTTATTTGACATATTTGTTTTTTAGATACTATATTAATAAAAAATACCCAAATATAAATATTCACCAAAACCGTTTTGACAAATAAAATATTTGGGTATTTCTATTGTTGGTTAAACTTATTGCTTTATAAATAGTATCGATTGACCATACGTTGTTGCAACATAACTACCAGAAGGTAAGTTTCTTACACCAACCCAATCACCATTAGCTGAATAACGTGACGTTTTAACAGTACTTCCTAATATATTTTTAATAACCATATTTCCAGATGTATTTGAATTTATATATATTGACCTTCTACTTGAATTATAATAAAAACTTGTAATAATAACTGAAGAACAAGACCTTTGTAAGCTATCATTTGGTGGAATACCAGTACAACCAAGAGGACCGCTAGTGTATGTTCTAGATTGTAAGCCATTAATACACGTACTCCATGGGCTATATATAATAGTACATGGGGTTGAACAAGGTCTTTCAACACTATCAATTGGTGGTGTTGAATTACATCCGCTAGGTGTTGATGTATATGGTCTAGTTTGAATGCCATTGGAACAAGCACCCCATTGACCATAAGTAAATGCACAAGGAATAGGAACAACATTATATTGCGCGTAAAGACCAATAGACGGCTTATCAATTATTGGATTACCTTCAAAATCAACTGTAAAATTTGGTGTTGGTAAAGCATTTAATACACCGTAACTTGTATCGATTAAATGTAAGTCCCAGTCTTCTGGATAAGTTGCGGTTGTGTCTCTAAATATTTTTGTTGTTATAACCCTTTCACCACTTTGTAATGTACCTCCTAAAGTTGAGGTATATCTTACAGAACCCAAAGGACAATAAATATTATTACTTCTCTTAAACCTATTTCTATCATAAACGCCTTGAACCCCAGTTGTCCAATAAAAGATATTATTTCTCATATCAAACATTGTGTCTATATTTGAACCATAAAGCGTATTATCACTAGAATATTGTATTGTAACTTTTTTACCTCCATAATTAGCAAATGAACTATTGCTCGGCGCTGTCCATGTTTGGTCTGACACAGGTAAATAATATTCAACGCTTGTTGTTGTTCTAGATTGTGTACAAGGAACACTTAGAGTAAGTTGATTCCCAGATATATTTGTAACGGTAACTGTTTGATAATTTTTACCTAATAAAGAATCATTATTTATAAATGCTACCGAACCAATTAAAATCCCAGAAGCATTACTTACGGTTATAATATTTGAACCTGCTGTTGTTGTAGTTGTTGGTCTTAATGGATAGTTTGGTGGGTTAAATGTACTATAAGGATTTCTACAAAACCACCACGGGTTTGGCGTACCAGGTGCAAACCCCTGACCATCACCATAAGTATCTTTACCAAAACCCCAACCTATGTGTCTATCTTTATTATTTGATATAACAACATTATTCCAAAATGCCATATGGTGATTATTACCAGCAAAAACATCACCAGCAGTCCCATGAAAATAAGCCATCTGTTCACAATTAATAATTTTATTAAAAGCAATTGTGTCGTATTGACTACCACCATTAGGGTCGTAAGAATCTAAATTGCCAAACTCCATCATACCATTACAATCAACAACAGTATTATAGCAAATTTTAGAATTATATAATGCAAAAACATCAAATGCAACACCACCTAATCCAGTACATGAACCAATTCTACCTGATTTAGCCCAAGCACCACGAATATAGTTATGGCTTATTTCAACCCTAATACCAGTTAGCCCTTCAATAGCGCCAGCCATAATATCATTTATGCCTGCAGTATCTGAACTTGATTTAAAATTTGTAAAGGAACAATTAGTTATTTTTGAATCTACAGCAGCTAATCCTTGTATACCGTATATTGTATTATTAAATTTACAATTTTTAATTACAAAACGAGTAACCATATATTTTCTTCTGGTTGTATCGCTATAACTATTTCTAGGTATAGATGATGTACCATTTGTCCATTCACCAATTATCCAACCACCTGAGTAACCTGGGTTTGTTTTATCTGATTCAGGAACCCTAAAGTCATTACTTTGAATACCATCTATGACAATGTCGTGGACACCAGCAAATTCTATTATACCTCTACCTTCTCTTGTATATGGCCAACTTGATACTGGATAATAAGCTCTGGGGTGTAACCAATTAGGTAATGGTAACGATGGGTCACCATAATTTGTAAAAACTATTGGATTATTAGGTGTACCACTTGGCGCTGTAAAGTAAGTACCGCCATCGTTCCAATAATACGCTGCGCAGTAATTATCATTTGGGTTACCATAAAAAACATCACCTCTTTTAAAACAAATCGTATCCCCAGCTCTAAAAGTTGAAGGTCCATTTGTCCCTGTTGACATGGAAGTTAATTTCCTCAAAGTAGCCCATGGCGTTGCTTGATTTTGAGCTTGTGTTGTAGTGTAATTGTCGCTACCTGTTGAACTAAAATAAAATTTTCTAGCGTAAGTTGTTGTTAATGTAATTAACAAAGTTAAAAGTAAAACTGTTTTTTTCATTTTTTTTTATTTTTTTTATTATTTATTAAAATATATTATTAAGCCGAAGGAATGGTAACCCAAGAATAACCGTTCCATCTTTTTATTGTTGCCTTAACCCAAGAAGAACCATTCCATCTTTTAAATGCAATTAACTTAGAAACCCATGCTTTACCATTAAAAATTTTAGTTTGATAAGGTGTTGCTGGAATAGATAAAAAATAATCCGTCATTGCTGAGGTTATACTTTGTTGTTTTTGACCAAAAAAAATTTTGTTTTCTAATGACTCTGGTGTCACTAGTGATGACCTAAGCGGGTATTTACCTTGTCCAGTGTTTGGCATATTTTTGTTTTTATCCTTTTGTAAATATTATTTGTCCCGTGATTGCTGGTGCTGTGGTACCAACTGGCATAAAAATTAAAAACGGTACAGTATTGTCAAATAATCTTGGAAATCCAGATGTTATTGCATCAACTTGATTACCAAATCCAGCGCCTATATCTACACTAGCTAATATTCTATAACAAACTAAACTAAAATTTCCAGTAGTACCAATACTGCTAATTGAAAAATTTCTAACTTCTTTAGCGCCAGTATGACCACTAACAAATGCGATAGGGTAAATAGCCCCAATCAACGAAGTTGCACCAATACTTGTTGTACCCGTTGCTTGAACGTTATTACTACTAGTATAACCAATACTTACCGTTGACCCAACAGAAGTTGTTGCTGACGTTACTTCAACACCAATCAAACAACCCTCACCATTTATTGATTGGTTAATATCTCTAGCGGCAAACGCTACAGAATTTACTGTTTGTACTGTTGTCGTATTTGATAAAACACCAGAATTTTGCCATAATCTGTCGCATAATAACAATGTACCCGCACTATTACTTAAAGCTGAAAATTTACTTAAATAAGTATTTTGTCCAGCTGTTGGATTAGTAAATGGTATTTGACCAGTATATGCTGTTAAAGCAGCACCAGCAATACCAATAGTTGTACCCGATGCCGAACCAGGTAGCCCACCCGCATATAATAAACTATATAATCTACCAGCTACAGTAGTAGTACCTGCTTTGTAAAAATTTACAGGTATTGTTGCACCTGATATTATTCCGTCTAATGTTGTTATTGCCATATTTTATTTTTTTTATCCTTGTGTATATATTATTTGTGCTGATAAAGTTGGTACACCTGCTGAAACATCGTGCCACATTAATAAAAATGGAACGGTATTATCAAACATTCTTGGAAATCCAGATGTAAATGCGTCAACACTATTGGTTCTACCCATTCTATAATCCACCGATGACATTATCCTAAACGCAACTAATGAATAAGCCCCAGTATTACCTGTAGCACTATGTGTAATAGTACCAATAGCCTTAACACCCGTATGACCCGATAATAACGGTACTATTCTAAACGTACCAGCCGATTGAGTGCTAGTCATAGTAACTGATGTTGAACCTGTTGTATCTGTACTAGAGGTATATGTAATAGTTAAAGTGTTAGTTGCCGATAACGCCATAGTTGTTGAAATCTCAAACCCCAAGTAAATACCTTCACCATTTGTTGATTGATTAACATCTCTAGGTGGAAATGTAACTGAATTTACTGTTTGTGCGCTTAATGTTGTAAGCGAAATGGAAGAATTATGCCACAATCTGTCACATAAAAAAAGAGTACCATTTAAACTTGTGGTTGTAGATTGTACATATGCGGAGAATCTACCTAAATAAGTATTTTGTCCAGCTGTCGGATTAGTAAATGGTATTTGACCAGTATATGCTGTTAAAGCAGCACCAGAAATACCTTCAGTATTTGCAGTAGCCCCACTAGGAAAACCAGCGGCATAAATTAAAGAATTAAGTTGACCCTGAGTAGCATACCCTGTTTTAATTATTTGTATCGGTTGGGCCAACCCACTAATAACACCATCTAAACTATTGATTGCCATTTTTTATTTTTTTTATTTTTTATACACTTAAATCAATCCAAATATCATTAAGTTGCGGCGCAACAGGTGCTGTTGCGGACGCTGTTATTGTTGATATTCCATTAGCAATAACAACATCTTGTCTATATGTTATAACACCATTTGAATCTGAGACTAAAAATTTATTATCATAATTTGTATTTTGTTGTAATCCCTCAATTCTTATTGGATTTGCTGTTGAATATACATGCAACGCATTTGTTATAGCTGAAGTAGCAACGTTAATACCAATTCTACCATTTGCTTGTGCTGTTGTAATTGGATTACCATCAATTGAACTATATGTACCAGTACCTAATAGGACACCACCAATATTTATACTATTTGTTGTACCACTAGGTAAAGAAATATTGGTACCAATAATAATATTATTTGAACCAATTTTATTACCTGTAACACCTTTACCAGCTTGGTAACCAATTAATGTTGAACCAGTAGTAGTGGTATTAAAACCTGCTTGAGTACCTATAAATACTGAATTATTAGAGTTTGATGACTGATAACCAGCTTGATACCCCATAAATGTTGAACCGCTAGAATTTTTTGTACTAAAACCTGCTTGATAACCCAAGAAATTTGAATTCGTTGTTCCTGATGATGTATAACCAGCTTGATAACCTAAAAAATTTGTATTAGTAGAACCTGATGATGTATAACCAGCTTGATTACCTATAAAAATTGCATTAGCTGCATAATTAGAAGCATATCCAGCTTGATAACCTAACATTACAGTATCGGTAACACCTATTACTCCCGTACCAGCCGCGCGACCAATAAAGGTCGAATTGGTAGCAGAATAAGCATCAGCACCACAATTCTGACCAATCATTACTGTATCATTTAAATTTTTGGTACGTTCACCAGCTGATTCATTTATAAATGTAGAATATGAATTACCTGTAGATGAATCACCAGCCAAACGACCAACAAACACGCTACGTGAACTATTTACAACACTAATTGCCGATTCAAATCCTATCGCTGTATTTTGAAGATGTGTATAACCAGATGGATTACCCCATCCTAGTGAACCCAAAGCGTTCCAACCACTTCTATAACCAACATAAACGCCATAAGTATCATTTGTCATACCATAACCAGCTTCATGCCCAATAATTGTCGAATTAAAATTATTTTTTCCAAACTTACTAGCTTGATAACCAATTGCAACTATTGATGAATTATTTCCATAAGAAGAAATAGTTGTAGCTGTTATACCTGTACTACCATAATTAGCTTGGTAACCAATTATGGTAGAACCTGACATATTATTTAATGATTGGTAATTAGCCTCATAACCTATAACATTTGAATAAGTTGATGCGCCATTAAATTGGTAATTAGCTCGATAACCTATTGCATATGAATGCGAAGAGCCGCTTGACTGATAACCAGCTTGCTCACCAATAAAAATAACATTTGTTGATTGCGCCCCACTAATTGATGACTGATAACCAGCTTGGGTACCAATAAAAATTGAATCTGTTGGTGTATGGTTATAACGACCAGCCTCAGACCCAATACCAATTGAAGCACCAAGCGTGTTACCATTACCACCAGCATTTGGCCCAATATATACTGAAGATGATGCCCCATTTGTACTTGCGCCAGCACCAAGACCAATAAGAACAGAATTAGAAGAAGTGCCAGACATACGTTGAGCCGCTTGATAACCAATAGCAACTGAACTATTTAAACTTGTACCAGTAGATGAAAATTGTCCTGCTGTTCGACCAATAATAACACTATTAGTGGCGGTACCACTAAAACTATCTACCGCATCATAACCTAAAATTACTGAGTTACCAATAGTCGAACCAGTATTAACATTCTTAGCTGCGTTTGGACCAATAATAATACTATTACTAGCGGTACCACTAAAACCTTGTGCTGCGCCATTACCCATAACAACAGCAGATGAAATTGTCGAAGCAGTCCAAACAGCGTTACCTGCATTTTGACCAATAAAAACACTACCACTAGCAGTACCAGCAAAATTTTGTGCTGCGCTAACACCCATAGCAACAGAATTAGTAAAACTTTTAGAATTATAACCAGCCAAACTGCCTATCAATACAGAACTACTAACATTATTTGCTAAATAACCAGCCGAAGAACCAACAATAACAGCGCTATTAGAAGAACCACTAATTCTTCTACCTGCATTATTACCAATAAAAACACTATTTGAAATAGTTGCAAGATTTGTTGTACCAGTAGTTGGGGTAAACGGTTGTGTTGCTGCAAGGCTACCAATCGCAATAACATTTGTAGCCTCATTTGCTGTTCCAGCACTTATAAGTGTTTGATACCCAACAGATATACTGTAAGTTAATCCAGTAGACCTAGAACCAGAATCGGTACCAATTAAAACACTACCGAATGAACCAATATTATTTAACCCAGCCCTATACCCTATATAATCGGAGTAATCATTTAAAGTTGCACCACTACCAGCTTGGTAGCCAATAAAATTAAAAAATTTGGTATCAGTAGCCCCACTACCAGCTTCATAACCAATTATATTACCATATTGTATATTACTAGACAATTTACCAGCTGAAGTACCAATAAGTGTTGTACCTGTTATGGCGGACGCTTGATAACCAGCTTGGTTACCAATAAAATTTAAATCACTATTTACGGTTACATCTGAAAAAAGAACACCCAAACCCGCATTGTAACCAATAAAATTCGAGAAAGTTATACCAGTTGATGATTCACCAGCACTAGTACCAATAAAAGTTGAATTGCTTGTATTACTTGCACTATTACCAGCGTCAGAACCAATAAAATTTGAAGAGTCTACATTAGTAGTCACATTACCAGCACTAGTACCAATAAAATTTGAGTTTGGGGAACCACTTGCAAGATACCCAGCATTATTCCCGATAAAATTAGAACTATCAGAACCTCTTGCCCCCATACCAGCAGCGAGACCAATAAAATTAGTAACTACAGAGCCTGTGGTGCCACTACCAGCATTCGTACCAATAAAATTTGAATTTGTAACACCTGTTGCCTCATAACCAGCATTAGCACCAATAAAATTTGAATTACTAGCATTAGTTGCTCCTTGACCAGCATAGGAGCCCATAAAGTTTGAATCACTAACATTAGTTGCACCATTACCAGCATTTAAACCAATAAAATTTGAACTACTACTACCACTTGCTTGATTACCAGCATTAGGTCCTAGGAAATTTGAATAGTAAGCATCATTTGCTGACGTACCAGCACCAGACCCAAAAAAGTTTGAATTGTAAGCATCAGTTGCGTTATTACCAGCATTTTGACCCAAGAAATTTGAATTACTAGCACCCGTTGAACTCTGACCTGCATAACCACCTATAAAATTAGAATATGTTGCATTTGTTGAATACTTACCAGCATTATAGCCAATAAAATTTGAATAGCTTGAACTAGTTGCCTCACTACCAGCAAAACTACCAATAAAATTTGAACTGGATACGTCTGGGCTGTTAATACCAGCATTATTACCAATAAAATTTGAATTGCTTGAACCAGTTGCTAAATAACCAGCACTATTACCAATAAAATTTGAACCTTCAGAATTTGACGCAGACTGACCAGCACTAGGACCAATAAAATTTGAAAAACGTGAATTATTTGTGCTACTACCAGCCAAATTACCAACAACAAACATAAGTTCATCTAAAGCTTGAGCGCCATCACCAATAGCTATTGAATTTGCTGATAATACAACTGGTGGTGTTGTTGGGTCTCCTGCTGGTTCAGCGTAATATTTTAAAGAAACTGTTGATGAGCCACCAGTTAAACCAGAAAGTGGATAAGCATGCAATACACCATCCAAACCAACACTCACAACATATGTATCAGCCGTTGTTGCTGTTAACCCTTGGAATCTAACTGGGTTTGTTGCTGCTGATATATGTAATGTATTTGTTGCTGCAGTTGTACCTAAACCAGTATTTCCAGATGCGTCAATGTACAACCTAATTGTACCAGCACCATTAGCAATAACGATACTATCTGTTAATCCGCTTGTAAGTTGTGGTATATTGTGTCCAATGACAAGGTTATTGCTTCCTGTTATAATACCTTTACCAGCATAATTACCGATATAAATATTATTATCACCACTTGTTTGTCCAGAACCAGCAATAAAACCAATTAGTATTGTATTGTTTAAAATAGAAGTACCAGTGTAAACGTTATTTAACAAACCAGTTGAAAAACCAACACTAGTATTACCAGTACCACTTGTATTATGATATAAAACGTAAGCACCAACGCCAGTATTAGCACTAGAAGTTGTATTATTAAATAGCGCTAAAGGACCAAAACCTGTATTATAAGAGCCTGTTGTATTATTTCTCATAGAATTAGTACCAACAGCTGCATTTATTATACCTGTTGTATTTGCACCTAATGAAACAAAACCAATAGCTGTGTTTGACGTACCAGTAGTATTTGCATTTAAAGCACTCGCACCAACTGCTGTATTATTATTACCGTTAGTAAAAACACTCAAAGCACCATTACCAATAGCAATATTACTACTACCACCTGTAAACCTATTTAATGCTAGATAACCAATTGCAACACCTAAACTACCCGTTGTGTTTGCAGCCAGCGCACCCGAACCAATCGCCATGTTTCTAATACCAGTAGTGCTTAAAGATAAAGCACCAGCACCAATAGCTGTATTTTCAGTACCTGTTGTATTATTAGTTAATGCGCTTGTGCCAATTGCATTATTACTGTGCCCACTTGTATTTTTTGCTAATGCTTGATAACCAATTGCTGTATTACTATAGCCGCTTGTAATCGCTGATAATGAACCAGCACCAATACCCGTATTACCACCGAAATTAAGTCCTGAGTTAATTGTTGCGAAGTTACCAGCATTTGCACCTAAAAATAAGTTATTAGAACCATATGTATGTATAAATCTATTTGAATTTTGATTTATGACACCAGAACTTGCCGATGTTGTACTAGGTATATCAACAGTTGTTGCGGATAAACTACCATTAACTGTTAAGCCTGTTGTTGATTGTATTATTGCTGTAAAAGTACCACCTGTTGAAGTGTTTATTGTAAATGTATTTGATGTTGGTGAATATGAAAAATTAGATATACTTGTATCAGTATATCCACTTGTAAAACCCGACACATCAAATGTTCCACGACCACTCAACGCCAACCAATTAGTTGTATCAGCTGTTGGAGGTATTGGACTAGGTCCAGCATTAGTAGATATTACAAAATAATCTTTATTATTACCGCTATAGGTAACAACCGTACTAGCAGTATATGCGGACACCGCTCTCCAATTACCAGCGTAATATAAACCAGTACGGCTATTGTTAACATTTGAATAGAATGTAACAACACCATTGTTTTTATTATAGGTTCCACCAGTTACAGTCATATCCGTCGCTAATATACTTAGATTTACTGTTAATGGTGAGTTATTGTTTTGGTTAATAGTTAAATCATAATCACCCTGACTAAATGTAAACCCAGTAACATAAACGTCTTTCGGCAATCCATTATATTGTGTTGCTGATATTGTTGTTGCTGAAAAAGTATTGGCAGACAATCCGTTGGTAAATAAAGTAGCACCATTAACTGTACCACCAGTAAACATGTCTATTGGTAAATTAAGATATTCATTAGCATATATTGTACCACCACTTATTGTATTAGCAGACAAACCATTTGTAAATGTTGTAAGTCCATTAACCGTACCACCTGTAAAATTATCTACTGGTAAATTAAGGTATTCGTTAGCATATATTGTACCACCACTTATTGTATTTGCCGATAAACCATTTGTAAATGTTGTAAATCCACTAACAGTACCACCTGTAAAGTTACCAACAGGTAAATTAAGATACTCGTTAGCATATATCGTACCACCACTTATTGTATTTGCTGATAAACCACCAGTAAATATTGTTTCACCATTAACAGTACCACCAGTAAAGTTACTAACAGTTTTTAATACTAAGTCATTATCGGCGATACCGCTATAATACCAATATTCAACCACACCAGAACCAGAGAAAATACCAACGGTTAGACCCTTTGTTCTTTGTAATGGTAGTATATTAGTATTGGCATCCGTAATACCACTCCATGGACCGTAACGGCTGTCCAATAATTTTGGTGAGATACTATTTATATTGTCACTAAGATTTATTGCCATATTATTTAATTATTTATATATTCTAATGTTTGTTGGTCAGTAGCATAAAGACTCCAATGCACTTTATAATTAACCCCAGACCAATAAGATTCTGGACTTTTAACAGGCTGTATAACAGCATCTGAAATAAAACCATATACATTACCAATATTGCCGTTATCCAAGACATCAGTACCCTGCCATTTTGTTTTTGTTGTATACCCAGAATAATAGGCAACCCAAATAAATTCACCAGTGTTTGGTGTATTATAAGGTACCGATATCGTACCAGACGCTGATAATAAAACTTTATTTGCCGTACCAGCGGATATGGTATCTGCAATACTCTGAGCTGTTGGTAATGTATCTGACTTACCCCAGAAATATGGGTATATACCAGTTATAGTAAATGTTGTTGAAGAAAAATTACTACTAGCCGCTTGTGGTGCGTTAACAGAACGCACAGCTGGTGTTCTTGTATCGACAACCCCCTTGTTATTATTTTTAGAAGACCCAGAAGCATAATTACCATCACCGTTATAAGTTGTTGTCGATGAATTACCCACTACAGGTGCTGGTATAGCATACGATTCGGAATATGACGGTGTCATTGTATATCTAAAATTAGGGTTATTAGGATTTGGATATGTAAACTGATTTGGGATATTTGGTTCTTGTGATACAGTAAATGTTGTATCGGTAAACAATGAAGAACCATTCCTTAACACCCTTAATTGTAAAAAAGCACCAGCATCATTTTTAATACCAAAAACACTAATATTCGGTGAATAAGTCAAACCAACCTCTAACGTTTGTGTTGATGGTCCCGTCATTGTAATTGTTGGGATTGTATATGTTGGATTAGCAACAGGGAATAAAATATCGTCAAACAACTGAACCAATGTTCTACCAGTCAATGAAGAAACCACTGTACCAGCAGACAAACCACCAACAGTTGTGTTCATTGCTAATGTTCCATCTAAAGTAGTATTATAAAGACTAAATAAACTATTACCATTTCTACCTAAACCAGTATTTGCTGATACTGTAATACCAACATTTGAAAGATTTGACCCATCACCATAATATGTTGACGCACTAACAGTTCTTGCCGATATTGTATTTGCTGTTAATGAATTAATATTAACAGTAGTTGCTGAAATTAAATTAGAACTAATTGAACTTGCATTTAAAGTATTAAATGTTGCACCACTATTAACGATTAAATTACCATTAATAGTTAATCCAGTCATTGAATTTATAATCGATGTAAATGTTCGACCGCTAGAATCATTAATCGTTAATGTGTTTGCTGAAGGTGTATAATTAAAATTAGTTATAACTGTATCCGTATAACCACTTGTAAAACCACTAACATTAAATGTACCACCGCTATTATCAATAAATGTTACAACACCAGTATTTTTATTGTATGTACCACCAGTTACCTTCATCTCTGTAGCTAATATTGCTAAAGATTGGGTTGTTGACCAATTATCATTTCTACTAACTGTTAAATTATAATGAGCAACATTAAATGTAAGTCCTGTTACATAAATGTCATCAGATGGTTTAAAAAAACCAGTTACATTAAATGTGCCACCACTTACATTAACAAAAGTAATAATACCAGTAGTATTATTATATGTACCACCAGTTATTACGGTATTAACATTTAAACCGTTTGTAATAAAATTTGTTAAACCACTTAATGCTACTTTTTTTGTATCACCACCATTAACAATAGGCATAACATCATTATTAGTTAACGATGTGGCTAATGAAAATTGACTAATTTTTTTATTTTGACCTTGTACTGGCATCTTTTTTTAATTTATTCTTGTTCTATAGCGAAATAATTTTCTTGTAAAATCCAATAACCATTCTCTTGAAGAATCAAATTAGCATTTAGTGGATAATACCTAGGTACTTCGTTTATATAAATATTCTGTATATCATTAAAATATAAATCACAGATATTAAATTTAAATTGGGATATCGCACCAACAAAGGTTCCAGCAAAATTTTCTTGTATTGGTAAACCTAAGTCTTTTTCGTCCCTACCATCAAACGTTTGTGTTTCAATTAATCCCTGAGAACCCCCACCTAAACTAATGTTAAATGGCACACCAACTTGCTTTTCCATATGCTCTTCAAGTCTTCTTGCGATAAATTCGCTAAAATTATTAACAGTAAACTTAAGTCTACCGTTAATATAGAACATCAACTTACCAGTTCTTGGTTTTTTATATTTAAAATCACAAGCATCATAATATTCATCCATTGTATATCTTATGATAACACTTGTCCATTGATTATCTGGTACCATTCCGCTTGATGAATAACCTTCTTGAACGGTTATACCACTAACATAAGTTGTTCCAGAACATTGGCCAGTCACACTTAAAAGCCTGTAACCAATACTACCATCATCTTTAATTCTAAAACCTAAAGCGTTATCTAATATATCTAATTTATAATCTAAGTTATCAAATTCTATTGATTCATTAAAACCAGAAAAACTACAAACAGTCTGATTACCAAAACCACTAGGGTTTCTAGCACCACAAGCATAACATCTTGTTGAGCCACTACCAGCTCTACCATATACTAAAAATGGGTTTTCAGTATTAGATATTACAGTTTTTGGCGTTGTAACAACTAATGGAGCGCCAGAATAAGTACAAACTGTCTTATCACCAAAACCACTAGGATGCGCTGCACCACAGGAATGACATCTTCTTCTACCACTACCAGCCCTACCATATATTAAAAATGGGTTTGTTATATATTCAGTGTTAACTTGGTCAGGATATAGTGATATTATATCACCACTTGCACCAGTAATAAAAATATCGTTTTCTTTTGGTATTGTACACCAATCACTTAAGGTATCAGTACAACCGACAGGAACCGTACAAGCGCTAGTACAACCAGTATCAGCACCTTCAAATAAATTCCAAAATTTATTTTCAGCTCTGGTACCCATATAAAAGAAAAATCCTTTATTGCTTGGGTATGTTTCGTTTAATATTGTACCTGTATATCCAGTACATTCATCTTCTTGTCTTTTTAACCAAAATTGCGCTACCCAAGCCTTATTAACTCTATTTGGTAAAACTTGGTAAGACGAACCATCGATTTTATAATAACCTTGATAAAAACCACCACATAATTGTGCATAATCACCACTAGCGTCGTTTAATATATCGATTGGGTATATATATTCATCAGTTGTTCCTGTGACTCTATTAAGATGTAATCTACTATCACCAGAAGGAATGATTAATGTTGTACCCGTTAATGCTGATAAAAGAGCTTGATTTGTTGGGTCTAATGGATTCTTATTAAAAGTAACTAAGCCATTGTCAATACCTGTAAGACCTATTGTACTAAATGTATATCCAGTATTTGTTGCCCCTGTCCAATGATATAGGCTTGAAATCGTATTTGCTGATGTTGAACCTGAAGAATATATTGCAGGTTCATTAAAATCAAACCAAACAACAGCACATTCACCAGTTATGGGAATAACAGGTATTAATGATTGATTATCATCGTCATTTGCTAGATAAAAATCCCAATAATCGCTATTAGATAATCTTAAATCTAGCTTTTTATACTTATAGTTTTTTATATTTCCCATTATAATATATAAATATCAATTTTTTATTTAGCCTTCAATTCTTTTATTTATATTACCATTATATATTAAAATGATTCTAAATTTATTCTTTTCCAACCATTTTCTGTTTTTAAATACAGATAATTCTCATCTCTTGTAAGGTTACCTAAACTACCTGATAAATCTTGTGATGATATTGGTGTAAAAATTGGGATAATTAAACCATTTGGTTTTAGATTTGTATTTGTTGTCCAATCACCGTTTTCATCGGTCTCTAAAAATGCGTTTTGATTTTCAGATATTGCGTGTAAAACAATAATACCACCACCTATTGATGTTTGGTGATTACCATTATAATTTAATTCAATATTATTATCTTCAGCAACAACAGTTTGTGTGTTTAAACTTTCTCTGTTCACATTTATTGTAACATCACCATTTACCAATTCTTTTATTGCCTCAACCAATAACGCTGTAACATCTTTATAATGAACACTCATGTATTTACCATCATAATGTGTTAATTCTGGAACAACCTCATTTACCTCCTGTGCAATAAAACCTATTTTTGTTGCGTCTCCACCACTATTTCTATCTTTCCAATTAAATGTTACACCTCTAAGATTTAAAACTTTAGTTAATGCATCATCAATATTATTGATATTTTCTTTTAGGTTGATATCCGATGCGTTATTTACCAAAAAACCGTTATTATCAATACCAACGTCACGTGTGCCTGGTCCTGCACCAAGATTTGTTATTATCATTCTTTCAGTTCTAGTAATACCAGAAACGTCAACCCAAATTGTTCTACCTGTATAATCTAATGTACCAGCACTTAAATAAGTTAAAAGCGATGTTGTTACGGTACCAGTAAAAACACCAGCTGACGGACTAACACAAATTTGTGGGGTGATATCAAAACTAACACCTGAGTAATTTAAATAATAACTGTTTCCATCGGTTGACCCACTTGTATTACCTGTATATACTTGACCTGTATTTTGTGTTAAACCACTATTTGTACTTGTTATTGCCGATATACGCGAGTTAGCAATATTCATTTTTGTATTATACCAAGTAAAAACTGTAACGCCAGTATTACCTGAAAAAGTACTAAGAACACCAGATACTGTTGAAGTAACAGCTGTTGTTGTTAAATCTGGGCCTGTAGTTAAAGAGCTAAAAGTAACGCCAAACGCTGTTCCACCAGATAAAACACTAAATGTTTCAGGTTGTTGTTTTACTTGCCTTGTCGAAAAGTCTAATTTTGTTCTAAATTCCATTTTTATTGGTTTTATAATAAATATTCTACGTTTCTAATATATTTATTATAAAAGAATTATTTATGCCTATTATTAAAAAACATGAATTAGAAGAGCTTGTTGGTAGTGATGGTACTGTTATTGGGGGTGATAGAAATGTTACAAGTAATTCAGAAATTGAAACAGGGCCAGTACAAAAACCATGGAATGACAATTCTGATTATGAAAAAGGTATGTCAACAACTACTGATAGAGCAACTAGATATAGACAAAATATTCCTTGGTTTGCAGTTTATAGCTATCGTAGCTCAAGTGGTCGTGGTTTACCAATAAATGAAACAAATAAAACCAAAAATATCAAAAAAAAGAGTGAAATTGAAAAAGATATCACAGAAGATTTAGTTAAAAAATCAAAAAGAGACCACGATATGATGGAAAAAAATTTTGATACTAAGGTTGAAAAAATGGTTGATACAATAGAAGATATTGATTTAAGTAAAGAACAGCTTAATAAAATAAAAACTGCAATTATTAATAAATTAAAAGGAACTAATGCCTAATTCTGAATTAAAAGATAAGATATATAACGTACCTGCCCAACATCAAAATTTTTTGGGTCAGACAATATCATATTATAATCTTAAAATGACAAAAAGCAGATTAAGTAAAGCCAAAAAAGAAAAAGATTTAGCAGAATTTAATAGAAAAGGTGGTGAAAACGTATTACAATGGATTGAAAATACATTAAAAACTGACCGTGACGCTATTTATGGTAAGAAAAAAACTGGTATGAATGCTGGAAGAGAAAACGAGTTTATAAAAAACCACGAAAAAGATAAAAGCGCTAACCCAACAAGAGTAGGTGGAGTACCAAAAATAACAAAGGGTAGTGTATTTAGAAAAATAATGACAAATAAAGAAGTTTATAATGAATCCATTAATAAAGAAATTAATGAAATTTTATATTTAATGGAATATATGAATAACAACAAAAAAAATATATAACTTATGCCAAGTAATTACATCCCAAGACCCGTTCCAGGCCAAAACGTTGGAGGTCAATCCGATATGGAATACGCCGCAATTATTCAAAGAAATACTTTGATTCCTATTAACACATATAATAGTTACGCTTCTGCGAATCAATATGGTCTTACACATACTAGAGCTTTAACTGACACACAAACACCAAATGCTGGTAGAGGCACTGGTGTGTTTTTAGATATTGAAAACTACGGCGCTGGTTTAGAGTGGGACACATTAGGTAACCCACAACCAGGCAGCATCGTAGGTGCTGGCGCTGGTAGGTTACCGTCATTAACATACAATAACGCAACTTGGGGTATGGGGCCAGTCGGATTAGGTATGACAAATTATACACCACCAGACACAGCATTAAATGTTGGTCAAGTAACAATTTAATATGAAACTTTACAATTTATTTGAAGAGATTATATTAGAAGAGAAAAGGTTATTAACTGAAAATGTTAGTGACCAAGAAATAAATGATGCTATTAAGGGAAAATACAACATAAATATACTTTATGATGATTATCCAGATGCAGTGCCATCAGTTGCGCCTAGTAAAAGATATATACAAGTATATAATTTTGCTGAAACAAAAGCTGGTAACAAAGCAATTAGAGCATTTCAAATTTTTGGTGGTTCAAAAACGACACCAAAACAAGGTGCGTGGAAAATATTTAGAATAGATAGGATTCGTGGTTGGTTCCCAACAAATATGGCATTTTACAAACCAGTTTCCGATTTAGACCAAAACATTCCAACGTACAATAAAAATGGTGATAGAGCAATGTCACGTGTTATGAATAAAGTAGATTTTAATAAATAATTTTTATGGATACACCACAACCAGTAGATTTAAATAAATTAAAAAACATTCTTGGAAATGCCAAGGCTGTAATGAATAAGGTTGAAAACAATAGTTTTAAAACGGGAAATATTGATGGAAGAGCATTAACAGAAGAAGGTGTTGCTGAATTACAATCAGAAGGTGTTAGACCAGCATCTACATCACCAATGACGTATAATGAAGAAATGATTAGAAATTCTAAACTACCTGCAGCAATTAAAAAAGCAATGTTAGAAAATCCAATTCCACAATTATCTGGGCCAAGTCATACATTTAATATAAACGATGTATCTGATTTAATTGACGAAAAACCAATGTCATACCCTAAGACACCTAAAACAAAAGCTGTCAACGAAACATATAGCAATAATAAATCAGATACAATTACCGTAAGCAAATCCGAATTAAAAGAAATGGTTAACGATTTAGTTAATGAAAAATTATTAGAATTTTTTGTTAAAAACCATAACAAATCAATTACCGAAGATACTGTAAAAAGAACAATCACAACTTTAATAAAAGAGGGTAAAATACAACAAAAGAAAAGAACGTTATAATACTAAAAAAAATATTTTATTAAAAGGGGATTAATTTCCCCTTTTTTTATTGACTAATATTACATATTCATTATAATTGACTCATAATTACATTTAAAAAATTAATATGAGTAAAATTAAAGTCTTGGTAGTACCATCTGACCGTACTGGTGTTGGATACTTTAGAAGCACAAAACCACACATTGCGTTAGAAGAAAAATACCCAAATGAATTTCACGTAGATATTGAATACGAACCAGAGTTGAACAACGACGAATGGTTAAAACAATACGATATAATACATTATCATAGAACCTTAGGCGCTTACGAACAACAAGAAAGCTTGTTGAATAAATTAGATAATTTAGGTATCGTAACAATAATGGACTTAGATGATTATTGGTCACCTGGTCAACATCATCCAGCTTTTTTATTAATTAAAAATAGTGGTTTAGATAAAATGATTCTAAATAATATTAGAATTGCTAAGAACGTAACAACAACAACAAGTATATTTGCTGAAGAAATTGGAAAACATAATAAAAACGTATTTGTTTTACCAAATGCTATTGACCCAAATGAAAAACAATATACACCAACACCAGAACCAAGTGAAAGATTAAGAATTGGATGGTTAGGTGGTTCATCACACTTAAAAGATTTAGAAATTTTAAAAGGTATTGTTGGTAGATTACATAATGACGGACTATTAGAAAAAGTTCAATTTGTTTTGTGTGGTTATGATTTAAGAGGGACAATGACAATTATCGATGAAAAAACTGGACAACAAACACAAAGACCAATCAAACCAACAGAAAGCGTTTGGTACCATTACGAAAGAATTTTCACAGAAGATTATACAACAATTAGTCCAGAATATAAAGAATTTTTATTAAAATTCAAAAATGAGGAATATCCCAATGTTGCAAATGAACCATATAGAAGAGTTTGGACAAAACCAATTAGTACATACGCTTCAAACTATAATTTATTTGATATATCATTAGCGCCAATTGAAGAAAATATCTTTAACAAGGTTAAGAGTCAACTTAAAGTTATTGAAGCTGGGTTTCATAAAAAAGCCCTAATTGCACAAGATTTCGGACCATATCAGATAGATATTAAAAATGCGCACCAATTTGGTGGTAGCTGGGATACTAATGGTAATGGTATTTTAATTGATACAAATAAAAACCATAAAGATTGGTATAAATTTATTAAAAAATTAATTGTTGAGCCAGAACTAGTTAAACAATTAAGTGAAAACTTACACAACACAGTTAAAAATTTATATTCTGTACAAGCGGTTAGTGACAGCAGACGTGATTTATATAAAAAATTAAAATCACAAATGGATGAAAAACAATCAGCTAAAAAAATGGTTTTAAATTAGACTTTTTCATTTGTTTTTGGTATATTTGTAAAAAATATGATTATGATTAAACAAGAACAAATTGTAAAAAACACTAAAAAGTATTTCCAAACGGCTCAAGAACAAGGGTTTATGACTGAAGAGTTGATGTCTTTTTTAGGTGAAACTTTTATTAAAGCGCCTGCATCAACTATGGCCGATTTAAATAACGCATTTGAAGGTGGTTTAATTGACCATCTTTTGCGTGTAACAAAATATGCTGTTTCAATAAATGAAACTATCCTACCAGAAAATCTTAGATTACCAAAAAAAGATATTATTAAAGTTTGCTTTTTACACCAAATTGGTAAAGCGCATCTTTATGTCCCATGCACATCCGAATGGCATATTAAAAATCAAGGTAAATTATACGAATTTAATGATGGGCTAACATCTATGCGTGTTGGTGAACGTTCAGCTCATTACGTATTAAGTAATGGTGTTACACTCACTGAAGAAGAATACCAAGCAATTATAAATTTTGATAAGGACGATAGTGATAAACAAGCAAAATATCACAATTCATTATTGGGTGACCTATTAAAAATGGCTAACCAATTAGCAATCATTGAAGAAAAAAATCAAAAAAACTAATATGGATATAGCTGAAAAAATGAGACAAAGGATATTTGATATAATTGACCCAAATATCGATTATACACAAGAAGATTTTGAAAAAGAATTTGGTAATATTGATTATAGCAAAAACAATAATTCAAATTTTAAATTGAATATTAATTTTGTAAATGAATCCACAAACCCAAATCCAGAATACGCAACCGAGGGTTCATCAGGATTTGATTTAAGGGCAAATTTACAAACCCCTATCGAAATACCTAGTGGCGATATTCAAACCATTCCAACAGGATTATATTTTGAAATTCCACAAGGTCTTGAAATTCAAGTTAGACCAAGAAGTGGTTTAGCCGCAAAAAATGGTGTAACTGTTTTAAACACACCAGGCACCGTTGATTCAGATTACCGTGGTGAAGTTAAAGTAATACTTATTAATCATGGTAATAGAATATTTACCGTTAATCATGGGGATAGAATTGCACAAGCAGTTATTGCGTCAGTAATGGGTAAAAACGTTATTGAATTAAACAAAACTTCAAAAATTTCAAACGATACTGTTAGAGCATCTAATGGTTTTGGTAGTACTGGGTTACAATAAAATAAAAAAAATGAAATTAGATTTTAACGATTTGTTAATCGTACCAAAAGAAATAACAAATATAAATAGTCGAACTGAAATCAATCCGTACATTTTTGCGATGCTACCATTAATTACCGCACCTATGGACACTGTTGTATCCAAAGAAAATGCGGGTTTATATATTATTAATAATATAAATGTATGCCTACCTAGAAACGTAGACTGTGATTTAGGGTTTAAAGCATATTCAATATCTCAGATGAATGATTTATTAAATTCTAATAGAGGTATTTTAGAAAATGGGTATTATTTAATTGATGTTGCTAATGGGCATATGGATTCGGTAATAAACATCACAAAAAAAATTAAAAAACAATATCCAATTTTAAAATTAATGGTTGGCAATGTTGCTAATCCAGAAACATATCGATTACTGTCTGAAGCTGGTGCAGATTACGTCAGAGTTGGCATTGGCAATGGTGGTGGTTGTTTAACAACACAAAATACAGGTGTTGGGTATCCAATGGCGTCATTGATTAAAGAATGTTATGATATATCTGCAACATTAAACAACCCCGCATATATAGTTGCTGATGGTGGAATGCAAACATACAGCGACATAATTAAAGCTCTTGCATTAGGTGCTGACTATGTTATGCTTGGTAGTGTTCTAAATAAATCACTTGAATCTGCTGGTGATAATTATCTTTGGAAAAAAATAAAGGTATCACAAACAATGGCTGAAAAAGCGTATAAACTAGGTATACCTGTTTATAAAATGTTTAGAGGTATGAGCACCAAAGAAGTTCAAAAAAAATGGGGTGCTAAAGTCATTAAAACTTCTGAGGGTGTTGTAAGATATCGAAGAGTAGAATACACCTTATCTCAATGGTCCGAAAACTTTGAACATTACTTACGTTCAGCAATGAGCTATACAGGTTCACACAAACTAAGCGAATTTATCGGTAAAGCAAACTTAATACAAATAACAAATAACTCATATAAAAGATTTAACAAATGATAACAGTAGTATATTGTACTAGAAACTCAAACCCTAAACACACAGAACATATTATTAAAATGTCTGGTTTAGGTAAACACATTGAAGTGATTGAAATTATAAATAATGGTGAATCACTAACAAAATGTTATAACCGTGGATTAAAAGCTGCGAAAAACGATATTGTTGTATTTATGCACGACGATGTAATAATTGAAACTTCTGCTTGGGGTAGTAAAGTTATCAAACATTTTGAAAGCAACCCAGAATTTGGAATACTTGGTGTTGCTGGAACAACAGATATGCCATTAAGTGGCAGATGGTGGGAAGACAGAACGAAAATGGTTGGTATTGTTAACCACGAAAACGAAGGGAAAAAATGGGAGTCAAAATACTCTAAGAATTGGGCCAATGATATTGTAGAAGTACTTTCTGTTGATGGATTATTTTTTGCTGTTCATAAAAATAGAATTAAAAATAATTTTGATGAGAATGTGGAAGGGTTCCACTTTTATGAAATTGATTTTGTATTCTCTAACTACTTAGCTGGTGTTAAAGTTGGTGTTCTTTTTAATGTACGATTAACCCACAAGTCAATCGGTATGACAAATGAACAATGGGAAGAAAATAGACTTAACTTTGTTAAAAAATTTAATGATGATTTACCAGAAAAATTTGTACCAGCAACTTATCAGCCAAAAGAATCGAATAATAAAAATACAAAGGTTGGCGTTAAAATTGTGATACAATCACATGGTGATGTTAAGGTTTTTGAAACACTATATAATAAAATTAAATCTTTTAATTATCCTAATTTAACGATTTTTTTAATTACAATCGAAAACTCATATGATAGATTTAAAGATTTAAATTATGAAGGTGTTAAAATTTATGAAGGGTTTTATGATAGCTTACCAAAAAATTTATCAATATTAAAATTTGAAGATGATTTTGTAACTAGCGACGACGATTTGATTTTTTTTATGAATGATGGTGTTGACATTATAAATAATATATTCTTAAGCTTTGCAAAAATTTACGGAATAAATAAAAACACCTTTGGTTGTGGGTTTCCTTTATCTTACAATCAAAATAACACAGTTTTTTGTTCTAGCTTAGAAATATTTGTGAATAAAGAAGGTAAAGTTGCGATTAATATGAAAGATAGCAACACATATTACAATGTTTATTATGGTAATATATTAAATAGTTTTGGTAATCTTGCTGATTGTTTTGTAACAACATACACCAACTTAAAATCTTTAGATTGGTTTAAATTAAATTATGACACACCACTGTACTTTAATGAATTTTCGCTTAGATTATCACTGAAAAATAAATTGACTTATAACGATACCAATTCATTAACTGTTCAAAAATCTTTTTTGGGTGAATCACATATCCAACAAGATTTTCAAAATCTTATTAATTTTGTTAGTACGGATGATAAATTAAAAGCATTAGTTAAAAATATAGAATGATAAAGATAGTTTCTGGTTATACAAATAAAGGTGGGTCGACAATTGCATTTATTAACTTAACAAATGCTTTAAATAATGCTGGTTACGATTGTACACTTTATGGACCACACGAATGGCATTTAGACAAGTGTAAATCTGGTTTATTAAACCAGTTGTCTTTTGATAAAAATGATAGTGTTATATCACATTATTTAAATTTAGAACAAAGACCAGACGTAAAAAAAATTGTTTTATCGTGTCATGAAAAATGGTGGTTTAGCTTTAGTAAAACTAATAGATACTTTGATAGTGCAGTTTTTTTACATGAAGCGCACAGAAATTTTCATTCAGATTACTATGGTGATTATGTTATAATACCAAATCTAAAAGAAAATTTAATACCAAAAGAAAAACCAGAATTAGATTTAGTTGCAGGTATAGTTGGCTCTATTGAAGATAGAAAACAAACACATGTTTCTATACAAAGAGCGATGAAAGATAAATGTAAAAAAATATACCTATTTGGTTCAATAAACGAAGAAGATTATTTCAACAACTACGTTAAACCATTATTAAATCCAAAAATAGAAATGCTTGGCCATACAACAAATAAACAAGAAATGTATGACATGATTGGTAGAGTATATCATTCATCAAAAGGGGAAGTTGCTTGCTTAGTTAAAGACGAGTGTTATCTAACAAATACAAAGTTTTTTGGTAATGAAGAAACTGAAAATGAAGTCTCAACATTAACCAATGAAGAAATAATAACACTATGGAAAAAAACACTTGATTTATGAGAAAAATTTTTATAGATGGCGGTGCAAGGATTGGAGAATCAATACAAGAACTATTGGATAAAAGAGAAGACTTACAAGGTTGTGACGTATATCTTTTTGAATGTAATTCTGACCATCATAAAACACTTAATGATATTAAAGAAAACAATAAAAATTATAATTTTATTGTTAGAGAAGAAGCCCTGTGGAATAAAAATGGTGAACAATCATTTTATATATCCGTTGACCAATGGGGTGATTTAGGTTGTACATTAGATTCTAGCAAACGTGAAAAACTTGATTTACAAAACCCTAGAACTGTTAAGACTTTAAGATTATCAGACTTTTTAGATGAGTTTAATGATGATGACTATATTGTTTTAAAATTAGATATTGAAGGTGGTGAGTACAAAGTTATTACTGATTTAATAAATACCGATAAAATCAAAAAGATTGATGAATTATTTGTTGAATGGCATGACCATTTTTTTAATATGTCATCGCAACCATTAAAAAATGCTTTATCACAATATAATATAAAAGTTAACCATAATTGGATGTAATATGAACATACACGCACACATACTTTCTTGGAATGAAGAAAAAATATTACCATATACGTTAGACCATTATTCTAATATCTGCAGTAAAATTTTTATACACGATAATATGTCAACCGATAGTTCTGATGAGATATATAAAAAATATCCAAAGGTTACAGTATTAAAATGGGACAGTGGCAATGAAATCAATGAACTTAATTACACAAAAATAAAATCAGAGTCATATAAACAATATAGCAGAGGCGAGGATGTTGATTGGGTTATTGTATGTGATTGTGATGAATTTTTATATCACGAAAATTTAATTGAAAAACTAAAAGAATATAAATCTATTGGTGTTACTGTTCCAAGGATAGATGGACACGATATGGTTTCAGAAACTTTTCCCGACTACGATGGAATCCCATTAACAGAAAAAGTTAAAATTGGTTCAGATACTTATGGCCCAATGTGTAAGAATATTATCTTTAGCCCTAAGTTAGATGTACAATACGGTATTGGTGGTCATAGCTTTGGCTCAAATGGTACAGTATACTCTGATTCTGCAGATTTAAAATTATTACACTATAAATTTTTGGGTAAAGATTACGTTAAACGAGCATATGTTGCTAGAGCTAAAAGATTATCATCATTTAACAAACAACATAAATTTGGTGAACACTATTTTAATTTACCCTTTGAATATATGGATAACATGTTATCAGAAAAAAGACAAGTCATATGAGAAAAATATTAGTTTCTGATTTTACAACTAAAGAAGCGCCTCATGGTGGTTCAGAATGGGTTAACGAAGTTTTAATTAAGAAATTTAATTTAGAATTTGAATATTCGTCCCAGTTACAATCGTGGGATACGGAAAACTTTTATATAATTTCAAACATTTCATTGATGAACCCAACGTTAGTTAGAGAAATACCAAAGTTAAATTATATAATTATTGAAAACGATTATAAAATATGCGAGAGTAGACACCCGTGGCGATATCCAAATTCAATAGTACCAAAAAACCAAAGAATAAACTACGATATTTACAAAAATGCTAAAGCGGTATTTGTTCAAACGACAGACCATTTTAATGTATATAAAGCAAATGAGGTTGAGGGTAATTTTATAAATTTAAATTGCTCAATATGGTCTGACGAAGATTTAGAAATGTTAAATAATTTTTTAATGAACAAACCAACAAAAAATGGTAAGACCGCTGTTTATTATACTAACAACTGGATAAAAAATAGTGAAGGTGCTATTAAATATTGTAACGACAATGGATTAACACCTGAACTTATTGAAAACAATCCAAATAGACAAGATTTTTTAGACAAATTATCTAGTTGCTCACAATTAGTTTTTTTACCCATTGCTAGAGAAACTTTTTGTCGGTTAGTTGTTGAGGCTAAATGCATGGGGTTAGAAGTGATAACAACTAAAAATTATGGTGCGTCTTTAGAAACTTGGTTTGATATGAAAGGTGCTGACATGCTTAAATTTTTAAGGTTTAAAACTGATAAGAATATAACAACCATAGGTCAATATATAAATTTTTAATTATGTCGATTCAGAAATGGTTTAAAAATAAAATTACTGCACTATCAATAGCTTTTTCAAACGTTGAAAAAAATCTATTGAATCAAGATGGTAAAAATTTAGGTGAAGATATTAAACAAACCAGAAGGCATCTACAGGGTACGCTTGTTGATTCTTTATTACATGGCGAGGTTACCCAAGAGGTGAAAAATTTACGATGGAGGACATATAAAATTTTAAAAGAAACACAAGCAGCTGAAATTATTTTTGAAGGTGTTGACGAAAATGGAATGCCAATTTATACTATCAGTAAAAAAAATACAAAAAAGGGTTTATCTAAAATTAAAATTGATAAATTTGACAATTATAAATTAGAATTAGTTGTTGACAATAGCGAAATATCAAATAGTGTTACTGAGGCTATAAATGATTTATTAAAAGACGGTATAATTAATGGTGCTGAATATTTTGCGACTAGTAAAGGCGATAACCCAATTAAAATTAAAAGGGCAACAATGCCAAAATTTTGTATTGAAAGATATACTAAAAAATTAAATATTAGAAAAATAAATAAAGACAAAAAACTATTAGAGTTTTATGTTAATAAATATTCAAATGAATATAATGTAAATGCCAATTTATTTTTAAATGAAATTAATAAACTTATTAAAAACGGTCCTCATAATATTAACTTTTTAGAACTAGATGAGGTTAGCTTTATATCAAATAATACAATTGGAACCAGCGACTTTTTAAGTTATTCATATGGTAATATATCTTTTGATAAAGTTATTGAATTTAATGGTTATTACGTTATAAAGTTTTTTGCTGAAGTAATTAATGATGGTGACGATATTCTTTCAGAATATATTGAACCTGAATTAGATGAAAAATATAAAAATAAAGAATCTAAAATAAAAAGACCAAAAGATTATTAAATATGAACCTAATAATAAAATTTCCAACTAGAAATCGGGTAGAAAAATTTAAAAAAGTACTAGAAAGATATATAAAATTTTTAGATGACAAAACAACTAAAATTATCGTTAGTTGCGATATTGATGATACTTCAATGAATAACGATAACATTATTGAATATATCCTGCAATACCCAAATGTTGAGATTTTTTATAGCGATAATAAATCAAAAATAGATGCAGTAAACGCCGATTTAAAAAATGTTGATTTTGATATTGTTTTACTCGCATCTGACGATATGATACCTATTAAAAAAGGTTTTGACACAATAATAAAAAATAAAATGTCTGAGGTATATCCAGATACCGACGGAATCTTATGGTTTAATGACGGGTTTCAAGGTAATAAATTAAATACACTATCAATATTGGGAAAAAAATATTATGATAGGTTTGGTTATATATATTATCCCGAATATCTGTCAGCTTATTGTGATAATGAGTTTATGGAAATTGGTAATATGTTAAATAAACAAACATATTTTGACGAAATAATAATTCAGCATCAACACCCAGATTGGGGGTTTGGTGATACCGACTATATACATGTTTTAAATAGTATTAATGGTGGTCACGATAACACGTTGTATAACAACAGAAAAAAAAATAATTTTTATTTATGAAAGTAGCATTTAATACAATGTTTAAAAATGAAGAAATTTTATTAAACGAAGTTTTAAAAATATGGAAAAATTACCCAATTGATTTATTCATATTTTATGATGATAATTCAGTAGATTCATCTGTCGATGTAATTAAAAAAAATTTACCAAGCGATAAATTTATCATTATTAATGATAAATTAACTAGCTTTAATGAATCATATCAAAGACAAAGAATGATTGATGTTGCTAAAATGAATGACATTGATTTTGTTTTTTCGATTGATTGTGACGAACTGCTAACCAGCAATATCGTATCAGATTTTAATAGTTTTATAAACATATATAATACCTATGATATGCGATTATTTTGGTACAATTCTGTTAACAATATAAATGAATACAGAACCGACCCATTATATGCACATAATTATCGAACGTTTGTAATACCATTAAATTTTTGTGGTACATTAAATAAAAATGATTTTAAATATCACACACCAAGAACACCACAAATTAATTTACCAGCAACACAGACTGCTGACTATGGTGTGATACATTTACAGGCGATTAATAAGAGATATTATGCAATAAAACAGCTTTGGTATAAGCATCATGAATTTGTTAATTATGGTCATAGTGTTTCATTCATAAATGATAGATACGACCCAGTGGTAAATAATCTAACATTTAATGAAGTTAAAATACCAAATCATTTAATCGAAGGTATTGAATTCAATATAGATGTTTTTAACGCTCTAGAAAAATCTAAAGGGTATTTACAATTTATAAAGGAAAATTATAATGGGGAACTAATAACATTTGGAAAAGAATATTTATAATATGAATAACTATACAATTGGTATAACAACATTTTCAAACAGATATCATTACATTGTAAAACTATTATCACAAATAAGAAAATTTACAGACAAAAAAATTGTGTTGATAGTTAATGGTGAAAAAAATGGTGAGTTTGATGACGATTACAGAAATAACATTTTATTGTTATCCGCAAAATATTCACATGTATACCCAATATTTTTTATTGAAACTAGAGGATTGTCAAAATTATGGAATACGGCACTAATAAATTCATACGATGATAATTTACTATTACTAAATGATGATTTAGAAATACATTCATCTGACATTTTTGATAAAGTAGATGCTCACATAAATACAAACAACTTTAATGGTATAACAAAAATAAATAATTCTTTTTCACATTTTATCGTAAATAAAACTGTGATTGACAGCATCGGATATTTTGATGAAAGGTTAATAGGTTTTGGTGAGGAAGATGGCGATATAACGTATCAATTATTAAAAATAGGTTTAAACATTAATAATTTATTTATTAATGGTGTAATTAATATCGTTTCAAATGTAAGACATGAGCATATTAAATCTGGGATTGGCAAATATTCACATTTTAATAGGGAGTTTATTTATAATCAAAAATATGAAAAAAACCTAGCAGGTAATTTAAGGGGCATGTTTGACACACCTATGAATCAAATTTTAAACAATATAAAGCAATACCCATACGAAAACTTCTTTAGGGAAAACAAAACAAAATTATGATGAAAATAACTAATTTAGAAAAATCCCCACTATACAGTAAATTATTTGAAAAAGATTTAAATAATAGGGAAATTAATTTATATAAGTTATCCAATGTTATACCATGCGGTGAATCTTTATTTTACCCTAACCCTTTATTTTTTTCAAAAAAAGAAAATGTACTTTATTCTCCAATAAATGAAACAACAATGTCCTTAAAGGATATCACACATAAAAAAGAGTATTTCCTGCCAGATATTGAATATACAAAAACAGAAAAACACCCGCTATTTTTTTTCGTGTACAACACAGATAATTACTATCATTTTATTTATGATACACTACCATACTTAATATCATTTTTTAAATTAAAAGAAACTATTCCAGACGTAAAACTTTTAATGAATTACCCCAACGAAACAAAAAAAGAATTTTATAAATTTATAATTGAGTTTTTAGATATATTAGGGATAAAAAATAACGATATCAAAATAATTAATGATAATACAGTATATGAAACATTATATATTTCTGATTCTTATACACACGGACACGACTCTAATTTACCACCAAGGAATGAAATTTTTGATTTTTACAAAAGTATAGCCGATACCGTTAATATTGAAAGTGACAAAAAAGTTGACACTAAAAAAATATACATATCTAGACGGTCTTGGAAACATGGTGATTTTTCAAATATTGGCACCAATTATACTACTAGAAGAAAAATGGTAAATGAAGATGACCTAGTTGAATATCTTGAAACGTTAGGGTATGTTGAAGTATTTGCTGAAACAATGTCAACTAAAGAAAAAATATTACTTTTCTCAAACGCAGATAAAATTGTTGGGGCGATAGGTGGTGGGTTATGTAATGTTGTTTTTTCAAGTAAAAAATGCGATTTAATTTCAATAGTTTCACCATATTTTTTACACATTAACAATAGATTTAAATATTCATTAAGTTGTGCAAACTTAAAACTTTTTGATATCGTTGAACACGTTGAAAAAACAGAATTTAAAAAATATATGCGTGTTAAATATAAAGACATCGTTGGTGAAATTATCAATGTATATGATAACGAGGTTGAAATTGCATACGCTAATAAAACAATATCTGGCTGGAACAATGAAATTAATTTTAATAAAATAAATGTAAATAAAAACGACTGTACTAAACTAGACGATGGACTAAACTCTTCGTTTGAAATAAATTTAAATGAATTTAAAAAAGAAACGTTATTATGATAAATTATATTGTATATTCAAATACTGATTATTTAGACGTGCTTAAAATACAAACCGATTACATGCAGAATATCGGCAACCTATCACTTTTTATCAATAAAAACGATTTAGATTTATCGGAAATATATTCAAAATATGATAATGTTATTTTTTATGATGGTAATGACACATATGCTAAAAGATTAATGACGTGTTTAAACCAGATTGATTTTGAATACTTTGTTTTAATACATGATATTGATATATTATTAAAAGTTAAAGATGAAACAATTATTAATTTTTTTGATTTTATTAAAAAAAATAATGTGGATAGGATAGATTTAAAATACACTGAAAAAACAAATGATATTATTGAGTTTGATTTAAATGGTCTGTTTTTAGTACCACAAAAAAATGAAAATAATTTTATATATAATGTAAATCCGTCAATATGGAAAAAATCTGCGTTATTAGACATCGTAACATCGTTTCAACATAAAACATATAGAACAATTGAAGATATCGATGTTCAAATTTTTGCTAAAAAATTTAATGTCTATAAATTAAACAAAGAACCTAAAATATCTTGTGGTTACTTTAATTGTGTTGATGATTTTATATTTTTACACATAAGCCATAGCGGTAAATTTTTAACCTTACCAAGTAATTTTGTCACTGAATATGGGCAATCCTATGGTGATATCGCTAACGAATACGTTAAAATTGTTGAAAAGTATAATCTAAAAAATAGTAACAAATGGAACAGATGAATAATGGTTACAAATTAGCGTTTATAATTGCGCATAAATATATCTCAGGATATCCGTCATATTTAAAATATTATATTGATAATATAAACAATTTTTATACTGATTCACTAATAATTGTTGTTGACAACAACTCATTAAAACTAAATGAAATCACTGAGCAATTTTTAAATGAAAAAAATATTATTTTTTTAACCAATAACACAGATTGTAAATTCGAAATTGGTGCGTACAAAGTTGGTATTAACTATATGATTAATAATAGCTTATTAAACAACTACGACTATTGCGTGTTCACACAAGATACATATGTATTAAAAAATAAATATGATTTTAATAATTTAAAAAAAGAAAATATCGAAGCGTCTTCGATTATTGGGTGGACGAATGACCTTGAAAAAATGGATGTCTGTATCCCAGTATTAAATAAGATTGGTTTACTTAACAGACTAAACGAAACCAATCTTTGCTGGTGTAATAGTTTTATTGTGTCTAAAAATAAAGTTTTAGACCTTTATAATTTATTATATAATATTATTATTGTAAACAGACATCAAAGCGAAGGCTCAGAACGTTATTTAGGCCGAATATTATTTGAATTAAATAACCATAAAAATTATGCTATCGATGGTAACGACAACAATTACGTTATTGACGGTGTAACACATAATTGTTTAAGTGTTAACGTATTTGATAACATCAATAAATTTTTCTGTAAAACTTGTCAACAGAAAAATGAAAGAACAATTGAGAATTAATGAACAAAAAAGCCTGCGTATACTTTCATCAAGGATGGACTGACATAATATTATGTTTTTCATTAATAAATTATTATAAAAAAAAATATGATGAAATTTACGTTTTAATACGTTCTGACGCAAAAAACCTTGTTGATTTCTACATTAGAAACATGAAAAACGTAAAGATTATATACATGGATACAGACAATGGTAGATACTATGGAAACATAGAAACAAATTCAAAAAATGATACGGTGGAATATTTTGGTAGTTTAATTACCGTACCAGAAAATTTTGATATTATGTTTCATGCTGAACATGATAAGTGGAGAAAAGATAACTATAAAAATTATTGGTACCAACCAGATTTTAATAAAAAAGCAGCAAGTCATTTTTCTGAAATGTTTTATATTTTTTATGATATTGACTTTATCACCAGAGTTATTGATTTTTCTTTAGACAGAGACTTAGAGTTGGAAGATAAAACATATAAAGATTTTTCCGAAAAATATGGTACTGAATATGTTATATATCATGACGACAATAATAACCATATACACGGCACACATCACGTCTCAACTGAAATACAGTTTGAAAACAAATTAGAAAATCATTCATATGTTAATTTAAATAAACTCTCAAGTGTTTTTTTTGACTATATTAAAGTAATACAAAATGCAAAAGAAATACATTTAGTGGACTCAATATGGGCGGCAATATGTTATCAGCTAGACGCCAAATATGGATTATTTTCAAATAAAGTTATAAACGTTTATTGTAAAAGGGACCACCAAAATATGTTCCTACATCCAGTAAAACTAGAAAATTGGAAATTAATATAATATGAAAGTTGCACTTCTAATATCAGGATATTTAAGAAATTATGAACCAAACTTAAACTTTATACAAAAAAAAATCGTTGATAAGTTTGATAACGTTGATGTGTATTTACACATAACAAAAAATGAAAATTCTGAAGATAAATACTTTAATTTAATCGATGAAGAAAAAGATTTCAAAAAAATCACAAGTGCGTTATCACCAACTGTAACACTAATAGAGAATAATGTTAAATATAGCGACAATACTATTATAAATGGTATCGCAAACCAATGGAATAAACTTTACAAGTTAAATAAATTAAAGCAAATTAACGAGAGCACATCAGGTGTAGAATACGATTTAGTTATACGCTATAGGCCAGACTTATCAATAAATAACTTAAATATTTTAGATTTTGATATTACTAAAAATACAATCTATATTCCAAAAGATAGTAAAATTGATAAACCAAAATTAAAATATTATAATGATGGATATCTATGCGATGCATTAGCGTTTGGACCCTCTAAATTAATGGACTTGTATTTTAATATTTACACAAGAATAAACGAATTAATAGAAAAATATGGTTCAGCGTCAGAAACGCTATTGTATTATTATTTAAAAGATAATAATATTTCACATACATTAGTTGATATCGATTACAGCTTTATTTTATCAAAATGTAATGTTTTTGCAATATGCGGTGACTCTGGTTCGGGAAAAAGCACTTTAAGTAAAATACTTAAAGAATCTTTCTTTGATTCTTTTACCTTAGAATGCGATAGGTATCACAAATGGGAGAGACATAATGAAAATTGGGGCAAATTAACGCATCTAAATCCAGACGCAAACTATATCACAAAAATGAATGAAGATATTTTTAACTTAAAATTAGGTAAAGAAATATTTCAGGTTGACTATAATCACGAAAACGGAAAATTCACTGAAAAACAATTAATTAACCCGTCAAACAATTTAATTGTCTGCGGTCTACATAGTTTGTACGATAAAAACTCTTCTTCTGTTTATGATATAAAAATTTTTATGGATACCGATGAAACATTAAAGAAAAAATGGAAAATAAAAAGAGATGTCACAGAAAGGGGTCATTCGGTTGAAAAAATACTAGACAGTATTAAAAAAAGAGAAGACGATTTTAAAGAATATATATTACCACAAAAAAACAACGCAGATGTTATTGTTAATTTTTTTAGTAACGATGACATAGATTTAAATGATTTAAACCATGTTGAAAATCTTAGCCTTAAACTATCAATACATAAAAAATTTGAGATTAAAAATATTTTAAGTACATTTACAAATCAGAATATTAACTATTCAGTGGATAATTCAGACGAAAACTTTATAAAAATAGAATTTTTAGAATATAAACCAATTAATTTATTTGGTGATGACACATCACTTAACACAAATACTTTTTATGATTATATAAAATATTTTATTTTTAATTTAATCTTTACAAATTAACTTTTTTTTATTATTTTTTAAACAAAAACTATGGATAAGCTATATCAAATTAGTAACGAAAACAAATTAAATATTATCGAACAAACAACATATGATAAATTTAATAATTTTATTTTTTCTGACGATTTAAAATTAACAGGTAAATTATTACACCGATTTGAACACTTTTTAAAAATTAAAGACCTACCTGGTGACATTGTTGAAATTGGTGTGTTTAAGGGCTCTGGTGTCTCTAGCTTCATGAAATTTATTGAAATCTATTGCCCCAACTCAAATAAAAAAGTTGTTGGTTTTGATATTTTTGACACTATTGAAGCTAAAGAAATTTTAGAAAAAGATAGCGATATCGATAAAGACAATATGTTGGTTGTCTATGATAGGGTTAAATCAGATGATTTAACAATTGAATCCGTAACTAAAAGACTCGAACAAACTAAAATAGATTCAAATAAATACAAATTAATAAAAGGGGATGTACAACATAGCATTCCAAAATTTTTAGATGAAAATTTAGGGTTTAGAATCTCATTATTATATATTGATGTAGATTTAGACAGACCAACGTATTATTCACTTAAATATTTGTGGGACCGAATCCTACCAGGTGGTGTAATTTTATTTGATGAGTACGAATATCATAAATTTAGCGAAAGCACTGGTGTTGAAAGATTCTTAAAAGAAGTTGGACTTGATTATGATATAAAATCAACAAACTGGGTAGCACCAACAGCGTTTATGATTAAAAAAAGCTTTTAACGTGGATGAGAAAGAAAAAAATATTAAAGAACTTATAGCCTTATCAACGCAGGTGTCAAAATATTGTGTCGGTATGGAGGGTAATATATCCTCAAAAAATAAAGATACGTTGTTAATAAAAGCTAGCGGGGCTAAGTTATCTAATTTAACCGAAAGCGATTTAGTTGAATTTGATTTTAATGGACACCAACTTTCAAATTTTTCAAAAAAAGGGAGTATGGAATTAAGTTTTCATACTTTTTTATTGTCATTCAAAGATGTAAATTATATTTCACATACGCACCCAACAAACACTTTAAAAATATTATGTAGTTCGTTAGACAAAAAATTTGCAGTAAAAAGATTATTCCCAGACCAAGTTGTTTTTAATGGTGTGAAAGCATGTCTGGTACCATACGCAAAACCAGGTATTGAACTAACAAATTTAATAAAAAAACATGTGTCTGAATTTATTTCTGAAGAAAAGTACTTCCCAAAGTTGATTTTATTAAAAAATCATGGTATTATTGCATGTGGTAAGACAATTGACGAGTGTATCATAATAAGTGAAATTTGTGAAAAGTCTGCTGAAATATTTATCGGCGCTGTTAGCATTGATAATATAACATTTTTAACTGATGAATCGGTTAACGATTTATTAATTGATAAAAACGAAAAATATAGACAAGAATTATTAAAATGAAAGTTATTTACGTTGATATAGATGAGACTATATGTGAAACACCAGAACCAAGAAATTATTTTAATGCGAAACCAATATACGAAAATATTTCTAAAATAAATAAATTATACGATGAAGGTAATACAATCGTATATTGGACGGCTAGAGGTAGCAGAACCCAAATAAATTGGTATGAATTAACAAAAAAACAACTAATTGAATGGGGCGCAAAACATCATGAACTAAATGTTAGCAAACCGTATTATGATTTATTTATTGACGATAAAACAATTAGAATAGAAGAAATATGATATTAATATCACACAGAGGTAACATAGTCGGACCAAATAAACAAAGGGAAAACATGCCATCTTATATAGATACAGCCATATCAGCAGGATATGAGGTAGAGGTGGATGTAAATTATATTAATGGCGTTTTTTATCTGGGCCATGACACACCAGATATCGAAATAAGCGAAGTTTGGATAAAAAAAAGAAAAAATAAAATATGGTTTCATTGTAAAAACATGCAAGCTGCTGCTAGATTTAAAGAGTTAGAAAATTTAACTGGTGAAAGTTATAAATTTTTTTGTCACACATCAGATACGTTTGTCTTAACCAGTACAAACCATATATGGGTTCACGACTTAAATTTAGATTTGAACGATAAATGCATAATTCCACTTTTAAGTGATAAAGATGTTACCAGTTATAATGGAAATATTGTACATGCTGTTTGTACAGATTACATTTCATTTGCCAAATTTAATTTAAAAGAAAAAGGCTTATATAAATAAAATATGAAAAACTCACTTATATGGACTAACCCATCTATCACTTGTTTAGGTGATAGACTAGTTGATACTATGATATTATCAACCTATGCTAAAATAATTGATGCTGACCTATATTTTCCATGGAAAGACTGTCCATTTACAATAGGTGGCGGCAAAAACCCAACCTATTCTTATAAAGAAGATGAAAACAAAACGTGGGATGCGGTTAGATTTGAAGATTATAAATTTGAAAATTATTCAAAATATTTTAACTTACCAAAAAATATTAAAATAAACGAAACAACAAATAATATAACACATTATTTTAATGATGTTTTAGGTGGTTGTGTATCGCCACAACTTTTTTATAGAAAATATGTTTCTGATATATGTTCATTAGAAGAATTTAATAAAGTGTTTAAAGAAACAATGAATGAATTTAAACCAACAGAAAATTTATTAAAATTAGTTGGAAACAAACCAAAACCAAATGTTTCTGTTCATTTGAGAAGGACAGATAAAATAAATGTTCGGGGCGATTATAGTAGCTTTATGACATATGAGGGATTAGACTATTTAAATGATATTACCAAAGAAGCTATAGGTAAATTAAACGGTGATGATAAATTATTTTATTTTTCATCTGATGATAAAAATGAAAGAAATAAATACCATCTTTTATATTCAAATCATATCGAACACGAAACCAATTGTACCGATATTGAAAAAACGTACATAGATTTATACATGTTGTCTATTAGTGAATATATAATATTATCACAAGTGCATTCAAATTTTTCTGTTTTTGCTTCATATATAAATAATTCAAAATTAGTATATCTTTATGATAATTGCATGATTGTTACGCAAGAGTTTAATGGTAACGATAATTTTATATACTATAAAAATCTTTAAAAACACATACACATGACTTATACCAAACAAGATTTAATAAACTTTGAGGAAGACATTGCCGAATGTTTCAATAACGCATTAATTAAAGCACCTGTTCATTTATATTATGGTAATGAAAAACAAATGTTAGATATTTTTAAAAATATAAAAAATGAAGACTGGGTTTTTTGTACATGGCGCTCACATTATCAGTGTTTATTAAAAGGTGTACCACAAGAAATTATTAAACAGGATATATTAAATGGAAAATCAATAACACTTTGTTATCCTGAATATAATATATATTCATCAGCAATTGTTGGCGGAAATATCCCAATTGCAACTGGTGTTGCACTAGATATAAAAAGAAAAAATCAAGCAAATCACGTATGGTGTTTTGTTGGCGATATGGCTTCTGAAACGGGTACATTTTTTGAAAATTGGAAATACAGTATAAATCATGATTTACCAATTACTTATGTGATAGAAAATAACTCTAAATCCGTATGTACAGATACACTAAAAACATGGAACACTAACGAATTATTTTTTAAGAATGAAACAAGAAAAATAATTTATTATGAATACGAAAATAAATACCCACATGCTGGTGCAGGTAAAAGAATACAATTTTAAATATGAAATATTTTGACGAATTAAAACGCTCAATGGACTGGTTAGGCGAAAAGCCAGACACTTTATTTTTAGGTCAAGCTGTTGAATATGACGGAACTGCAATAACAAATACATTAAAAGGTGTTAATAGAAATAAATTACTTGAAATGCCAGTCAATGAAGAAATGCAAATGGGGATGACGCTTGGTTTAGCACTGAACGGCACAGTACCTATTTCTATCTTTCCAAGATGGAATTTTCTTTTGTTAGGTGCAAATCAATTAATTAACCATATTGACAAAATAAAAATAATGTCTAATGATGGCTACAAACCAAAGATAATTATTAGAACTGCTATTGGCTCACAAAGACCACTACATCCACAACATCAACACATTTCAGATTTTACCCCTTCATTTAAAGGCATGTGCGATTTTGTTGATATTATTAAACTAGACGAAGCAAACCAAATATTTGATGCGTTTAAATATGCATATGAAAGAACTGACAATAGACCTACGTTATTAGTTGAATGGGGTGATTATTATGGTGAAAAATAAAAATTATGTTAGGAATAAATTCTAAATATGAAAATGTTAATTTTTTAAAGTTAAAAAATAAAACAATACTAATAACAGGTGCATCTGGTTTGGTCGGTATTAATTTATTATCGTCACTAAAACCAATACAAAAAGAATATAATATTACAATTTATATCTGGGCTAAAAATGAAAATAAAATTTTTGATTCATTATTTGAAGACTGTGTAAAAATTGTTAATGATATCACAGATTTCAATGCCTTTACTAACCTTCCAAAATTTGACTATATTATTCATTCTTCAGGATATGGTCAACCCTTTAAATTTTTATCGGATAAATTAAAAACAATTCAAATTAATACCTCATCAACAATAAAACTATTAGAATTATTGAAAGATGACGGTACTTTTTTGTTTATTAGCTCTAGCGAAGTTTATAATGGGTTATTTAAACACGAAATTAACGAGAATGAAATTGGTATGACAAATACACAACATCCAAGAGCACCATATATTGAAGGTAAAAAATGCGGAGAGGTAATATGTGACGCATATCGTGAAATGGGTAAAAATATTAAAATTGCTAGATTAAGTATTGCTTATGGTCCAGGTACTAAAATTGGTGATACACGTGTTATTAATTCTTTAATAGATAAAGGGTTAAATAACGACTCAATTGAATTAATGGATGATGGTAGCTCATTAAGAACATTTTGTTATATTTCCGATGTAATAGAAATGCTTTGGAATATAACATTAGATGGTAAAGACTTCATATATAATGTTGGTGGTATTGACACATTAAGTATTTTTGAGTTAGCGCATAAGATTGCAAAAATACTTGACAAAAGTGTTATTTTACCTATATTAAACAAAGAATTAGTTGGTAGTCCAAAATTGGTAAATTTATCAATCCAAAAATACATAAATGAATTTGGTAAAGATAGTTTTACCCCAATTGATATTGGTTTGGCTGAAACAATTAATTGGCAAAAAAAATTAAATAGATGAAAGAAGTTAAATTAATCAATGATACAATTAACAAAACAGACATAACCGAATTAATTAAATGGTTAGAAACAAATCCAAGATTAACAAAAGGTGAATTAACAATTGAATTTGAAAAAAAATGGTCTAAATGGCTCGGTCGAAAATATTCTGTTTTTGTTAACTCTGGGTCATCGGCTAATTTGGCTATGGTATATGCGCTAATGCTATCAAACAGATTAAAAAACAATAAAATTGTTATCCCATCAGTTTCATGGACAACAACAGTAACGCCAGCAATTCAATTAGGTTTAGAACCAATATTGTGCGAATGCGATGACGAAACATTAGGTGTTGATATTGAAAATTTTAAAAAAATTATTACCGAACATAAACCAGCCGCATTAATGTTGGTACATGTTTTAGCATTTCCTTGTAAAATGGACGAAATAATACAATTGTGTAATGACAATGATATTATTTTAATTGAAGACTCTTGCGAATCAATCGGTTCAACATTTAACGGTATTAAAACTGGTAATTTTGGATTAATGAGTACCTTTTCGTTTTATTATGGACACCACATATCAACGATTGAAGGTGGTATGATATCAACTGACGATAAAGAAATATATAATTTATTATTAGCAATAAGGTCACATGGATGGGATAGAGACTTTGATAAAGAATCACAATCACTTATTAGGTCTGAAAATAATATTGATGACTTTAGGGGTCTTTTTACATTTTATTACCCAGCCTTTAATTTAAGGTCAACCGACTTACAAGCGTTTATTGGGTTAAGACAAATTGAAAAAATTGATAGCTTTTCTGAAATAAGAAATAAAAATTTTAAACTTTATAACTCGTTAGTTATAAATGATTTTTGGAAAATTAAAGACAATGATAATTGTTTTTATTCTAACTTTGCATATCCTGTAATAACACCTAATATAATTGAATTATCCAAAGAACTTCAATCAAATAATATTGAATGCAGACCACTAGTTTGCGGCTCAATAGGATTACAACCGTTTTGGAAAAAACTTTATGGTGAAGTAAATTTTGAGTTTGCTAACAAAGTTCATAATTATGGCCTATATTTACCAAATCATATCGAGGTGATTGAAGATGATATAAAAAATATAACAAATATTATAAATAAACATACTAAAATTTAAATTATGGAACATTGGTTAATTGATGAAGCAAATTATTTTAATACAATTAAAGACAATTGTAATATTATTTTTGACATTGGTGCGTCTTATTCACCATATGTTGAATACCCACAAGAAGTACACTATTTTGACCCACAACCATCAGTTATTGAAAACCTAAAACAATTACCGAATAATAATATTAAAAGTTTTTTTAATGAGTTTGGTTTGAGCGATGAAGAAGCTATATTGCCATTTTATAGATACGGTGATTTTGTAACCGTTACGGAATATAAAATGGGTGATTTTAAATTAAAAGTTGGTAAAGACTATATGGTAGAAAATAATTTAACAAAAATTGATTTTTTAAAAATTGATGTTGAAGGTTTTGAATTAAAGGTTTTAAAAGGTTTTGGTGAATATCTTAATAATGTTAAATATATTCAATTTGAATACGGTACTGGCTTAAGAGATGCTGGTTCAAATTTATCAGAAGTTGTAACATATTTAAAATCTTTTGGTTTTGATAATTTTAGTATAATAAATTCAGGTGTTATTCTTACTGATTATACTGATAATTGGCAATTATGTAATATTGCGTGTATTAATAAAAAATTGGTTTAAAAATATATTATGAATAAATTATTAGTAACAGGGGCAAATGGATTAGTCGGCTCTGCAATTAATGCCGATGTAAAGATTGGTAAAGAATACGATTTACGAGACGCTAATGCGACAAATAAATTGTTTTTAGAACATAAACCAACACATGTAATTCATTGTGCTGGTAAAGTTGGCGGTCTTGGCGGTAACATGAATTTCAAGGGTGAATATTTCTATGACAATATTATGATTAATACAAATGTTATAGAGTCGGCAAGAAAAAACGGTGTTGAAAAATTAGTATCGTTTTTGTCGACTTGTATTTTCCCAAATAATATTGAATACCCATTGACAGAATCGAAAATACATTTAGGTGAACCTAATTATACAAACTACCCATATGCTTATGCAAAAAGAATGGCCGACATTCAAATAAGAGCGTATCGTGAACAATACGGTATTAAATATACGTCTGTTATTCCAACCAATATTTATGGGCCAAATGATAAATTTTCATTAGAGCAAGGTCACGTTGTTCCGATGTTAATACATAAACTTTATTTATCATTAATGAACAATACTGATTTTATTGTTTGGGGGTCTGGAAAACCATTAAGAGAATTTATTTATTCAAAAGATGTCGCTAAATTAGCTGAATGGGCAATTTATAATTATGATGAATCAGAACCAATAATTTTTAGTACATCAGAAGAAATTAGTATTGTTGATTTGGTTGATTTATTAGTTAAAGAATTTAACTACAAGGGTAGGGTGATATTCGATTCAACCAAACCAGATGGACAATTAAGAAAACCATCTGATAATAGCAAATTAAAAAAATATTTACCTAACTTTGAGTTCACGCCTATAGAAATTGGGATTAAAGAAACCGTTAACTGGTTTTTAGAAAATTATGAAACAATAAGAAAATAAAATTAAATAATAAAAAAAATTTTATTAATTATAACAGGCAAAATTTTTAGAAATGTACGATAATATACAATTAATAATACCAATGTCTGGGGTTGGAAAAAGATTTATTGAATCTGGATATACAACACCAAAACCATTAATTGAAGTTGATAAAAAACCAATAATAGAACATGTTGTAAATTTGTTCCCAAATGTAAAAGATATTACATTTATATGTAATAAAAAACATTTAAATGAAACAAACATGCGTGAAATATTATTATCTATTGCACCGTCTTGTAAAATTATTGAAGTTCCAAATGAAAATAGACGCGGACCCGTAGATGCTGTTTGTCAAATAATCGATAATATTGACGAAAATAAAGAAACAATTATTAGTTATTGTGATTATGGTACATATTGGAATTTTGATAAGTTTATTGAAACCGCTAGAAAAGGCGATTATCAAGGTTCAATATCTTGCTATAGGGGTTTTCATCCACATATGTTAGGTTCTGATAATTATGCTTTTTGTAAAGAAGAAAATAAAGAACTTATACAGATAAAAGAAAAAGAAGCATTTACCGATAACAAAATGAATGAATTTGCTTCAAACGGTACGTATTATTTTAAAAGTGGTTCAATCGTAAAAAAATACTTTAAAGAATTAATTGATTTAGACATTAATTTAAACGGTGAATATTATGTTAGTTTAGTTTATAATTTATTGGTAAAAGATAACTTAAAAGTTAATATTTTTGAAATTGAAAATATGTTACAATGGGGTACACCGTATGATTTAGAAGTTTATAAAGGTTGGTCAAATTATTTTAATAAGGTAAATAATAAAAATACAACTAAACATTCTTATGAATATGATGTAACAATGATTTTACCAATGGCTGGTAGAGGTAGTAGATTTACAACTGACGGATACGAATTACCAAAACCATTAATTAATATTGATGGAAAACCAATGGTGGTACAAGCAATCAATAATTTACCTAAAACAAAAGACCATATTTTTATTTGTTTAGACGAACACATTAACGAACACGCAATAGATGAAATTTTAAAAAACGAATACCCAAAATCAAAAATTGTTTCTTTAGATAAAACAACTGAAGGACAAGCATGTACATGTGAAATTGGTATGTTAGAAACAAATATTGATTTAGAAAAACCAATTTTAATTTCAGCATGCGATAACGGTGTTTTATATAATGAAGATAAATTTAATGAACTATATTTAGACGAATCTATCGATGTTATTGTTTGGTCTTTTAGAAACAATCAGACTAGCAAAGTAAACCCAAATATGTACGCTTGGTTAGACGTTGATAAAAATGACTTTATTAAATATGTTTCATGTAAAAATTTTATATATGATGACCCATTAAAAACACACGCAATTATTGGTACAATGTTTTTTAGAAAAGGTAAATATTTTATAGATAATTTAAAATTAAATTACGAAAAAAATATAAGGGTTAATAATGAATTTTATGTTGATGACGTATTAAATCGTTGTATTGAAAACAATTTAAAAGTTAAGGTTTTTGAGGTTGAAAACTATATTTGTTGGGGCACACCAGACGATTATAAAACATACAATTATTGGAAAGATTATTTTAACAAAATTAAAAAATAAAAAAAAATGGATAAAAAAATTGGATTAATTATTGGTGCCAACGGGCAAGATGCATCATACTTAGCTGAATTTTTGATTGAAAAAGATTATATTGTTCATGGAACAATAAGAAGAAATTCAGTACCTGAATCACAAACAACAAGAATTCAACATTTACACAATACACAAGCTATATCATTACACTATATGGATTTAACAGACCCACTTAGTGTTGAGAAAATTATAAGTGATATTAAACCAGATGAAATATATCATCTTGCGGCGCAAAGTCATGTACAAATAAGTTTTGAGTTACCAAAATACACTTTAGATGTTAATGCTGGTGGTACATTAGCAATACTTGAGGCTGTTAGAAAGTTTTCACCTAATTCAAAAGTTTATCACGCGGCAACCTCAGAAATGTTTGGTAATGCATGTGATACGGATGGGTATCAAAGAGAAACAACACCTATGATGCCTGTATCACCATATGGTTGTAGTAAACTATATGCACATACTCTTTGTCATAATTATAGAAATGCTTACGATTTATTTATCTGTTCTGGAATTTTGTTCAATCACGAAAGCCCAAGAAGAGGTATTAATTTTGTCACAAATAAAGTAGTTTTAGAAGCGGTAAAAATAAAATTAGGGTTATCAAATGAATTAGTTTTAGGTAATTTAAGCTCAATGAGAGATTGGGGTCATGCTAAGGATTATATCAAAGGAATGTGGTTAATGTTACAACAAGAGACACCAGATGACTACGTATTGGCTACTGGAATATCTAAAAGTGTAAATGAATTAATCGATTATGTTTTTAACAAATTGGAATTAAATCGTGAAAAGTATGTAAAAACTGATAAAAAATTTGAAAGGGCGGAAGAATTAAATTATTTAAGAGGTGATGCTAGCAAAGCGATTACCAAACTAGGCTGGAAATATGAATATACCTTTGAATTAATGATGGATGAAATGATTAATTATTGGCTTGAAAAATTAAAAAAATAATAAATCGGTTATATTAAGATATTTATTGTTAAAATACATGAACAAAAAAACCACAGATAGAAAACCAAAAACAAGAAGAAATGCCGATATTGAACTATCGGCATTTTCTGAATCTAACGGTGAAACAACCCCAAAAAAAGAAGTTTTATCAACAATAAGACTTGAAATAAAACATAAAAACGAAACACAAAAAAAGTTAACACAAGCAATAAAAAAGAACGATGTTACAATATGTGCTGGTCCCGCTGGTACAGGAAAAACCCTACTTAGTGTATTTGAGGCGTTGTTATTATTGAAAACCTATCCAGAAATATATAAAGAAATCAAGTTGGTTAAATCAATAACACAACTTAAAAATGAAGACCTTGGTATACTGCCTGGCGATGAGAAAGAAAAAATGAAATTTCTTATGATGTCTTATTTAGACGCTTTTTATAAAATTATTGGTGAGGGTCTTACAAATAGACTAATTGATTCTGGATTAATTAAAATGGAGGTCTTTGGCGCTATACGTGGTAGGTCTTTTACAAATTGTATTATATTAATTGATGAATTTCAGAACATTAACCACGATAATGCAAAAACATTCCTAACTAGATTTTCAGACGATACTAAGGTTATTGTTTTAGGTGATACGGGACAAATTGATTTAAAAAATAAAAAAGATAGTTCATTAGAAAGGCTAATTGAAAGAGTAAAATCAACACCAATTGACGGTGTTGGGGTTATTGAATTTAACGAATCTGAAACAGTTAGGCATAGACTTACTAGCTACTTTATTAATGTATTTAAAGAACCAGAACAACCCAAACCGCAACCACAACAAAATAAAAAAAATACAAAAAAATCTATTTTTAAAAGTTTTATCGATTTATTTAAAAATAACTTGACTTTATTCTTATAATTGCTATTATTCTACCATGAATATAGGTATATCAATAAATGAAGTTTTAAGAGATTTTTTAGGTCAGTTATTATACACATATGACAAGTATATTGAAAAAACTGATATTAAAGAAACAGAAATTACTAGTCTAAACTTAACAGAATTTTTAAAATTCGAAAACGTAGACGAATGTAATAAGTTTCTATATTTAGAAGCACCCCTAGAAATCTTTGGCCATGCAGATTTAAAATTTGATGGCGTAATGGCTCACTTTAATAATCTTTTAATGGATATTAAAGACGAGGAAGAACACCAAATTATTTTGGTTAGTAAAGAAATAAATAAAAGTATTCCATCAACATTTTTCTTTTTATCTAAAACTGGATGCAGGGCCGAAAAAATAAATTTTGTTCAAAATGCAATGAACGAATGGGACAATGTTGATTTACTAATTACCGCCAACCCAGATGCGCTTAAAAATAAACCAAACGGAAAAATCAGTGTAAAGGTTAAAGCGCCATACAACGAAAATGTATCTGCCGATTACGAAATCGATTCTATTTTAGATTTTATTAAAGACCAAGAATTAAGAGATAAAATCATAAATTCAAAAATAACAACTTACGAAGAAATTTAAACTATGTTAGAATTTGGAGACTCAGTCTTTTATATAGACTTAAAAGCTTTTGATAAAGCCATTACAATTATTGACGGCAAAAACCCAGAAGACTTAAATGTTGAAACAGAAACAAAAACAACACTAAATGAAAAAGGTGAGGTTTTAATGAGCGAAATATTTCAACGAACAAGTCAAAGAGGTAAAGAAATTGATGCAACAAAATATGATTTACTTAAAACATTCATTGAGTATATTATAGATTACGAAGACGAAAGCGACGATACACTAGGTGCCGATAGAGCTTTATCTCAATCACCTCTAGGATATAAAATAGTATTTAATACCTTATTAAAGGAAAACATATTAAAAGAAAAACCATAATAAAAAATAAAAATAAAAAAACAAATGGTAGACGAAAAAACAAAACAAGTTAATGAAATTATTGAGAAATTAGACAAAAAAGATTTTAGTCTATATTTTTTCACACTTGACACAAAGGGTAACCCAACTGCAGGTATTGCAAACATTTACGAACACGTTAAAGTATTAAACGAATTGGGTTACAATGCAAAAATTTTGCATGAGAAAAATGATTATAAATTAAAAGGTGATGAATCTGGCATGGGTATTGCCGATTGGTTAGGTGAAGAATACGCTGCGTTACCACACGCATCTATTGAAAACCAAAATTTAAATGTTTCACCAGCTGATTTTATTGTAATTCCAGAAATATTCCCAACACTAATGGACCAAATTAAAGGGTTTCCGTGTAGAAAAATTGTATTGTCTCAGTGTTATGATTATTTATTGGACCTTTTACCAATCGGTAAAAGATGGGAAACCGATTATGGTTTTGGGCATGTAATTACAACTAGTGATAAACAAGCTAATTACCTAAAAAGTCTTTTCCCAGCAATTAAAACACACACAGTACCTGTATCAATCCCTAGTTATTTTAAACAAAATGAAAAACCAAAAATTCCTGTAATCGCAATCTTAACAAGAAACCAAGGCGATGCAGCTAAGCTGGCTAAATCATTTTATTTGCAATACCCTATCTACAAATGGGTTAGCTTTAAAGAATTAAGAGGCCTATCTAGACAACAATTTGCGGATGAATTATCTAAATGTTGTTTAGCTGTTTGGGTTGATGACAATTCTGGATTTGGAACATTCCCAATTGAATCAATGGAATGTGGTACGCCAGTTATTGGTAAAATACCAAACATGGTTCCAGAATGGATGGAAACAATTGACGAAACTGGAAACCAAATTATTAATAATAATGGGGTTTGGACAAATACAACAATTAATATCCCTGAATTGATTGCAACATATATGAAAGTTTGGTTTGAGGACTCAGTACCATCAGAACTAATGGAATCAATAAAAAAATCTACAGGGTTATATACACCTGAAAAACAAAGACAAGCAATTGAAAGTGTATACGCTAAATTGATTGCGGAAAGAAAAGAAGAATTTAATAACATTTTAAAAGCTCAAGAAGCTGTAACAGAAAACAAATAATTTAAAAATATGGAAAAAAATAAATCAAACATTTCAGTAATTCTACCAGTACACGAATTAACAGAAGAAACAAAACCAATGTTTTTAAACGCCGTAAAAAGCGTTGAACAACAAACAGTAACACCTGACGAATTACTTATTGTAATTCCAAAAGGAAGTGATGTTGCTAAGTATCTTAAAACAGTAGATTTTGGTGAAATAAAAAGTATTGTATCTATCCATGAAAATGACGGAGAAACTGATTTTGCTAGCCAAGTAAATTTTGGTGCATCTAAAGCAAAATCTGAATGGATTTCACTTTTAGAATTGGATGACGAATATTCTAGCATTTGGTTTAAAAATGTTGTTGAGTACAGAAAGACTCATCCAAATGTTGAACTTTTCATGCCACTTGTTGTTGACGTTGATTCAAATGGTTCTTTTATTGGTTTTACTAATGAAGCTGTTTGGGCCACAGGTTTTTCAGATGAGTTAGGTGTATTAGATTTGAATGCTTTATTAATGTACCAGAATTTTAATATTGATGGTATCGTTGTTAAAAAATCTACATTTGAAACTTATGGTGGATTTAAACCTAGTATTAAATTAACATTTATTTATGAGTTCTTATTAAGAATGACATTTAAAGATGTTAAAGTTATGACAATCCCTAGATTCGGATACAAACACGTAAATCAAAGACCTGGTTCTTTATTTGATAGCTATAAAAATACAATTGACCCAGCCGAAGCAAGATGGTGGTTAAGTCAAGCAAAAAAAGAATATTATTTTGAAAAAGACAGGAAAATAACATATGAAACACAAAAAGTGTAAATGGTTAACAAAAGAGGACGCAAAAGAAAAAACGAAATGTATTTTGGTCCAGATGAAGAAAGAGCCGTTAACGAATATTTAGCATCTACTGATGACACAGAAAGAAACTTAATTTACAATCAATGGTTAAAAGAACCATTAGATAAAATGATAGAATCTATTATTAGAAAGTATAAATTATATAGAAAGGGTGAAACGTTTGAGGATTTACATAGCGACACCCTTTCTTTTCTAATGACAAAAGCTCATAAGTTTGAAAATGCTAGAGGTAAAAAAGCTTATTCTTACTATGGGACAATATGCAAACATTACATATTGGGGTTATTAATCAAGGATGAAAAACATACCAAACAAACAGCATCCTATGAAGATATATCTTCCGACATAGAACAACGTAAAGACCTAAGCTATGTTATTGATGAAGATGATTTTTCAATGGATGAGTTTTTTAAAAAACTTACGAATGGTATTAAAGATGAATTAAATGATGAAAATTTACCACCCAAGAAAAAGCTAACCGATAATGAAAAAAAAGTTGGCCAGTCATTAATCGAAATATTACAACATTGGGAAACATCATTTGATGCTATGAGCGGTGGTTCAAAATATAATAAAAACTCCGTACTAGAGACCATGAGAAATTATACCAATTTATCAACAAAAGATATACGATTGGCTATGAGAAGATTTAAAGATTTATATGAATTTTTAAAATACCAAAATCCGTAAGTTTAGTAAAAAAAGTCTTTTGTTAGGTATTTATATAAAAATATAACTATGCCAAGAAAGAAAAAACAAGACGTAAAAGTAAATGACGTCGAAAGCCTAGAAGGTTTAATGCAAGAAACTTACAATGATGCATGCCTACAAATAAATGATGCTCAACGCGGTATAAACGAATTAGCATCAAGCGCAGTACCTCAAGACGTAGATGATTTAACAAAAATAGCCAAAGAAAAAGGTGGTTTATTAAAGGTTAAAGACTCTGCAATTAGAATTAAACTAGAATTAGCAAAATTACAAAGCGATATACTTAAAAATAGAGGTGATGCCGAAACCGCAATTCAAGAAAGAACTGACGGTAAAGCATCTCTAAATGATTTTAAATCAATTAGAGAAATGCTTAAAAACGATAAAGATATTGAAAATCAACAAGATTAATTATGTCTGTTTTAGTTAAAAAGAAGCAAATTTTTGGGAACATAGCGGCAGACAGGACGATTACGGAGGGTATGCCAAAATTAAAGCTAAGTTCTTCAATGCCATCTATTAATAATGGTGGTAACGTTGTTGCTTTTTTAACAGATTTAATTAAATCATTAGAAGGTTACGAATCACTTGTTGATACCGTAATCGAAACGCTTACAAAATATCTTGGTAAGCTTGAAACTGAGATTAAAAATGCGTTGCAACTAGAATTAAAAGCTATTGTAAGTTGCGGGGTAAATCCAAGCTTACCTGATTATATTAAATCAACAGGTACTGGTATAAAATTTACTGTTGATAAAATAGATTTTACACACATATTAAAAGTTGACCCAAATTCAGAAACTGGTCAATTTATTTACACCGACTTAACACCAAACTTAATTAATAGTAAAGATTTTAATACTTTCCTATACCAAGTAATACAAAATGACGGTTCTGTTCATGGATGGGGTAATCAAACATCTGGTGCTGATATTTTAACCTTTCAATTTAAATCTGTTGACGTTAGCGGTGTTGACCCAAATAATACATTAACAATTAAAGCTGACCCAGCGTATGATAATAAATCATTAAGCGATTTAAATAATAATTTTATTAATAGTATTACACTATTCGATTCGGCAAAATTGTTGACTAATCTTGTTGATAATATATTTGGTACTGTATCTAATATAGCAAAAACATCTAAAAACTTTTTAGAGAGCAAATCAAAAACAAATTTTATTATAAATAAAATTACAAACACCGAAGGCAACGATATACTTTCAGATAAATTTTTTGATTTCACAAATAAAGAAAAAAAACTTTTTGAAGAAGAAGCAAATTTATTGAAACAAGGTAAAGCAATATATAAAACTGGTGGTGAATTTTATGCAAATATATCATCCGTGTCGCTAAAAAACATGACCAATTCTGTATCTGGTGCAACAACAGAAGTACAGAAAAAAGAAGCGATTAAAACCTCATTAAATAATTTAAGTAGTCAAATATCAAGCGCATCAAATAACGCTAATAACTTAATTAATAATCGTAATAATCAGTTAAAAAAATTAAGTAATAAACTTGACTCTTTTACTAATATTAGGGTTGACCACAAAGCATTAAGTTTAAATTTTATACAACAAATCATAAATGATTTTGTTAAAGTTATTGTTAATGTTTTATTATCGCCAAAAATTGTAACAATTTTTCTTTTAAATTTTAAAATCATATATGGCCCAAATGAAACATTTTCAGACCCTGTTGATTTTATAAAAAAGAATAGAAATTTAGTTAAAAATGTTATTAAAAGAGTGAGTGGTATAATAATAAAAATATTATTAGAAAAGGCTATAAAAAGAATAACACAGTTAATTGCAGAATCACAATTAAAAAAACAAATTGATAAAAACAAATCAAATGTAACACAATTGCTAAGTTTAGTTGGCGTTCCGCAAGATGTACTTAGACAAATAAAAGGACTTATATGAGCGACGTTAATACAGGTAAAAAATCAGAATTTACTACAGATAACTTGAATTTCAATTCAATTAATAGTGTTTTAAATTTAATATTGGCAGCATTTAAAATACCTAAACCACCAGTTACACCATTACCACCACCATTATTATTAAGTGGTGGTCAATTACGCCCAGGCGTAACCTCAACCGAAATTGCATCTAGAATAATATCTAGACAATCTGAATCTGGTGCTGTTGTTGGTGATGTTTTTGCTGACGGTAACAATATTGCGGAAGCAATGGAATTAATTAGAATTGAAGAAATAATGAACGCGCTACTAACCGAAGGCAAAATAGAAATTGTGATACCTCCTGGGATACCAGTTGTAACAACGGGAATTGGAAACCTAGGTGCACCTGTTGTTTCATTTGGCATTACAACATCTTTTGCATCTGGATGGGGTGTTTTACGTTAAAAAATTTTTTATGAATATAAATGAAAAAAAATCTTTTTTTGATGAATTAGATGAGAAATCTAATAATGAAATTCTATTTGAAATTAAACAAATGGAAGCTGACCATGAAGCATTAAAATTAAAGATGATAAAAGACTACGATAAATTAGTCGAAATAGAAAAAAAATTTGAAAAAGCAAATTTAATTTTACTTAAAAGATTAAAAGGAGAATAATATGGGTGCTGAAAATAAATATATCACCAATAAACTTAGCACATCTAAAGAAGTAGATAAGGTAAAAACGGTACAACTAGGTCTTGTTGTAAGTGTTGATGACCCTTATGGTTTAGGTAGAATTAAAGTTAGAATTCCAGGTAATGCAAACGTTGGTGGTGACTCAGATGCTACCGTAGATGAATTACCATGGTCATATCCAATGGTTTCTAAATTTTTTACTGGTCAACCAAAAGTAAATGAAGGTGTTTTTATATTGACTTTTACTAATCAAAAATCACATAGTGATAGATTATATTTTGGTCCTATAATATCACAATTAGATAAATTAAATTTTGACGCTTTAAATGTAAGTGCGCTAAATGCCTTTACATTTGCGAATGTAAATCCAAGTGTTGATATGAATAGAATCCCAGCATTAAATGGGGTTTTTCCAAAACTAGATGACATAGCGATACAAGGTAGAGATAATACAGATATAATATTAAGAAAGAACGAAATATTAATAAGAGCTGGTAAATTTGTTGAATCAAAACCTAATGAAAATAACCCATATAAATTTCAATTCAATAACACAACACAGGGATTCATACAAATTAAAAACAATGTTAATCTAGTTAGAGATGGCCAAGATTTGGGTAGCGTAACCAATATTGTTGGTAATAAAATTAACTTAATAACACATAAAGATGGTGCGCCTAGATTTAATGTAATGAATCAAGAAACACAAATTAGTGATGAAGAAATTCTAAATATTCTTGAACAAGCACATCCGTTACCTTTTGGTGACTTACTTGTTCAATATTTAATACTTCTAAAAAATGCCTTCTTAAACCACGTACACAATTATAATGGTATTCCACCAACCGATTTAACAGTTGGAACAACACTTCCAGTTAAAGAATTTAACGATAAAGCTGAAGACTTAGAAAACAGAATGTTATCCAAAAACATCCGTATAAATTAATATTACCAGATATTTATTAATAAAAAGAAATGGTAATTAGAACATTTTTCGACAAAAATAATACCATAGTTAGAAATGAAGTTGTTAATACAGCCAGAAATCCTGTAACTGAGTTGTTTTACGGTGGACCTTCTGGTGAAAACAAATATAGCCGTTATTTATTTCATTTTGATGAAACTAGATTGGTCAACATGTATGATAATGGTACATTTACTGATTTAACCAAACTAAAACACACATTAAAACTAACTAATACAGCATCATTTGATGAAGGCCTTTTAAACGGCTCATACCAATCAAAAGATAGGGCATGTTCATTTGATTTAATTGTTTTTAGAGTTAATCAAGAATGGGATGAAGGTGTTGGTTATGATTATCTATCTTGTAATCTATTAACTGGCGATTGTGCAATATCAACAAAACCATCAACTTGGGTTAATCCACAAACTGGTATCTTCTGGACTGGCGGCTCTGGCGTTTACTCAGGTACACCTAGCGGTATAACAATAGCAACTCAGCATTTTGATTTGGGTAATGAAAACATGGAAGTAGATATTACGAATTATGTTAATGGTGTTATAACTGGTAATACAAATAATGGATTGGGTATAGCGTATGCACTACCATATGAATTAACAAGTACACAAAATCTACAATACGTTGGGTTTTTTACCAAATATACCCAAACATTTTACGAACCATATATTGAAACGGTATATAGCAATCACATAACTGACGATAGAAACAATTTCTTCCTAGATAAACCAAATAAACTTTATCTATATGTTAATTTAGCTGGAAACCCAACAAATTTGGATACATTACCAGCCGTAACAATATTTGACGAAAACGGTTCAATATATAGTGTTTATAATTCATCTGAAGTTGAACATGTAACTAAAGGCGTTTATTCAATAGACATAAATATTCCAACAGGTGATGGCGAAATAGGTACTCTATTCAATGATGTTTGGGAAGACTTAGTGATTAATGGTATTTCTAGACCAGACGCTAGTCTTTATTTCGAATTAAAAGATAGCTTTGGTTACTATAACCTCGGGGATAGCGATTCATTACCACAAAAAGTTGCTGTATCGATATCTGGCGTTAGAAACCAAGAAAAAATAAAAAGGGGTGACATTAGAAAAGTGATTGTATCTACCAGAATACCATATACAGTAGAACAAACACAAAACATATCAAATATACAATATAGATTATATGTAACTGAAGGTAAAAATGAACTAACTGTAGTTGATTTTCAACCTGTTGAACTAGCATCTAATTATAATTATTTTTTATTAGACACCCTAAGTCTAATTCCAAATGTATATTATTTAGACATACTAGTTGAATCTAATTTAGAAGTAACAACGTTAAAAAATATTTTAAATTTTACTGTTGTTAGCGAATCAAACCTAAGACAATCACAATAATGAAACAATTTATAAAAGAAAACCTAAGACTTAATACCGTTATAACTGAAGAAGTTATTGATGGGCAAGAAATGAATGCTGGAACACAATCTTTATGTAATACAATGAGTGTAAAGAGCTATCATGAAGTTTTGGGTAGAATCATTGCAGCTATTGGACACCCAGAAGAAAACCATGAATTATGGGCTAAGATAAAAAAACCCCTAGATATGCTTGAAAAAGCTAGTAAAAATTTAAATAAAGAAAAAAAAGAAATTGGTATGACAGGTGATTCAGAAGTAGACGAAGCAAATACTTGGTGGGCTGCAATACAATCAACAATTTGTAAATAAATTATATGAAAAAATTTTTAAGCATATTATTATCCGATAGTAACAAATACTCAACAAAGAGATTTATTGGTTTATTATGCCTACTTATGTTTATTGCTTATGGTATAGTTGGATTATGTAGACCATTTAATGTTAATTTCTGGATTTTTTATGTTTCACTTTGTAACATTACTATGTGGATAGCATTTAGATTTATGTCAGCTGATAAATTATTAAAATACGATGTAATTAGTAAATTAACTAAGTTTGCACCCCTACAACAAGCCGTCGATGGTTTCATACAAACAGAAACAATGCTAGATGGTCAAATACAGCCAATCCCAGACCCATTATCTGAGGAAATAACAGAACAATTACCAGAAGACGCAGAGGCTGAAAAAAAGCCTTAAAACAGCTAATAATTAACTTGACATTTTTTTCTTTTTTATTATATTTATTTATACGTTAACTCACGTATTAGTATCGAGCTGAAATAAGCTTTAGAGTTGTCTAGGCAACAAAGATATTAGTACATAATAACAAAAATTAAAAGTTAAAAAAATGAAAGTATTAATCAACACGGGTACCGCTGTACCCCAAGCACAGATTTGTATAAACAAATCTAGACTTAAAGTCTACAACAAAGAAACCTCACCAACTTATTATTTAGAAAAAGGCCAAGAGTTTCAAATCGAATTATTTAATCCAACAAAAAACACAGTTCTAGCCAAGATTCAATTAAATGGAAATGTTATATCACAAGGTGGTTTAGTGTTAAAACCTGGCCAACGTGTGTTTCTAGAACGCTATTTAGATGTCGCTAAAAAATTCATGTTTGATACATACGAAGTATCAAATACTGAAGAAGTTAAAAAAGCAATCGAAGACAACGGTGATTTTAAAGTTGAATTTTATAGGGAATCAACATCTTTTTTTGGTTTAGGGATAAACACAACCTACATAACCCAACCATCAACACTAACAATTCACGGTACACCAAATTATAATTCGTATGTTAATTTACCAATTGCTGGTTCATTAACTACAAGCAATAGCGCTACATATAGTTTGAGTAACAGCGCAGTATTATATAATACAAACAATGTTTCTAAAAGCATTGAAACTGGCCGAGTTGAAGCTGGAAGCGACTCAAACCAAACATTTCAAACAGTTAATAAATCATTTGATTATTATGCTTTCCATACCGTAGAATGTAAACTTTTACCAGTATCACAAAAAATAAACACCACAGAAGATATCAATGTAAAAAGATATTGTACAAATTGTGGAACAAAACAAAAACCAGAATTTAAATTCTGCCCTAGCTGCGGAAAAAAATGCTAAAATAATAACTAGAGTTAACGTATAAAAAATGGGGCTTATTGGCCCCATTTTTATTAATTTTTCATATTTTTACCTAGTAGACCTTCTCTGTACATTCTAAGCTTTAATTCTTTACGCCATTTAGCTTTTGTTTCACCAGTAAATTTATTATTAACACTCATTAACGATGGTGACAAATCTAACATGTCTTGAAATGTCATTTCATTCCACTTATCTTTATATTTGTTATATACTTGTTTTACATTATGAATTTGAGCTTGAATTTCCATTTTTGTTGCGTCCACTGGTATACCACCTAAACTAGTTGTATTACGCTCCCTTGCCTTATCAACTCTAGCTTCAATATGTTTATTATTTAATGTGTCATCAATCCAATGTGCTAACTCATGGTGAATACTACCTTTAATTCTAGCTTCAGTAAATTCTTTAATCATAGTTTTTTGTTGCCTCTCATCATTTAAATGCTTCAATGCTGTTTCTATATTACCATTGGCATTATTTATAACAAAATCATAAGCATTTTTAGAATAACCAATACCAATTATTTTATTTTTTGGGTTATAGAAATTAAGACCTGGGTTTATTTTTATAACGCATGGGTTTAATTCATGACATTTAATTGAATCTGGGGATGTTAAAATTGATGTGTCAATTTCAAGTTTTGGGAACATAGCAGTTGTTACAAACCCAGTTCTTTCAATAGCGTCAACATCATCTTTAAAATATCTATCATACAACAAATCAACATCTGTATCAACATCTGTTAATTTTTCAGATAAAATACCTTCACGCAATAATTTTCTAATCAGTAATTTCATATTAATAAATATCTAATTACAACAAAAAACCCCAGCTAAAAAGCTAGGGTTTAATGTTTTATATAAGATTAGATTATCTTAATTCTGCTACGTTAAATGTAGGAATACCATCAACTCTTACGTGACCGTAGAATCTGTTATTCACTGACTTCTTAGCGTAACGAGTCATGATACCTTTAACTGGAGCAAAGTTAAATGGATTGTACATGGTTGGAGTTAACTGCAACGGCACGTATGGTGCGTAGATGTAACCTGTATCCAACAATGATTTACCTTTATGTCCAATAACTACAGAGTATGATGGAGAATACGGGTCACGATAAACTTGATATCTACCGCCTAATGTACCGATTCTTTCAATACCCATGTTATATTGGTCTTGCTCAGGATTAGCATCACTTACGTGGAAATATTCTAAATCATCGAATACTGCAGATACTTCTGAAGATACAACGATAAAGTTAGCACCACCACGAAGAGTTGACTTGTGGATTTGAGCAGAAATTTGGTTAACTTTAGTAATTAAAGTTTGGTTCCAATCTTTCTGTGTGTAAGGACTAGCAGCGTTAGCAGAAGCTTTTCTCCAACCGTTATAATCCCAACGTAATTGCCATGCAGCAACTTTACGCAAATCTCTCAAGATTTCTCTATCGATTTCCGCAGCAACTTGCTCAGATAACATTGCTGTTAATTCAGCTTCAGCATCGATGTTGTGGAATGCACTAACGTCTTGCGCCAATTCTGGAGACCAAGTAGCTCTTAATTTTCTTTCTTCTACAGAAACTACAACGTCAGTTAAAGTGAAAGAAACTTCACCCATTTCAGTTTCAAGTTCCAATGTAGAGTATTCAGCCCATGCAGCAGTAAATGCAGAGAATGATGCTAATGTAGTTGCAGACGCACCGATGTAACCATCAAATGTAGCCGTACCAGCAAAAGCAGAACCAGATGCAGTTGTACCAATTGGGTGAGTTAAATCAAGACCCAAGAAGATATAACCAACGTTATTAGTTAAATCAGTTGTAGTATTATATTGTACGATACCTTGACCATATACCTGTGTAATAACACGGAAAGGAATAGCTCTATTAGCAGCAACAATAACGTTACCTGCGCTATCTAAGATATTATTAGGTGTAGTAACTTGCAAAGACGCTAAGAAAGATTCTGTATCCATTGGGTTACCATCAGGACCAGTTAAAATAGCTTTGTTAGAATTACCACCTGTGAAACCAGATACAGCAACAACTAATTGTCTTAATGAACCGTCAGCAGCAACTGGACCTACAGTAGATGCAGTACTAGTAGCCACACGTGTGTATGAACCATCACCATTACCAGAAAAAACTGGAACGTTAGGCATAGTACGAATAGTTAATGTACCTTTTGAGTTATCAAACAAACCATCATCATAGAATAAATCATAAAGATTTTTAGCTAAGAATGGAGTTACAGCGCAAGTACCAGCAGCTGGTAATACGCAACTAGGAATACCAGAAGATGCAAAGCTAGTTTGAGCTGAGTAAATTGGTGGATTTAAATACACATCAGAACCAGGTTGGTTAGCTGTATAGTTATTACCAGGATTTCCAGCAGCATCTACACGGCTAGATGTTTGAGGTACAAAATAGAACAATTTACCAATTGGCATGTTCATAGCTTGTACAGACACGATGTCGTTAGCTAATAATTTAGAGAATACTCTTCTCACGATAGGGAATACAACAGTTTCGAATGAACCTGAAGAGTATGAAGTTGTTGATTCAGTTAATAATGAAGAAGCTTGGTTCTCATATAATTGAGCGATGTTTTCTTTTACGTGTCCTTTAAGACCTTCAAGAAAACCTAAGCTTTCCCATTTTGCTTGGGTTTCTTTACGGATAGCCTTCATGTGGTTTAATCCGATGTTCCCAACTTGTCCAGATGTTAATAAATGTGACATAATTTTTTTAGGTTTTTATTTTTTAATATTTATCTTTATTTTCAACTCTATTAATCAAATCTTTAATTCTTTGAGTTGAAGGGTCAACATACGCAGTAGCTTCGTTTAATTGTTTTGAGCTACTTGTTGCAACCTCTTTGATTATTTTACTACCGATTGATTCGTTAACTGGCTTTCTGCTAGATAATTCGTTAATGATAGTTTTGTATAACTTTTTAGATTCTTTAAGGTTAGTTACTTCCTCATCAAATCTTTGAATTATTTTTTTCTTTTCTTCTTTAGTAGTAGAATGTTCCATGAATAACTTAGTTACGTAACTTAAATTTGAATTGAAAACTACAGTTTCTACTAACATGCCTCTGAATTTCTTAAGAGCTTTTCTAAAGTCTTCATTTTCGGCTTTTAATTGTGTTGCTTCGTTTAACAATTTCTTGTACTTAACCTCAGCTTCGATGATAACATTTTTAGAAGATACAGATTCAGATTGAACACCTTGAAATTTAGCACCTTGTTTAGCGCCAGGACCTTTAATTTTAGTTAAATTACCACCAGCTAAATTTTGTTGAACTCTATTTTTAGCTTCGAATTCTTCTAGGTTAGCACTTTCTTCAGCATCTTCGTCTTCTTCTTTCACGATTTCTTCATCATCTTCTTCTTTTTCTTCATCTTCCATCACTGTTGAATCTTTATCCATAGCTATTTCATAAGTTAATCCTTCTTCTTCATAGCCTTCTTCCATACTATCCCATCCTTCTTCCATATACTCTTCATTTGTTTCATCCATAGATTCGTACATAGATTCGTCCATTCCAAGTGCACCTTTTTTAACGATGTACTCTCCTGGTTCTGAGATATTAAGGTGGATTTCATCACCAACAATTTCGATTTCATCATCACCACTCAATTTCTTGTAAATAGCGATAACGTCATCATCCGATGCGTCAGTCATATCCAAATCATCTCCTGCTAGTGCGTCATCTGCACCCATTCCCATTTCTTGGTCGTCTTCTGGACCAACTTCTGGAGATTCTTCGTCTTCTTCATCAGATTCGTCGCCTCCGATTTCAATATCAGTCTCATCACCTTCGATATCCCCTTCCTCACCTTCAGGTGATTCAGTTTCATCTCCAGATTCAGGACCTTCAATTTCATCTTCAACGGCTTCTTCTTCGTAACCACCTTCTTCAAGTGATTCTTTCACCAGACCATCAATTTCTTCTCTCGCAACGGAGCGAAGTATTTCTTTGGTATTGGCATTTAAAGCTTCTTGGATAACTTTGATATCCAAAAGAGCTCCTTCATAAATTGATTTTTTTTCAGCCATTTGTATTTTTTTTTGTTATTTTAAATTATTATTAAAGAATAATATAGTGAGTACAACCCACTTACATAATAAATATGTACATATTTATAAAAATTCAATTTTAACTAAAAATTTTAGGATTATTTTAATCGATTAAGAATTTATCTAAGCCCTCATTAAGATTTGGCTTTTTAATAATTCTGTTCTCAACATATGGTTTTGCTTCTTCTTTGTTTTTAAACATCCAAGAACCTGGAGTACTAGGTGCGGTAACAACGTCCCAACATATTAATTCAAAGTCGTCTTGAACAATAAAATCACCCTTGATTTCTTTTAAAGAACCAACACCCCTAGACGATACACCAATCATGATATTGTTTCTTAATAAATTTGCAACTTCATCACCCTTTGTTGATACGATACCGTAGTTTATATAACCCTTGGTCATTAAGATTTCCATCTTACCCATCAAGGTTTTTCCTTCCCACCATGTTTGTATAATATTATGAGATACTCTATCACCAGCAATAACACTAGATTCAGGATGGTCTAATTCACCAATCGCTCTTCTTTCTCTAATTGCTTGTTGATAAATTTCGTTTTGTGTTTTAAGTATTTCTTCAGGATATATTCTTCCGTTTCTATTTTTTACACCGTACTTTTGAAGTACAACATAAACAACTAGGCTATCTGGACTATCTTGACCTAAATCTAGTTTTTTAAACTCCCTAATTAAGGATTGATTTTTAGGGTCGCTAGGGGATATAAATCCAGCATCATGCTCAATTAAATAACCAAATCCAGCTTGCCCAGCTTTTACTAATGTTAAATCCATATCTATCGTTTATTACAATAAATATGTTAGAACAATAAAAAAACCCCGAACTATCTCGGGGTTTTAATTTATCTTTTATTTTTATCGTTTTTATGGAAAGAATCAATCAACTCATTAATTGATATTAACTTATCTTCTGTACTAAGTAACGAATTCTGTAATATTTCACTTATTGGTAAAATGTAATTATAATACATTTCAGTTCTTGTATACGTAAAATAGTTCATATTATTTTTTTGTTTTATAAAACTTAAAAAATTCGTTATTTTCAAATACTGAGTTAATCGAATCTTCAATTAAATTATATATTGTTGGTTTTAAACTATCTGAATTAACTGGGATTTCATTCTTCATGTAAAGAGTCATTTCACAATTTGTAAAACTTCTTTTTCCGTATTTTACACCTGACTGCCTAATATCAAAGTCTACGATTGTTTTATCTTTAAAAAATGGGATAATATTATTTGAATCAATAGAGTTATAGATTGTTTGTCTTATACTTTTATCTGTATCTCGTATTATTCTATTGTAATTTACTAAACCATCAATTTTTGGTTCAGCCCAAGCCGAAATATTAATATAAATTGCTTTTGGGTTTTTATTATTTACACTACCGTAAACAACATTATAGTTTTTAAATTGATTGACTTTTAATTCTTTTCCTTTTTTCATACCTGGTGTTTTTTATCCAAGTATAGTAAAAAATAATTAATGTGTCAATACCCTATGGCTTATTTTTTAATAAAAAATATAACGAATCCTAACACAATTTGCAAAAATGTGACAATAGCAACAGTGGCAACCCATTTATTCTTCTGACTGTAAATTTCATCTTTGGCTTCCTTCATTTGCTGTGGTGACCAAACGTCATTAACCTTCTCAATCCAAGTCTTGTGGTCTGAAACTAATCTTTCAGTATTTTTAAAATCGGATAACGTATTTTGCATTTCTTGAAAGCGAGAATCAATATCTTGTCTCATTCTTTCGTAGTTGTCATTTAATCTTTCTAATTCTTTAAGGACTAACTTACTGTAGTCACCCCAAGTTTCATTTTGTGGATTCATTTTTTAACAAAATTTAAATTGACTTACCATTATTTTTAAATTTTGAAACATTTCTTTATAACACTTTAACTTCTCGTCTTTATCTTTTTGATTCTCAATTTCAGACGCTTCAAATTCCATTATTTTATTAATTTCTGATACAATAACTTTGTTATTATTATCATCAACCTCTACCTCAAAACTATCTAAACAAAGCTTATCACTTAGTTCCTTAAGTTTTATCAAATTTTCGTTGGTTTCAATAGAACTATGCATTTTAATTGTAAATTAAGTTATCTTAATTATCTATTAAGTTATTTTTTAATTCCATGAGTTTAGAAATCTTCTCTAGAAATATTTCATTATCAATTTCTTGCTCTTCTAATAGTTTACCCTTAACTTTTAATAATTTTTCTTTTGATTCACCTGTCTCCTCGCTAATTAATTTATCCACAATTTTAATACATTCATTAACTTCTGTTTGATAAAACTCTTTTTTTGCGTCAAGACTTGGGCTCATTAAAACTTTAATCACTTTTTTATCCGAATCAGTCAAAGTAGCATATTTTTCATTGTATTTTTCAACCATTAATTTTGAAATCATACTTAATGGTAAATCAAAACTCTCATTGACTTCTTTTGGTTTGTTTGCTAAAATATAATCAGTTATTTTTTTTACTTCTGTCGTTACTGTTTCAATATTCTGGGGTGTTTTATTGATAAATGTCAATTTTGTAATTGATTCATGCAGGTTCAATAAATCATAGCTATCACTAATATTAAAATTGACTTTTTTTAACATTGAAGTTAATTTTGTGTTTTCTTTTAATATGTCTTTCTGACTATATTTCTCTAATAATCTTAAGTTTTCTGAAACAAAAGAAAAAACAGATAACGAATCGTCGCTTATTTTGTTTTCTATATTACTATAAATTAAAAATTGCGTTCTTAATATTTCACTTTCTTTAATTGCTTTAATATATTGTTTAAACAATTTTTTAGTCTTTTCGTCTTTTTTTGCAATCGCTTCAACTAGTAAATTATTGAACGTATTTTTAATTTTACCAAAATTTTGCATTAGTACTATTTTACTTTATAAATATCATTATTTGTTCAAAAATCTTAAATTATTATTTCAACATATCATCAATATCATTAATCATAGTGTTAATACCTTCATTTATTTTTATATTTTTATTATAAATTTTAGTATTTTCTATTGGTTTTGGTTCGTTATCAACCATATCAATTAATTTGTTAATAAATAATCCTTTATATTTTTCGGACCTTTCGTTTAATTTATTTTGAATTTTTTTCTTCTCTTCAACTAATAAATTATCAATTTTTTTAATTTCTTCGGCTGTTGTTTCAGCAGCTGTTTCTTCCGCACCAGCAACTTCACCAGCAGCCGCTGCCTCACCACCTGCTTCAGTAGCTGCTGCTGATTCTTCACCTTCAGCACCAGCTTCAGCACCACCCTCACCACCACTAAAATCTAAATCGGTTTCAGTTGTACCACCACCACCAAATCCACCACCTAATCCAGACGTGCTACCACCACCGCCGCCTCCACCTGCAGGGGCTGCACCACCATCAGCTGCCGCGCCACCGCCACCTTCCATTGCAGCATCAATATCACCGTAAATTCTATCAACAGTATCAAACATACCTGTATGTTTAATAACTTGTGCTGTGTTTGCAATTTCAGCAGCTGCCGCTTTTTCCATTCTTTGTTCAAGAAGGTCTTGTTTAATATCATCATCAGACCATCCAAGAATTTCTCTTTTAGCTCTTGTCATTGACATAGCACCAAAACCATTACCAGCATCAGATACTGCATCTTTGTACAACGTAACTTTTAATTGTGTGTGTTCAACTTTAAGCATTTCAGCTTGTGTTGATGGATTATTTAATGTTAATGTAAAGTTATCTAAATCATCTTCAAAACCTAATACATACAAATGAATAATTACAATTTTATTTAATTCCTGTAACATTGCTTGTTGTATTCTGTTAACAGTTCTAGAAAATCTAATATCTTGAAGTGCAAGATTTTTACCATCGCCAGTTGTTTCATCAAAACCTAAAAATGGTTTTGGAACTCTTAACGCAGTAAATAATTTTTTCTGTAAGTATTCAATATCCGCAATCTGGTCTAGATTTGCAGCACCTGGTAATGTATCGATTGGATTAGGTGCGTCTTCACTTCTTACAGGAATAAAATAATCTTGGTCGTTTGACAATTGATTATATCTCAAATCAATCTGACCTGTTGCTGGGTCAACAATTGGTGCTCTTTTAAATCTATTGGCTATTTCATTTACGTATGCTTCAACATCTTTATCATCAATATTACCAACATAGATTTTATATATTCTTCTTTCTGGTGCTCTGGTAACACGATAAACCAACATAGCATCTTCAGAAAGAATTAATTGTTTCCAAATTCTTCTAGCCTTTTCTAAAACAGATGTACCATATGGTAATCTTCTATCATCACCTAATAATCTAAAGTGAGCCATTTGCCAAGAATTAAACTCAACATCACGGCCTCTCCAATAAAATTTAACCTTATCTGTTATATAATTTTCGTCTGTTTTTTGAGTTAACATATCGAACAAACCACCATCACGTCTTTCCATTTCATAGTTTGGCATTTGTTTAACACTAACAACACCATTCTTATCATCGATATTAAGGTAGACAAAATTATCACCGTACTTACAAGTATTTCTTGTCCACATGGGTAAAGATGTATGTATATCTAATCTGTTAAACAACAAATCTTCAACAATGGTTTTAACTCTTTTGCTTTCAGAATAAACATTAATCATTCTACCATTAGAATTTAATGTTGTTGATTCTTCCATCATAATATCTAAAGCGGCCGCTATTTCTGGATAAAATTCCATAGCTTCAAAATCTGAATACGAACCAATTCTAGTTGTTTCATAATTTACAGCTTGTTGAAATAAGCCTGTCTCAACTTTTTTCCATACTTGACCTAAGTATCTATTTTGTTGTGCTTGTAATTTTGCAATCTCAAATTCCTGCTTATCAGTTGTTTTTAATAAAACATCTTTATTGATATTAAATCTTTGAGGTGCGGGTTCATTAACTTTAAACCCATCAGGCCCTAATATTTTGCCTAATTTCTGAAATATGGTTAAATTATTTTTTGCCATTTTTTTTATTTAATTATAACGATTTTTTAATTTAAATCAAGTTTATTTGACATAATCACATTCTACGTATGCTAATCTTTCTTGCACACCATTTAATACTGATATGTCATAAACATAAGTACAAATCCAATCTTGACCCTGTGTCCCAGGCAAAGCATTACAATAAGAATTTTTATCACCCCTATTTCGTATTTTGTTATTATATGTTGGCGCTTCGGGGGTCCAAGTATATAAAAAATTACCGTAAGTTTTTAGAGCGTATTTGCCTCTAGATTGTGGTTGAACTGCCATTTTATATTTTTTTATTTTGAGCCGCTAAATAACCACATATACTGACCTTTTGGGTCTTGCATATTTCTAGCCACAGTTGGGCTAAAATTTGGTTTTGGTGCGGCAGCTTTATGTCTATTTTCTTTTGAAACAAAACCAGTACCCCTTTGTGCCTCAGTATCAGTTTGAACTGTACTTGCAACCCAACTATTTAACATAGCTTTAGTTTGCTTTTCTAATCTTTCAAGGTTTTTAAATGAATGTTCTAAAACCCACAAACACATTCCCATTGCCATCAACAAATCATCATGATAACCATCCATATGGTCAGCACGACCATTTTTATAAACAAATGTTTTCATTTCAGATATCATTCTGGCAGACCTTATCTTAACAATATTATTTCTAATTTTTTCTTCTAAATTAGCAACTAATTGTGCTCTAAGTGAACTTACTTGAAGGCCTGGGACTTTATTATCTTTTTTATATGCCTCCATTTGTTTTTGTTTAGTTGATAATATTTTACCGTTTGGTGTATCATAGTGTAACCTTTTGTAATCAAATTCTAATAACTTTAAAACTGTTGCTACACCCATACCACCTGTAATATCGACAACGGTATATGCTTTGTATAATTCACCATACTCCTCAACAATTTGGGCCAATAAATCTGGTTGAATCTTACCTTGATATTCCATTACCTGTTCCATTGTTGTAAAATCTAACATAACAATAGTAGATGAATCCTCACTATCACCTCTAGAAACGTCAACACCCATAATATATTGGTGACCTTCTTCAGGTTGTTTCCAAATCCAAATTTCATTTTCAG
>Ga0114966_10000075_pt1 | contig 84979 bp, 64 predicted proteins | sample M_130207_XF_Meta_FD_87029 | JGI IMG/M metagenome (GOLD analysis project Ga0114966, IMG submission 87029) | Freshwater microbial communities from Lake Montjoie, Canada to study carbon cycling - M_130207_XF_MetaG | ecosystem: Environmental > Aquatic > Freshwater > Lake | place: Lake Montjoie...
GCCAGCATTGCCCGTCTCCGCTTCACCGGCAGGCCAAGACTAACATGCATTTTTCAACGACCCGGGCAAAAGGGGACATTTCTACTTTGCCAGCAGGGGGACATTTCTACTTTGCCTTGACACGCAATTGGATTTGGGTTGTGCCGCACGGCAACGGCTGTTATACTTTCGCCGATATGGAAACAGATTGCCTCGCCCATAGGCTCACGAACGACGAACGCGCCTTCTTCGAAACCAACGGTTATCTGATCGTCGAGAACGCCATTCCGGATGCCCTTCTGAATCGCCTGATCTCGGTGGTCGACCGAGTTGACGCTCGAGAGCGCACCCCGGCCATGGACGGCAAGCTGCTCTCGATCTCCAACGTCGTGCAGGAAGACGAGGCCATGGTCGACTTGCTCGATTTACCCTCAGTTTTCCCCAAAGTATGGGGCATTCTGGGCTGGAATATCTACCTCTACCATTCCCATCTCGACGTCACGCCCCGGGAGAATGCGACCGCTCAAAACTGGTCCGTGGCCTGGCATCAGGACAGCATGCGCGTCAACGATGAGATTGAATCCAATCCACGGCCCCGGCTCTCGTTGAAAGTGGGCTACTACTTGAGCGATGTCAGCCAACCCGGACGCGGCAACACCCTGCTCGTGCCTGCCAGTCAGTTGTGGAATGAGATCGACCTTCCGCAAGACGGGAGGTCCAGCCCTGACGGGTGCATTTCCCTGTGTGTCCCCCCCGGGTCCGCGCTCTTGTTGGATCGACGCACCTGGCACTCCCGCAGTGCCAACGCGTCGGACCTGACTCGAAAGGTAATCTGGTACGGATACAGTTACCGGTGGCTGCGACCAAAGGACGAAATGACCGTTGCGCACCTTCATTCGAAGGTGGATCCCGTGCGGCGACAAATCCTGGGCGGCGGAGCGTCGGCCAACGGCACCTACGACCCCACCGACGCGGACGTTCCCTTGCGCGTCTGGCTTCAGGAACACGACCCGGCCGCTGCCACTGGCTCTCCGCACGGCCGCTCCCAATCCCGTCCGCCGGCCATGGTGCGCGGCAAGAACCTCGGCCGGAACTAGTTTCTTCCGGGCGGTCGAAGCCCTAGTCGTCTTTCTTTTCCGATTTGCCCATGAGCCAATCGACCAAAGCAGTGGGCGGTGTCACTAACAAGGTGATCAGCAGAGCTCCGAGAAGAGTTAAGCCCACGATGATGTACATGCCTACAGGTTAACGTCCATCACCTCATCAAAGATACCGTCCGGTAGTTTGATGCCATTGATGCGGAGCCGTTCGAGGATTTTGGGCTTGTTGTTGAAGCAGCGGAAGCGGCCCATCACCTTGCCTTCTTCGCTGACGCCGATGCGTTCGAAGGCGAAGACATCCTGCACTTCGATGTGGTCGCCTTCGAGGCCAACGACCTCAGAAATGTTAATGATTTTGCGGGAACCGTCCTGGAGACGGGTGACCTGGACGACCATTTTAATGGCGCTGGCCAGTTGCTGCTGGATGACGCGGGTGGGGATTTGGAGCTCCGCCATCAGGATCATCGCTTCGAGACGGGAGAAGGCGTCCTTCGGCGTATTGGCGTGGATGGTGGTCATCGAGCCTTCGACACCGGTGTTCATGGCCTGGAGCATGTCGAGCGCTTCGGCGCCGCGGCACTCGCCGACGACGATGCGGTCTGGCCGCATGCGGAGCGCGGTGCGGACGAGGACGCGCTGGTTGATACCGCCTTCTTTATTGAGATTGGCGGGGCGGGTTTCGAACTTGACGATGTGACGCTGCTGGAGTTGGAGTTCGGCGGTGTCTTCAATGGTGACGATGCGTTCGTCTTCGGGGATGAAGCGGGAGAGGGCGTTGAGGGTGGTGGTTTTGCCGGAACCGGTGCCGCCGGAGATGAGAATCGTCGTTTTGGCTTGGACGCAGGCGGCGAGGAATTGGAGCATCGCCGGCATGATAGTTTTATAGGCCACCATTTCGTCGCTTGTGATGACGTGGCGACCGAAGCGGCGGATGGAGAGCGAAGGGCCATCGAGCGAGAGCGGGGAGATGATGGCGTTAACGCGGGAACCGTCTTTGAGGCGGGCGTCGACGATCGGCTGGGCTTCGTCGACGCGGCGGCCGACTTGGGCGACGATTTTCTCGATGATATGGAGAAGATGGGCGTTGTCCTTAAAACGGACTGAGGTCCGCTGCAGTTTGCCCTGGCGTTCGATAAAGACCTTGTCGTAGCCGTTGACGAGAATATCGGAGATGCTGGGTTCTTTGAGCAGCGTTTCGAGCGGGCCGAGGCCGAGGACTTCGTCGAGCACCTCTTCGACGATTTTGTTCTGCTCGGCCGTCGTCATGGGGACGCGTTCGTCATCAAGCAGGCGCTCGACCACGCGGCCGATTTCGCTGCGGAGCCGATCCTTGGGGATGGAGGAGACGCGGTCGAGATTGAGGACGCCGATGAGCTTACGATGGATTTCGCTTTTGAGCTCGAACATACGATCGGCCGAGCGGGGCGTGCCGGCGGGGCTGACCGGGTGGCGCTCTTTCGTGACGACGGCGCGATCCGTGGAGGTGGGCTTGACTGCTCCAGCTTTCGCGGCTATCAGTTGAGCCAGGCTGGGGCGAGCGGCGGGCTTCGGCGGAGTTTGCGGATCAGTCGACATCGGGAATCAAATTAAAACCCAAAGTAGCATGAGAAGTTGCTCAGAGGGCCCGGGGATCGTGTACGCTAACACGAATGAGCCAAAAGATTGATGTTGTCGCGCACATTGAGGCGTTGCCGGGCGAGGAAACGCTCGTGCGAGAGGTGCTGGAAAGCTACGTGGCACCGACGCGGCTAGAGGATGGCTGCCTGCGGTACGACCTGTTCGTGGACGAGAGCAACCCGTGCAAGTTCACTTTTATCGAGGAATGGGAGTCGAAAGAGGCGCTGCAGAAGCACTCGCAATCGGCGCATTTGGCGGCGGGACGGCCCCGCGTAGCGGGGAAACTGGCCGGGCCGAATTGGGTGCAGCTCGTGAAGCGGATTGCCTAGAGTTAGGCGAGCATGGCTTTGACGACGTTGCCGTGGACGTCGGTGAGGCGGAAATCGCGGCCCATGTGGCGGTAGGTGAGTTTGTGGTGGTCCAGGCCGAGGCAGTGGAGAATGGTGGCTTGGAGATCGTGCACCTCCACCTTGTCCTTCGTGATGGTGAAGCCGAGTTCGTCGGTTTCACCGATCACCTGGCCGCCCTTGATGCCTCCGCCGGCTAGCCACATGGAGTAGCCGCTGGGGTGGTGATCGCGACCGGCGTTCTCCGGGTCGGAGGTGTTGCGGATTTCGGAGATCGGGGTCCGGCCAAACTCGCCGCCCCAGACGACGAGGGTTTCGTCGAGTAGGCCGCGCTGTTTGAGGTCCTTGAGGAGAGCGGCGACGGGCTGGTCGGTCGCGTCGGTTTTTTTCTTCAGGGCACTGTTGAGGTTGGTATGGGTGTCCCAGGAGGCGTCCATCATCAGGACAAAGCGGACGCCACGTTCCACCATGCGGCGGGCGAGGAGGGCGTTGGTGGCGTACTGGTTGGTGGGTTCTTTGCCGACGCCGTAGAGGTCGAGGGTCGCCTTTGATTCCTTCGAAAAATCGAGGAGTTCGGGGGCGGAAGTCTGCATGCGGTAGGCGAGTTCGTAGCTCTGGATGCGGGCTTCGATTTCGGGGTCGCCGACGTCGGCGAGGTGGGATTCGTTGAGTTCTTTGATGGCGTCGAGGCCGGCGCGTTGGGTAGCGGGGCTGATGCCTTCGGGATTCGAAAGGTAGAGGATCGGTTCGCCGCCGCTGCGGAATTGGGTGCCTTGGTAGGTGGAGGGCAGGAAGCCGCTCATGAAATTGGACGCGCCACCGGAGGTGCCGACGCCACTCGACAGGACGACGAAGCCAGGCAGGTTCTGCGACTCACTGCCGAGGCCGTAGACGCTCCAGGCGCCCATGGTGGGGCGGCCGAACTGAACCGAACCAGTGAAGAGGAAGAGCTGACCGGGGTGGTGATTGACGGCTTCGGTATGCATGGAGCGGACGAGGCAGATGTCGTCGGCGAGGTCGTGCATGTGGGGGATGTAGTCGGACATCATCATGCCGGACTGGCCGCAGGGGCGGAAGACGCGGGGGCTGCCGAGGGCGGCGGCGTTTGGCTTAGTGAACGCTAACTTGAGGTCTTTGGTGAACTCGGTGGGGACGGGCTTGCCGTGGTACTTCATCAGGGCGGGCTTGGGATCGTAGAGATCCATTTGGCTGGGGCCGCCTTCCATGAATAGAAAAATGACGCTTTTGGCTTTGCCTTTGAAGTGCGGTGCTTTGGGGGCGAGCGGGTTGGACGAAGCGGCATAGCCGTCCTTGACGAGCAGATCGCCGAGGGCCATGGAGCCGAAGCCATAGGCCCAGTTTTTCAGGAATTGACGGCGGCGGGCGGAGTTGAGTTGTTCCATGGCGTTAGTTCCGGTTGATGAATTCGTCGGTGTTGAGGAGGACGCGGGCGACGCCGGTCCAGGCTTCGGCATTGGCTTGGTCAGGGGCGCGGCCTTCGGCTTTGAGGATGGTGATTTGTTTATCGAGGTAGCGGGCGAGCGACTGCTTTTCGGAGTCGCTGGGGGTGCGGCCGATAACGATTTCGAACATGCTTTGGAGGCGGTCGGGGGAGTCGGCGGTGCGAACGGCAACGGCGTGGGCGGCTTCGAGAAAGACGGGATCGTTGAGCAGGTTCAGAGCCTGGAGGGGCGTATTGGAAGCGCGGCGGCGGGAACAGGAGACGTTCGAATCGGGCGCGTCGAAATTGACGAGGAGGGGGTAGGGTGTGGTGCGTTGATAGTGGAGGTAGAGGCCGCGGCGGTAGCGATCCTTGCCGGCGCTTTCGGCCCATTTGACGCTGTTGCCGTAGCCTAGTTCGGCGACGCCTTTCGGCAGGGGCGGCTTGATGGACTTGCCGCCGATTTCGAGATTGAGGATGCTGCCCGAGTAGAGTGCGGCGTCGCGGATCTGCTCGGCCGAAAGACGCAGGCGGCTTTGGCGGGCGAGGAGCATGTTGTCGGAATCCTTTTCGGCCAACTCGGGGCGGTAGTTGGAGGATTGCTGATAGGCGGCGGAGGTGACGATTTCGCGGTGGAGTTTTTTTACGCTCCAGCCGCCGTCCATGAACGACGCGGCGAGGTGGTCGAGGAGTTCAGGGTGGGACGGCTTGTCGCCTTGCGTGCCGACGTCCTCGGAAGTTTTGACGAGACCGCGACCGAAGAACTCCTGCCAATAGCGGTTGACGGTGACGCGGGCGGTGAGCGGGTTATCCTTCGCGACCAGCCAGCGGGCGAAGCCGAGGCGGCCGGGTTCCCGCATCGGCGGGAGGATGGAGAGCGTGCCGGGTTCGACCGGGATGCCGAGGTTTTTGTAGTCGCCGCGGACGGCGATTTTGGTGACTGGATTTTCGGGGTGGGCGGCGATGGTATAGGCCTGGGTGAGGGCGGGGAAGTCGCCATCGAGCTTCTGGAGTTTGGTACGGAGCTCCTTGAACTTGTCGCCGAGCTCCTTGTTATTTTTGAACTGCGGGCCGGGGTTGTTGACGAAGTAGCTGAAGAGGCGATCCTGGTCCCGCTGGGTTCGTTTTGCGGTCGGTGTGTGGACGATGCGCTTGGCGTGGTCGAACATGGCGGACATGGAAGTGACCCAGAAATCGAATTCGGGATCCTTGCCGGGGTTGGCCCAGGTCTCGCGCATTTTGTCTTCCCAGCTGGAGAGAAGGCCGGGGATTTTGTATTCGTCGAGGAGGGCTTGGCGCTGCTGGCGGTAGGCGGGGAGGGCGCGGAGGAACGGGCCCATTTCACCGTTGAGGGGAGCATCGATATCGACGTCGTCGGCCCCATTGAAGAGAGCGAAGAGCTGGTAATACTCTTTCTGCGAGATGGGATCGAACTTATGGTCGTGGCACTGGGCGCAGCCGGCGGTGAGGCCGAGCCAAGTGGTGGTAACCGTGTTGGTGCGATTGATGATTTGCTCGAAGCGGGCTTCGGCGCGGTCGACGCCGGCTTCACGGTTGACGAGGACGTTGCGATGGAAACCAGTGGCTACTTTTTGGTCGGTGGTCGCGTTGGGGAGGAGGTCGCCGGCGATCTGTTCGATCGTGAATTGGTCAAACGGCATGTCGGCGTTGAGGGCATTAATGACCCACTGGCGGTAGCGCCAGGCGTGGGGCCGGACTTGGTCTTTTTCATAGCCATCGGAGTCGGCGTAGCGGGCGAGGTCGAGCCACTGGCGGGCCCATTTTTCGCCGTAGTGGGGGGAGTCGAGGTAAGCTTCGACGAGTCGTTCGTAGGCGTCGGGCCGGAGGTCGGCGAGGAAGTTTGCGACCTCCTCGGGCGAAGGGGGGATGCCTAGGAGATCGAGCTTGAGGCGGCGGATGAGTTGCGACTTTTTGGCGCGGGGCGATAGGGCCAGGCCTTCGGTTTTCAGGCGCGTGAGGACGAAGGAATCGATGGAGCCGGCGGGGCGCTGGATGGGTTGAAAGGCCCAGTGGGAGGCGCCGCGGCGCTTGGCGGCGGCGCGGGTACTTTGGGGCCAGACGGCACCGGCGTTGATCCAGGATTGGAGGCGGGCGACTTCGTCATTGGAGAGGCGGGGGCCGGTGGGCGGCATGACGATGGCGGACTTGTCGCTCGTTACGCGGCGAATGATTTCGGACTCGGTGGCGCGACCGGGAAGGATGACCGGGCCGCTGTAGCCGCCCTTCAGCGCGGCTACGCCGTCGTCGAACCGGAGGCCATTGGTCTGGACGGCGGGGCCGTGGCAACCGAGGCAAGAACGTTTCAAGATTGGCTCGACATCTTTTGAGAAATCGACCGGCGATTGAGCCATCGCTCCAGCGGCGATGGACAGGAACAAGAGCAGCCTGCGCATTCCCTTATTCTATTCCCATAGCCTGTGGCAGAATGCAGGGGATTTAACCCACAGTATCAACAGCCGCCGATGCCGCCGCCGAACCCGACCAAAAGTGTTAGTGCTGGCGGGGGTTGCGGTGGTGGGGACGGGGGTGTTTTGCGCCAGACAGGCGGCCAATAACCCGGTGGCGATGATGGCGAAGATTGCCGCGATGGCGAATCCGAACTTGGAGGTGCTGGGGGTGGACGAGGGGACGGGGAAGGTAACGATCAAGGACAAAGAAACGGGCAGGACGGTGACGGTTTCTCTGGACGATTTGAAGAATGGCTAGCTCGAGATGAGCAGCGAGGACGGTAGGATTCAGGTGGTTGCGAACGTTGATGCGAAGATTCCGCATTGGGTGCCGATCTACCCGGGGGCCAAGCTGAGTTCGCAGACGGCGAAGGAGAATGGTGGGACGATGATGCTCGAGGTGAAGGAGGAGTTCGGGAAGGTGAAGGCTTGGTCTGAGGAGCAGATTAAGGCTCAATGGTTCGACTGGAAGCTGGCGACATTGCCGGAAGGATCGCAGGTTCTGTTGATCGCTTCGAAGAACGACGAGAAGCAGGGTTTGGCCATCATCATTAGAAAACGGAGCCGGAGTTTACTCGGGCGACAATTACGTTTGGATCGAGAAAGTAGGGCGCTCGCTCGCGCGCGAGCGAGCGCTTGAGCGCTTGAGATTGCGGGCCTTTTGTGATAATGTTCCCCGTATAGGGGAGCTTCCGCTCTCCGTCGATGATTGAGGATTAATGAAACTGTTCTGTGTTCGAACGGCCTTAGCCATGTCTCTACTGAGTAGTCTATGGACTACCAACGCCGCGGCTCAAACTGTGGCGGGGACGATTTCCGGTTTGGTCACCGACGCCTCGGGCGCCGCGGTGGCCGGCACGAGTATTGTAGTTACTGATCTTGATCGCAACGTGAATTTGCGGTCGACTTCGAATGATGCCGGGTTTTACCTAGTTACGCCGGTGCCGCCCGGTCGTTACAAAGTGCGCGCGGAGAAGGCTGGTTTTCGGAGCTTTCTCGTCGAGTCCTTGCCGATTGCGACGCAGCAGAAAGCGACGATCAACGTGTCGCTACAGATTGGTAGTTTGACGGAATCGGTGACGATTTCGAGTGCGGCGCAGGTGATCGATACGACCTCGGCGACGCTGAGCGGCGTGGTGGAGAACAAGCGGATTATCGACCTGCCGTTGAACGGGCGGAACGTTTTCGCGTTGGCGACGCTGACTCCCGGCGTGATGGGCTTCCGGCCCGGCGGTGGCAATGGTGGTATCGGTGAAGGCTTCGAGTCGATTGGCCGGTTCACGGTGAACGGCGGCCGCGACTCTTCGAACGCGATTATGATGGACGGCGTTCCGGTGACGATGAACGCGAACACGAACAACATGAATGCCAACAGCGCGGTTCCGTCCGTTGAGGGCGTTGAGGAGTTTCGGATTCAGACGAACTCGTACTCGGCGGAGTATGGGCGGTCGGGTGGCGGCGTTTTGACGATCGCGACCAAGTCGGGAACCAACACGTTGCATGGCAGCATGTTTGAGTTCTTCCGGAATTCGAAGCTGGATGCGAACAACTGGTTTGCCAACGCGAGCGGCCAGAAGCTGGGTTCGTTCCAACGGAACGAATACGGGGCGAGCCTGGGTGGTCCGGTGGTGATTCCGAAGGTTTATGACGGTAAGAACAAGTCGTTCTTCTTCATGGTCTATGAGGGCCGTCGCCAGTTGGCGGCGCGGACCCAGTTCATGACACTGCCGACTAACGAACAGCTGGGGGGCGATTTTTCGAAGACGCTGAACAGCGCCGGGCAACTGCGAGCGATCTATGATCCGTTCACGACGGCGGCGGACCCGAATCGACCAGGGCAGTTTTTGCGGACTCCTTTTGCCGGGAACCGCATTCCGGTTTCACGGTTCGACCCCGTGGCGGCGAATGCGCAAAAGTTCTACGGCCCGCGGCCGAACCTGGCTGGACAGGCGTTTACGAACCAGAACAATTTCTTCTTCCAAGGGAAAGCGCCGACCAATGTGGACCGGGCGACGACCAAGGTGGATCATAACTTTAACGACCAGCAAAGAATTTTCATGCGGTACACGATCTTTAACAATCGGAATGCTGCGCCGAAGCTCTGGGAAGGGCCCGGTTGTCCGGACGGCGGGTGTTTTTCGAATAAAGAGCGGCAGCAGAACGTAGCGCTCGACTATAGCTGGACGATTAGCCCGACGACTTTGTTGAGTGTGCGGTACGGCTTCGCTCGTTCGATTCTGGATCGGTCGAGCGATAATCTGGGCTTCAAGCCTTCGTCCCTCGGATTGCCGTCGACGGTGGAAGCGGGCGCTGACTTATTGGCGTTTCCGGAATTTGGTGTGGAAGAGATGACGATGCCGGGTTTGCTGCACCACTGGAACTTTCGGTCGGCAAACCAGTCGCATACTTTCGTCGGCACGCTTTCGAAGGTTTACGGGAGCCATACCCTCAAGACGGGCACCGAAATTCGCGGCAACTACGTGAACCATTCGCAGGCACCGTGGAGTTTGAATTTCTCGTTCAATCGGTCGATGACGGCTGGTCCGGACCCGCGCGTGGTCAACGCGGTGGGTGGCTTCGGCTATGCGTCGTTCCTGTTGGGCACCGGGGCGAGCGGCAGCGTAGTGAACGGCATTCGACCGGCGTTGGGCAGCAAGAGCTACGGCTTCTATTTGCAGGACGATTGGAAGGTTTCGCGGAAACTGACGATTAATATGGGCATCCGTTGGGATTTTGAATCGGCGGTGACGGAGCGGCACGATCGGTTTGGCGTGTTTGATCCGACGGTGACGAGCCCGCTGGCTCAGCGGACTGGCCTGGATCTGAAGGGCGGTTGGTTGTTCTCGGATAAGGGTTTGGGAAGACGGACGCTGAAGCCGATTGAGTGGGGAAAGATCGCGCCGCGGCTGGGCATCGCGTATCAAATCACGCCGAAGACGGTGTTTCGCGCGGGTGCGGGGATCTTCTACACCGCGGCTCCGTATGGCGCGAACAACTACGGCACGGCCCCGTTCCGGGCGTCGACGCCTTGGGTGACGTCGGTGGATGGTGTTACCCCGACCGACTTACTGCGGAACCCGTTCCCGAACGGAGTGCTGCAGGTAGAAGGCTCGACGAACGGCTTGCTCGCCTCGCTCGGACAGGGCGTTGGGTCGCCGGTGCCGAACACGATGACGACGCCGTATAACTCGCAGTGGAACGCCTCGATCGGTCATGATTTTGGCCGTGGAACGGTGCTTGAAGTGGCCTATGCCGGCAACAAAGGGACGAATCTACCGATTGGTTTCCAGATGGACCAGTTGGCAACGAACCTGATCCGGCCCGATGCCGGGTTGCTCGACACGGTGCCGAATCCGTTTTTCGGGATCATCCCAATTGGGGCGATGTCGACGCGGACCGTGCAACGGGGTCAGCTTTTGACGCCGTTCCCGCATATTCCGGGCGTGTCGTATTCTGGCGCGTCGTGGGGTAACTCGAACTTCCACAGCTTGCAGGCGAAGTTCGAAAAGCGGTTCTCGCAGAACGGCTTGGCGGTCGTCTCCTACTCCTGGTCGAAGCTGATCTCTGACGGCGGCGACAACTCTTGGGATTCGGCCGGTTGGCGGGACTTCAATTGCCGCGCTTGCGACCGTTCGATCTCGCCGTATGACTACCGTCACCGGCTGGTGACGAGCTATACCTACGAACTACCGTTCGGCAAGGGAAAGCAGTTCGGGGCGCAATGGAATGGCTTCATGAATGCCGTGCTGGGCCAATGGCAGGTGAACGGAATTATGACTCTGAACAGCGGTTCGCCGCTGCAAATGGGCACGACCGGCAACACCAGTTTCTCGTTCGGCGGCGGCCAGCGGCCGGATTCGACAGGGAAGAACGCGCAACTCGATTCGCCGAGCCTGGACCGTTGGTTCGATACGGCTGCGTTCACTTTGCCGGCGCAGTACACGTTCGGCAATATGGGCCGTATGCATCCGAACCTGCGCAGTGACTTCATTGAAAATGTGGACTTGTCGGTGTTCAAGCGCTTCCGGCTGAAGAGTGAGCGGGTTTCACTCGAACTGCGCGGGGAGAGCTTCAACATGAGTAACCACCCGGTGTTCGGTTCGCCGAATACGACGGTGGGAAATGCGCAGTTTGGTCGGGTGACGGGGACGGCGAACCCGCCGCGTCAGACCCAGGTTGCGTTGAAGTTGTTGTTCTAGGTTAGGCGCCGAAACAGTAGACCCGGCCATCTTGCGCGGCAATGACAACTTTGCCGTCGCTGATGGCCGGGCTGCTGGATACGGCGGCACCGGCTTCGTACTCCCACAGTTTTTTGCCGGTGGCGGCTTCGAGCACGTAGAAGCGCCCATCGTTCGAGCCGATGTAGACGCGGCCGGCGGCGGCGGCGGGGCTGGATTCGACGCGGCTGCGGGTATTGAAGATCCACGCGACTTTACCGGTTTTGGCATCGATGGCATGGACCATTTTGTCTCGGCCACCGAGGATGACTTTGCCGTCGATTAGCGTAGCGCTGGAATAGAACGGGAACTTGCGGACCGGGTGTTCGTAGCGCCAAATGATTTTCTTGGCGACCATATCGACGCTGTAGACTTCGTTGCCGAAGGTGCCGAAGTAGGCCATGTTGCCGGCGAGGGCGGGGCTGGCGCCGGTGTAGGCGCCGCTGGAGACCTGGAAGATCTCTTTGCCGTCGGCGATGCGGATGGCTCGGAAGTGTTCATCGCAGCCGGCGATGTAGGCGATGCCGTCTTTGACGGCGGGGGTGGCGTGGACGGGGCCGGTGGTCTCGTACTTCCAGGCGAGTTTGCCGGTCTTGGCATTGAGCGCGTAGAGGCTTTGGTCGTAGCTGCCGATCAACACTTTGTCGGCATGGACGATGGGAGAGGACTTGATTTCGGTGCCGGTGGGATAGGTCCAAAGGCCTTTGCCATCGGCGGCATTGACGGCGTGCAGGACGCCTTTGAGGTCGCCGACGTAGACGATGCCGTTGGCGATGGCTGGGGTGGATTCGCCGATTTCGCTGCCGGCTTTGTACTTCCATTTGGTCTTTCCAGTCGAGAGGTCGATCGCGAGCAGGTCACCCGCGCCGGAGCCGATATAGACAACGCCGCCGGCGATGATGGGCGAGGACTCGAACTGTTCGCCGCCTTCCCAGGTCCAGAGGAGTTTTAATTGGGCGGGCGGGGCACCGGAGTCGGCGACGCCGGTGAGGGCTGGGTTGCCGCGGAACTGGGGCCATTCGGCGAAGAGGGCGGTCGATAGGAAGAGACAGATTAGAAGGCGCATTGGTATAGCTCCAGGGCGGCGGCCGCATCGAAGGGCCGGGGGTTGTGACGACCGGTCCATTGCTGGGCCGCATCCTCCGCGAGTTGGGGTAGGGCGCTGGCCGGGACGTCGTAGGCGCGGATTGGCAGTGCGAGGCCGCCGGCGAGTTCGGCAAGGCGGTCGGCGAGATGAGGGTGAAGTTCGGCGTATTCGGGCGCGTCGTTCCAGCGGACGACGTGCGGGAGCATGATGGCGATGGCGACGCCGTGGGTGATGCCGTAGCGGGCGGTGAGCGGGTTGGCGCAGGCGTGGGCTGCGCCGAGCATGGAGGCTTCGATGGCGCAGCCGGCGAACCAGGCACCGAGTTGGAGGTCGGCGTTCGATTCGAGCGACGCCGGGGCGGCGTAGCTGCGATGGAGCAGGTGCCAGGCTTGGCGGGAGAAGAGTTGAGAAGCGGGAGTTCGCTTCGTCGTGACGAGGGTTTCGACGGCGTGGCTGATGGCGTCGTAGCCGGCGGCGGCGCGGACGTGGAGGGGCTGGGAGAGGGTGAGGAGGGGATCGAGGACGGCGTAGCGGAAGGACGCCGTGGGATCTCCGCAGGCCATTTTGACGTGGGTGACGGGGTCGCTGATGAGAGCGTAAGACTGCGCCTCGCTGCCGGTGCCGGTGGTCGAGGGGATGCCGATCATCGGGAGCAGGGGCCGGGCGGCCTTGCCGTAGCCCCAGTAGTCCTTCATGGTGCCGCCGTTAGTGAGCACGAAGTTGATGCCCTTGGCGGCGTCGAGAGAGCTGCCGCCGCCGAGGCCGATGATCGAATCGATCTGGAGGTGCGAGGCGAACTCGCGGCCGTGTTCGATCATGGCCGCATCGGGGTTGGCCCCGAAGTTACGCCAAGGGGTGGCTTGGACGCCGGCGGCCGAGAGCGTGGCGATGAGACAGGAGATGTGCCCCGCATTGTCCATGCCATGGTCGGCGACGATGAGCGTACGACGGAAGCCGAGGCTGTGGGCGAGGGGGCCGACCTGGGCTAACGCGCCGGGAGCGTAGAGGAGGGGAGGAGCCGGATTCATGGTTTGCGTGCTTGGTCGACGAGGGCTTTCACTTCAGTCAAAAGCCGGGGGACGTGGTAAGGGAAGCCGGCCTTGATGGTCCATTCGATGCCGGTTTTGGTGCCGGCGTTGGGGGTGACAGGGTAGAGGATTTTGAAGTTTTCGAGCGGGTTGCCGTTGACGATGACGAGGTCGGCGGCCCAGCCGGCGCGGACGCGGCCGATGGTGCCTTCGGCGCCGAGCACCTTGGCTCCGTTGACGGTGGCGTGCTTAATGATGCGCAGCGGGTGGAAGCCGGCCTCCTGGTGAAGCTCAAAGTTGCGGAGCATGCCGAAGCCGTACATCTGGTAGATGTAGCCGGCGTCCTCGCCCATCGTGATGGTGCCGCCGCGAGCTTCGAAATCACGGACGGCGGCGAGCCAGAGACGGAAGTTTTCTTTCCAGTAAGTTTCGTCGGTGGAAGACCAGTTGATGAAGTAGCTGCCGTGGTTGGCGAGGTTGGGTTCGAAGAAGGCCGCGAGGACGGGGTGGAGGTAGTCCTTGAACCACGGCTGATTCTGGGCGCGTTGGAGGTCGCGGGAGGCTTCGTAGATTTCGAGGGTCGGGTTCCAGGCGACGTTGTTGGCGATCATGCCGTCGAGGACGGCGGCGAGTTTCTTGGGGTCGGCTTCGCGCCAGAGGCGGCCGGCGGAGCGGAAGCGGTCGGCCTCGTTCGTGTAGTTGTAAGTGGACGGGAAGTTCTGTACGCCAGCAGCGAGGGCGGCGTCGGGGATGCCGTACCAGTGCTCGATGGTGGCGACTTTATTGCGGATGGCGTCGTCGGCGGTCGTCTCTTCGACGCCGATGTGGATGGCGATGGGTAAGCCGGAGGATTTCGCTTCCTTCGCTGCGGCATCGAAGGTGTTTCGCCAGGCGCCGACGATCTTCATGCCGTCGACGCCGCGGGATTTTAGCTCTTTGACGCGGTTGACGGCGGCCTCGGGAGAGCCGGGGCGTCCGAGGACGGGGTAGGCGAAGAGACGCGGGGCGACGACTTCGCCGCGGGCGGATTTCGCCTTCGTATCGAGGGTGAACTGCAGGTTACTGCCGACGTCGCGGACGGTGGTGATGCCGCAGGCGAGCCAGAGTTTCAGAACGTAGTTCGGGTCCATCGGGACGCCGCCGCGTTCCTGATGGAGGTGCCCGTGCATGTTGATGAAGCCGGGAAGCACGTACTTCCCGCGGGCGTCAATTTCGACGTCGCCGGGGCGGGATTGGGACCCGCGGGCGATCTGGGTGATGACGCCGTTCTCGATGGTGATATCGAGCGGCCCCTGGGCCGGGGTGCCGGTGCCTTCAACGACCATCGTCCCTTTGACGATCAGGCGGGCGGGCCGGACGCCGTGCTGTGGTTGAGCGGCCAAGCCGGCCGCGAGTAAGAAGACGAAGTAACGCATTATTCCCCGTTTTGAGCGATTAATTTGGCGATGAGGGCAGTCCAGCCGGTTTGGTGGCTGGCACCGAGACCTTCGCCGGTATCGCCGTTGAAGTATTCGAAAAATAGCAGATGATCGCGGAAGTGGGGATCGCTCTGGTGCTTTGAATAGGGGCCGAAGACGGGTCGGCGCCCGGTGTGATCCTGCTTGAAAATGTTTGAAAGTCGGTGGGAGAGCGCAGTGGCGAGCTCCCAAAGGTTAACCTGGTCACCGGACCCGAGGGGGTATTCGACAGTGAAGTTATCCCCGAAGTAGAAATGAAATTTTTGGAGCGATTCGATGATGAGGTAGTTGACGGGGAACCAGATAGGACCACGCCAGTTGGAGTTACCGCCGAACAGGCCGGTGGTCGATTCGGCGGGTTCGTAGCTGACGCGATAGGTCTCCTGGTTCACTCGGAGTTCGAAGGGGCTGTCCTGATGGAACTTCGACAAGGCGCGGACGCCGTGTTCGGAGAGGAATTCGTTGGGGTCCACCATTCGTCGGAGAATGCGGCGCAGTTTGTCCGGGGTGACGACCGAGAGGAGGACGCGCTCTTGTTGGCCGCGTTCAAACAGGGACGCGACGTTGTGGCAAAGGTCCGGGCGGTGGCGCATGAACCATTGCATCCGGTGGCGAAAGCCGTGGAGGTTGGCGATTTGCGTCGCGTCGATCGTCGTGACGGCGAACAGGGGAATGAGCCCGACCATGCTGCGGATGCGCATGCGGAACGGCTCGCGGTCAGGGACGCGGAGCAGGTCGTAGTAGAAGCCGTCCTGCTCGTCCCATAAGCTCTCTTTGCCTGGCTTGTTCATGGCGCTGGCGATGTACAGAAAATGCTCGAAGAACTTACTGGCGATGTCTTCATAGGCGCGATTGTGTTCGGCTAAGTCGAGGGCGATCGTCAGCATGTTGAGGCAGTACATGGCCATCCAACTCGTACCGTCTGACTGTTCGATGATGCCCCCGGTGGGTAAGGGGGCGGAGCGGTCGAAGACGCCGATGTTGTCGAGTCCGAGGAAGCCTCCTTCAAAGACGTTGTTGCCGGCGGCGTCCTTGCGGTTGACCCACCAGGTGAAGTTCATCAGCAGCTTGTGAAAGCAGCGTTCGAGGAAGGCGAAATCAGGCTTGCCAGTGATGCGGCGGTCGATTTGGAAGACCCGATGGACGGCCCAGGCGTGGACGGGCGGATTGACGTCGCCGAGGGCCCATTCGTAGGCCGGCATTTGGCCGTTGGGATGCATGTACCATTCGCGGAGGAATAGCTTCAACTGACTTTTGGCGAAGCTGGGGTCGATCATCGCCATGGGGATCATGTGGAAGGCGGAATCCCAAGCGGCGTACCAAGGATACTCCCACTTGTCGGGCATCGAAATGATGTCGTCGTTGAATAAGTGGGCCCAGTCTTTGTTGCGACCGGTTTTACGCGACTCCGGCGGAGGTGGTGTGGTCGGGTCGCCTTTCAGCCAGTGTTCAACGACGAAGTGATAGAACTGTTTGGTCCAAAGCAGGCCAGCCATGGCCTGGCGAAAGATGCGGGTGCCGTCGGTGGTTAACGGGACGCTTTGCACGCCATTGTAGAAGCGATCCGCTTCGGTACGGCGCTGGTCGAAGACCTCGTCGATGTAGGTGGTGGGCGGTAGATCGGCGTCGTCTTTGAGGCCGGTGAGGCGGGCGACAACGGTGCGGGATTCGCCGGGGCCCAGCGTGAAGTGGAACATTCCAGCGGCTTTGGTGCCAGAGTGAGCAGGGTTTACCGCTTCGGTTTGGCCGTCGATCAGGTAGCGATGAAACGCACTCTTAACGAAGCCGGAGTTCGTTCCGCCCCAGAGCCGTTCGGTGTCGCCGTTGTTTTCGGTGAAGAGTTGGGTGGTGGGTTCGGTGAAAGTGAAGATGTAGCTGCCGAGTTCCTGGTGTTTACAGGCGATGGCGCGGTCGTTGACTTTGTACAGTACTGGCTTGGGCGAGTGGGAGCGGCCCCATGTCCAGGTGTTGCGGAACCAGATTTGGGGCAGGAGCCAGAGGGGGGCCGCTTCCGGTCCGCGGTTGGTAATCGTGATCTTGATGAGCAGGTCGTCGACGTCGGCTTTGGCATATTCGATTTGGACGTCGAAGTAACGGTCCTGATCAAAAACGCCAGTATCGAGGAGTTCATACTCGCGTTCGTGGCGGCCACGGCGGCGGCTCTGTTCGAGTAAGTGTTGATAGGGAAAGGCGGCCTGGGGGTACTTATATAACGCCTTCATGTAAGAGTGGGTGGGCGTTGAGTCCAGGTAATAGTAGAGCTCTTTGACATCTTCGGAGTGGTTGCCTTGGGGGCCGGACAGGCCGAAGAGCCGTTCCTTCAGAATGGGGTCTTTGCCGTTCCAAAGGGCCAAGCCGAAGCAGAGGCGCTGGTGATTGTCACAGATGCCGAGGAGACCGTCTTCGGACCAGCGGTAGGCGCGGAGATGAGCGTGATCGAACGGAAAATAGTCCCACGCGGTGCCATCGGAGGAGTAGTCTTCGCGGACGGTGCCCCACGCGCGGTCACTGAGGTAAGGGCCCCATCGACGCCAGTGGAGCTCGCGTTTATCGGTTGCGATGAGGCGAAGGCGTTCCGGGTCCATGCTTCATGGTAACGCTACTGTATTGCTGTCGACTCCGGCGGTGGAGACGACGAGCGGGTCGCCGGGGGAGAGTCCGCGGAGGTTGAGTTGCTGCAGGCCTACGAAGCCGGGGGCGGCCCCGGAGAAGAGGACTTCCACCGGGCGGGTGCCCGAGCGGGCGGTGACGGGAGTGGTGCCGAAACCGGTGCCGTACACCTCATAAATGGAGTCGCCGCGCGGGATGGCGGCAGCCTTGCCGGAGGCGGCGTCGAAGAAAATGCCAGGCTGAGTGGCGAGCACCGTAGCCGATATGGTGACGACGCCGATGGCGTTGCGCGCCGTAACGTTTGTGGGCCCCGGGGCGAGCCCGTTAGGAACGGCGAAATTGATCTGGGTCGCGTTCGAAAAGAAGACGCGAGCGATGGTGCCGCCGACGGTGACGCTGGCGTTGCGCAGGTCGGCACCGAAGGCGGTGGCGATGCCGCCGGCGACCAAGCCGGGCCGGAAAGAGGCGGCGTTGACGACTCCGCCGGCGAGGAGAGCGGGGGCGCGGGGGACGCCACCGGACAATGCGGTGCCGGCCAAGGTGACGGTCTCGACACCGGCAGGGAATGCGGCGCGGCCATCCGCATCGGTGACGACGACCTGATTCTGGGCGGAGAGTTCCAGGCCGGGGTAGGGCAGTTCGTTCGCGTCTTGCACGCGGAAGATGGGCGGCGTGCCGGCGTTGCTGACAAGTACGATCTCGGCGCCGCTGCCATCGGCGGGCAGGATCTGCACCCGTGCTTCGACGGGGGCGAACGAGGCGGGGCCTTCGGCGCGAACGATGTCGAGGCCGGGGCGGACTCCAGCGAGGCGGAAGCTCGTGCTGGTTTGTCCGGCGGGGATGGTGACGCTAGCAGGCAGGGAAGCGAGGCCAGATTCAGCGCGGAGGAGAACGGTAGTGGGCGTTGCAACGGGCCGGTCCAGGGCGACGGTGACGGTGGCGGATCGATTGGCGAGCAGGCCGATGGCGGGTTCTACGCTCAGCCGCAGGTTGCGGCGAAAGGTGGACTCCATCGCGGCGCGACCGCCGGAGTAATGGGGCCAGGCACGTTCGAACTCGGTGCGGTAGCGTTCGACCTTGGCCAGGTCCGTCGCGGAGGGCGTCGTGCCGGCGGGGACGATGAGCACGAAGCCGATGCGATAGCGGCGCTGCTCGACGGTGTGATCGGGTGTGCGGCGGCCTTCGGCGGTGATGAGTTCGTCGACGGCGACATCGCGCCGAGCGCCGCCGAAAGTTGCCCCGACCCGCGGAGATGTAATCGCGGTGGAGAGGCCGGAGTTTTGGACATAGAACGTCGGCGGGACGTCGCCGGGGGCGCGGAGGCCCATCAGATATTGGTCGAGAGGCGAGAATCCTGCCACCGTGGCGGTGGTTCGAAACCGAGGGCTTGCGCCTTCGCCTAAGTCCTCGATGCGATTGCCTTCGAGCAGCGATGCTTCGGAGTTGAACGTGAACGCCCAATGGAAGCCTTGGCGGCCGAGCATCGGCCGGTTCTGCACTTCACGGACGGAGGCAAAAGCCAGAAAGAGATGGCCGGCTTCGTGGGCGACGACGGTGAGGCCGGTGTCGCCGGTGCCGGCGCGGGAGGGCATGGTAGCGTTGGGGTCGTCCGGGTATTGGGATACCGGCCCCAGGTTGAGCACGGCCTGCAGACGATTGGCGGAGCCATACTCTTTGCCGACGTCGGCAAGGGTGTCGCCGATGCCCTTGCGGCGGGCGCGGACGGAGACTTCAAAGGCGATGACGCCACTGCCGGGGAAGACGCCGCTCGTGTTGAAAAAGGCGAGATAGTCGTAGGCGTCGTCCTGGGATTCATAGACCTTTTGCGACGCGGTGACGAGATCGACGGCGGTGGAATCGCCGAAGCGTTCAGCCACGGTTCCAGGGAACGTCCTCTCGCTGCCGGCCGCGAAAGCGACGAGCGTAGTCGAACTGACGAGACCACCGGGCGACAGGCCAACCACGGATTCGGCGACGTTGATCTGGCTCCATGTGAGGGTGACGTTTCCATTGGGCGAGAGGCTGATTTGAAAGGTCTGCTGGGGGCCGAGGCCGAAGTCGGAGTACTCGCGGACGCGGAGCCAAGTGATGGTAAAACTGGTCGAATCGCTGCGGACACGAACGCCGTCGCCGGCGGCGGACGGGTCGAGATCGGTAAACAGTCCAGCGATGCGGGGGAGACCAGAGTTGAGGCGGCCGATGCTGCGGGAACCCGTATCGACGTCGCCCCCGCCGAAGGTTAAGTTGCCATCGGAGTTGATGAAAATCTTTTGGTAAGTGACGCCGTAGAAAGGGAACGGGAAGGGGAGATCGACCGCGCGGGTATCGTCGTCGCCGAGGCCGTTGAGGGCGGCGCCGGGGTTGGCGGTGTCGACGGCGGGGGTGCCGGTCGAGAAGCGATAGCCGGCGGCGGAAGGGGTAAACGTGACGCTTCGACTCAAGAGGTTGAACGGGTTGCGGCGGGCGACTACGCCATCGGAATCGTCGAGGATGAGGATGTTGCCGTCCAGGCGGGTCGCGTTTCGGCTGGTGGCGGCTTTGAACTTGCCGGCGATGCGGGATTTACGATGGAGGTCGAGTTCTTCGTGCGTTTGCCCCGGGTAGGTGCCGCACCACTCGCCGTTTGATTTCGCTACGGCCAACGAAGCGAATAACGGAACGAGCAGAGCGAGAAGTGCGTAACGAAGTATCAAACGATGTACCAATGGGGCCATCCCCCATTGTAAAATAGGTGATTCGGAGGAATTGAGACTATGGCGTTCTGTAACAAGTGCGGAGCGAACCAAGCGGACGGCGCGCGGTTCTGTGTTCAATGCGGCGGAGCGATGGCGGTGATGAGCTCGCCGGTCCAGGAGTCGCAGACACTGGAATATACGATTCACGGGGACAACCTCCAGGTGGCGCGAGTGAAATTGAAACCCGGTCAGGAGTTATACGCCGAAGCGGGCAAGATGGTGTACAAAACTCCGTCGGTGCAGTGGGAAACGCGGATGACGGGGAACTCGCTGGGGGAGAAGATTTGGGGCGCGGTGAAGCGGAAGCTCTCCGGAGAGTCGCTGTTTATGACCCATTTCCGGGCGGATGCTCCGGGTGAGGTGGGCTTTGCGGGTTCCTACCCCGGGCGGATTCAGGCGTTCGATCTGCCGCCGGGGCGAAGCCTGCTGGTGCAGCGCGATGGATTTTTGGCGGCGCAGCCGACGGTGCAATTGAATATTGCTCTCGTTAAGAAATTGGGCGCTGGATTCTTTGGCGGCGAGGGCTTTATTCTGCAGAAGCTGACCGGGCCGGGGATCGTGTTCATCCATGGTGGTGGCGATTTTATCGAGTTCCAGTTGGCCCCCGGGGAGCAGTTGCAGGTGGACACCGGATGTATCGTGGCGTTTGAGGAAGCGGTGCAGTACGACATCCAATTTGTGGGTGGGATCAAGACGGCGATCTTCGGTGGAGAAGGGTTATTCCTGGCGACGCTGACCGGACCTGGGCGCGTGATTATTCAGTCGATGACGCTTGACAAGATGCGGCGGGAGTTGGCCCCTGCGGCGACGGGTGGCGGGGATGAGCGCAGTGGACTCGGCGCCATAACAGGTTTGTTTAATTCTGATGACTAACGCACAAATCAAGCAGATTCGAGACGAAGTGGCTGGCCTGCTGGTTAGCCGCTTGGCGGCGGTGCCGGCCGAAGCAGCGGAGTTGCAGCGGGCGGCGCGAGCGCTGCGGCAGGCGGAATCGATTGAGCAGTGGGTTCAGATTGTGGCGGATACCGCGGCTGGATTTACGGAACGGGCCGCGCTGTTTTCGATCGACGGCGACCGGGCGCTGGCGAAGGCGTTACGAGGAACAGGCGGGTTAGTCGCCGAACCGGTGAAACTGGCTGAGGCCGCGGCGCTGCAGCAGGTGGTGGATACGAGCGAGACGGTGGTCTGTTTGACGGCGGCGTCGCAGTTGGGTGCGGCTCTATTTGAGCCCAGGATTTCGAAGCGAGCGCACTTGGTGCCGGTGGTCGGCAAGACGCGGGTGTTGGGGATTTTGTACGCCGAAGGGGACCCGAATCTACCGGCTTTGGAGACGTTGGCGGCGTTGGCGGCGGGGTCGCTCGAACTGCGCAAGGCCCAGGTGACGGCACCGCTGATCCAACCGGCACCGATGACCGAGCCGGAGCATCGGCATCTGGTGGAGCCGGTGGTCGCGGCGCCGATTCCGGAAGCCGCGCCGGTCGACTGGCGGGCGTTTCGAGGGGCCAGTGTTGCGGTGGCGAAACTGGTGCTGAGCCATCGCGAAACATTGGCGATGGCGCGGGCGCGGGGCAATGTTTACGCGGCTTTGCGGTTGGAAATTGAAGCGGCGAGATTGGCGCATCGCGACCAGTATCCGGGGCGTGAAAATTACCTCGAAGAGGAGTTGCACGCGCGGCTATTCCAGTACGGTGGTCTTCCCGCCGCCGAGCGCCGAGCCGATGATTAGCGTTTCGCGGCGGGCTCCTTCGTAATTGGGACCCCGCCACGGACGATGAAGAATTCGCCCGCTCGAGCGGGTTTGGTTTTTTCGCGGTCCAACTTGCGGCTGAAGCTTGGCAGCAGGGAGCCCTTAAGCATAGCCACGCGGGCATGCTGGAAATGCAGAGGGGCGCCGCCTCAGGCTCCGCCCGGCATCCCAAACGCATACGTGAAGGGCTCGCCGGGCTTGTCTCGATCGCCGTCGAGAACGGCGTGCCTGGGGCCGTCAGCGTCGGCCCGTTGCCAGGAAATGACGTCAGGGTACCAACCGAAGTTGGCGGGGTCGTGGGCGGCCCAAAGAGCGCTGGCCGGGAGCAGGGCGAAGCTACGACGGGAGAATTTCATGAGTCGATTGTGACCGGGAATCGACGCACAAACTCTCCGATTCTTGCGCTGACATGGGAGCTCTAGTTGGTTTTTTTCTTGTACGTATAAGTGGGGAAGTCGAAGTCAAAGTTGGTGCGAGGGGGCAGCGATTTGGCGTTCGTCGTGGGGATCGCCCGAGCCAATTCGGCTTTGAGCTTGGTGTGCTTTGGATCGCTCGCTATATTGCGCCATTCGTGGGGATCGGCGATGCAATCGTAGAGCTCTTCCGAGCCGTCCTTGTAGCGAATGTAACGCCACTGTTCGGTGCGGACGGCGTGATTGCCTTCGAGATAAGTGATGACGGCGGGTGGGCGCTTGGCGTTCGGGTTGCGGAGTTGCGGGGTCAGGCTCAGGCCCTCGTTGCGCGGGTTTTTGGGTAGGCCGCAAAGGTCGACGAGCGTGGGATAGAGATCGAGCAGGCTGACGGCCTGTGGGCGCGCTACGCCGGGTTTAGCGGTTCCCGGACCGGCGATAATCATCGGCACGTGCGTCGATCGCTGCCAAAGGGTGGACTTGTGCCAATGTTTTTTTTCGCCGAGATGCCAGCCGTTGTCGGACCAGAAGACGATGACGGTATTCTTGGCATGGGCCGATTGGTCGAGGGCGTCGAGGAGTTGGCCGATCATGGCATCGGCGAAGGAGATGCAGGCGAGATAGGAGCGGATGGCGTCCTTATGCTTGCCGGTACTGACAATGCGTTCGTGTTCGACGCGCCGAAAGGCGGCGAACTCCTGGCCGATTTTGGGGATGTCGTCGAGGTCGTCTTCGGGTGCTTCCGGAAGGCGAACCTTGTCTGCCGGGTAGAGGTCGAAATACTTTTGGGGGGCGTACATCGGAATATGGGGATGCCACAATCCGATGGCGAGGAAGAACGGCTTCGCGTGCGTTTTCCCGAGGAAACCGGTGCCGAAATCGATGGCGCGCTGGTCGCCGTAGGCGCGTTCTTCATAGGGTAGGACGCCCCAATCGAACTCACCCTGGAACTTGTCCAAACCATTGAGCGGGATGGCCGGTGGGGCCGGGACGCGTTTGTTCCACGGGTACCAGTCGGCGCGGCGATACCACGGGTCGTCGAAGACTTGCAGTTGGAACTCGTCCCACTGCGACGGCGGATTGTTCCCGGCCGTGTGATGGAACACTTTGCCTGCCCCGGCGACGTGGTAGCCGTGCTTCCGGAAATACATGGGGAGGGTGACGGCGTCGGGGAGCACGGGTGGCCAGAACTGGTCGTTGTCGTAGATGCCGGTGGAGGAAGCCCGCTGGCCCGTCAGCAGGGCGGTGCGGGAGGGGTTACAGAGCGGGGAAGCGCAGTGGGCGTTGGCGAACAGAACGCCGCGCTGAGCTAGCCGGTCGATATTGGGTGTTTGGACGCCGGGGTAGCCTTTCAGGCAGCCGACCCAGTCGTTCATATCGTCGACCGAGATGAACAATACGTTCGGTTGCTTGGGAGCGGCAAGGGCGACCGAAGCGGAGGCGAGGAAGGAGCGGCGAGTGAGCATGGCTTTAGCGGTGACGGCGAACTAAATAAACTGCGGTTTCAGCCAACAGGTTGGGCATCATTTTTACCTCGCGGTTGCCGTCGAGGAAAACGCGCTTTTCGATATGCCACTCTTCGCGGGCGGCCAGGATCTCGAAGTCGTCGATTGTGAAGAAATGGATGTTGGGCGAGTCGAACCAATCGTGAGGGAACCGGGTTGTTTTGGGGGCTCGTCCAGTGAACAAGTGGGCTAGTCGGACGCGCCAGTGGCCGAAATTTGGAAAGGCAACCAGGGCGCGGCGGCCGACGCGGAGCATGTCGTTCAGCACCTGCAGCGGCTGACGAACCTCCTGCAGGGTCTGGCTGAGGATGACGTAGTCGAAGGCGTGGTCGGGGTAATCAGCCAGGCATTCTTCGATGTCACCTTGGTAGCAGCTGACTCCTTTAGCAATCGCCTTCTGCACCTTTGCGCCATCCATTTCGACTCCGCGCGCATCGACGTCCTTGTTGTCGGCGAGCCAACTGAGCAGTTCTCCGTCGCCGCAGCCAAGATCGAGGACGCACGTCTGGGGCGCGACGATTTCACTGAAAATGGCATAGTCGCCACGACCGAGCAGGTCGCGTACAAACGGATCGTTATTGCTGGCCGGGGTCATCGGCGGTTCACTCCTTTGGTGACGCGGACGAGGAATCCTTTCACGATCTCCGATTGTTCTTCGACCTCGACGAGGAAGGCGTCGTGGCCGTACTTGGAGGTGAGTTCGATATAGGCCACGTCCTGATTGCGACGCCGCAGGGCGCTCACCACCTCCTGCGACTGATAGGACGGATAGAGCCAGTCAGAGGTGAAGCTGATAACGAGAAACTTGGTCTTCGATCGTTCCAGCACCGCGGTCAGAGACTGTTGGCCGGCCGCGAGATCGAACAGGTCCATGGCCTTGGTGATGTAAAGATACGAGTTCGCGTCGAAGCGGTCGACAAACTGGCTGCCGCGATAGCGGAGGTAGCTTTCGACTTCAAAGATGCCTTGGTCTTCCCGTTGGCGGCGGCCGAATTTCTGGCGCATCGACTCATCGCTCATGTACGTAATATGCCCAACCATACGCGCCACGGCGAGCCCGCGGCCCGGCAGTTTCCCGCCGTAGTAGTTGCCGTCGCTCCAGTCTGGATCGGCCATGATGGCTTGACGCCCCACTTCGTTGAAGGCGATCTGCTGGGCGCTGTGGCGCGGGGTGGTGGCGATGGGGATAGCGGAGGCGACACGATCAGGGTAGCGGGCCGCCCATTCGAGTACCTGCATGCCGCCCATCGAGCCGCCGGCAACGGAGAGCAGTTTCTCAATGCCGAGCGATTCGATGAGCTTGGCCTGCAGCCGGACCATGTCGCCGATGGTGATCACCGGAAACGTCATCGCGAAGATCTCGCCCGTCGCGGGGTTGATGGAGCCGGGACCAGTGGTGCCGCGGCAGCCGCCCAAAACGTTTGAACAAATGACGAAGTACTGGTCGGTGTCGAAGCCGCGGCCGGGGCCGATCATGCTGTCCCACCAGCCTTTTTGTTGGGTTTGTTCGTCAATGCCCGCCGCGTGGGCATCGCCGGAAAAGGCGTGCATGACAAGGATCGCGTTGGAGCGATCAGCGTTTAATGTGCCGTAAGTTTGATAAGCGACGTCGACCGGAGCGAGGGTTACCCCACAATCCAACTCCAAGGCTGCGAACCGCTTCGATTGCGTAGAAACGACCATGACAGGAATCCTTGTAGGATAACAGGCATGTTGCGATTGGCTATCGTCTTGTTCTTAGTGATGGTGATGACCCCGGTGCTCTGGGGGCAATGGCGCGTCGGGCGCGCGGAGGTGGATATCACGCCACCGGCTCGGATGCCGATGGCCGGGTACTACTATGTCCGTCTGAACGAGGGCACCCATGATCCGCTTTTTGCCAAGGCAATGGTGGTGGAGCAAGCTGGCGTGCGGATGGCGCTGGTGGCCGTTGACTACGTGCAGATTCCCCGCGCGTTTGTCGAAGAAGCGCGAGCGCTGATTGCCGCGCGGACAGGAATCCCGACGACGCATGTCATGATTTCGGCCACCCATTCCCACACGGGCCCTGAGTTGGGAGCCCGGCTGCGCAGCGTGGAGCCAGATATCGACGCGTTGGCGAAAGGCTTTTGGAAGCGGATCCCCGAGTTGATTGCGGCCAGCGTAGAAAAGGCGGTCGCCGCGCTGGCACCGTCGGAGATCAGCGTCGGCGTGGGCCGCGAAGACACGATCAGCTTCATCCGCCGCTTTCGCCTGATCGATGGCACCACGGGTTGGAATCCCGGAAAGAAGAATCCAAAGATTGTGCGAGCGCTGGGGGCGATCGATCCCGACGTGGCCGTGGTGACGGGCGGCAACGGTGCCTCTGTCAACTTCGCGCTCCATCTTGATACCGTGGGTGGGGCTCAGTTTTCGGCCGACTATGCGTATGCTTTGAGCCGGAGCCTGCGGGAGGTGAAAGGGCCGGGGTTCTCGACCCTGTTCACGATCGGCTGTGCGGGGAACATCAACCACATCGATGTTTCGCATAACCGGCCGCAGAAGGGTCACGGGGAGGCGGCGCGGATCGGGACCGTGTTGGCGGCCGCCGTGCTGAAGACTATGGAAAGAATGACGCCGGTGGAGCCGCAGCCGGTGCGCGTTTCGACCCGGCTGGTCGGGCTGCCGCCCGCGGCATACACGGCGGAGGAAGCAGAGCGGGCGAAGGTGGTGGTGACCAACTACGGTAAGCAGAACGCGAGCCCGTTCTATGAGCAAGTGAATGCGTTTAAAGTAATGGACTTGGTGGACCTTGGCAAACGGCCGGTAGAGGCGGAGGTGCACGTGATGGCCTTGGGCAAATCGGTTGCTTGGGTTGGCTTGCCGGGAGAGGTTTTTGTCGAGCATGGGCGGGCGATCAAGCTCGCCTCGCCTTTCGCGATGACGATCGTCGTGGAGCTCGCCAACGGCAACCTCGGCTACGTGCCGGACCGGAAAGCCTACGCCGAAGGGGCGTACGAGGTGATCTCCAGTCGGCTCGCCGCCGGGGGCGGGGAAGCGATGGTAGCCGCGGCCGTGGAGCAGTTGAACGCTCTGTTTCGGGATTGACCCTCACGAATCTCGGTCCAATGATTGCGGTAGCTCGCTCCAATGTGTTGTAATAGTCAAAATCCAGCGGGAGGTCCCCGAATTGAATCCAGCTATCCTCGCTCTAGAAGACGGAACGGTCTTCGAAGGCCGGGCTTTTGGAGCGCAAACGGAGCGCTCCGGGGAAGTCGTTTTTAACACTTCCATGACGGGCTATCAAGAGATATTTACCGATCCGTCTTACTCCGGGCAAATCGTAGTTTTGACTTACCCGCAGATTGGTAACTATGGGACGAACGAAGGGGATATGGAATCCTCCCGACCGTACCTTGAAGGGTTGGCGGTCCGCGATTTTTCTCCGATCGTTTCGAATTGGCGATCCGAGCGTTCGGCCCACCAATTTTTGGCCGATGCCAATGTGCCCATCATTGACTCAATTGATACCCGGAAGCTGGTACGTCACCTGCGAACCCGAGGCGTGATGCGGGGCGTCCTCTCTTCGGTCTCGACCAACGCGGCCGAGTTGATCGAAAAGGCCAAGAACACGCCGTCCATGGCGGGCCTCGACCTTGCGACGCGGGTTTCCACTCCCGATTCCTACCGTTGGACCACCGCCGTTGATCCGGTCTCGCTCTCGGAACGGATCGGTAAATTCCGTCCGGCGGAGTATCATGTGGTCGCCTTCGACTTTGGGATCAAACGCAACATTCTCCGGCGCTTGGTTTCGAGCGGTTGTCATGTCACCGTCGTACCCGCCTCGACATCGGCAGCCGATGTGCTTGCACTGCGGCCCGATGGCGTCTTCCTATCGAACGGTCCCGGCGATCCGGAGCCACTGCAGGCGCAGGCGGCGGAAGTTCGGCAACTCATCGGCAAGACGCCCATCTTTGGCATCTGCCTCGGCCATCAGGTGCTGGGTCTTGCTCTCGGCGGTAAAACTTACAAGCTGAAGTTTGGCCATCGCGGCGGCAACCATCCGGTGCTGAACAAACTTACCCAAAAGGTTGAGATTACGGCTCAAAACCATGGTTTTGCGGTGGACCCGGAGTCGCTGGCCGACTCGGCGGTCGAAGTAACCCATGTTAACCTCAACGACCAAACCGTCGAAGGTTTGCGGCACAAGTCAGAGCCGCTGTTCTGCGTCCAATATCACCCGGAAGCCGCTCCCGGCCCCCACGACTCCCTTTACTTATTCGACGATTTCATCGCACTTATGAAAGAGGCCAAGCGCTAAGCGATGCCGAAACGCACCGATCTTCACTGCATTATGATCATTGGCTCTGGCCCCATTATTATTGGCCAGGCCTGCGAATTCGACTACTCCGGAACCCAGGCGTGCAAGGCGCTGAAGGACGAAGGCTACAAAGTCATTCTGGTGAATTCCAACCCGGCGACGATCATGACGGATCCGAACCTGGCGGACCGCACCTATGTCGAACCGCTCAGTGTGGAATATCTGACCGAGATCATTCGCAAGGAACGGCCTGACGCGGTCCTGTCGACCGTCGGTGGCCAGACCGGCCTGAACCTCTCGATTGCGCTCGCCGAGGCGGGCGTGTTGGACGAATACGGCGTCGAACTGATCGGTGCCAAAATCGAATCGATCAAGAAGGCCGAAGATCGACTGCTGTTCAAAGACGCGATGAAGAAGATCGGCCTCGACACCCCGACTTCGTCCTTGATCACCTCTATTCAGGGCGGCCATGATTTTGCCGCTAAGGTCGGCTATCCGCTCATTTTGCGGCCCAGTTTCACCATGGGTGGAACCGGAGGCGGTATCGCTTACAACGCCGAAGACCTCGAGGAAATTCTCGGTCGTGGGCTTCAGCTTTCTCCTGTTCATGAGGTGTTGGCGGAGGAATCGGTTATTGGCTGGAAAGAGTTCGAGCTTGAGGTCATGCGCGACCTCGCCGACAATGTCATTATCGTCTGCTCCATCGAAAACTTCGACCCGATGGGCGTCCACACCGGCGACTCGATCACCGTCGCTCCGGTTCAAACCCTGACCGATCGCGAGTATCAAATGATGCGCGACGGCGCGATTCGCTGCCTTCGCGAAATCGGGGTCGATACGGGTGGTTCCAACGTGCAGTTCGCTATCAACCCGGTCAACGGCGCGATGGTGGTTGTCGAAATGAATCCGCGCGTTTCGCGCAGTTCCGCCCTCGCCTCCAAGGCGACCGGCTTCCCGATCGCGAAGATCGCCGCCAAGCTCGCTGTCGGTTATCGGCTCGACGAGATCAAAAACGACATTACGCGCCTCACCCCGGCCTGCTTCGAGCCCACCATCGACTACGTTGTGGCCAAGATCCCGCGATGGCAGTTCGAGAAGTTCCCTGGCGCGGATACGACCTTGGGTACGCAAATGAAGTCGGTTGGCGAAGTCATGTCGATTGCCCGGAATTTCAAGGCGGCGCTCGCCAAAGCCATTCGTTCCCTGGAAACCGGGAAGTCGGCGACGAAGGTCGAGGCCTTCGAAGTCGAACTGATCCCGAATAAGCTCATCACCCCGACTCCCGATCGCCTGCCGTACATCTATTTTGCCTTCGAGCAGGGATGGACTGTCGACCAGATTCAGGAACTCACGAAGATCGATCCCTGGTTCCTCCAGCAGATCTTTGAGATGGTCGAGTCCCACACCGCCCTGGCCAAAAAGTCGCTGGCGACCATCTCATCGGCCGAGATGCGCGAAGCTAAACGCAACGGCGTGGCGGATACCACGCTCGCCCGGCTCTGGAACGAAGACCCACTGCGCATTCGCGACCGCCGTAAGCAGATGGGCGTCAGCGCCGTCTTCAATCGCGTGGACACCTGCGCGGCCGAGTTCGAATCGTTCACCCCCTACCTCTATTCGTCCTACGAATCCGAGTGCGAAGCCAACCCGAGCGATCGGAAGAAGGTGATGATCCTCGGTGCCGGCCCCAATCGTATCGGCCAAGGGATCGAATTTGACTACTGCTGTTGCCATGCCAGCTTCGCCCTGCAGGCGTTCGACCACGAATCGATCATGGTGAACTGCAATCCGGAAACCGTTTCGACCGACTACGACACCAGCGATCGCCTCTACTTCGAGCCCCTCACACTCGAAGAGGTGCTCAATATCTATGACACGGAAAAACCGGACGGCGTCATCGTCCAGTTCGGTGGCCAAACGCCACTGAACCTTGCTCTGCCGCTGAAGCGCGCCGGCGTACCCATCATCGGCACCGCGCCCGAAAATATCGATCTCGCCGAGGACCGTAAGCTCTTCGGCCGTCTCCTCGACGAGCTCCAAATTCCTTGCCCGCCCAATGGCTCCGCGACAACGGTTGAAGAAGCCTGCGCCGTGGCCAATGTTCTCGGTTATCCTGTTCTCGTCCGCCCCAGCTACGTTCTCGGCGGACGCGCCATGGTCATCGCTTATGATGAAGATACCGTCCGGCGCTATATGCGCGAGGCGGTCACTTTCTCGCAGGAACGTCCCGTCCTCGTGGACCGGTTCCTGGAAGACGCGATCGAAGTCGACGTCGACTGCCTCTCTGATGGCGAAGATGTATTAATCTGCGGCATCATGGAGCACATCGAAGAAGCCGGCATCCATTCCGGCGATAGCTCCTGCGTTCTCCCTCCCTTTGGTATCGGTGCCGCCGAACTCAAGACGATCGAAGAATACTCCGTCAAACTGGCTCGGGCGCTGAAAGTCATCGGACTGATGAACGTCCAATACGCGATCAAAGACGGCAAGGTCTTCGTCATCGAAGTGAATCCTCGCGCGTCGCGGACGGTTCCCTTCGTCGCCAAGGCGACCGGCGTGCCGATTCCGAAAATCGCGGTCGGCCTGATGATCGGCAAGAAGCTCAAAGAGTTCGCTCCTCTAATGCAGGGCAAAACCAGCGGCGTCCTCACCGTTCCCCAGTTCTTCGTCAAGTCTCCCGTTTTCCCGTTCAATAAGTTTCAGGGCGTCGACCCGGTGCTCGGCCCGGAAATGCGTTCGACGGGCGAAGTCATGGGCGTCGGCGAAAATTTCGGAGAAGCGTTCGCCAAAGCGCAGCTTTCGGCCGGTTCTCCGCTCCCCGCCTCCGGCACGGTGTTCATTAGCGTGTCCGAAAGGCACAAAAATGAGGCGGTTGACGTTGCAAAGCGCTTTGTGGAGCTCGGATACACCCTCGCGGCCACCCGCGGAACCGCTTTGGCACTAAAAAATGCAGGATTATTTTGTACAACCGTATTTAAAGTGAACGAAGGACGACCAAATGCGGTAGACTTATTAAAGGCTGGTCGTTTGCAGTTGGCAGTCTATACAACAACCGGTGTACATAGCTTTGGCGATGAAAAAGCCTTGCGTCGAGCCGCGATAACGTATAGAGTACCTTGTATAACAACTATGTCGGCGGCAAGAGCGGCAGTGGAAGCTGCAGCCAGTCGTCTCAGAGATCCGATTCGAGTTTGGAGTCTTCAGGAGATTCACTCGTAATCAACAAGTTTGTCGGTGGTTCCTCCGCCTTACACCCCAACCACCGGCAAAACGCCACGAGCCCTCTCCCCACCCCTTGGGCTCGTGGCACCCCTAAAAAATATCAACCAAGCCACTGTTCACAAAGTAAATAAATTTATTTACCTCTTGTGAACTTTTTTGTTTTGAGCGAGATAGCTTCTTTCTCCCGCCCGTCGGGTTTCGATTACCCTTGACGAACCTCTAGCGTGGAATCAGAGTTGCGTCCCTTCTGGGGCGCTTTTCTTTTTTCAACACAAGGAGAGAAAATCATGTCGCAAGTGAACTGGCCGGATTCGTTTGATCCGTCCAAGCAACGGGCCTATTTGGATGGCAACGGCAAAGCCGTTTTCATGGTCATCCCGAAAGAGGTTACCGAAATAGCGTACATCGAGCCGACCGAAGGGGCAGACCCCTTTTCCAATCGCATTGAGCGGGCCAAGCAGCTGGCCGCCCAGGGGATCGTGATCGATGCGCAGATCGACGTCTGGGGCTGGGGAGCGGAAAACACCATGCGGTTGCGCCGGTTGTACGGCAAAACGACGGTGCCTGACGCGTTTGGAACGATTCAAATCCTCGTTTCGCCGGCAAAGTAGTTTTTAAAGGGAGTTCACGCCGCCGGAGAATCCGGCGGCGTGACTTTTTCATAGTCGTCCAATCGAGAAAGGTCAATAGTCAGGACGTCGCTTGCACCCCTGCCGTAGAGGTCCCGAAACTTAGCTCCATATACAATCTCCTGGTCGGCGTACGAAAATCGCCGATACACCACCTGCGACGACGCCTCGTCGGTCGCCGTGATCAGAATAATGATCTCCGGGTCATCGGCCTGAATCGCCGTTGCGTCTTTGCCGAATAACGGTGATTGCTCGTCGATCGGATGGACGATCACCCACTGCGTCGCCAGGAACATAACCTCTTTCCGTTCCAGCGGTAAGAGCTTGAACTTTCGGACTCGTCGGCCGTCGGGCTCCGTTTCGAGGCGCGAATAAGTCACTTGGGCGGCTACCTCCATCAACTGGTTGGATCGGCTGTTCATCAAGCGGAACATCAGCGCAGTGCTGCCCTGGAAAGGTGAGATCAGGGCGACTTTGCTGAATGCAATGGCCGCCGTCGGTCTGGAAAATCGAGCAAACAGGATGCCCGTCGCCAGAGCGAAACCCATCAGGCCGGTTAGAGCCTCTACTGAAACCAGAAAATGGGCGGCGGTGCTCGTCGGTGTCATCGTCCCATATCCGATCGTGGCGATTGTCTGCACACTAAAAAAGTAGAGCTGAAGGAAACGGAGGGCACCGCTGCCCTCCACTCCGGAAATCGCCCCCGGACCGCAGCCTAGGTATAGCCCCGCAAATACGATATTCAGGGCGACGTAAATCACGAAGATCATGCCAAAAAACTGGGGCCAAGAGATGTTCAACATTTTGTGGTACGGGTTAATGGACTGCCAAAACCCTTGGCCCACGCGCTGGACGTTGAACTCGCCATCCTGGCGCAACATCCGTTTTTGACTAGACTGCGCCAGCCGCCCGCTTAATCCAGATTCCCGTTCCTCTGCCATGTTTCCCTCTATCTTACCGGGAGAGGCGTAACGGTCCGACCAGGCAAAAAGCCATAAGCCCCGACCCGTAAAGTATCGCCCCTCCAAACGCGCAAATCCCGCTTCGGCTGTTCGCCGGTGACGCGGTTCGCCTCGCTCAACCCCAGTTCCCGCCTCATTTGCAATGCCTGGTCTTGCGCCTCCAGCTCGGTTACGTATTGCGGAGGAGCATCCACCCATAGCCCATCGACCGTCGATACCCCCGCCGCCCAATGCGACCCTTGCCAGTGCGCGGCGCTCGATATTTGTATCGCAAATAGACGCCGCTCACTTCTTTCCGTGCCACACGGACGTCCCGGTATCCCCCCTGTATCACCCCTTCTCGAACCTAAACGTGTAGACGGTCACGTTCAGTAAAACCGTCATCGTCAACGCAGTGGTCGTGAACAACAGCGGGATCATCTCGATTCCCTTCGAGCTCAGATCCGCCGCCGAGGCAACCAATCCCACCGACCCGACCGCCGTCAGAACTTCCACCCGAAGCGGGTCTCATCTTCGCTTCCGTACGATCATTCACCGCCCCCCCTAGGAATTCGATATCCTATGAGATTGGTTCTCACTCATGTCTGGTCACTCTAAATGGCACACAATTAAACACAAGAAGGGCGCCCTCGATGCCAAACGAGGGCGTGTCTTCACCCGGATTATCAAGGAAATCACCATCGCCGCTCGCGGCGGCGGCGATCCCGATGGTAACCCTCGACTCCGTACCGCCATCACCGCGGCGAAAGCCGTCTCGATGCCGGCCGACAACATCAAACGCGCCATTCAGCGCGGCACTGGTGAAATCGAAGGACTCACGATCGAAGAATACACCTACGAAGGCTATGGCCCCGGCGGGGCTGCCGTTCTCGTCAATGTCGCGACCGACAACAAAAACCGCACCGTCGCCGACGTCCGCCACATCTTCAGCAAGTGGGGCGGCAACATGGGCGAGCCCGGCTCGGTGAATTGGATGTTCGAAAAAAAATCGAACATCATCATCGATGCCGACAAGGTCAGCGAAGAAAAGCTGATGGACCTCGCGCTCGAAGCCGGTGCCGATGACATCCAGCAGCACGGCGAAGTGTGGCAGGTGCTTTCAGAACCAAACGCCCACGAAGCGGTGATGAACGCGATCGCCGCCGCCAAAATCGAAACGCTGAGTTCCGAAGTCGGGATGATCCCGAAGAATACGATCAAACTCGAAGGCCCCGCCGCCAAAAGCATGATTCGTCTCAACGATGCGCTCGAAGACTACGACGATGTCCAGAGCGTCTTCTCCAACTACGAGATCGACGAAGCAGACATGGAATAGCCGATGCGAATTCTCGGCGTCGATTGTGGCACGGAACGGACCGGCTTCGGGGTTATCGAATCCGATGGCCGATCCCACCGTCTCCTCGACGCCGGAGTCATCAAGACCTCGCCGAAGTCCCCGCTCAGCGAACGCCTTCTTCTGATCGCCTCGGGGCTGCGGGCGGTCATCGTCGCTCATGCTCCCGAATCCGCCGCCGTCGAAGCGGTCTTCCACGCCGTCAATGCCCAAACGGCACTGAAACTAGCCCACGTTCGCGGCGTCGCCCTCCTCGTCCTCGCCGAAGCCGGGCTCGCCGTCGGCGAGTATTCGCCTCTCGAAATCAAAACCAGCGTCGTCGGCTACGGCAGGGCCGAAAAGGAGCAGGTGCAGATGATGGTCCGCTCGCTTCTCAAACTCGATGAAATCATCAAGAGCCAGGATGCGTCCGACGCTTTAGCCGCCGCCATCTGCCACGCTAATCAAGTGCGCTACCAAGAGGCGATTCGCAAATGAAACTCATCTTCGCCCTACTCTCGTGCGCCGCCGGCCTCGCCGCTCAACCCCAAGTGATCTATAGCAAGTTGTTCGTCGGCTCCGTTCCTGAATGGGTGCAGATTACCCTGGCCAAAGACGGCCAAGCCGTTTATATCGATCAAAAGGACGATCCTCAGCCCCTCGCTTTCACGCTGCCGCCCGAACAAGCGCAGATCATCTTCGCCCTCGCCGAAAAGCTTAACTTTTTTAATCGTCCCCTCGAATCCGGCCTCCCCGTCGCCAAGATGGGCGAAAAGTGCTTCCGTTGGGTCGACGGCGTCAAAACCTTCGAAACCAAATTCAATTACACCCAGGATTTGGACGCCCAAGCGCTCCACGACTGGTTCGAGCGGATGGCCGAAACCGAGAGCCATCGCATTAACCTCGAACGTTCGGCTCGGTTCGACAAACTTGGCGTCAACAAGGCTCTGCTCCTGCTCCAATCGAGTTGGGAGCGCAAGCGCATCGTCGCCCCGGAACAGTTTTACAAAACCTTGGAGCGCATCGTGAAGAACGAGTCGTATCTCAACATCGCCCGCGATCGCGCCGCCTTTCTCGTCAACGCCTTCCGCGCGGAAACTACGCCCAAGCCATGAAGATTCTCGTTTTTTTCTGTGCCAGCCTCTTACTCGCCCAGAGTTCCTTGGCGCCCGCCGAACAGCAAGAGCTTTCGAACGCTCTTGCCGAAGCCGGTAACTCCGCTCATGAGTTTCTCCACGCGCTGGAGCTGCATCTGAAGAAGTACCCCAAAACCGCCTCCCGCTTCGAACTCGAACGCGCCATCGCCAAGTCCGCCATCGAAACCAAGGACAACGCCCGCATCATCCAATACGGCGAACTCATCCTCGCCCAGGATCCCGAGGACCTCGCCATGCTCGACGCGGTTTCCCGTAGTCTCCTAGTTGCCCGAAAGCCCGAAAAGGTTCTCCCATACGCCGCCCGATACGAGAAAAGCCTCCGTTCGCTCGATAATGGCGAAAAGATGCGCTGGCAGACCCGCGCGGAACTCGATCAAGGTCTCGGCCGCGCGCTCCTCTATCAAAGCACCGCCAATCTGGCGCTGAAGAAGATTCCCGCCGCCGTCAGCTTCGCGCAGCAGTCCATGGCCGCCAACCCCACGCCGGAAGCCTCCCGTGCGCTCGGCATGGCCCATTCTGCGCAAAACGATCCCGACGCCATCACTGCTTACGCCGAAGCCTTCGTGGTCTCCCAGGAAGCCGAGCGGGTCGCTGACCTCGCCCTTCTCCGCGCCGAGTGGCGCAAATCCCACCCCGACGAAAAGGGCTTGGGCGACGTCCTCCTGGCAGCTCATGATCGCGCCGTCGAACGCGGTAAGCAGCGACTGGCCCGCCTCCGTGCCATCGATCCCAACGCCTTAAAATCCGCCGTCGGCGACTACGTCGTCAGCGGCGTCGGCGGCAACTCTCTCGATTTGACCTCTCTCCGCGGCAAGGTCATCGTCCTCGATTTCTGGGCCACTTGGTGTGGCCCCTGTCGTGTGCAGCAGCCGCTCTACGAGCAGGTCAAGGAGCGCTTCAAGGACCGCTCCGACGTCGTGTTTCTCAATATCAATACCGACGAAGATCGCTCTTTGGTCGCCCCGTTCCTTGAAAAAAATCAGTGGAACAAGTCGGTTTACTTCGAAGGCGGTCTTTCCCGGCTCCTCGGGGTCAACTCCATCCCTTCCACCATTATTCTCAACAAACGCGGGGAAGCGGCCAGCCGCATGAACGGTTTCATTCCGGATCGCTTCGTCGACTCCCTCACCGAGCGCGTCCAGCGGATAATAGAAGAGTAATGGCTTTCCACCGCGTTATCTGGATCGTGCTCGACTCGGTCGGCATCGGCGAAATGCCCGATGCTGCCGCCTACGGCGACGTCGGCTCCAACACCCTCGGCAATATCGCCCGGCTCCGCCCCTTGCACTTGCCGAACTTCGCCGCCCTCGGTCTCGGCAACATTGCCCCGGTCTCCGGCGTCGGCCCTGTCGAAGCCCCCACCGCGGCTTACGGTAAATGCTCCCTGGCCTCCCCCGGCAAAGACACCACGACCGGCCACTGGGAGATGGTGGGCATCCATCTGGATCAACCGCTCCCTCTCTACCCGCAGGGCTTCGACCCCGCTTTCATGCAGGCCTTCGAGGACCGCATCGGTCGCGGCACCCTCGGCAACCAGGCTGCCTCCGGCACTGAGATCATGGCCGAACTCGGCGACGAACACGTTCGCACCGGCTCGCCGATCATCTACACCTCCGCCGACAGCGTCTTCCAAATCGCGGCGCATGAAGAAGTCATCCCGCTCTGGGAACTCTACAAAATCTGCGAAATCGCCCGGGAAATGCTGCCGAACATTGGTCGCATCATCGCCCGTCCTTTCGAAGGAGAGTCCGGTGAATACCGCCGCACCTCCAACCGCAAGGACTACGCCATGCCCCCTGCCCCCGGCATGCTGCTCGACCAACTCGCGGCGCACAAAGTCACCGTCCACTCTGTCGGCAAAATCTTCGACGTCTTCCTCGGCCGCGGTATCCAGCTTTACGACAAAACCAAAACCAACGTCGACGGCATGGCCAAAACGCTGGCGGCTATGGCCGATACAAAAGCCGGCCTGATCTACGTCAATTTCGTCGATTTCGACATGCTCTTCGGCCACCGTAATGACGTCGAAGGCTACGCCCGTTCGCTCGAAGAATGTGACGCCTGGGTGCCTAGCCTCTTGGCCGCCCTCGTCCCGGGCGATCTCGTCATCTTCACCGCCGACCACGGCTGCGACCCCACCACCCCGTCGACCGACCACAGCCGCGAATACACCCCGCTGCTCGTCTACGGCGGAGCGCCCACTGCCCTCGGCACCCGGGCGACCCTCGCCGACATCGGCCAAACAGTCGCCGAAAATTTCGGCGTACAGATCGCCCAAGGAACCAGTTTTTTACACAGCTTATGAGAATCCCCGTCATGGCCGGCAATTGGAAGATGTTCAAAACGCCGGCAGAAACCACTGCCTTTTTCGAGAAGTTCCTCCCGCTGGTGGCCACCTCCACCCATTGCGAAATCGTCCTCTGCCCGCCGTCGATTGACATTCCAGCGGCAGTAACGGCTACTGCCGGCTCCCGCGTCGGTGTCGGTGCCCAGAACTTGTACTGGAAAAATGATGGCGCCTTCACCGGTGAAATCAGCGGCCCTATGATCAAGGCCGCCGGTGCGGAATGGGTCATCATCGGCCATAGCGAACGCCGCCAATTCTTCGGTGAGACCGATGCCACGGTGCTCGAACGGACGAAGGCCGCTCTGGCCCACGGCCTGAAGCCCATCGTCTGCGTCGGCGAAATGCTGGTCGAACGCGAAGCCGGCGAAACCGAAGCCGTCCTTGCCCAGCAGTTCGCAGGCGGCATCGCCGGCTTGACCCCGGAACAGTTCGCCCAAATCGTCATCGCTTATGAACCCGTCTGGGCCATCGGCACCGGCAAGACAGCCACCCCCGACATGGCTGCCGACGCGCATCGTCTGATCCGCGCCCGGATCGAAGCCAAGTTTGGCGGTAACGCCGCCGCCGCTGCCCGCATCCTCTATGGAGGAAGCGTAAAGCCGGACAACGTCACCGCCTTAATGGCTCAGCCCGAAATCGACGGAGCCCTCGTTGGTGGTGCCAGCCTCGACCCCGGTTCCTTCGCCTCCATCGTCAACTTCTAAATCCAAAGAGAGTCGTATGCGGCTATTGGTCCTCTGTCTGCTGGCTATTTCGCTCTACGCCCAGGAGGCCGGCGGCTTAAAACCCGGCGACTCCCGTTCTCCTGTTACCAACGAAAAGGCCATCATGGCCTTGGCCCGCAATGTGCAGAGCGAACTCATTCGGCTCCCGCACTACGGGCTCTTCGACAATTTGCGCTTCGGCATCAATGGCTACACTGTCTACCTGCGCGGCGTTGCCTCGCGGCCCACTTTGAAGTCCGATGCCGAGCGCGTCGTAAAAGCCCTCGAAGGTGTCGAAAAGGTGATCAACGAAATCGAAGTCCTGCCTCTTTCGCCGTTCGATGACGATGTCCGCCTGTCGGTCTACCGCGCCATCTACAGCCACCCCGCCCTGGCCCGGTACAACCCCAATCGCGGCACTCCGCTGTTCCCTTCGCTGGCCGGTCGCGCCATGGGCATCACCCAGGACCCACCGCCTGGCTTTCACCCCATTCACATCATCGTGAAGAACGGAAACGTCACCCTGGAAGGCGTCGTCGCCAACACCGGCCACCGCACCATCGCCGAGATCCAAGCCAACGGCTCTTCCGCCTTCTCGGTCACCAATAACCTCATCGCCGCCAACGAAGAGGGCAAACCCAAAAAGCGTTAACTTCCCCGCGCTCAATTTGATAGACTTCTTTTTTAGTTGGAAAGGAAGTTCAATGCGCCGCGTCCTACTTTCTCTTTGTGGAATCATCGGCCCCCTAGCCGCCGCCCCTAGCTACTACCGCGATATCCAGCCCATCCTGCAGAAGCAGTGCCAAGGCTGTCATCAACCCGCCTCGAAGGCCTCCGATCTCGACGTAACGACCTTCGAAGCTTTTGAGAAAGGTGGAAAGCGCGGTCCCGCCTTCCTCGCCGGCAAGCCTGACGAAAGTGCGACCGTTCGCTATCTCACTGGCGCGATGAAGCCCCGCATGCCCCTCGCCCAACCGGCCCTCGCCGAAGCAGACATCACCCTCTTCCGCGATTGGATCGCTGCCGGCGCCAAGAACGATTCGCCCGCCGATTCCACCGAACCGAGCGCCGCCGTCTATCTCCAACCCCCCGTCATCACCGCCCTCAAATTCTCGCCCGACGGCCAATCCATCGCCGTCTCCGGCAACCGCGAAATTCTACTCCATAAAGCCGACGGCTCGAAACTTCTTCATCGTCTCCCCGGCCGCGCCGAACGCATTCTCTCGGTCGCCTTTAGTGCCGACGGTAAGCTGCTCATCGCCGGCGGCGGTACCCCCGCCCAATTCGGCGAAGTCCAAGTCTGGGACGTTGCGACGGCAAAACTCCTCCGCTCCGCCCGCCTCACAAACGACACCGTCTTCGGCGCCTCCCTCGCGCCAGACTCGTCGAAGATCGCCGTAGGCTGCGCCGACAATACCGTCCACGTCTTCGAAACCGCCACCGGCAAAGAGCTCTACAAGATCGGCAACCACGAAAACTGGGTTCTCGCCACCGTCTTCGGCATCGATTCCAAACGCTTCGTCTCAGCCTCCGGCGACCGAGCGGCCAAGCTCATCGACGCGAGCTCCGGCGCCTTCCTCGAAAACGTCAACCTCCTCCGCGGCGAACTCAACGCCATCGCCCGCCACCCAAAGAAGGATGTCGTCGTCCTCGGCGGCGTCGAACGTTACCCCTACATCTATCTGATGGACCGTCCCCGCAATATGAAGATCGCAGACGATACGACGCTCGTCCGCAAGCTCGACCGTCAGGACGGCCCCATCAACGCCCTCGACTGGTCCCCCGACGCGACCCGCATCGCCGTCGCCAGCCAGTCCGCCGCCGTGAATCTCTACGACCCTGAAACCGGCGAAAAGAAGGCATCCTGCACCGGCCATTCCGCTGGCATCTACACCGTCGCATTCTCCCCCGACAGCACCAAACTCGCCACCGGCGGCTTCGATGGCAAGGTCCGCGTCTACAATACCAAGGATTGCTCACTCCTCCACTCCTTCATTCCCGTCCCGCTCTCCGCAGGTAAACCATGAGATTTCTCATTCCCTTCCTCATCGCCACGGCGCTCGTGGCCGCCCCGCCGGCCATCACGGAACTCCAGCCGCGCGGCACGCAGAAAGGGCGGCCCTTTGCGCTCACCGTCGTCGGCCAAAACCTCGGCGAAGGGGCCACTATCATCTCTTCCCTCCCGGCCACCTTCACCCCGCTCGGCTCCTCGAAGCCCGGCATGGAATCCCGCTACGCCACCTTCCTCGTCGAACCCACCGCCGATTGGCCCGTTGGCGTTTACCCCCTCCGCGTCAAGGCCACCAACGGCTTCTCCAACATCCTGCTCTTCAACGTCGGGTCCTTCCCCGAGCTGACCGAAGAAGAAAGCCGCCCCGGAGCCACCGCCCACCAAAACGATTCCCTCGAAAAGGCCCAAACCCTGCCCTCGACGCCCCTCACGCTCAACGGCACCCTCCAGGGCGCCGAGCGCGATCTCTACCGCCTGCAGATCAAAGCCGGTGAACGCCGCGTCTTCGAAGTCGATGCCCGTCGCGCCGGCTCCGCCGTCGACCCCGTCATCCGCATCTACGACGCATCCGGCAAGCAGATCGCCCGCAGCGAAGACGATCCCATGCTCCGCCTCGACGCCCGGCTCGACATGACCTTCCCCAAAGAAGGCTTCTACTACGTCGAAATCCACGACGCTCGTTTCTCCGCCCAAGCCCAAAATTATTACCGCTTCAAAACCGGTCCCTACGCCTACGCCGCCGACATCTTCCCTCTCGGAGGCCGCCGCGGCCAAGCCGTCGAAGTCTCCATCGCCAACGCCAAAGTCAAAGCCGATCTTACCAAAATCGACGGCCCCCAAACGTTCGTCAATCTCGTCGATTCGCCCTCGCTCCCCCTGCCCTTCGCCGTCGGCGAGTTCCCCGAAATCTTCGAACCCGTCGCTGCCGCGCTGCAACTTCCTGTCACCATCAACGCCCGTCTCGCCAAGCCCGCCGAGGTCGATAAATACGCGCTCGACGTCAAGCCCGGCGAAGAGTTCCTCTTCGAGCTCCAGGCCCGCGAACTCGGTACCTCCAAGCTAACCGGCCTGCTCACCATCTACGATGAAGTCGGCAAAAAACTCGTCTCCGCCGGCGATGGCCCCCTCCCGGTCGACGTCGGTGCCGTCCAAGCCAGCAGCCGAACCCTCGGCGATCCGTTCCTCCAATTCAAAGTCCCCGAGGGCGTCAAGCGCATCACCCTTGCCGTTGAAGATCTTGCCCTCCGCGGCGGGCAGCAATACGCTTACCGCCTCCACGCCTCCCGCTCAGCCAGTGACTTCCAGGCCCAGATCACGACGCCCTTCGTCAACATCCCCGCCGGTGGTACGGCTCTCGTCGCGATCAACATCGCCCGCCGCGGCTACACCGGACCCCTTCGCGTCGAGCCCATCAACCTCCCGCCCGGCATCACGATGGTCGGCGGAGACGTCCCCCACGAAATCACCGATCCCAACAATCGCGCCAACAGCCGTCGCGCCATCCTCACCCTCAGCGCCGCCGCCGACGCCAAATTCAACTCCGGCGAATTCGGCTTCCGCGTCATCTCCACCGATCCGCAAACGCCGAAAATCGAGCGCACTGCCACCGGTCTCGGCTACGCGATCAGTGTCGCCGGTGCCTCCGCCCAAGGAGTCGTAGACCGCCAACGCGCTCTCTCCGGAACGTGGCTCGGCTACCAACTCCCCGCCGCGATGACGGACCCCACCCCGGCTAATCTCAGCCTCACCCTCGAAAGCGCCACCAAGAAAGAGGCCGGCTACGAGTATCTCTTCCGTTGGCGCTGGACCACCCGCGAACGCGGCCAATCTGTCCCCGATACGGTCGCCGTCGATCTCCCCAACTTCATCGATTTCCGCGCCATCGAAATGGCCGTCGACAAGAAGGATAAGACCACCGGCACCTTCCTCGTCACCTCCACCCGCAACACCCTGCCCGCCCTGTACAACATCGGCGTCGTTGGTCGGCTCATGACCGGCGGCCAGGCCCAAGAAATCTATTCCCCGCTGCTCCCGCTAACTGTCGCAGCCCTTGACCCCGAGGAGAAACCTGCCCAATGAAAAAAAATAGGATGACACGCCTTCCACTCCTGCTCCTTAGCGCCACCCTCGCCCTCACCGCGGCCGACCCCTCCGTCACCTTCCTCCGCGACGTAGCCCCGATTCTCAATAAAACCAGCTGCACCTCCGGCCCCTGCCACGGTGCAGCCAAAGGCAAAAACGGCTTCAAACTCTCGCTGCGCGGCTACGATCCCCAGTTCGATTATGAAGCCCTTCTCTATGACCTCTCCGGTCGCCGATTCAACCGTGCCGAACCCGCCCGCAGCCTGATGCTCGCCAAGCCCACCCAAAGCGTGGCCCACGGCGGCGGTCTCCGCTTCGATAAAAAATCCCCCTATTACACGACCATCTACAACTGGATCGCCCAAGGTGTCCCCTACGGCGACCCGGCTAAGGACAGCGTCACCGCCCTCGAAGTCGAGCCCCGGGAAGTCGCCATGGCCGCCCCCGGTGCCACGGCACAAGTCAAGGTCACCGCCCGCTTCGCCGACGGCCAGCTCCGCGACGTTACCCGCGAGGCCACTATCGAGTCCAACTCCCCCACCGTGGCAAAAGTCGATGTAGCCTCGCTCGTCTCCGGCGAACGCGTCGGCGAAGCCACCCTCCTCGTCCGGTATCAAGGAAAGTATTCCACCATCCCGGTTCAGATTCTCAACCCCAAGCCCGGCTTCGCCTGGAAGCCTCTACCCCAAAATAACTACATCGATCAGCACATCGATGCCAAGCTCCAAAAGCTGAAAATCCAGCCCTCGCCCGCTACCGACGATGCCACCTTCCTCCGCCGTGTCACCGTCGATCTTACCGGCCAACTCCCCAGTCCCGACGACGTCCGCGCCTTCCTCGCCGACCCCGCACCGTCCAAGCTCAAGCGCGACCGCAAAATCGATAAGCTCGTCGTCAGCCCCGCCTTCGTCGATCATTGGACCGTCAAGTGGAGCGACCTCCTGCAATCCTCCCGTAAGTTCCTCGGCGAAAAAGGAACCTACGGTTTCCGAGAATGGATCCGCGAGTCCATCGCCGCCAACAAGCCCTACGACAAGATGGTCCGCGAGCTCCTCACGAGCCGCGGCAGCACCTACGACGACCCCGCCGGTAACTATTTCCGCGCCACGCGCGACGCCAAACCAACCATGGAAAAGACGACCCAGGTCTTCCTCGGCGTCCGCATGGTCTGCGCCCAGTGCCACGATCATCCCTTTGAAAAGTGGACCCAAAATCAGTATTACCAAATGTCCGCTTTTTTCTCTGCCGTCGGCCTCCGCCCCGGCTATGAGGTCGGCGAAGAGATCCTCTACGACCAACGCGCCGACTATGAAATGAAGCACCCGAAGGATTCACGCGTCGTCGCCCCCGAGTTCCTCATCGCTTCTTTGACCCCCACCAAAATCCCCGCCGGCCCCCAGCGCCGCGACGCCCTCGCCGAATGGCTCGTTTCGAAGCAAAATCCGTTCTTCGCCAAGGCCGTCGCCAACCGCCTCTGGAGCTACTTCTTCGGCAAAGGCATCATCGACCCCGTCGACGATATCCGGGCCTCCAACCCGCCCGTCAACCCGGCCCTCCTCGAAGCCCTCACGAAGGATCTCACCGACCACAATTTCGATCTCCAGTCCCTGATGCGGACCATCGTCAAGAGCCGCTCTTACCAAGCCTCCTTCGTTACCAACGAATGGAACGCGCTCGACGCCGATAACTTCTCCCACGCCCTGCCCCGCCGTCTCAACGCCGAACCTCTCATGGACGCCGTCGAAGCCGCAGCCGGAGCCCGCCCCAACTTCCCAGAGGTCCCAGAAGATACGAACGCCTCCCAGGTCCCCGACCCCCACGTCGGCGCCGAAGGCTTCCTCGATCTCTTCGGCCGCCCCACCCGCGAGTCCGCTTGCGAGTGTGAACGCCGTACCGACTTCAGCCTGCCTCAGGCGCTCAATCTCATCAATGGCAAGACCATCTCCGTAGCCGTCGCGGACCCGAAAGGCCGCGTCGCCAAGAACGTCCTCGCCGGTAAAACCGACGCGGCTATGGTCGAAGATCTCTACCTCGCCACCCTCTCTCGCCTACCCTCCAAGGGCGAAGCCGACTCCGGCACGAAGTATCTTTCCGGCGGCCCCCGCACTCTCCGAGCGCAGGATCTCCTCTGGGCCCTTCTCAATAGCAAAGGATTCCTCTACATTTACTAAGGGAGCGCACGATCATGTTGAACATTCCTGGACGCATCGCTGGACAAACTTGTGAAGGGCCCACACGGCGCGAACTCATGCGCATTGGCTCGCTCGGCTTGGCGGGTCTCCACCTGCCGGGCTTCTTCCTCTCGCAGAAGGCGGCGCAAGCTGCCGAAGTGGCGGACAAGTTCGCTGGCGCGCGCGGCTTCGGCGCGGCCAAAAACGTCATCATGATCTTCCTCCAGGGCGGCCCCAGCCACATCGATATCTGGGATCCGAAGCCCAATGCCCCCGCCAACATTCGCGGCGAATTCAAGCCCATCAAAACCAAAATCCCCGGCACCTGGATCGGCGAACACATGCCGATGATGGCGGACACGATGGACAAGGTCACCCTCATCCGCTCGATGAGCTACACCCCTAACGGCCTCTTCAACCACACCGCGGCCATCTATCAGATGCTCACCGGCTACCCGCCGGACAAAGTCTCGCCCTCCGGCCAACTCGAACCGCCCAACGCCGCCGACTTCCCTACCGCCGGCAGCCACATCTCGAAGATGATGAAGATGAAGGATGCCATGCTGCCCTTCGTCGAACTCCCCCGGCCGCTGCAGGAGTCCGGCATCATCGGCAAAGGCGGTGCCGCCGGCTTCCTCGGCAAGGCTTACGATCCCTATCGGATGTACCAGGATCCCGCCCAGAAGGTCACCCTCGAAGATCTCTCGTTGCGGAAAGAGATGCCTCCGGAGCGCCTCAAGGATCGCTTCGAACTGCTCAAAGGCATCAACGGCTCCATGCCCGATCTCGAGAAGGCGCTCAACGCCTCTGCCGTCGATGAATACTACGCCAAGGCCTACGACTTAGTCCTCTCCGGCAAGGCCCGGGACGCGATGGACTTGACAAAAGAGTCCGCCAAAATGCGCGAGCGCTACGGTCTTCACACGTTCGGCCAAAGCACGCTGATGGCCCGCCGCTTGATCGAAGCCGGTACGAAATTCGTCCAGGTCAACTGGCCGTCCGTAGCCAACGGAGACCCCGAAAAGACGGCCTGGGACACGCACGCCGCCAACTTCGCTCCCCTCAAAAATCTCCACTGCCCCAAGCTTGACCGCAGCCTCTCGGCCCTGCTCGACGACATGGACCAGCGCGGCCTCCTCAAGGAAACGTTGGTTGTCGCGGTCGGCGAATTCGGCCGCAGCCCCCGCATGGGTGTCTCGACGAGCGGCAACAGCAACAGCCCGGACGGCCGCGATCATTGGCCGTATTGCTACAGCGCCGTAGTCGCCGGAGCGGGCATCGCCAGAGGCATGCAGTACGGAGAAAGCGACGCGACCGCCTCCAGCCCGAAGGAGAAGCCGGTCCACCCGAACGACCTCCTCGCGACCATTTATTACGCTCTTGGCATCGACCCCGACATGGAAATCCGCAACCACCTGAACCAGCCCCGCGAACTCGTCAAGGGCAAGGTGGTCACCGACCTGTTCGCGTAAGAATATGCGCCCCGGCCCACCTCCTGAAGCCTCGTTGAATGCCGAAGCCTACGCGGAATTCGTCCGCGAGCGAATCGCTCGCGGACTCCGGGAAATCGAGGAAGGCAAGTCACTCACACAGGAAGAAGCCGAAGCCGAGATGGACAGTTGGGAACTCGGTTAGTTTGGTTTCCTTCACTCCCCGCCGTAGACTCAAACCGTGGCCAGCGTTAAAGAAGAAATCCACGCTCTCATCGATCGGCTCCCCGACGATGCCACCTACGAAGACGTCGAATATGCAATCTTCGTCCGCCGCGAGATCGAACTCGGCTTACAAGAGGCCGAAACGGGACCCTTTTACACTCTAGAGGAAGCGGCAGCTGAGATGAAATCTTGGCGACTCAAGTAGTCTGGACTCAGTCTGCCCTGCGTGGACTGCGAGAGGCATTGCTCTTCATCGCGGCAGATTCGCTGCGGGCTGCTGACGTTCTCAACGAGGAGGCCGACGCAACTGGTCAATCGCTCCAAACCCATTCCCGCCGCGGGCGGATCGTCCCCGAATACCAGGACCATTCCATTCGGCAACTCTTTGTCCAGAGCTATCGGCTGATCTACTTCGCTCGCCCCTCTCGAATCCTCATCATTCGTTTCATCCATGGCTTGCGCCGCCTCGTTCCCCGCCCGCCTCACTGACATCACGATATACTCGCAGTCGTGAAACCGTTCTCTATCTTCCTCCTCCTCGCCACCGCCGCCTTCCCCCAAGCCAACCAACCAGCCGATAAAAAAGACTGGCTCCCGCTCTTCAACGGCAAGGACCTCACCGGCTGGACCCCCAAGATCACCGGCTACCCCGTCGGCGAAAACTTCGCCAACACCTTCCGTGTCGAAAACGGCCTCCTCACCGTCCGCTACGACGGCTACGACAAATTCTCCAGCCGCTTCGGCCACCTCTTCTACAACACTCCGTTCTCTTATTACATCATCGCCGTCGAATACCGCTTCGTCTCCGACCAAGCCGTCGAAGGCCCCGGCTGGGCCACCCGCAACAGCGGCATCATGGTCCACGGCCAACCCGCCGCCACCATGCAAAAAGACCAGGATTTCCCCATCTCCATCGAAGTCCAACTCCTCGGCGGCCTCGGTAAGGGACCGCGCACGACCGGCAACCTCTGCACCCCCGGAACCAACGTCGAACGCGACGGCAAACTCTTCACCCCCCACTGCCTCATCTCCACCTCCCCCTCCTTCGACGGCGACCAGTGGGTCCGCGCCGAAGTCATCGTCCACGGTTCCGAGTCCATCGAACACATCATCAACGGCCAGTCCGTCCTCAAATACGAACATCCCCAAATCGGCGGCGGCAACGTCTCCAAACACGATCCCGCGCAGAAGACTGACGGCAAACTCCTCGACTCCGGCTCCATCTCCCTCCAAAGCGAAAGCCACCCCGTCCAATTCCGCAAAGTCGAACTTCTCAACTTAGTCGGCTGTATGGACAAAAAAGCCAAAAACTTCCGCGCTTACTTCCTCAAGCCCGACCCGGCGTCCTGCCGCTTCTAACGAGCAAAACCAGCGCCCCCACCGCCACCAGCGGACAAGCCCCCGCCACCAGAATCGCCAGCGTATAGTCCTGCCCCGTCCCCAGTAGCACCCCCGTCGCCAGCGGAGCCAACGCCCCCGCCAACTGCGCCACCATGTTCTGAAAGCCCAACGCCCGCCCCACCAGCGCCCTTGGCACCGCCGCCTGCGACATCGCCCAATAGTTGCCCGCCCCAATTCCCACCCCCATCAACGCCGCCAGCAGCACCCAAATCACCGGCCCCCCCTTCTCCACAAACACCAGCCCCATCAAAATCGAAGCCAGCGAAAACCCCGTGCAGACAAACACCTTTCGCAGCGCCAACGGCTCCGCTGCCCCCCGTAATACCCGATCCGCCCACACCCCGCCCGCCAGGTTCACGAGCGCCATCCCCCCCAGCGGAATCGCCATCGTGTACCCCATCTTCAAGTTCGGAAACCCGTGTACCTGCATCAGGTAAGCCGGCACCCACGTCACCACAAAAAACCAAAAATACGAATAAAAGAACACGCTCAACGCCAGCCCCCATGCCACCGAAGCCTGCAAAAACTGCCCCAACGAAGCCACCTCCCCCGCGCTCTCCTTCGCCATCGCCTTTCCCTCCGGAGCCCACAGCCACCACGGCACCAACCACAAACACCCGCCCAATCCCGTCACCACAAACATCGCCCGCCAACCCAACCACTCAATCAAGCTCGACCCCAGCAGCGCCCCAATCGCCGGACCCATCGTCAACCCCGCCACATAAATCGCCGTCGGCAACCCCTGCTCCCGTTCATCGAAATTCTGCTTGATGAACGACATGCTCGCGATCGGCGCAATCGCCTCCCCCATCCCCAACAACAACCGCAACCCCAAAACCTCTTCGAAGCTCCGCGCCCACCCCGTCGCCGCCGAAGCCAAACACCAAACCAAGAACGCCCCGGCATACAGCTTCCGAATCCCGAACCGGTCGAGCAGCGCCCCGCCCGGCACCTGAAACAGTGCGTACGTCCAAAAGAAACTCGATAGTAATAGCCCCATCTGCGTCGACGTCAAATGGAACTCCGCCATAATCGGCACCGCCGCAATGCTCAGGTTACCCCGGTCCATGTAGCTGACCACGACCCCGAGGAATAACAGTCCCAACACCAGCCAGCGACGTTCCATAGCCTCCAGTTTTAGCACATACACTAGTCGATTGATGACTCGCGCGATCCTTAAACTCCTAATTGCGAGTAGCATTGTCCCGTTTGCTTACTCGGCGACGACTTACTTCGAACAACACCGCGACCCTGCCGCCCCCCAGGTCCACTTCGTCCATCGTACTGCTCAAGGTCTCGCCCTCAATCGCCCCGTCCGCCCTTTTCGCCGCCCCGGCCATCGAACTATCTTTCCCCGGTTCCCGCTCCGTTCTTCCCCGGCAGGAACAAATCGCGACCGCCCGCACCAACATCCTTCGCGGCAACGATCCCACCAAATGGACCCGTAACCTCGCCAACTCCGAATCCGTCCGCTACCCCCAACTCTATTCCCGTATCGATCTCATCTTCCTCATCTTCCACGCCCGCACCCAACTCCTCGAGCACGATTTCGAACTCGCCGCCCACGCCGATCCCTCCCTCATCCGCCTCCACTTCGCCCCCGCCCCGCCTATCCCCACCGGCGAACTCATAGTCGGCCAAGTCCACCAACGTCGCCCCGTCGCCTTCCAATCCATCGGCGGCCGCACCGCGGAAGTTATCTATGCCGGCTCCGCCCCCGGGCCTCGTCGCCGGAGTCTTCCAACTCAACGTCCGCTCCCTAGACAATCTCCCCGCCGGCAACCAACTGGTCGAAATCACCGTCGGCAACGCCACCAGTCCTACCGGAGTAACTGTCGCCGTAGCGCTTAGGTCTCCAATTTGATATGAATAAACGAGCGTGGACTCTCTTCGTCAGCTTCTTTTATTCATAGCTCTGCCCCTCGCGGCCCAACCGCCCAACGTGGCCCCGATTCTGGAAGCCGCCCAGTGCCGCGCCTGCCACTCTGAAAACGGCGTCGCCTCCACCACCCGTCTCCTCTTCCCCCCCGAAGGCACCGACCTCACCCGCACCCTCCAACCCCTCGCCGCCGCCGACCTCCTCTGGCGCAAACCCACCAATCGCCTCCCCCACGCCGGCGGCGAGCGCATCAAGCAAGGCAGCCCCGAAGACGAATCACTTCGCCGCTTCACCGCCTGGCTCAACTCGCTCCCAACGCCCACCAGCACCACCCTCGCTACTGTCCTCCCCCTCCCCACCGCCCTCCGCCGTCTCACCCACTCCCAGTACAACAACACCGTCGCCGATCTCCTGCAAGACCGTACCCGACCCGCCAACCAGTTCCCCCCCGAAGACTTCATCAACGGCTTCACAAACCAAGCCGCTGGCCAAAATATCTCCCCCGTCATGGCCGAAGACTACGCCCGCGCCGCCGCCAAACTCACCCGTACCGCCGTCCGCTCCGGAGCCCTCGCGAAGCTCATCCCCTGCGACAAATCCGCCTCCGCCTGCCCCGAACAGTTCGTCCGCTCCTTCGGCGAACTCGCCTTCCGCCGCCCCCTCTCCGCCGCCGAAGTCACCACTTTCAAGAAACTCCTCGGCCCCAGCTTCGACGCCCCCCTCGTCGTCGAAACCATGCTCCAATCCCCCGGCTTCCTCTTCCATACCAGCCCCGGCCCCGCCGCCCGCCTCTCTTACCTCCTTTGGGATACCGCCCCCGACCCCACCCTCCGCTCGGCCAACCTAACCACCCAAGCCGACATCGAAACCCAAGCTCGCCGCCTCCTCGCCGACCCCCGCGCTAAACTCGCCCTCAACCAGTTCCTCGCCGAATGGCTCCGCTTCGACCGCGTCAAAGGTGCCCTCCGCGAACGCACCCTCTTCCCTGAATTCGGCGCTGAACTCATCCAGTCCATGCTCGCCGAAACCACCCATCTCTTCGAAGACCTCGTCTGGAACGACAAAAACTTCCTCAACCTCTTCACCGCCCGCCACAGCTTCGTCAATACCCCTCTCGCCCAACTCTACGACCTCCCCCCGCCCCCCACTGAGTTCGCCCAAATCGCCTTCCCGGCCAACTCCAAACGCGCCGGCATCCTCGGCCACGCCAGCTTCCTCACCCTCACCTCCAAGCCCTCGGAAACCGCCCCCACCGACCGCGGCCTCTTCGTCCGCGAACACTTCCTCTGTCAAATCGTCCCCCCGCCTCCCCCTGGCGTCTCCACTACTCTCCCTGTCCTCTCCGAAGAAAAACCGCTGACCAATCGAGACCGCCTCGCCGCCCATCTCTCGGACTCGAGCTGCGCCGGTTGCCACCGCCTCGTCGACCCCATCGGCTTCGGCTTCGAACAGTTCGACGCCATCGGCCGCTATCGCGAAAAGCAGATTGCTCTCATCTTCCCCACCACCGACAAAGTCAAACGTAACGTCCGCCTCGACGCCGTCCCCACCGCCCTCCCCGTCAATACCGAAGCCTCCATCCTCGGCGTCCCCAACTCCGCCTTCTCCTCCCCCGCCGAAGCCGGCGACATCCTCGCCCGCACCCCCGCCTGCCAACGCTGCATCGTCAAACAGTTCTTCCGCTACGCCCTCGGCCGCCCCGAAACCGACGCCGACCGCCCCCATCTCGAATCCATCTTCCAACGCTTTTCCAAATCCGGTTTCCGCTTCCGCGAACTGGTCCTAGCCACCGTCACCTCCCAGCCATTTCTTGAGGAATCCCATGCCCATTGAAACCCGCCTCCCTCGCCGCACCCTCCTCCGCGGCCTCGGCGCCGTCCTCGGCCTTCCCCCGCTCGAAGCCATGTTCAACCCCAACGGCACCGCCTACGCCTTCGGCCCCGCCAAAACAATTCCAAAGCGTTTTGTTTTCTGGTTCAACGGCAACGGCATCCCCGAAAAATACTGGGTGCCCCGCGAAACCGGCGCCGACTTCGCCCTCCCCTCCTGCCTCCAGCCCCTCGCCCCCTTCCGCAACGACGTCCACATCATCACCGGTCTCGACTCCGCCGCCGCCCGCCTCCCCGGCCCCGGCAACAGCCACTATCCCTCCATGTCCGCCGTCGTCTCCTGCCGAACGTACACCGGTCGCGGAGCCGGCGGCCCGTCCATTGACCAAGCCATCGCCCAGAAAATCGGCGGCGATTCGCGCTTCCGCTCCCTCCAAATCGGCGTCTGCCAAGAGTCCTTCGGTGAAAGCATCCAACGCAACCTCAGCTGGGCCGACCGCGACCGCCCCCTCCCTCCCGAAATGATTCCCCACCGCCTCTTCGATCGCCTCTTCGGCATCAAGGACGCCGCCTCCGTCGCCCGCCAAAAATCCGTCCTCGACGCCGTCCAATCCCAAACCAAATCCCTCCAATCCCGCCTCGGCTCGAGCGATAAATCCAAGCTCGACGACTACCTCCAATCCGTCCGTGAACTCGAAACCTCCATCGCCACCCTACCGCCCGAATACGCCCAGCCCGTCGACCGCCCCGCCGAAGCCGGCGACCTCCGCGACTACCCCCGCATCGCCAAACTCCAAAGCGATCTCCTCGTCCACGCCTTGGCCTCCCAGCAGACCCACGTCGCCTCCTACATGCTCACCAAGTGCCAAAGCCTCACCCGCTTCCCCTGGCTCGGCCACACCGCCCAACGCCACCACGAATACACCCATGGCGAAGTCGAATCCCCCCGCGGCATGCGCATCCTTCGCGATATCTGCCGTTGGCACGTCGACGAATTCGCTTACCTCCTCGGTAAACTCAAATCCGTTCGCGAAGGCGAAGGAACTCTTCTGGATAACACCGTCGTCGCCTTCCTCCACGAACACGCCGAAGCCAACGCCCATAAAAACAACAACCTCGCCCTCATCCTCGCCGGCCACGCCGGAGGAATGAAAACCGGCCTCCACACCCGTACCACCGGCACCCTCGGCGATCTCTACCTAACCCTCTCCGAAGAGGTCCTTGGGGCGCAAATCAAAGCCTTCCCTACCGCCGAACGAAAACTCAACGAGATCGTCTAATGCGTGGGTTGGTCCAAATCTGCGTGTTCCTTCTCGCGCTGGCCGCCCACGCCGCCCCCGCCGACCAAGCCCTTGCCCGCTGGACCCTTCTCCAAGGCGGCCGCGTCGCCATCGCCGGCCGTCTCATCTCGGACATCGCCGACCTCCCCCCCACCGACTATCAAGTCGACATGGTCGATTGGGTCGCCGTCAACGCCGTCCCCGAAGATCTCGAACGTATGATCGGCCTCCGCGCCCTCCGCGAACTCCGCCTCCCCGGCCCCCTCTGGAATCGCAACGCCGATGGCGGCAAGGACCTCAGCACCCAACTCCGCTTTCTCTCCGCCGCCACCACCCTCGAAAAGCTGACGTTCTCCGATCACTTCCTCGACCGCATCCGCTTCAAAGACGCGGGCCTCGACGCAATAAAAGGTCTTACCAACCTCCGCGAACTTGCCCTCCGTCAATCCGAAATCCAAGGTTCCGGCCTCCGTCACTTCCCGAAGCTTCGCAACCTCGACCTCACCCTCTGCCCCATCGCCGACCTCGCCCCGCTGCTCCAAATGCCCGATCTCGAACGCCTCTGGGCCGGCGATACCTTCGTCGCCGATCTCGCCCCCCTCGCAAAGCTAACCCGCCTCCACGACCTCGACCTCCACGGTACCGCTATCACCGACGAATCCATCCCCGCGCTCGCCGGCCTCACCGCCCTCCGCCGCCTCGATCTCCAGGGCACCAATATCTCGGACGCCGCCATCGCCACCCTCGAACGCCTCCCCCTACTCGAATCCCTCAATCTCTACCGCACCAAAATCTCCAACGACGGCCTGGCCCGGCTGTCGCGACTGCCCGCCCTCCGCCATCTCGATATCCGCTATACCCGCGTCACCGCCACCGGCTTCGACTCCTTCCGCACCGCCCTCCCCCAAGCCCGCATTCTCTTCGCAGGTGCTCCCTCCCGCCCCCAAGCCCCGCCCCCCTCGGGAGACCTCAAGCAGTGGATAACGGCCCTCGGAGGCACCACTCGCTCTGGCCACGTCGGCCTCCGCGGCATCCCGCTGAACGCCGCCTCCGTCGCCGCCCTCGCCCGTTTTCCCGGCCTCCGTTCGCTCGATCTCGAAGCCACCGGCCTCGGCGATTCCGCCCTCGCCTCCCTCGCCACGCTAACCTCCCTCGAAGAACTCAACCTCAACCAAAACCCCATCTCCGACGCGGGTTTGAACTTCCTCGCTCCTCTCAAAAATCTTCACAAATTAGCCCTCAACAACACCTACGTCGAAGCCCTCGCCCTGCCCGCCTGGCCGCTCCTGGCGGACCTCAGCCTCCTGGGCACCCCCGTCGTCGAACTCGCCGCGCTCACCCGTCTCCCCGCCCTTCGCCGCCTCAACCTCGCCGAGACAGACATTACGGGGCAGGGAATTCGCACCCTCGCCTCCCTCTCCCTCGAACGCCTCGATCTCTCCGGCACCGACGTCGACGACGTCGCCCCTTGGCAGGCCTTTACGAGCCTCACCTGGCTCAGCCTCCGCGATACCCGCATCACGGATAAGTCGCTCCTCCAACTAGCCCCCCTCACGCGCCTGACGTACCTCGATCTCGCCCGCACCCGCTCGACCAACGCTGCCGCCCCCGGCCTAGCCAAACTGACGAATCTCGTAACCCTCAACCTCGCCTACGCCGACCTCAACGACGCCGGCATGGCCCCCCTAGCCGCGCTGACTAATCTCCAAACCCTCATCTTAGACAGCACCCTCATCACCGACGACTCCGCCCCTCTCCTCGCCAAACTCTCAAAACTCCAAACCCTCGATCTCTACCATTCGCTCATAACCGCCCCCGCCCTCGCCGAGCTCAAAAGAGCCCTCCCCGCCGCCCGCATCATCTGGGACAAAGAAAGCGGCTTCCCCCATCGGAGACGCGCATGAAGCTTTTACTCTTACTCCTCTTCGCGGACTACACCGCCACCTGGATCACCGACGCGGATCTCGACAAAATCGCTCTCCGCCAGGATCTGGGCCGCCTCAGCCTAGCCCAGACGCGAATCACCGACGCCGGCCTCGAGCGCCTCCGCGATCTCAAAGGCGTCCGCGAACTCGACCTCTACTTCGCCGAGTTCATCACCGACGAAGGCCTCGCCGCATTGACTACCTGGGACAAACTCGAACGCCTCAACCTCCGCGGCACCCGCCTCACCAGCCGAGCTTTCGAGCACATCGCCAAACTAGCCGCTCTCAAACACCTCGACCTTAGTTACTCTCAAATCGATGATAGTAGTATCGAGTTACTAGCGGATCTCCCCCGTCTCGAATCGCTGGCCTTGGGTGGCACCCGCATCGGAGTGGCGGCCCTATCCGCCCTCAAGCTCATCCCTAATCTCAAGCATCTCGACCTCTCCGGCATGCAACGAGTCGATTCCGGCTATTGGGGAATCTCCCTCACCCCCGCCGTGCTTGAAGAACTTGGCGGGCTCGAAAACTTGGTCACGCTCCGCCTCAGCGGAGCCATCCGCAGCGACCAGGGAGCTGACCGCCCCGGTCTGAAAGAGGAGGAGCGAAAATCCCTCCCCGGCCTCGAAAAACTCAGCCGCCTTAAAAATCTGGAAGTCCTCGACTTAAGTCGAACCCCCGTCAACGCCGCCGGGCTCCAGGCTCTGGGATCCATGCCCAAGCTCCGAGAGCTCCGTCTCGCGTTAGCGCCCAACATCGACGACACTGCCCTCGCCGTGCTTGCGAAGTGGCGTCTCCGAACCTTAACCCTCGAAGGGACCGCCGTAACGACTATTTCCAAATGATGCCGTCAAAGGCAAAGCTATTGCCCGGGTTCGCCCCTAACCTACCGCCCCGCTTCAGTGAACCCGCTGCGATCATGCTACGGTCACACGGAATGGTCAAGGGCGTGCCAGCAGGCACGGCGGGAGCGAGCACTGGACGGCGAAGGAAAGACCGAGCGAATTCATGGGGCTGAACGCGGTCCATTACACCAAGCCATACTATCGCCCCCTCGACGCCACGCTCCTTTCCCTTGGCCGTCTCGTGGTAGGCGGGATATGATGAGGGGCGGCGGACCTCTTTGAAACAGAATCAGCAATTCTCGTGGTGGCGATGGGCGGCGGTGTTGGTGCCGGGGCTCGCGGTTTATTTTCTGCCGGTGCACGGATTCACGGATCCGCAGCGGCTTCTGTTGGCGGTGTTCCTGGCGACGGTGCTTTCGCTGGTGGTGAAGCCTGCCGTGATGGGCGTTTGTGTGCTGCTGGCTTTGACCTTGCTGGCGGTTACGGGCACGGTGCCGGCGAATCGGGTATTGCTCGGGTTTAGTAACCAGACCGTCTGGCTGATCTTCTCGGCTTACCTGTTTGCCCGGGCTGTAAGTTCCACGGGGCTGGGGATGCGAGTGGCTTACTTGTTGATCCGCCGATTTGCGACGACGCCGCTGCGGTTGGGGTATGCGGTGGTTTCGGCGGGGATGATTGTGGCTCCGTTTGTGCCGTCCGATACGGCGCGGGGCGGGAGCGTTGTTTTTCCCGTGACGCGGAGTTTGGCCCTGGCGTTCGGATCGGAGCCGGGGGAGACCGCGCGGCGGATCGGTTCGTTTTTAATGCTGGTTTGCTTCCACGGGAATTACCTGGCGTCGGCGGTGTTTTTGACGAGCATGGTGGCCAATCCGCTGATCGCCCAGATGGTCATGAAGATTGCGAAAGTAGAGATTACATGGCTGGGCTGGCTGGCGGGGAGTTGCGTGCCGGCGGTGGTTTCGGTGTTGGCGGTGCCGTACTTCATCCATCGTTGGCATCCGCCGGAGTTGACGGATACGGCGCCGGCCCGGGAGTTGGCGGGGAGGCGGCTGGCGGAGTTGGGCGCCATGAGCGGGGCGGAGTGGCGGCTCGTGATGATTCTGGGCGTGGTGATGATCGGGTGGGTAACCTCGCCGTGGCATGGGATCGGGAACGCCTATGTGGCGCTGGTCGGGATTTGCGCGCAGTTACTGAGCGGGTTACTGAGCTGGGACGAGTTACTGGGGGAGACAAAGGCTTGGGATGTGCTTTTGTGGTTTGCACCGCTGATCATGATGGCGGACGAGTTGAACGCCGGGGGGGCGGTGAAGGTGGCCTCCGACGCTTTGTTCGGACGGTTGGTGGGCCTGCCGTGGACGGTGGGATTGGGGTTGCTCGTGCTCGTGTATCTCTATCTTCACTATGGGTTTGCGAGTATGACGGCGCAGGTGACGGCGTTGTATCCGGCGTTCTTCACCGCGGCGTTGGCGCTGGGGGCTCCGCCGATGGTGGCCGCGTTGCCGCTGGCGTATTTTTCGAATTTAAACGCGGGGTTGACGCCGTACGGGACAGGGTCGGCTCCGGTGTTCTACGGGGCCGGGTACGTGGCGGACAGGGAGTGGTGGCGAATCGGCTTTTTGGTGTCGCTCGTGAATGTCGTGGTGTGGCTGGCGGTGGGCGGCGTTTGGTGGAAGGTCATTGGCATCTGGTGATGCTAGAATAGTGGCGAACAGAAGGCGAATCCTTGAGTACCATAGCCAACCAGCTCGATAGCCTCCGCCAGCGCATCGCGGAAGTAGACCGGAAGTATACGTCGGTGCCTTCGACGCAGCCCAAGCCTAAGATCGAAGACTGGATTTCTGGGGCGACGGTGACGACTGCAGCGGGGACTCACTTCGAGTGCACGCGGGTTTGGGGTCGGCACCAACGGCATGGAAGCATGCAACTTTCCGAGTTAGAGGAATGGCCGACCGACTTGCTGCACGCGATCTCGGACGGGGCGATTCCGGTGACGACGCCGCAGCGGGTGGCGTTTCTTGATACCGAGACGACCGGGTTGGCCGGGGGGACGGGGACCTACCCGTTTCTGGTGGGCGTGGGTGGAATCACGGAAAAGGGCTTCGAGGTCCGACAGTTTTTCATGCGGGACTACGGGGAAGAGTCGAGTCAACTGACGGCGTTGAGTGAGTTTCTCGAACAGTTCGACGTGCTGGTGACCTACAACGGCCGGTCGTACGATCAGCCGTTGCTTGAAACGCGCTATCGCTTGGCGCGGATGAAGCCGCCGTTTGGACGGATGGAGCATTTAGATCTGCTTTATGGGGCGCGTCGGCTGTGGAAGTTACACTTTGATAGCTGCCGCCTGGTGGAGCTAGAGGCGCAGATTCTGGGCTATGAGCGCCAAGGTGATGTACCGGGATCGGTGATTCCGTATCTTTACTTTGAGTATCTGCGGACGCGGCACGCGGGTAAATTGGCCGGGATTTTTGAGCACAACGCGTTGGACATTGTGACGCTGGCTTGTTTAACCGGGATTGTGCCCCGGGCGTTTGCGGAGCCGTTGACGGTGAAACTGCACCGGGGTGCGGAAATGGTGGGATTGGGGCGCTGGCTGCGGAAGGCCGAGCGTTTGGACGATGCGGCGGTGTTGTTTCGGCGGGCGATTGAGAAGGGGTTGCCCGATGAGTTGCTGTGGCGGACGATTTGGGACAGCGCGTTGCTCGAGAAAAAACAGGGTAGGGAAGCGGCGGCGACAGCGATGTTTTCAGAGCTTTCGACGGTGAGGAATCCGCACCAGAGCGGGGCGCTGGAAGAATTGGCGAAATACTTCGAGCATAAAGAGAAAAACGTCGCGATGGCGCTGGATATGACCGATGCGGCGTTGCGACTGGGAAAGACGGAATCACTGTTGAAGCGGCGGGCGCGCCTGGAGAAAAAGCCCTCGCCCGCCCGCCGACTGCTGTAGGTCGATTTAGAAAGAGAAGCGGCCGCCGGCGTGGGATGCCCGGGGGCCGCCGGAGCCGAAGAACTGGCCGGCGCGGCTGGTGGGGATCCCGAACGACGACGGATTGTTGAGGCTGTTGCTGATGCCGCCGAGGTTGGCGATGTTGAAAATATTGAGCCCTTCGGCGAAGGCGTTCAGTTTATAGCGTTCGTGGAAAAGGAACGTCTTCGTAACTCGGATGTCCTGGGACGAGAAGTTATCGCCGAAGGAGTAAGTAGCCAGGAGCGAGAGCTTCGGGATGGTTTGACCGCGGCTCGTGCGCGGGCGTTGGCCATTGGGATCGGTCGAAGTTGGCGGTGGAAATTTGGAACTCTTCGACGACCTCCTGCGAGAAGTTCTGCGCCGACCCGCCTTCGAGCGGGTTGCGGACGTTGCCGCCATCGACGGTGAGGACGGTTTTTCCCGAACTGCCGCCGAGGACGGAGACGCCGGGTTCGGAAAACGCCAACTGAAGAAAGCTGCGGCCGTTCAGGGGTAGCGCTTCGATTTGGGTACGCCCGACGCCGCCGTCTACCTTGTGGCTATCGTAGGCGATCTGGGAGTCGGCGGCGGCAACGGTGACAACCTCGGTGACGGCACCGATTTGCATCTTCAGGTCGACGGTGGTGGTGCTGCCGACGGTGACCGTCTTCTCGCGAACAGTCTGGCGAAAACCGGCGATTTGGCTGCGGACTTCATAGCGGCCGACGGGGAGTGCGGGCGCGCTGAACTGGCCTTCGGAGCTGGACTTCAGTTCGCGGCTGAGGCCGGTTTCGACGTGGGTGATGCGGACGGCCACGCCGAGGACGACCCCGCCCGATTCGTCGAAGACTGCGCCAGCAATTGTCTCCGCCGGGGCTTGGGCGAAGGTGACCGTACACAGGAAAAGCGATAGGATTGCCTTGAGCCTACCTTCGTATCGTATCGCTACTCTCGGGCTAGGCGAGGACGCCTTTTACGACAGTTCCGGCTACGTCGGTAAGGCGGAAATCGCGGCCCGCGTAACGGTAGGTGAGCCTGGTATGGTCCATGCCGAGTAAGTGGAGAATGGTGGCGTGGAAGTCGTGGAAATGCACCATATCCTTGGCGACATCGATCCCGTATTCGTCGCTTTCGCCGTAGGTGGTGCCGGGCTTTGCGCCGCCGCCCGCGAGCCAGGACGAGAAGCAGCGGCTGTGATGTTCGCGGCCTTTCCCGTCGGCTTTCTCTAAAAACGGGGTCCGTCCGAATTCGGTGGTCCAGACGACGAGGGTATCTTCCAACATGCCGCGGGACTTGAGGTCCTTGAGCAATCCAGCGATGGGCTGGTCGACGTTGCGAGCCAGGGTGCGGTGGGTTTGGAGGTCGAAGTGGGCGTCCCAGTTTTTGTTGATGTCGGCTCCGGCATCGATGAGTTCGATGAAGCGGACTCCGCGTTCGGCGAGGCGGCGCGCGACCAGGCACTGCCAGGCGAAGCCTTTGGTGGAGCCGCGTTCGAGGCCGTAGAGGGCGTGGGTGGCGTCAGATTCCTTGGACAGGTCGAAGACCTCGGGAGCTTCCTGCTGCATGCCGAAGGCGGTCTCCATCGATTTGATGCGGGCGGCCAAGGAGGCATCCGACTCGCGGCCCTTTTGGTGTTTGCGGTTAAACTCGGCCAGCCATGAGAGTTCGAGTTCCTGAAGACTGGCGGACTCGGCTCGGCGTTTCATGTTGGGGATCGGGTCGCCTTGCCCGGGAACGATCCGGGTGCCCTGATGGACACCGGGGAGAAAGTCGGCACCCCAAACCTGCCCGCCACCGTAGGGCAGGTAAGGCGCGAGGACCATGAAAGACGGCAGCTTTTGGTTCACCGTTCCGAGACCATAGCTGGTCCAGGAGCCGATGCTGGGGCGAGAGAGATTGGTGGATCCGGTATGAATGGCGGTGGAGGCACCGAAGTGGTCGTTGTCGTCCGTTTTCATCGAACGGATGACGCAGAGATCGTCGGCGCACTGACCGACGTGAGGGAACAGCTCGGAGACTTCGAGACCGCTTTGCCCGTACCGTTTGAACGAGAAAGGCGAGCGGACAAGGAACTGCTTTTTGTTGCCGACGGTCTTGCCATGGTCGCGGGTGAGGTTGGGTTTGGGGTCGAAGGAATCGACTTGGGAAACCCCGCCGGTCATGTACATGAAGATGACGCGCTTGGCTTTGGCGGGGAAGTGGGGTGCCTTGGGGGCCATGGGATCGTCGGCGGCCAGCGCGTTCGAGATCATGCCGGGCATGAGGAGGGAGCTAGCGAAGAGGGAGCGGATAACTTTACGGCGCGGTGGGTTCATGAGCTACTCGACAAAAAGGAATTCGTTGCTGCTGAGGAGGGCGTGGAGGAAGCTCGTTAGCGGAGCGCCACCGAGTTTGCGCGCTTCGGCGAGGTAGCGGCCGGCGCGGGAGATCTCTTCGGCGGTGGCGGTGCGTCCGAGGGCGGTTCGATAGGCGGCCTGGAGGCGCAGTGGGTCGGTGGCGTAGGCCCCTTGCAGGGCCTTAGCCCAAAGCGAGGCCGCGTCCGCGGTCAGTTCGCTGTTCATTGAGAAGAGCGCTTGGATAGGAGTGATGGTGAGCGGGCGTTGGGCCGTGCTGATGGCCGCGTCCGCACCGTCGAAAAGAGAGAAGTACGGGTGGCGCTGGATGCGCTGGTTCATGACGTAGACGCTGCGGCGCTTGGATTCATAGACGGCGGAGAAGGGCCCGTGCTGCATAAATTGCCAGGTGCCCATGTGGGGAAATGGATGAGGGCCCGGGGGGCCGAACTCCAATTGACCGCTAGTCATTAACAGAGTGTCCCGGTAGGACTCCGCGTCGAGCCGGCGGCGGCTGTACCGCCAGAGGAAGTCGTTAGCGGCGTCGATTTCCTGGTTGGCGGGGTTTTCCGTGCTGGCTTGTTGGTAGGTTTCCGACAGCATGAGAAGCCGATGCATGGCTTTGATGGACCAGCCGCTCTGGACGAAGCGCGTGGCGAGATAGTCGAGCAGTTCGGGATGCGTGGGCGGGTTGCCCCGTTTGCCGAAATCGCTGGGAGAGTGCGCCAAGCCCTTGCCGAAATGGTGTTGCCAGAGGCGGTTGACCATGACGCGGGCCGGGAGCGGATTGACGGGGTCAACGACCCAGTCGGCGAGTTCGAGACGTCCGCTCCCTTGGAGCGGAGGAGTGGGCTGCGAGGAGACGATTGCAAGGAATCCGCGGGGGACCTCTTCGCCGAGATCCTTTGGTTCGCCGCGGCGTTGAATGCGAGCGTTGCCGGGGCTGCCGTCGACGACCGCATAGGCCATGTCGACTTTCGGCGCACGGGCGAGCAGGGGGTCCCGTTTGCCTTCCAGTTCTTTGATTTCGGCCAGGATTCCGGCCATGGTGCGGTTGGGGGTAACGCCTTCGACGAACGACCGCTTTTCGCCTTCGACCTTGCCGAGGCGACCGGTGATTTTATACAACTCGTCGAGATAGGGCTTGAGAACCGTGTTTACTTCGTCGGGATGGCGAGGAATGAGGCCTTGGGGCCGATGATTTTTTTCTGAACCAGGGAACGGATACTTGGTGCTTTGGAAGATCCCGTAAAGGGCGAAGTAGTCGCGGTTGGGGATGGGATCGAATTTGTGATCGTGGCAACGGGCGCACGCGATGCTGAGGCCGAGGAACGTTTTGCCGAAATTGTCGATGGTGTCGTCGATGGTGAGGTGGGAGAACTGGAGGGGGTTGACGTTGAAACGCCGGGCGTTGGCCAGGTAGCCGGTGGCGATGAGTTGCTGCCATTTCTGGGGCTCGGAGTCGGCGGGAAGCAGGTCGCCGGCGAGTTGTTCGCGGACGAATTGATTGTATGGTTTGTCGTTGTTGAAGGCGTCAATGACATAGTCGCGATAGAGGTGAGCTTGGGGGATGGGGTAGTCGGAAGCGTCGCCGGCGGTGTCGGAGTAGCGGACGACGTCCAGCCAGTGGCGGCCCCAGCGCTCCCCATAGCGGGGCGAGACGAGGAGCCGGTCGACGAGTTTGGCGAAAGCGGTGGACGACTTGTCGGCGAGGAACGAGTCGACCTCTTGCGGCGTGGGAGGAAGGCCGGTTAGGTCGAAGCTAGCGCGGCGGATGAGGGTTAGCTTCGACGCGCGGGGCGAAGGGGCGAGCTTCTTTTCGTCGAGTTTCTCGAGGATAAACGCGTCGATGGGGTTGGTCTGCCAAGCCTTGGCGCGGGCGGGGGGCGGGGCGGGATTGCGAATGGGTCGGAAGGCCCAGAACGCGCGCTGTTGTGGCGTGATTTGGTATTTGTCGGCGGAGGAAACCGAAGGGGTGGGCGGAGGATCCGACTTGGGCCAAGGTGCACCGGCTTCGACCCACCTCGACAAATCGGCGATGTCGGCGGGTTCGAGCTTATCGGCCGGGGGCATTTTCAGCCGGGAGTGGGTGTGGTTGGTCGCTTGAATGAGAAGGCTTGAGCCAGGGCTTCCCGGGACCACAGAGGGGCCGGAGTGCCCGCCTTTGAGCAGCGCCTCCCGCGAGTCTACTCGAAGGCCTCCGCTGTTGGCACCGGTGTGACATTGGTAGCAGTTGTTGGCGAGGATGGGGCGGATGCGGGATTCGAAGAACTGGTCCACGGCAGGCTCCTGGGCCACGAGGGGACGAAGGCAGACGAGAACAACTACAAACGAGTTGGTGGACTTCATGAGGAGGGTTCGACCTAAGTGAATAGCTTGCCCATATAATGGCAGAAATGAAAACGGTATTGGTATTGGTGATTGCGTTGGCCGGGCCGTTGGCGGCGCAAGAGAGCGCAGTGCGGAGGAGCGCCGAGCCGCAGCCTGTATCGAAAGCCACACTGGATGGGTGGATGAAGGAGCTCTCCAACTGGGGACGATGGGGCGTGGGAGACCAGTTGGGGGCGGTGAATCTGATTACCCCGGCCGTGCGGAAGCGCGCGGCGACCCTCGTGAAAGAGGGGGTTTCGGTATCGCTGTCGCGGGATACGGATTCCGAGCGGGCGGTCGACAATAGCCGACCCTTTGAGCGGAAGATGATTTCGTCGGGTATTGATCCCCAGCCGATGTTTGCCATGGATACGTATACGATGAGCTTTCACGGGGCGTCGCTGACGCACTTTGATGCGCTGTCGCACATGGTCTATGAGGGCAAGACTTACAACGGATACGCGCAGGAATCGATCAACGGCACGGGGGCGCACGAGCTAGCGGTGGACGCCTACAAAACGGGTTTTTTTTCGCGCGGGATACTCATGGACATCCCGCGTTTAAAGGGTGTGAAGTATCTGGAACTTTCAACGCCGGTCTACCCGTCGGATTTGGAAGCCTGGGAGAAGCAGGCGGGAATCAAGGTGGGGCCGGGGGACATTGTGTTTATCCGGACGGGCCGTTGGGCTCGGCGGGCTGAGAAGGGCCCTTGGAATACGGATAGGGCATCAGCGGGATTGCATGTGTCGTGCGCGCGGTGGTTCAAGCAGCGGGACATCGCCATGCTGGGTAGCGATGTGCACGCCGAACTGATGCCTTCGCCGGTCGCCGGCGTACCGTATCCAGTGCATCAACTGCTGCTGGTGGCAATGGGGGTGCCGATGTTCGATAACTGCGACCTGGAAGCTTTAGGCGAGGCCGCGGCGAAGCGAAAACGATGGGAGTTTTTGTTGACCGCGGCTCCGCTGGCGGTGCCATTGGGGACGGGATCGCCCTTGAATCCGATCGCGACGTTCTAGGCCCGGGGGGAATGACCCGTTGAATTCAGGTCCGAAGTGTGATGAAATACCGCGCAGTGTAGTACCGTACAATCTCGGTCTTTGGAGGACCTCGTTCTGATTTCTAATAAGTTGGCTTGTCTATTTGCGCTGGGCGCAAGTCTTATGATGGCGCAGACTACCGGCACCGGCACTCTGGTCGGCACCGTGGTCGATACCAGCGGCGCGGTGGTAGTAGGGGCGAAGGTTACGATCGTCAACCCCGCCAATGCCTTCGTTTCCGAGGTGGTGACAAATGGGGAGGGCGGCTATTACCTCCCGTATCTTGGCCCCGCGACCTATCGCCTGACGGTGGAGCTGGCTGGGTTCAAAAAATATGTCCGCGAAGGCGTTGCGATTCGAACCGGGGAGATTCCGCGTATCGATATCGAGATGCAGTTGGGCGGCGTGACGGAGACGGTGCAGGTCACTGGCGGTGCGCCCCTGCTGGACACGGAGACTTCGGCATCCGGGCTAGTGCTTTCGGGCGAAACGCTCGTGGCGATTCCCGTAAGCCAGAAACGCCCCGTGCGGATGATGTACTACTACCCCGGAACGAACTCGATGAACGGTTACCACGTGCTGGGGCAAAGGTCGCGGGCGATCGGCTACCAGGTGGATGGCGTGAACGGCAAGGAGCCGGGGATTGGAAACCTCGGCGGGCCCAATGAACAGGTTTCACCCACGCAGGACGCCTTTGAAGAGGTGAAGATCCACACGACCGGCATGCCGGCCGAGTACGGGCATTCGGCGGGCGGGCTGATGTCGATGGTGATGAAGTCGGGGACGAATAACCTCCATGGGGCGATCGAAAATCGATACATCAACAAGAATATGGTGCATCGGACCTACCTGGAGCAACTAGCGCGGACGAATCCGTTCACCTACAACGAGAGCACCGGGTTGATCAACGGCCCGGTGATGTTGCCGAAGCTCTATCGCGGCAAAGACAAAACGTTTTTCCTGTTTGGAATTGCGCGGCATGCCGAGATTGCGGGCACTTCGTCGGCGCGGGTGACGGTGCCGACCGCCGAAATGATGAGCGGTAACTTCGCGTTCGCCAGCCAGGCGACGGTGCGGCCGCTCCCTATCTACAATCCGTTCACGACTCGCCAGGAAGCGGGGACGTGGGTTCGCGACCCCTTTCCGGGCAACGTAATTCCGCGGTCGTTGTTTGACCCGGTCGCGGTGAATTTCCTGGGTCGGAAGCCGTTCAATGAGCCAAATCAAGCGGGCATTCCGGGGGGGACGGGGCCGACCGAGAATTTGGTGATGAACACGCCGAAGGAGATCTATCGGACGCGCCTCGACGTCAAGATTGATCACCAATTCACGGCTAACCACAAGGCCTACGGGCGGTATTCGCGGTCCATTCATCGGGCTTGGAAAGGCGACCACCAAGCGCAGTTTGCCTGGCTCGACATTGACCCGAATGCGCAGCCGCAGCCGGTGGACCATCACAACGCAGTGTTTGCGGACATGATGATTCTGTCGCCGACGGTGAGCAATGAGTTCCGGGTAGGGTTCAACCGCCGGGTGTTGAAAGAAGCGGCGATCACAAAGGGCGGCGATTGGGCGAAGCAGTTGGGGATTCCGAATGTTTCAGGCGATACGTTCCCGTATTTCAACATCGGCTTTGGGCTGGCGGCGTTGCCGAGCTATCAGCAGATCGGCGAGGATATGACGTTGCAGAATAACGTGACAAAGGTAGCGAGTAAGCACACGATTAAGATGGGCTACGAGCTGATGCGGACGCGGTTGAACGCGACGGCTCAAGCGCTGCCCGGCGGCACTTACAACTTTGGCGGCACGAATGCGCCGTTTACTCCGAATACAGGGAACACCTTCGCCTCGTTTCTTTTAGGAACGGTGACTTCCGCGCAGTTCTCGTCGGACTACGCGAGTTGGTTGCCCCGATGGTGGTCGCACCAAGCGTATATCCAGGACGATTGGAAACCATTCCGCGGACTGACGCTGAACCTCGGCGTTCGGTACTCCTATGAGACCCCCTATTCGACCAAGTACGGGCAGCAGTCTCAGTTTGATGCCGCGGCGCGGGATCCGCTGACGGGTAGGACCGGGGCGATTCTTCATGCGCCCGGCCCGCTGGCGAAGAAGGATCTAAATAACTTCGCGCCGCGCGTGGGTTTGGCTTGGAATTTCCATCCGAAGATGGTCTTCCGGGCGTCGTTCGGCATGGTGCATCAAGACGTTTTTTCCACCGATCGGAACAGTATGTTCCAAGAGTATTTGGCCACGGCTAACGTGCAAGCGCCGGTGGGCGATCCACAGCATATCTTCCGGCTGTCGCAGGGGCCCGGGACGATTCGGTACACGGTACAGCCGGATGGATCGGTGCCGTTTGTGGGGACCAACTATAGTGGCCGCGGTGCCCATACGTGGGATAGGAACATGCGGCTGCCGTATGTGATGAGCTGGTCGGGCGGGTTGCAATGGAGCTTCCGCCAAGGCTGGGTGATGGAAGGGCAGTATCAAGGCCAATCGGGCGTCGGGCTGCTGAATAGCTGGAATACGAACGTGCTGCCGCTGGACGTTTCCCGGGACCCGGCCGTGTTGAACCAGATATTCACGGCGCAACAGAACTATCTGCCGTATACCCATTTTGGCGAAGTTCGGCTGTTTTCAAATTTCGGACACAATTCGTATCATGGCGGGACGGTGCGCGTGGAAAAGCGATTGGGGAACGGCCTTTTGTTCAATAGCTTTTACACCATGAGCAAGACGATTACCGAGACCGAAAACGAGACCGGCGACAACGGGATTACGTACTTCAATCGGCGGTTGGAAAAGGCGCGCGCTAGCTACGACGTGCGGCACCGGTTCGTGACGGTGGTGTCGTATGACCTGCCGTTCGGGCGGGGTCGGCGGTGGCTCACCGGCGGCGGAGCCGCGAACGCGGTGTTGGGCGGTTGGCAGTTGACCATGACGCAGACGCTGCAATCGGGGCCTCCGTTCACGGTTAGCTTTGCGGGCAGCCCGAACCGCTATCTGCCGGGCGAATCGCGGCCGAATATCATCACGTCGAACAGCGACGCGCAGGTGAAGGATTGGACGATCGGGGCGAACCGGTTCCCGACCCAGGCGCAGAATCCTTACTTGAACTTCAGCTCGTTTGCTTATCCGGCAGCGTTCACTCCGGGCAACTTGGGGCGGAATACGTTCGAAGGTCCGGGGCTGGCGTGGACGCAGTTCTCGATCGCAAAGTGGTGGACGTTGAAGGAGCGTTATCGCTTCCAGATCCGCCTGGACGGCAACAACATGCCGTTGAAGCAGCCGCAATTTTCGGATCCCAACGGAAGTTATAACGTGAACTCGCCAGGGACTTTCTCGCGGATCGGGAGTGGCACGCGCGGAGCGTTTTCGGATATCGGCACAGCGAATTCGAATCTGCTGATCATTGGTCGGTTCCAGTTCTAGTCTACTGGTCAGGCAGTGGCCGCCGGTGACGTCCGGCGGTCACTGTTTTTATGAATCTGGGCTGTTTATGCGCCGAAATGGTTCGGTCCCCCAGCTGCCTGCAATTAGGCATGGCTTGCAAAAGTATGGCAATGACCCCGACCGCCGTGTTCGATCAGGTGGCGATGGACGGCGGGGACGAGCGTGAGGGAATCACGTTGGCGCAGTTCCAATCGGCTTACCGGAGTTCGTTTTCGCGCACGGTGAATCGGTTGGCCGCGCGGGGAGTGCGTCGGGAAGCGGCTGAGGGTTTTGCCCAGGCGGCGTGGACGCGGGCTGGGAGTATAGGGCGCAGTTGACCGGGACATACGCGACGGTGAGTCCAGATTGGAAGCTGCTGCTCATGGAGCGTTTGCTGCCAGACTTACCGACGGCGGATCGGGGCTTACTCGTTGAGGCCTATACGTTTGGCTCGACGAGTTATGAACTGGGGCCGAAGATGGGTGTTTCGGCTTTGATTCGAAAGACTCGACATGCTGCCGCAAGGCGTTGGTATCCCGGCCATCGACCCACAGACGCTGCCGCAGGATGGAAACACCGTCTACTACCCGAAATTCGCCAGTCAGCCCCAAACCCGGTATTGTGGGCTTTTCATGAAGGATAACTCGCTCGTATGAACGTTATCCGTGCCCCCCCCCCGAAGCAGAGCTGCGATCAGCACCTTGTGTCCACCCCAACGGCTCCAAGAAACAACATCCACCGCCCGGCTTCGCCAGGAACTCGGAAAACGGCCACTTTCAGCCCCCTCCCAGCACGCTTCACACTGTACCAACCCGTTGACTTACGCATCCCCCCTACGACAACACCTCCGTCACCACCCGCGCCGGAAACTGGTCCGTCAGCCGTTCCTTCAAACCATGCCGCTCATACACCAAATCCCGATAATTCAGTCCTAACTGGTGCAAAATCGTCGCATGGAAGTCATGCACGCTCACTCGATTCTCCACTGACTTAAACCCGATCTCATCCGTCGCTCCGTGCACCGTCCCGCCCTTCATCCCCGCCCCCGCCATCCACACGCTAAACCCATGCGGTCCATGGTCCCGCCCCGCCGCCTTCCCCGTTCCGCCCTGCGAAATCGGCAACCGTCCAAACTCTCCGCCCCATGCTACCAGCGTTGAATCTAACAAGCCCCGCTGCTTCAAATCCTTCAACAACGCCGCCACCGGCTTATCCGTCTTCCCGCACGCATACCGCAAACTCGCCTCTAAGTTCCCATGCGAATCGAAAATCTGACTCTCAATGTACAACTGCACATACCGCACCCCCCGCTCCACCAACCGCCGCGCCATCAAACACCGCTTCCCATACGAAGCCGTCGCCGGATCGTTCAACCCATAAGCCTCCCGCGTCGCCTCGCTCTCTTTCATCACGTCCAACGCATCCGAAGCCGCCAACTGCATCCGCGCCGCCAACTCATAACTCGAAATCCGCGCATCCAACTCCGGCTGGTACGGCCGCTGCTTCTGATGCGCACTGTCCAACTTCCGCAGCAGATCCCGCTCCGCTTCCACGAGTGGCGTCGGAATCTCTTCCCGCGGCTGCAAGTTCAACACCGGCGGCCCCTCCGTCCGAAACCGCGTCCCCTGATAAATCGGCGGCAGCCACGCCGATTGCCAGTTCGAAATCCCATTAATCGGCAATCCCTTCGGATCGTCCAACACCACATAGGCCGGCAGATTCTGATTCTCCGTCCCCAATCCATACGCCACCCATGCCCCTATCGCCGGTCGGCTCGCAATCGTCCTTCCAGAGTGCATCAAAAACAACGCCGGCTCATGGTTGGCATGCTCCCCGTACATTGACCGAATCAGCGCAATATCATCCACGCACTCCGCCAAATGCGGCAACGCGTCCGAAATATCCATCCCGCTCTTTCCAGATTGTTTGAACGTAAACGGCGAAGGCATCAACACCCCCGGCTTGTCTCCATTCGAAATCGCAAAGCTCAGCTCCCGACTCGGCGCCGTCCCCGCCAGCCGCGTCAACGTCGGCTTCGGGTCAAATAAATCCACCTGGCTCGGCCCGCCGTTCATAAACAGCTGAATCACGGCCTTTGCCTTCGCGGGCGCATGACTCGCCTTCGGCTTTAAATCAAAAACACCGCCGCTGTTGGCGTACAGGTCCCGCCCCAGCAACCCCGCCAGCGCCGCCCCATGCAGCCCATTCGCCACCGATGAAAAGAAATCGCGTCGTGTCTTCATGTCCTGTTCCTTAATCGATGAAGCTAAATTCTGCCGAGTTCAAAATCGCATGGCAGTAGTTCGCCACCGCCAACCACTTCGCATTCGCCGCCCGCGGAGCCTCGCTGTTGTCATTCTCTAAACGCATCGGCCACTTCTCTCGAAACGCCGCAATCGTCTCCAATCCCAACTTCGCTTCCGCCGCATTCGGTCGCCGCCCGTAAGCCCGCAGATACACAAGCTCCACCTCTCGCTCTCGATCCCCGTCCGCCTCGTCGATCACCCGTCCAGCCATAAACTTCGACAGTTCCCAAGCCATTGACCCGTTCATCAAATGCAGCGCCTGTGTCGCTACGTTCGATTGCCGCCGCTCCGTGCAGTTCGGCGTCATCGAAGGCTGGTCAAACGCATCCATCAGCGAAACCGGCGTCTGCCGCCGATGCAGCACGTAAATGCTCCGCCGCAAGCCCGCCTTGGTCGCCTTCACGGTCACTTCTTTATCCGCCCGAATGTCCACATCCGTCGGCGGCCCGAACGCCGTCGTATCCAACCGCCCCGCCGCCGTCAGCAGCGAGTCATACAACGTCTCCGCGTCCATCCGCCGCAGTGGCATCCGGCTCAGCAGCACGTTCTCCGGGTCTTTCGCCGTCAGCGCCTCATCCACCGCCGAACTCTGCTGATAAGCCTCGGAAGTCATCATCAACCGGTGCATTTGCTTCATGCTCCAACCGCTCGCGATAAACTCTGTCGCCAGCCAATCGAGCAACTCCGGATGTGACGGCAGCACGCCGGACCGCCCAAAATTCGCGACACTCGCCACAATCCCCCGCCCAAAATGACGCATCCACAACTGGTTCACGGCCACCCGACTCGTCAACGGATGGTGCGGCTGCGTCATCCATTTCGCAAGCGCCAACCGCCGCCCGCTCGTTCCCTCAAAAGGCTTCTCAACCTTGTAAGGCGCCAGCGCCGGATGCTCCAGCAACATCGGCGTCACCGGTTCCACCGGGTCGGCAAAACCCACCGGATCCCCCCGCCGCAACAGATAAGCTTGCGACGGCTGCTCATTGTCCATCAACACCCGCACATGCGGCTTCTGCTTCATCTTCTGCCGCACCGCCTGCAAGTCCCGTTCCATCGGTCGCGTAATCTCCGCCAACTCCGGAAACTTCTTCGCCAAATCCGCGTCACTCATCTTCGCGTCGCCCTGCTGCCGAAACGGAGCCCTCGCCTTCTCCAGCGCCTCTTTCAATTTCGCCTGCTCGCCTTCCAGCGGCGCATTCCACTCCGCCACCTCTTTCCGCTCGCTCTCCAGCGCCAAATCCAGCTCTCGCTTATTCGGCGTCTTCCATTCGTAGGGGTCGTAAGCCCCCTGCAAAATCGCGCTCAGTCGATAATAATCCCGCTGTGGAATCGGGTCGTACTTATGGTTGTGGCACCGCGCACACCCCATCGTCAGCCCCATCACCGACGACGAAAGCACCTCCACCTCATCCGCCACAATGTTCATCCGTTCGCCCAGCAATCCCCGCTCCGCCGAGTTCGTCGGGTCCGGTGTCGTCCGCAAAAATCCTGTCGCCGCCAACCGGTCCAGCATCTCCGGCGACGCCACGCCCTTGGCCTTCTTCCAATCGTCGGACATCTCATCGCCCGCCAACTGCTCGGTCAAAAACAACGAATACGGCTTGTCCGCGTTCAGCGATCGAATCACATAATCCCGGTACCGCCACGCATACCGCCGCACCCCATCGTCCTGCCCAAAACCCTCGGAATCCGCATACCCCGCCAGGTCCAGCCAATGCTGCCCCCACCGCTCCCCATACCGAGGCGAAGCTAACAACCGATCGACTAACTTCGGATAAGCCTCCGGCGAACTGTCTTTGAAATAAGCGTCCACCTCCGCCGGTGTCGGCGGAATCCCTGTCAAATCCAAATGCGCCCGCCGCAGCAGCGCCAACCGATCCGTCCTCTTGCTATACCCCAACCCCTTGCCCTTCAATTTCTCAAGTAAAAAGGCATCAATCGGATGCTTCGCCCCGCCCGGCACCGTCGGCCGCACCGGCGGCTGCAAACTCCAAAACTGTCGATCCTTCGCCGTCACCACCGCGTCCGGCGTCGCCCCCACCGGCACCGCCCCCGGCGCGCCGGAAGCAATCCAAGCCCGCAACTTCTCCGTCTCCCCGTCCGTCACCAACTCCACCGCCAACTCCTTCGCCATCTTGTCCGGCGGCATCTCCCCACTCACAATCCGCTTCAGCATCAGGCTCTCGTCCGGCTTCCCCGGCACCAGCGCCGGGCCCGACTTCCCGCCCTTCAACCGGCTCTCCACCGTCCGCAAGTCCAATCCGCCCATCTGCTTCAACCCGCCGTGGCAAGTCACACACCGCGCCTGGAGAATCCCCCGCACCTCGTGCTCGGTCACCGCCGCCACCTTCACCGGCGCCTGCAAGCCCTTATCAATCCACGCCCGCACCTGGTCCATCTCCGCGTCGGTCATCTTGACCTTCCCAGGAGGCATCTGGCCCGTCACGACTTTATCCATTAACAGGCTCTTCGCCGCCGCCCCCGGCACCACGGACGCTCCCGACGCCCCGCCCTGCAACACCCCTTCCGGTGTCCGCAGATCCAGTTTGCCCTGTGGCGATCCCGCCCCGTGACATGCCAAACACTTCGCCTTGAAGATCGGCATCACGTCCGTCTCAAACGTAGGCGCGCCAAAGGCGACCAGCGAAACCAAGCCAAGCAAGAGCCGCATAAGTTAACTTTCCAATAGAAAGCTTACCGCAAGCCTCTCTCTCCTGCGAATAGTTAACTTCCCTAAAATCTAATGTTTCTGCTCGCGCTCGCTACTAGTCGGTGAAAGGGTGTCTCGAACGCCAGGGGCATGCGCAGTGGATCCCGGCCTACGGACAGTAGAATCTGGATGACGTGCTCGTGCAACAGGCGAAAAAAGCCAATGGAGTATTCGCCATCCGAAACGGAATCGTTATAGAGCTGAATCTCAAGGTGACGAAGGAAACCATCTCCATGCCGGGCCAGCAGGTCGGCCCGACGGTTCGATACCGTCGGCTGCTCCACATTCTGCCAAGAGACAATCTGTCGGAAAAGCTGGCGGAAAAATATCTCTGTCGAACGAAGGAACAGCGATTTGCCAGTGACGTCAAGATTCTGGGGCATCGGTCAATGAATAGAGGAACCTGGCCCGCCCTCGCGAACATTCTCTCCAGAGCTGTGGCATACTTCCTGCCGTCCGCTCGACAGCCTCTGCGACGTCCTCCGAGGGGTCGGTTCGGCTCTGATCGGCCGCAATGAGATATCCCGGCGTCGCTGACCGCACCAGTGCGCAGATTTGCGAACGTCGAACAGGAACTGCCCGAAGGCGGGTCTGGCCAGCGCCCGGGCGACCCGATCGGCGGAGTTTGCCCTCGGCGGGCGCTTCCGGTGTCAGCCCCGCGTGCTCGGTTTGCCGCTGCCGCAAATTGCCAGCCATGGGGCAAATCCAACTTCTGGCTTCTCAACCCAACGGATTGATCCACGACAGGGAAGGGAAGCGGCAAAAACCCGCGTCCGTGGATGCCAGCGTCGCCCCATGCTCCCGGGTGAGTGCCGCCAATACTGCGTCGGCTTCGCCGCTCGCGAAGAATTGACCAGCCCTGCTCACCAAAACTTTTCGACCAACCGGCGCCGACGGCGCTGACTCTCCGACGAGCCTGGGCTTGTGGCGCTCGGTCTGACCGCGCGGGCCAAACGTCGGTGCCTGAACCTATTCAACGATATACGCGCCTGGGGCACGGATGATGATGGTCCCGCCCGTCGGCATGCCACGCGGCGTGATCAGTGTGTGATCTGGTCAAGTCTATTCGAGCAGAGGGGGTCAGTTTCTGAGGGGCGCCGAAGCGCGTCGGTTGTCTGAGCGCCCTGAATCTGGGCCCCAATCATCGATACCGGGAATGATGGCGTCCCGGATTCACCATCACGACGGGCGGATGATCGCGCAGCTTTCCAACGACGGCCAAGGCCCAAGCCGATAGCCAAGGCAGTCCAACGGTTTCTTCCCTCGACAAAACTTTCTCCCACCGTTCCAGTGTTGCCGCGTGGTGCGTTGACCGATTACCGTACGCATACCAATTTGAGCAACGCCCGTTCTCGCCTTCCGCGATCTCGAGCATCGCGGAAACACTGTAGTAGGACAAACCCTCGCGGCGTCCAACCGAAAACGGCTCAACACGGACCTCGACCGGTTGCTGCCACCGCACGTCGTCGTCAAGTACAATTCTCGTCCGCACTGAGCTGCCATCACCATAGCGTCAAGGAGGCCAACTCTCTCGCCGCAGTGTGTGCTCACGCCCAAATCGACAAAAAATACCTAGACCGCCTAGGCCTGTCACGGGTCGAAAAAATATATCTTCCCCGTTTTTTCTATCACTTACCGACACACAGAGCAAAACGGTCTTCTCCCGTAGGGTAGTATCTTTTTCAGGAAAGCCCGTTTTCACCGAACCTCCGGTGGAGCGGGCTTTTCCGTTTCTAACCCCCGGAGAATTCACCCATGTCTAACGAATTTTACGCTCTCAATCGCGAGGCCATCATAAACCAGTGCGTCGCCGACAAAGAAGCTGAGATGGCTGCCGAAGCCGCCAAACGCCATGCCGCGGCCCAAACGATGGCGAACCGCCGCAACGCGATGAAATCAACCGGACCTCGTACGTCTGAAGGCAAGGCGGCGTCCAACCAAAACCGTCTCGCGCACGGCCTCTGTTCCTCCTCACTGCTTATCCGCGGTGAATCGCAAGCCGAGTTCGACTCACTGCATACGGACATCGTCGACGCCTACCGCCCCGCCACGGCGGAAGAGAATATGCTCACCGACCAGCTCGCCGAAGCTCAATGGCGGCTCAATCGCGCCCGCCGCGTCGAAGCGAAAACCATCAACCTGCTCGTTGAAGACACCTTCAACTACCTCAGCGAAGAGAACGAGCAGAACGAGGAGAACGCCCCCCCCACTTCCGACCCCGATCAACTGATCGCGGTATCGTTTGCCAGCGTCCCGAACGACGTGATCTATCGCAACATGCAGCGCTACGTTACAACCATCGAAAGAAGCCACCAACGCTGTCTCAAAAACCTGCACCATGCCCAGGAGAAGCGCCGCACTCTGCCGCCCCCGCCGCCCGTTCAACCGGAGCCGGAAGGAGTCAAAGTAGCCACCGCCAACCACCCGCTGCCCGAAGCTGGCTTCCAACCGCGATTCGTTCCGACCGCCCCGGTCAGCACCCCGGCCTACACCGACCGCTGCTGACCCGGCTTCGTTTCGCAGAACCCCGCCGCCTTCGAACCGTATTCTGATCTTTGAAAACCGAAAGTCGACCCGGATTACTCGAAGTGTCTCGACCGCGCCAGCCAGCGACATTCCGCGGGAAATTGGCTTCGAATTGAAATCGGCCTCGGCCGACGCCAGCCGCTGCCGATCCCTTGACCCGGCTCGTCCGAAGTGTCTCGACCGATAAGGACCGCGTCCTCGTCCTGTCTAATGGCGCGGCGATCCTGCTCCGGCCGGCTTTCGGCCCGTCCCCGGCACCGACGGCACAAAACCGCAGCTCCATCTTCTGAACCGGCGCCAGCGACGTCTGCCTCGCTCCCATTTCGCGACTCGCCCTGTAACCGGCTCTATGTCTCCCGCTCCGTAGATCTTCCTCCCTTCCCAATAGAACACCCAGCTTTTCACGAACAACCCGACTCCGTCCAGTCATCGCCGCCAGAAATGCCTCCCCGTCCGTGTAATGAAATGTGACGGTCGGCTGCTCCACGCTTTGCCAAACGTCAATCTTTCCACAGAGCGAGCGAACGAACCGCCAACTCGAAATCCTCAAGCCCATCTCCTGGCCCGAATTGTCACGCTTCCCCATCCATCTGCATCTAGCTCCGTATGATCTGCAAAGTCACCTACGAAACCGACGCCCGCTGCGTCGCCGAAACCCGCAGCCACCAAATAATCGTCGACCAGCCCGCTGAAAACCGTGGTACCGACGAAGGCATGACCCCGCCCGAACTCCTCCTCGCCTCCCTCGGTACCTGCGCCATGTACTACGCCGCCGAATACCTCCGCCGCAACAACCTCCCCGCTAATGGAATGGAAGTCTTCGTCAACGCCGCGAAAGCCGTCGCCCCCGCCCGCCTCGGCCGGTTCAACATTCGCGTCGTTATCCCCCAAGTCGCTGACCCCGCCCACCTCGAAGGGGCCCGCCGCACCGCCGAAAAGTGCCTCGTCAAAAACACACTCCTCGTCACTCCTGAAATCACGCTCACCGTGGAAACGCTAGCATTGATGGTGTGAATCCCTCCGAAGTCGAACTCGCCACCAGACTCCTCGCCGGCGACCAAGCCGCCCTCTCGCCTCTCCTCGAAACCATCCAGCGCAAAGTCTTCCAATACACCTGGCTCATGTGCGGCCAGCGCGAAGACGCCGAAGAGGTCGCCCAGGATACCCTCTTAAAGGTCTCCCAAAACTGGCATCAGCTCGCCGACCCCAACCGCATCAAGCCCTGGATGTTCTCCATCGCTCGCAACTGCTGCCTCACCATGCGCCGCAAAAGCGTCTTCGCCCCCGTCGCCGAAATTCCTTACGACACCCTCCCCCTGCCCTCCTCTGACCCCGACCCCGAAGCCCAACTCCTCCAACACGAACTCTCCGCCGAAGTCCAAGCCGCCCTCCGCTTAGTCCCCGATACCTACCGTGCCGTGCTTCTCCTTCGCGACCGCGAAGAACTCTCCACCGCCGAAACCGCCGAAATCCTCGGCCTCTCGACAGACGCGACCAAGCAACGTCTCCATCGCGGTCGCGCCCTGCTTCGCCGCGAACTTACCGGCTCAAACTCATAGCCTGCAATCGCGCCACCCGCTCCGCCGTCGGCGGATGCGTCGAAAACATGCTCGCAATCCATCCCCCCGAAAACGGGTTCGAAATGTACATGTGCGCCACCGCCGGCGAACCCTGCGTCATCGGCACTTGGTGCGACCAAGTCTCAATCTTCTGCAATGCGTTCGCCAGCGCCCGCGGTTGACCCGTATACTCCGCCGCCGCCTTATCCGCCAAAAACTCCCGCGATCGCGAAATCGACATTTGAATCAACATCGCCGCAAATGGCGCCACGATCATCGCTACGATGCCCCCAACCGGGCTCCCTCCCTCGTCGTCGTCATGCCGCCCGCCCCCGAACATCGACGCCCACATCGCCATCTGACCCAGCGAACTGATCGCACCCGCAATCGTCGCCGTCACCGTCATAATCAACGTATCCCGATGCGCAATATGACCCAGTTCATGCGCAATCACCCCAGCTATCTCATCCCGGCTCAGCGCCCGCAGCAAACCTTCGGTCACCGCCACCGCGCCCTTCTCAGGGTTCCGACCCGTCGCAAACGCGTTCGGCGAATCGTCCGGAATTACGTACAACTTCGGCATCGGAATCCCCGCCCTCTGCGCCAACCCCTGCGTCATCGAAAACAACTCCCGCGCATCCCCCGCCGTAATCTCCTGCGCGTTGTGCATCTTCAACACAATCGTGTCCGACCACCAATACGACACGAAGTTCATTACGATGGCCATGCCCAAAGCGATCACTAACCCGCCTCGGCCCCCCATCGCTCCGCCCATCGCCACCAGCAACGCCGTCAGCGCTGCCAGCAGTACATAAGTCTTCAAAGTGTTCATAGTCAATCTTTAAGATGCGTTAACTTGGCGTCCGGTTCCACCCTTACTACGCAATCAACGCCATCGCTCGCTTCATCGCGTCCGCCACTTTAGCCAGCGCCTGCTCCGGCGCCATCGCCCGCAACGGCGCATTGAACGGCTCGCACCGCACCGGCGCATCGCAACCCAACTCGTGCAACGTATTCAAAAACGTCTTCACGTCCAAAACTCCCGTCGCCAATGGCAACTCCCGCTGCGAATCAATCTGCTGGTCGGCCGCAATTCCCGCCGGCGCATCGTTCAAATCCACCGACACAATGTCCGCATTCGTCAGTGTCTTCAACTCCGCCGCCTTCTCCCCCGCCATCTGCCAATGCCACGAATCCAACACAAACCCTACATTCCCCGTCCCAATCCCTGCAATTAAGTCCTTACACTCCGCCATCGTATGCAAAAACGGAAAGCGCCGCGAAGTCCACAGCGTCTTCGGACCCACATACTCCAACCCCAACCGTTGCCCATTATCTTTACAAATGTTCGCAATTGCCCGCAGCCGCTCCACATGCATCTTCATGTTCTGCGTGTACGTCAACTCCTCATGTCCCGGCATGATCCAAGTCGACACCCGTTTCACCCCCGCCGCCGCCAGCGCCTTCGCCACCACCGGAAATTTCGCCATTCCCGCCTCAAAAGTCGCGAAATCCTTCCGATATTCCACCGTCAATCCCGCCGAACCCCACACCAATCGCTGGGCCTGCACTTTCGCCGCCAAGTCCCTTATCTGTGACCCCGAAAGCCCCGCCAACGTCTCCCCGGAGGGCTCCACCGCTTCGTAGCCGTAGTAATGAGCGAACTCAATCGCCTGCTCCTGCGTCGCTTTTACGCCGATTGCCCCCGGCGACAGGCTGATAGTCATTTTGCGCATTGTTCTTAATCCTTGCAATAATCAAAAATACACCAAACCGCGATTCCCAATCATCTCACGGAGTATCATGATGAGCTCGGCGCTTTTGCCCACTCTCGTCGCTGACCGCAACTTCGTCGACGAAGCGCTCGAACAGGCTCTCGATGTCCCCTCCGGTCCGGCCCCCAATCCCGTCTTCCAGGCGATGCGTTATGCCGTTCTCAATGGTGGCCAACGGCTCCGACCCGTCCTCGCCCTCCGCATCGGCCGCATGGCGAAAGCGGATGTGCGCCTCGTCACCAAAGGAGCTCTCGCCATCGAACTCTTCCACTGCGCCTCCCTCATCGTCGACGACCTTCCCTGCATGGACGACGAAATGATGCGTCGCGGCCAACCCACCGTCCATCGCCAATTCGGCGAAGCCACCGCCCTCCTCGCCGCCTTCAGCCTCGTCGCCCTCGCCGCCCGACAAGCCACCCAAGGCGTCACCTGCCCCGCAGAAGCCGAAATGCTCGGCTGCTTTCAGCAAAAACTCCTCCGCGTCCTCGATTGCAACTCCCTCGTCGGCGGCCAAGCCATGGACCTCGCCTCGCCCGGTTGCAGCTCCCGCCGACTCGCCGAACTCAAAACCGCCCCCCTCTTCACACTCGCCGCCCGCGCCGGCCTCCTCGGCTCTCCTCTCGATAAACCCCTCCGCCAACAAACCACTCAACTCGGCCTCGAATTCGGCATCTCCTACCAGCTTATGGACGATCTCAACGACGGCCATGCCACCTCCCGCGAACCCTTCGAACGCCAACTCTCTGATACCCGCTCCCTCCTCACCCCCTTCGGCTCCCAGTCCTCCGAAATCTCCGCAATGCTCGACTACCTCCAAGCAAAGTCCGTCGCCTAGTCGCTCCATGTCAGAACCTCTTCCTCCCTCCTTCGCCCGGATCTTGAAAAAAATCATCGTCATCGGTAGCGGCTTCGGTGGCCTAGCCACCGCCGTCCGGCTCCAAACCCGCGGCTACCAAGTCGAACTCTTCGAAGCCCGCGACAAACTCGGCGGCCGCGCTTACGTCTACGAGCAGGACGGATTCACCTTCGACGCCGGACCGACCGTCATAACCGCCCCCTTCATGCTCGACGAACTCTTTTCCGGAGCAGGTCGCGACATCAAGGACTATGTCAAAATCGTCCCCGTCAACCCCTTCTACAACATCGAGTTCCACGACGGTCGCAGCTTCTCCTATAACGCCGACGAATCAGAAACCCTCCGCAAAATCGCCGAGTTTTCGCCCGGCGACGTCGAAGGCTATCAGGAGATGATCCGCCAAGCCAAGCTCATCTTCCAGAAAGGCTTCGTCGAACTCTCCGACGTCCCCTTCCTCAATTTCATGGACATGGTCAAAATCGCCCCTGCCCTCGTCCGTCTCCAAAGCCACAAAACCGTCTTCCAATTCGTCAAACGCTACATCAAAGATCCTCTCCTCCAGCGCGTCTTCAGCTTCCATCCCCTCCTCGTGGGCGGCAATCCCTTCCAAACAACCTCCATCTACGCCCTCATCCACCACCTCGAACGCGAATGGGGCGTCCATTACGCCATGGGCGGCACCGGTGCCGTCGTCGCCGCCCTCGGTAAGCTCTTCGAGGAGCTCGGCGGCAAAATCCATCTCAATACCCCCGTCCGCAGCATCCTCACCCGCGGCGGCTCCGCCTCCGGCATCGATACCGATGTCGGCCAAATGCACACCGCCGACGCCGTCGTCTCCAACGCCGACGTCGCCAACACCTACCGCAAAATGCTCCCCGAACGCTCCCGCCACAAGTGGACCAACAAGAAGCTCGACAGCATGAAGTATTCGATGGGCCTCTTCGTCATCTACTTCGGTACCCGCGGCGTCTACGAAGACATCGAACACCACACCATCCTCCTCGGCCGCCGCTACGAAGAACTTCTGGATGACATCTTTAATAAGAAGATCCTCGGCGAAGACTTCTCCATCTATCTCCACCGCCCCTCCAAAACCGATCCCACGATGGCCCCCCCCGGCCACGACTGCTTCTACGCCCTCATCCCCGTCCCCAACCAACTCAGCGGTATCGATTGGACCAAGCAAGCCAAGCCCTTCCGCGACCTCGTCATGAAGTATATGGAGGATAACTACCTCCCCGGTCTCCAGTCCCGCCTCGTCACCGAGCGCTGCTTCACCCCCCTCGATTTCGAGACCACCCTTAACACCTACCGCGGCTCCGGCTTCTCCTTCGAACCCATCTTCACCCAGTCCGCCTGGTTCCGCCCCCACAACGAAAGCGAAGACGTCAAAAATCTTTACTTCGTCGGAGCCGGCACCCATCCCGGCGCAGGCGTCCCCGGCGTGTTAAGCTCAGCCCGTATCGCCGAAAAACTCATATGCGAGCGGATTCCGAATACCTAGCGCAGTGGAAGCAAAGCGCCGCCGCCGCCACCGCCGCCGGCTCGAAAAGCTTCTACTTCGCCACCCGCTTCTTTCCGCCCCACCTCGCCGAAGCCGCCTATAGCGTCTACTGGTTCTGTCGCTCCACTGACGATATCGTCGACGAAAATCCCGACCTCGCCGCCGCCCGCCGCGAACTCGAATCCTGGCGCGAACAACTCCTCGCCGTCCTGAACGGCCACACCGTCGAAAGCCCCGTCCTCATGCTCTTCGAATACACCCGCCGCCAATGCGGCTTCCCTGAAACTTACCCCCTCGAACTCATTGAAGGCATGCGCATGGATCTCGAAAAGGTCCGCTACGCCGACTTCGCCGACCTCCGCCTCTTCTGCTACCGCGTCGCCAGCGTCGTCGGCCTTATGATGTCCCACGTCATCGGCTTCCGCGACGACGCCCTCCTCTACGCCGAAGACCTCGGCATCGCCATGCAACTCACGAATATCCTCCGCGACCTCGCCGAAGACGCCGACCGCGGCCGCATCTACCTCCCCGCCGACGAACTAGCCCAATTCAATTACTCGCCCGAAGACCTCCTTGCCCGCCGCCGAGGCCCCAACTTCGATGCCCTCATGCGCTTCCAAATCGATCGCGCCCGCGGCTATTACGACCGCTCCTTCCCCGGTATCCCCCTGCTCAAACCAGAAGGCCGCTTCGCCGTCGAAATCGCCGCCAAAGTTTACCGCGACATCCTCGGCCGAATTGAGAAAATGGACTACAACGTCTACGCCCAACGAGCCGTCGTTCCGTCCTGGAAAAAATACAGCATCACCGCCGGAGCCCTCGTCCGCCGCCAGTTCCAATCATGAAAACCGCCATCGAACGCGGGTCGCTCGCCACCGCCCTCGGCCTGTTCGTCCACTACCTCTGTCACTATGTCTTCGCCTTCCCTCTCTTCACCGAAATCATCGGCGAATGGATCATGGCCCGCACGCCGAATACCTACAGCGTCCTCCTCCTTGAAACCATGGGTGCCTGGGCCAAACCCTTCGCCCTCACCGGCGGCCTCTTCGCTCTCGGCTTTGGTATGACCATCGTCGCCCTCTCCTGGCGCTATATAGGAATTTTGCCCGTCGCCGCCGCTTACTACTCTATCTTTGGCGTCTCGACACTCACCTTCTGGCTCCCCGCTCTCGCGGCCCTATTACTCGCCGCCCCCCGCGTCGAGAAATTCTCCCCGTCCCGTCGCCGCCTCCTCTCCGCCGTCATGTCCAGCACCACCCTCGCCGTCGCCGTCGAAGGCTACCTCCGCGACGCCCGCCTCGCCGCCCGCGCTGCCAAACCCTTCGACCTCTGGACGTTCATCCCGCCCGCCGACAGCTTCCACAGGCTCGCCCGCAAACCCGTCACCGCCATCGGCCAGCACTACACAATGTCGAAAAATTCCATCGACCCCTTGCTCGACCCTGCCACTTGGCGCCTCAGGTTCACTGTCGACGGCAAAGAGATCCTGTCTCTCTCCTATCTCCAACTCCTCCAAGCCAAGCGCCGACAGCGCTACATCACCCTCCGCTGTATTTCCAACACCATCAAGTCCGACCTCATGGGTACCGCCGAATGGTCGGGCTTCCCCCTGCGCCAAATCCTCGACGGTTCCACCCTTCCTCCCTCCATCAAAGAAGTGGCCTTCATCGGCGCCGATGGCCACGGCGACTCCCTCCCCCTCGACTACGCCCTCTCCGACGAAGTCTTCCTCGCCCTCGGCATGAACGGCCAATCCCTATCGAGAGCCCATGGCTTTCCCATCCGCATGCTCTGCCCCCGCTACTACGGCTTCAAAAACGTGAAGTGGATCGGCGAAATCGCCTTCGTCTCCCAACCCTACTATGGCACCTGGCCCAAAATGGGCTACACCAAGGAAGCCAAAACCAACATCGCTTCTTACATCGATAAAGCAACCCCCGGCGAAGTCGTCGGCGTCTCCTTCGCCGGTAGCCGAGGCATCCAGGCCGTCCAAGTCCGCCTGCTTTCGAAGGATGGCCCCCTCGGCGACTGGCAAAACGCCACCCTCGAAAACCCGCTCTCCCCCTACTGCTGGACCCGCTGGCACATCGCCCTTTCGGCTCCTGACGCCATCCAAGCCGAAGCCCGGGCCCAGGATTCTACCGGTGCCTGGCAGGCCACCGAAGAAACCAAACTATTCCCCAGTGGCGTCGCCGGACCCACCGTGCGCAAAATCACCGTATGACCTCTATCTACGCGGCTATCGTCACCGCCCTCGGCATCGTCCTCTTCCTCCGCAAAGCGTGGCATAACTACAACCGCCTGCCGAAAATTCCCTACGTCATCGGTCTCGACTTCCCCTCGGTCACCGTCATCATCCCCGCCCGCAACGAAGCCGCCAACATCGCCCGCGCCATCTCCGGCTTCCCCCCCGAATCCGTCATCGTCGTCGACGATGCCTCGACGGACGATACCGCCAAAATCGCCGCCGAAGCCGGTGCCCGCGTCCTCTCCGCCCCGCCCCTCCCAGATGGCCACTTAGGCAAGCCCAACGCTTGTATGGCCGGAGCCAACGAAGCGACTACCGACTGGCTCCTCTTCATCGACGCCGACACCTGGTACGCCCGCGTCTTCGCCCCCTGCCTCATCGAATACGCCGAAGACCACGAACTCCAAATGGCCAGTGTCTTCCTCCATCAGCAGTGCGAAACCCTCGCCGAAAAAATCCTCCTCCCCTACGCCTTCGCTCTCTACTTCACCGGCGTCAATACCAGCGCCGTCAACCACCGCCGTCCCACCCAGTGGCTCGCCAACGGCCAATGTCTCTTAGTAAAGCGCGAAGCCTACCACCGTCTAGGCGGCCACGCCGCCGTCGCTCTATCCGTCATCGAAGACGTCGCCCTAGCGAAGTTGGCCGCCGAAAAAGGCATTCACGCCCGCGTCACCCGCGCCGAACATATGGGCAACGTTCGCATGTACGACGGCTTCCGAGCTATCTGGCGAGGATTCCAGAAAAACAGCTTCCGCTTCCTCCAAATCAACCCCTTCACCGGCCTCCAGGTCGTCATGGCCTCCACGCTCCTGGCAAGCTGGCTCCCCGTCATACTTTGGCTCGTCCAGGACCATCTCTACCGCCAAGCCGCCCTCTTCGCGCTTATCCCCTCGGTCATCCTCTTCCCCTGGTACCGCAGCGCCGCCACCCTCCTCGCCCCCCTCGCCATCTACGGCTTCCAAGCCATCGCCATCAACGGCATGATCACTACCCTAACCGGCCGCAAGGCCATCTGGAAGGGCAGGGAAGTGTGAAAGAGTATCCTACCCCTTGGCGGCAAGTCCTCGCGTTAACCCCTCACATCTGGGCGAAAACCCGCTACTCGGTAAAAACGTTCACCGAGCAGTCTCTCCCCTGCCTCAAGCCCGACCCGCAAATCGAAGGCCTCGAAAACCTCCCCCCCAGCCCCGCGTTCGTCCTCGCCCCGAACCATTACCAACGCCCCGGTCTCTGGATCCTCCACCCCTGCAGCGTGATCACGGTCGCTCTCCAGCGCCACTATGATCTCCCCGACCCGCCGATCCGTTGGGTCGTCACCGCCAACTGGCCCCCGGTCAAAATCGGCCCTTGGAGGCTCCCCTCCCCCGGCGACTGGCTCCTGCCGAGGGTCGCCCACGCCCTGCACTGCTACCCCGTCTCCTTCGCCGGCACCAACCCCGCCCTTACCGCCCGCAGCTACCGAACTCTCCTTAAGGACGCGAAGTCCCTCGACCGGCCCCTCGGTATCTTCCCTGAAGGAGTAGCCGGAACGGCGTTCCAGATGGCCCCGCCCCTCCCCGGAGTCGAGCGCCTTTTCGTCACCCTCGCCAAGCTCGGCCTTCCCGTTGTCCCCTGCGGAATGCACGAAACCGATCGTCTCGTCGTCCGCTTCGGCTCCGTCATTTCCCCCGCCGAACTAGAGTCCGCCCCCCACGCCGCCGACCTCATCATGGCCCGCATCCGCTGCCTGACTCCGCCCCGCCGCCCCCCCCATCACATATAAGGCCTCCTCCCTGTTTGGTGTGGGTAAGGCCGGATAGAGCGGAGCGACAGTGTTCGACGGTTTGAGTTGCGGGGCCGGCTGGAATCTAGGGAGCTCGGAGTGTGCGGTGTTCCTGTTCGGGATTGAACAGGGAAGCGGCAGCATCGCCGTCGCGGCGGTGGGAATGTGGA
>Ga0114966_10000076_pt1 | contig 84768 bp, 59 predicted proteins | sample M_130207_XF_Meta_FD_87029 | JGI IMG/M metagenome (GOLD analysis project Ga0114966, IMG submission 87029) | Freshwater microbial communities from Lake Montjoie, Canada to study carbon cycling - M_130207_XF_MetaG | ecosystem: Environmental > Aquatic > Freshwater > Lake | place: Lake Montjoie...
ACTTGATGAGGTCGATAATCAATTGGGCGTAGCATTATGCGATTTGCACAATGAAAAAAGTATTATTAGCTCTATGTGTAACTTCGATTGGATTATTTCAGCTACTTGTTAGCGGTTTAGTATTAGTCCGTTTTTATTAAGCCGCCCACTTTCTCAACTTCGCTCGAAATAACTTCCCGCATGGTTATTTCGAGCAAAGTCGAGAAAGTGAGTTGGGTCTTGGATTGGACTGGACTATTTTGAAACCATAACTGGTATAGAAACAATAAGCTTATAAGTTTTTTTGTACTATCAACTTTTTAGAGAAGTGCTGATTTTCTGTTTCAAACATTAATTGATAAATTCCTGGAGCATAGTTTTCAAGTTGTAATTCATAATTATTATTATAAATATAATCTATAAAAACCTGTTTCCCCATTATATCAAACACCTTTATTTGCGCCTTTTCTAAATGGCCTTCAAAATAAATTGTTGTTATATTTTCTGCAGGGTTAGGGTACAATATTATTCCAAGAGGCGCCTGACTTAACCCTTGCTTTTCATCTGGTGTTTCATCTAAAGCTTTAATATTAATAACAGCCAATTGAGCGGAAGAGGAGAACACCAACTTAATATTAGGTCGGTTATAAGTTAATGTTCCTGGCGTCGTATTACAAACCCCTCCGTTTGCAACATTCGTTTTATTATAAATTGTTTGATATACAGCGGTGCTGGTGTATTTTACATTAGAATTAGAAGATGTACTAGCGTTGTTCCAGCAAATATCTATTAATAAATTTCCTGTTCCATTATAAGAAAAAGAATTTGTAAAGGTGTGTGTATTCCAGCCTGAAGTTACAACTTTACTACCCGAATATACTGTAGTAGTTGTGCCAGTTAAAAAGCTGGCAGAAGAAAAGCTAGAAAGTGTTGTATGACCAATTTTTATTGTAAACCCATTCATCGTCTGCGAACTTGCTGAAGAAACATTTAAAGCCATTGATTTAATGAAGTTTGTTGAAGAGGTGTATCCGGCAGCAAGCAGTTGGCTTTTTGTAATAATAAACTGCGTTCTTTCATCCATATTGCTTGTTCCATAGGGCGCAGCACCTGTAGTTCCTGTTCCTGTTCCAATAGTAACAGTAGTGTTATTAGATACAACGCCTGTTGTTGTAAAAGTAGTTGATGCAGAATAATTTGAGGAAGACACCCCAGAACAAACTCTTTGTACTTGAAAATGATAGCTGGAAGAAGCTATTAAACCACTAACGGCAATAGAAGTTCCAGAGGTAGTAAGCGTTGTCCAAGTTGAAGATGTGGTGAGCTTATACTTTACATTATAGGAGTTAGCGCTTCCTGTTACTGCAGCCCAAGCTAATGTAGCACTACTTGGTGTTAAGTTATTTGCAACTAAGCCTGTAACTACAGGGCATGTAGCCGCCACTACCAATGGCTTTATTCCTATTATTGCCCCTACACTTGTATTAAACGAATAAGTAGAAGGACTTAAAGCCGTAAGCAAAAAATAGCCATCACTACTGCCATTCCAACCCCAGTTAATATGGAAAGAATTTGTTCCTTGGTAACCATCTGCTATAAAAGCATGGCCTGCATTGGCCACAGGGTCGCTTCCGCTAATTATTACAATACGATTAGCATCTAGCTCAGTACGAATAAGTGTTTCCCATTGAATATTAGAATAAGATGATTTGTTAACATTTTGCGCTGTGCTTGCATATTTAAAATTATTTACAAGGGCGGTTCTAACAGCGGTAGTATAAGCAGAGGAAGAATTAGCTGTATATGTCATATCCACAGATACTCCCGCATGGTATAGCACTTTTGCAACTTCCGGACTAGCTGATAATGGTTTATTTGGCATTGCTGCCCAGTTATAAGTAGCTGTTCCAAAGTTTGCTGAAATGTTTCCATAATTACTGTTGGAGTATGAATTTGAGCCTGTCCCTTGACTTGGATGGTTATGATATTTCATAACTTGACCAAACGCCGTAGCCACACAACCTACCGGCACTCGGCCACAACGAGTTGCTCCAAGAGAATTGTCTGCAGGACAAAGGTCGTTATAAAAACAGCCTTGCGACCAGGTAGTAGTAGTAAGAGGTGCAACACTTAACAAATTAGGGAAGGCGGTGAGGTTCGAATTACTTTTTTGTTGGTTTCCTGTTTCATATTTTTCCCATTCCTTATTTATTTCCAAATTTTTATTGTTAACATTATCCGATACCACTTGAAAAATTTGCTCTTTATACTCCGCCAGCAGCCAATCTAAACAATCTGGTACATTTTCTAAATCAAAATCACTTTGAAATGAATAACCCAACACCGGGTAAATTCTTTCGTCGGCGGAAACAATTACAAAAGCCTCGCCCGTTATATTAAAGATATAGTATGCGGCAACTCCTTTATAATATATTAGTGCGTTGTTTTCTATTTCAGTAGCAGTAATTGTTTTGGTGGCAGAGGGTTTTCTTTCGTTAAATAATGATACAACAACCTTTTGAGCCCTTTCCACTGAAACAAATTGAGCAAATGAATCGGTAAAGAAAAACAAAGTGTTGATAATTAATAAGGTGCTAGCTAGTGTGTGTTTTTTCATTAATGTTTTTTTTATTTAGTAGATAATTTAAATTAGAGAATATTGATTTTATGGTGAATTTTTAAACAGCATTTTTTCTAATAAGTATGAGCCGAAAAAAAGCAAAAACAGTATTAGCAATTAGTCAATAAATAATAAGCCTAAAGGAATAAGATATCCTCTTGGATTATTTTTTTCTTAAAAGAAAATAAGTGTTTAGAAAAATTACAAGGAGAATTGCTACTTAGGTGTAATGATAGAGTCATTTTTTTAGCGGTTTTGAAACAAATGTCTTATAACATTTACTTCTTCTAGGGTGAACACTAATAATATTGAGCCACAAAGGTAATATTTTAATGTTAATAAAAAATAAAAAATAAAATTTTATTTTAAAAACAAGACCTTTGAAGCAAATATGAGGATTAATTTGTTCGAATTAAAATCATTAAAAAACAGAATTAAATATGCCCTTACAGAATATGCTTAGCCTTTCAAGTGATAGGATTTAGGGTTTGTAAACGCGCGCAACCCGGCATATGAAAGGGTAGAACCAAATCCGGAATTTTTTCTTCCACTCCATGGCAAGGCAGCGCTTACCCTATCGCAACAATTCCAATAGCCTGTACCGGCATTAATTTGTGATAATATTTTCTCTGCCTTTTCTCTGGATGCCGAATATACTCCTGCCGTAAGCCCATATGGTGTATCTTGCATTAGACCTAGCGCTTCTGCTTCATCTTTAACTTTCATAATGCCAATAACAGGACCGAAACTTTCCTCCATCATCACACTCATTTGATGATTAACATTAATTAAAACGGTGGGTTCAAAAAAATAGCCCTTCCCCTGAATACGGGCGCCACCAATCAATATTTCTGCGCCTTTAGCAAGCGCGTCCGTTATTTGATTTTCAATAAAATTTAATTGCGCTTTACGCGCAAGAGGACCTATATATATGCCGGCTTCCGTAGGCAATCCTAACTTAAAACCTTTCACTTCTTTTATAAATTCACCAACAAATGTATCATAAACCTTTTCGTGCACATAAATGCGCTCCACGGCGCAGCAGCTTTGACCATTATTATAAAATGCGCCATCCGCTGTTTCCTGAGCAACTTTTTTAATATTACTCACATCGTCGGCAATATATATAGGATCCTTTCCTCCTAATTCCAATTGACAAGGAACCATTTTGTGGGCTACTTTTTCATAAATATATTTTCCTGTTTTATAAGATCCGGTAAAATAATAACCTTTAAAAGGAAGGTTTAATAAGGCTTCTCCAACATTACTTGCTCCTATAACTAATTGAAATGCTCCAGCGGGAACCCCGGCTATATTAAGCAACCGTTCAATTTCCAGTCCTGTGAGCGTAGAGTATTCGGAAGGTTTATACATAACGGTATTGCCGGCAAGCAAAGCCGGGATAAAAACATTTACCCCCACCAAATAAGGATAATTCCATGCAGAGATGTTGCAAATAACACCAAGTGGCTCATAAACAATTTTTTCCGTCAATTGATTTTCATTAGACATAAAGTCATCTGCCAAATACTTTTCGGCATTTCCGCAAAGCCATTTAATACGGCTACTGGCGCCATTAATTTCATTTTTAGATTGCTGCAAAGGTTTCCCAACTTCCGAAGTAAGGATACTTGCTCCCAGCTCCATATTGTCATTTAACAATTCGGCAAAACGTTGCAAAATAAGAATGCGATCTTTGAGTAATACCCCATTCCATTTCACTAGCCCTTCTTGAAGTATTTTAAATTTGAGCTCTATACTGCTTAGGCTGTCTTCGTTAACACTAGTAATTAAGTCTTCGGTTGCTGGATTAAGTATATTCATAAGTGGGTATTTAAATGTTTTTAATAATTTGCAAACAAGTTGTTTAATACAAAATTAAGAATCGGAATAAACAATTTTTAAAAAACAGTCGTTTAGTTAAGTTTTCGAAATAACTCCCGCAAATTAAATGGTTCAAAAACTGTGTGTTTTTATTTTGTCATGATACAAAAGAAACAAAAAACCAAGAACAAACAACTCCTCCTCACCTGCAACACTGCATCGCGTTTGTTCATTCCTCACGCGCGTTTTCATAAGGATTTTTTTTGCAAAAAAATGAAATTATCTGTTTTTATTAATGTATCTATTTTGTCGAAATTGTTTTGAAAGTTTTACTTATTTATTTTTTACTTGCTACCAATAAAAAATGATCTCTTATATTTTTTTCGAAAATATTGCCCTTTTCTTGCTGCGCCAATCGCTCGGGATGCCATTGAATACATAGCAAGAAAGGTTTGCTCTCGCTATCTTTCCATTCGGCGGCTTCTGCTATTCCATCAGGGGAAAAAGCGGTAATCTTTAAAGAACTTGCAATATCCCCTAAGGCCTGATGGTGTGCGCTATTTATTATACCGCTTTCGGTTCCGGCAATTTGGTGGAGCAAGCATCCTTTTACAACTGAAATACCATGTTTGCTGTCGGTTTCTTCATGTCTGCGATGATCGAGCTTACCAAACTCTTCTATATCTTGTATCAAATTTCCACCAAGCGCAACGTTAACCAATTGCATTCCTCTACAAATAGCTAGCAATGGAATACCGTATTTTTGTGCAGCATTAAAAACATTTATTTCGAAATCGTCGCGAAGGATATTGAATTCGGCAGGAGCAAAAGGGTAATCAACGCGTTCACTTTTATAAAATTTTGGGTGCGTATCAACCCCTCCTGTTAAAATAATTCCTTGGCAATTATTTATATCGTCAATATTAATTGGCGTTAATTTTATAATTTTAATGTGTTCGCCGGCAGCAATTATCCAGTTATGATAATTTAAATAACGGGCCTCCGTCTCAGTTATTCCAATAGTTAAACCCATTTCGATAAAAACTGTTGTATGAAGTTAGATTTTTTATTTACAAAGATATGCATGTTGTTGAGGCATTGCTATTTATTTTTCGGAGGCAATGCTGACATTCCCTGTTTTGCTTCCATGTTATTTGGATCAAGCAAAAGCGTATTTGTCCAAGCGTTTCTGGCTTTTTCAAAATCGCCTACAGTATAACTCACTCCTCCTAAATTATACCAGTAATCAGCGTTTTTGGGAGACACCTCCAGTGCTTTTTCCAGAAGTTTAAGAGCTTCTAAAGGATGTTTTGAGCCCATCGTCATGGCATCGTTAAAATAAGTGGACCCCATTAATTTTAAATTGTTTTTTAAAAAAGGGTTATTGGGATAAATATTTTTTACAATATCCCAACTAGCCCTTGCTTTGTCGTAATTTTTCAATTTAAAATAAGCAACGCCAATATTCAAATAGCCATTTACATATTCCTTATGAATACAAACAGATTTTTTTAAATGATAAATCGCCTTTATTATCAGCTCTTTTTCAAGCAATTTGTTTTCGGGCTTTTCGGAAAGATCAAGATAGGCTTTCCCGGCATTCCCGTTTACCAATGAGCTATTTGGAACTGTTTTCACATCTGCAATAAAAAGTGTGGTATCGTTTTTCCACTGCGCATTGCGCTCCATAATTATCCGGCCACAAAAAACAATTGTAAAAATGGCAATCGTTGCTCCCATAAATAATTTTATATTTTTATCGCTCGCAATACTTAAAATCCAATTTATAAAAACAGCTATTATTAAAGAAAACCCAAAAGAGGAGTGGTAAATTAAACGCTCACCCATTGTTGCCCCAAGGTCCATAATTAAATTAGAAATCAAAAACAAATGCAACAAATAAAATGCAAGGGCAAAGGATAAAATATTTCGTTTAAAAAACAAAACTACAGCCCCTACAATCATTGAAAGGTGAATAAATATAGATGCCCATACCCACTTATTAGCAAAACTTATATAAGGAATTGTATTAAACGAATAGTCGCTTGAAAGCGGCTGTGGGTAAAACAATAGTTTTAAATAATGGTTTAACAATTCAATTTTGGTAGCCCACTTTTCAGAAGTGGTAGCAAATTTAAAAGGGTTGTTAAGGACATCTGGATTATCGAAAGCTCCGCCTTTCCCTACAACGGAGAAACGAATAAACAAATAAACAATTGCAACAATAAAAAACGGAATGGTTTTAACAAAACTTTCTTTTAAGGATAAAAGAGTTGTAGTGTATAATAAAATTGGAATTAACAATAATAAGGTAATTGCGTATTCCTTGGAAAGCAGAGCAAAAAAATAAAACAACAAGCTAAAAATCAATTGCTTTTTTTCTTTGCTCTGCTGATATCGAAACAGAGAAATAAAAGTAAGAATGGTGAACAAAAAAGACAATATTTCGTCCCTACTTTTAATGTTTGCAACTACTTCGGTATGAATGGGGTGAATTAAAAAAATTAGACAGGCAATAAAAGCTATTAACGGATTTTCTTTAAAAATAAATTTTCGCAAAAAATAAAACAATATAATTACCGACAGAACATAAAATGCAACGTTTAAAAAATGTCTTATAAATGCGAGATCTACCCCGGAGGCCGTTTTTTCTTCAGCAGCATTATTATCTTTGTTTACAACAGCCTCTTTTGTGCCAAAGAGTTCTTGCTCCATTGCAAATGTTACAACAGAAAGAGGCCTGTATCGTCCGCCAGAAAGCTGCTGCTTAGCATTCATTTGATTATAAAAACTATCATATGCATCGGTGCTTAAAATTTTTGGGATGCCACGTATGCCTCGTTTTACATATTCGTTTTTTTGAATAACAATGCCATCGTCTAGTGCGTATTCATTTTTAAATGAATTTGCATATAAAACAAAGCCCAGAATTAATAAAATAAAAGGCGCCCACCAGCCTATCTGGTTTTTAAAACCGGGCAATAACCCCCTATTAAGTAAACCAAATATGTTTGAAACTCCTGTCTTTTTAAAGCGCGGAGGAAGTTTTTTTTGCTCAGAAGAAACTTCTTTTTTCGAGACCATTATAAAAATCAGTTTAATTAAAACGAAATAGCATGGATAAAAATAGTTGTTTTGATTGAATTCCTTAAACAATCTTTTTTTTAGACGCTAAACGCTTAGTAAATCTTAATAAACGGGCGCTAAAAATTCGGCTTCTTAATTGACGAAAGGCTACAATTTATAGTTTTTTTTGTGTTCTTAAAATTGAATGGGAGTATAAAAGAATATTGAATGCTACAAACATTTTCACTATTTACAGAAGAAATATAGCCTCCCACAAAAAAATTAGCGAAACGCTTCTATCTGCTTGAGCGAAAACACCTCCTAAATGTGCCACATGATGAGTGTCCATCTTGTTTATAGTTAAAAATATAGAAATATTAACAATGGCTTAACATTGTTTTTAGGATTCTTTCGTTAATTTGACAATTAATTACTAATTAGTTTTTGCCTTTTAAAACTGTTACTAATTCTAAATTAACAACAAACTAAACACCATGGGCTTTAATATCTTTCAATTTTTTCAACCAAAAGATAAAATATTTTTTGTGCTTTTTGAAAAAGCTACTGCAAACCTTATTGCGATTTCAAGCACTTTGGTTGAATTGGTAAATACTGCTTCTCTGCCGAAAAGGAAAGAGTTGAGCCGGGAGATTGAACGTTTGGAGCACGTGGGCGATAACATTACACACGAAACCTTTCACGAGCTTAGCGCTAATTTTATTACCCCTTTCGACAGGGAGGACATACACTCTTTAATTTCGGCGATTGACGATATTGCGGATTATATTCACGGGGCCACAAAACGCATTGACATATATAGGGTTGATAACATGACCCCTGCAATAATTAAACTTGCAGAATTAATTGCAGCAAGTTCTTTGGAATTACATAATGCTGTATGTGAGTTAAAAAACATGAAAAATATCAATAAGATTAAGGAAGCCTGTATAAGAATTAATAGCATTGAAAATCACGCGGATGATATTTTTGATATGACAATTGCAAAATTATTTGAAGAGGAAACAAATGCTATTGAAATTATTAAAATGAAAGAAGTATTATTAGCTCTGGAAACCGCCACTGACATGTGCGAAGATGCAGCAAACGTGATTGAATCAATTTTGGTGAAAAACGCATAAAATCAGATTTATTTTTAAAAAAACAGCCCCTCTGCTGCAATTTATTAAATTACCAAAGCACCCATGACAATATTAATTATTATAATTATTCTAGCAATTGTTTTTGATCTCATTAATGGTTTTCATGATGCAGCAAATTCAATAGCTACAATAGTTTCTACTAAAGTTCTTTCCCCCTTTCAAGCAGTGGTTTGGGCAGCATTTTTTAATGTGGTAGCTTTTTGGATTTTTGATTTGAAAGTTGCGGATACGGTTGCTAAAATAGTGCATACCGATGCTATTAATTTCGCAGTAGTTGCTGCCGGTTTAATAGCTGCTATTTCATGGAATTTATTAACATGGTGGTTTGGAATACCCTCCAGCTCTTCTCATACACTGCTAGGGGGCTTTGCCGGGGCAGCGGTTGCGCACGCGGGATTTGGAGTAATAAACCAAGAAAAACTTATTATCACATTCGCCTTTATATTTCTTGCCCCTATCTTAGGAATGATAATTTCATCAATCATAACAATTATTATTGTAAATATTAGTAAAAACGCGCATCCCAGAAAAGCCACACGCTGGTTTAAAAGGCTGCAACTAGTATCCTCGGGCTTATTTAGTATTGGACACGGAGGTAATGACGCTCAAAAAGTTATGGGGATAATGGCTGCTGCATTAATGGTATACGTTGCTCAGTTAAAAGCACAAGGCTTGCCCATACCCGATTGGGCTGATATTCAACAAATTTCTGACGAAAACGGCAAACTATCCATCCACCATATTCCAGGTTGGATTCCCATGGCATGTTATACGGCAATAGGCTGTGGAACAATGATGGGGGGCTGGAAAATAATAAAGACAATGGGTACAAAAATTACTAAAGTAACACCACTAGAAGGGGTAAGCGCCGAAACAGCTGGAGCCCTTACTCTTTTTATGACCGAAAAAATGGGTATCCCCGTAAGTACCACCCATACCATTACCGGATCTATAATTGGTGTTGGTATTACAAAAAGAATTTCTGCCGTTAAATGGGGAATTACAATAAGTTTGCTCTGGGCTTGGATTTTAACAATACCAATTAGTGGTCTATTAGGAGCATTATTATTTTGGTTGCTCGATTTTATTGGAATAAAATAAAAATTATTTCCCCTTCTATTATAGGTTTGTTTATTTAAACTAACTTCACAGCAAACATCTATAAAAAAAATCAATTATTTTATCCATTATCGCATTATATGCTAAAGTATAATTTATATGGTATATATTTAATGCTTATAAAAAACTGTATTTTCTTATAGTAAAGCTTTCAAAATAATTTCGACAAAACAGGTATATTAATAAAAACCGATGATTCCATTTTTTTGCAGAAAAGATCCTTATGAAAACGCGCGTGAGGAATGAACAAACGCGATGAAGCGTTGTAGGTGGGAAGGAATCGTTTGTTCTTGATTTTTTATTTCTTTTGTATCAAGACAAAAGAAAAACACACAGTTTTTGAACCATTTAATTTGCGGATTTATTTCGAAAACTGCACATAGGCAAATATTTTTTTATTAAATGATTGATCTAAATTAAAACATAACTAATTGATTCTATTTTTGCATTTATAATTTAGCAATATTTTAAAAAATATGAAATCGTATAAAATTTTAATCCTCCTACTTTTAAATTTATTTAATGGCAGCACTTATGCGCAAGTAATTTCCGAGTATTGGGATCGCGCCCAAACAAAAACAAAGAGCGAACAACAAATGAAGGACGGCATGCAGCATGGTAAATATATTGCATGGTATGAAAACGGACTTGTTGCCAAGGAGGGGGGCTTTTTAGAAGGGAAAGAAAATGGGAAATTTATTTCCTATTACCCGGATAAAAAGAAAAAAATGGAAGAAAATTACATTAAAGGCGAGAAAAATGGGGAATTTAAATACTGGTATGCAAATGGAAACAAAGCCCAGGAAACATTTTTCATATACGACAAACCCGATAGCACTTGGACTGGCTGGTATGAAAACGGTTCCTTAAAAAGTGTTGAAAATTATATGTTAGGTAATAAAGTGGGACGATGGATTTATTACCATGAAAATGGGCAAAAAGAAAGTGAAGGCGAATTTAAAAATAATTTAGCTGAAGATGGTTATGAAGGATGGTATATGAATGGTAATAAAGAAAAGAAGGGCTTATATAAAAACGGAAAAAAGGCTGGGATATGGAAAGAATGGTTTAATACTGGTAAACCTAAGCAGGAAATAATGTATGAAAATGAAGAGGCGCTAATTATAAATTTGTGGTCTAATTCTAATGAAGAAATAATAAAAAATGGTACAGGGAAATTAACCACCATATACGATAATGGCAAAATAAAGACAGAGGGTAACTATACCGATGGCAGGATGAATGGAGACTGGCTGTTCTATAATTCCACTGGTGAAAAAGATTTTATCGTGATGTATAAAAACGGCAAAAAAAATGGGGCTTGCACCAATTGGTATAAAAACGGAAAAGTAAAAAGTGAAGGTGAGTTTAAAAAGGATAAAAAATCGGGCTACTGGAAATGGTATAACGAATTCGGAAAGATTGAAATGGAAGGTCTTTTAATTGACAACCTTCGTAACGAAAAGTGGATCAATTGGTTTGATACCGGCATTAAAGAATCGGAGGGTTATTATAAAAATGATTTACAAGACAGCGCCTGGACATATTGGTATAAGGACGGTTCAAAATGGAAAGAAGGCAATTATAAATTAAATAAAAAAAATGGCCATTGGAAAGTATGGTTTGAAAGCGGACAAAAACTCCAAGAAGGAAATTATTTTGAAGGTGAAGAGCAAGGTGCTTGGACGTCGTGGTATGCTGGGGGAGAGACGAAGGACGAAGGGCATTTTAAAGCAGGCAAAATGCACGGCAGCTGGAAAGGGTGGCTGCCAAACAAAAAAAGCAATTATGAGGGTTTTTATACGGATGATTTAAAAAGCGGCGCCTGGAAATATTATTTTGATTCGGGAAAAATAAAGGAAGAAGGCAGCTATAAGGCTGGAAAAAAAAATGGACATTGGGTATTCTGGACTCCCCAAGGGATAAAAGACAGCGAAGGGAATTATAAAGAGGAGAAGCCCTGTGGTAACTGGACACATTATTACCCTACAGGAGTAAAATCCATGGAGCAAAAATTTACAGATGGTAAATTAAGCGGCGATTGCAGCTCCTGGTATGAAAACGCGAGCTTAAAAAGTAGAACGTCCTATACTTTAATTAAAGATAAAAAAGGCAATCGTATTGAAAGTAAGCCTCATGGTAAATGGATTTATTACGATACTAATAAAAAAATTATAATGGAAACTTTGTATAAAAAAGGCGTTAAAAAAAAATAATACAGGGTATTTATTACCTAGTAAATCTTTCAAAATAATTTCGACAAAACAGCTATATTAATAAAAACAGATGATTTAATTTTTTTTGCAAAAAACACCCTTATGAAAACGCGCGTGAGGAATGAACAAACGCGATGCAGGGTTGCAGGTGTGGAGGAATCGTTTGTTCTTGATTTTTTGTTTCTGGAGCCTGCCCTGAGCTTTTGCCGAAGGGTATCAAGACTAAAGAAAAACACACAGTTTTTGAACCATCTAATTTGCGGAACTTATTTTGAAAACTTCACTTAATCCCTTAAAAAATTATTTATGGTTAACAAGTCAAGTAGTAATCCATTTAATATTGTGGTGATAGTAGCTGCACTGGGCTACTTTGTAGATATTTATGATTTAATACTCTTCAGCATTGTAAGGGTATCCAGTTTACAGGCAATTGGTGTGCCCCCCGATCAAATAAAAGATGCTGGCATTTTCCTGATAAACATGCAAATGACTGGTATGTTGCTTGGTGGAATAGTCTGGGGCATTTTAGGTGACAAAAAAGGAAGGTTATCAACATTGTTTCTTACAATATTAATTTATTCCTTAGCAAATATTGCGAACGGTTTTGTTGAAAATTTAGATCAATATGCATTGCTTCGTGTAATTGCCGGGTTTGGATTAGCTGGGGAATTAGGGGTAGGGATTACCCTTGTTTCTGAAGTGATGACAAAAGAAACCAGAGCCTTGGGAACTAGCATTGTTTCTGGCTTAGGGATACTAGGCGCTGTTTTAGCCTTCTACGTAGCTGAATGGGGTTGGCGAGAGGCTTATTGGGTAGGAGGAGGATTGGGGCTGCTGCTGCTTATATTAAGGGTGTACGTTCACGAATCGGGGATGTTTGATAGATTAAAAACAGCAACTGTAAAGCGGGGTAATTTTATTGGATTATTTAAAAACAGCAAACGCTTTATAAAATACATATGCTGCATCGTTGTTGGAATCCCTGTTTGGTTTGCTGTGGGTATTTTAATTACTTTTTCAAAAGAATTTGCTGAAGCGCTTGGTGTTATTGGCAATGTAAGCACAGGGAAAGCTGTTATGTTTCATTATATCGGAGCCTCTATTGGGAGCATCGCTACTGGCATTTTAAGTCAAAAGTTGAAATCTAGAAAAATAGCGCTAGCCGCTGCTTTATTTTGTCTTGCATTGTGTTGCACCTGGCTTTTGTTTTCTTTTAATATTTCGGTTTCCTTATTTTATATTATCCTCTTTTTTATTGGTATTCCAATGGGGTATTGGGCTGTTTTTGTTACGGTAGCTTCGGAACAATTCGGAACAAATATTCGTTCAACTGTTACTACCACAGTGCCAAACTTTGTTAGGGGATCGACAGTGCTATTAATAATATGGTGGAATTATATGACGCCAGCAATGGGCATAATACAATCAGCAATGGTGGTAGGAGCCTTTGTTATTGCACTTGCCTTGGTAGCTGTTTTTTTTCTGGAAGAAACGTACGACAAGAATTTAGATTATTTGGAAGAGGATTAATTGTTATTTTTACAGAGATTAGCAATTACGCTTGCATTTATTTAAAATTTATTATAAACTTTTGAAAATTTCAAGAACTGCTTTAATATTTTTTTAAAAAATAAATTTTCCTTATGAAAAAAACAATTGTAATAGGAGCCTCTGAGAACCCTGAAAGATATGCTTACAAAGCTGCTATAGCCTTACAAAAGCAAAACCACGAAGTTATCCCTATAGGTTTAACGAATGGAGAAATAAATGGTATAAAAATCATTAATGAAAAACTGGATATTGCCAATGTGGATACTATAACTCTTTATGTAGGGGCTAAAAATCAACCCAGTTGGTACGATTATATTATTGGATTAAAGCCCAAAAGAGTAATTTTTAACCCAGGAACAGAAAATTTGGAATTTGAACAATTGCTGCAACAAAATAAAATTGAAACAATAGAAGCCTGCACTTTAGTTATGCTTTCCGTTGGTAATTATTAATTTTTTTATAGTTTTTTTAAAAACAAAAAATACAATTAATTGTTTCTAATTAAATTGCGGCAAAAGTAATGATAAAACAAATTTATACCTGCTGCTTTTCTGTTGGCTGCTAAAAATAAAAATGGAATTAGTTGGTTATATATCATCCCTCTTAATTGGTTTTACATTGGGGCTTATTGGCAGCGGAGGAAGCATCTTAACGGTGCCTGTGCTGGTATATCTTTTTTCTTTAGACGCTCTTGCCGCAAGCTCTTATTCCTTATTTATTGTAGGCCTTACTAGCGCAATCGGCTCAATTGAATATTTCAGGTCAGGGCTTGTTAATATTAGGATGGCTATTGTTTTCGGGGCGCCGTCAATTATAACCGTATTTTTAACAAGGGCTTATATCCTGCCAGCCATGCCAAATGAGATTATTGCTTTTGGCTCTCTTCATATTACCAAAAGTGTATTTATCATGCTTCTTTTTGCTCTCCTTATGATTGCTGCATCCTACAGCATGATAAAAAAAGAAAAAGAGAAAAAAGAAAAAACCGGCATAGCGCCAAAATTTAATTTTTTTTTAATTTTACTTGAAGGGGCCGCTGTTGGACTAGTTACAGGAATTGTGGGTGCTGGAGGAGGATTTTTAATAATTCCTACACTAGTTCTTTTATCTAAATTATCAATGAAAGAAGCTGTAGGAACCTCATTGGTAATTATAGCTGCCAAATCATTGATTGGCTTTTGGGGAGAAGGTTCTGATACTATTATAAACTGGAATTTAATTGCAACCGTTTCTGTAATTGCAATAATCGGTATTTTCATTGGAATTTATTTTTCTAAAAAAATAGATGGCAATAAACTAAAACCCATTTTCGGTTGGTTTGTGTTAATTTTAGGTGTTTTTATTATCATAAAAGAAACGATACTAAGATAAATATTGTTGCTATTATTTTATAAAATTGTACTTTTATTAATTAACCATATAAATATAAAGGATGATAATAGAGCAAATTTATACAGGGTGTTTAGCACAAGGGGCTTATTATATAAGCTCAAATGGCGAAGCTGCAATCATTGATCCGCTCAGAGAGGTTCAACCATATATTGAACTCGCAAAAAAAAATGGTGTAAAAATCAAGTACGTATTTGAAACCCATTTCCATGCAGACTTTGTTTCTGGTCACCTGGATTTAAGTAAAAAAACTGGGGCAGCTATTATCTTTGGACCCAATGCCACGCCTGATTTTAAATTTATTTCGGCAAAGGACGGTGAAGAGTTTAAGATTGGTTTGCTTACCATTAAAGTTCTTCACACCCCTGGCCACACCATGGAAAGTTCTTGTTTTTTATTAAAAGATGAAAACGGGAGAGACCATGCATTATTTAGTGGCGACACCCTATTTCTTGGGGACGTAGGCAGACCAGACTTAGCACAAAAGGGGCAATCTATCACTCAGGATCAATTGGCCGGTATGCTTTACGATTCGTTAAATAATAAAATAATGCCATTAGCAAACGACCTTCTTGTTTATCCTGCACATGGTGCCGGTAGCGCCTGCGGCAAGAATATGATGAAACAAACTGTTGATACCTTAGGCAATCAAAAAAAAATAAACTATGCATTAAACCAGCCCAATAAAGCAACATTTATCGAAGCCATAACAGAGGGCTTGCTGCCTCCTCCCGGTTATTTTGGAATGAACGTGGAAATGAATAAAAAAGGAATAGAAAGCATCGACGCAATTCTTGAAAAAGGTGTGAAAGCTATTCACCCCAATGAATTAGAAAGTGTTTTAGAGAGCAATGGTGCTATTATATTAGACATTAGGGATGCCGAAGATTTTTATAAGGGATTTATCCCTAAATCAATAAACATAGGACTCCACGGCGATTTTGCGCCATGGGTTGGATTGTTGGTAGCAGATGTAAAACAAGCTATCGTTTTGGTAACTAATATTTCGGAAGAAACGGAGAGTGTGATGCGGTTGGCTCGTGTAGGATTTGATAATGTAATTGGTTACCTTGATGGAGGCTTTGAGGCTTGGGCGAAATTAGGGAGAGAGATTGATATTGTTAATCGAATTGAGGCTTCTCAATTTGAACTGGAGTATAAAGGCGCTTCAACCCAAGTGATAGATGTTAGAAAAAATAACGAATATACTGCTGAACATGTTGAAGAATCGTATAATAAACCGTTGGCAGAAATTAATAATTGGTTTAAAACGATAAATAACAATACCCCTTTTTATATTCATTGCGCTGCCGGATACCGCAGTATGATTGCTGCCAGTATTCTTAAGGCAAGAGGAATCCACAACTTTAAGGAGATAAGTGGTGGGTACAAAGCTATTTCAACAAGTAATATCCCCAAAACAAATTTCGTTTGCCAAAGTAAATTATATAAATCATAAAAAAAGAACAGTAAGTTATCGGCACTCGGTAATTTAGGGAACAATTTGATTTTTTATTTGCCAATTACTTAATACAATATCGCTGTTAAATGAGTTCAATAAACTAAAATTACAGTGAGGAGCAAAAGAGTGTTATTAAGTTAAATAGGCTATCAAATTTATTCAAAGGCAATGTTTCCGGCCTATCATAAATATCATGATAGGCATTTATTCCTCCCATGGTATAAATAAAAAATGCTTTTACTCCTTTTTCAGAAAAACAATAATGGTCGCTATTAGCAGCCTTCCCTCGCATTTTTATTTCCTTAATAAAATGGTTTTGATCGTTAATTTTTACCAGCTTATTAAATTCATTTTTAAAAACAGATCCATTTACAACAGTAATGCCCTCTTCTCCGGTTCCAAGGATGTCCATATTTAATAAAAAACAAATATTATTAAGTGGCATAAGAGGGGCTTCTGTAAAATATTTCGACCCAAGCAATCCAACCTCTTCTCCAGCAAAAGCAATAAATACAATAGACTTTTGTGGTTTATTTGCTGGCGCTGTATACCATTTTGCCAAATTAAGCAGCATCGCGCATCCGCTTGCATTATCATTTGCGCCAGGAAAATAAACATCCTTGCCCATTTGTCCAAGATGATCGTAATGAGCCGAAAAAACAATAAAAGAATCGGGATGGAGCGAGCCTTTTATATACCCTACCACATTTTGTGATGGATGATCGGCAATAAATTTATTTTGGATTTCGAAGCTGATCTCTTTAGCGCTTAAAACCGATGTTCTCAAAAGCTCTATTGAAGGGTATTGGATTGGCGATTGTGAAACGCTCCAGGTTAATTTATCCCTTATACTTACTATGGCATTTGCATGACATGGATTTGATAGCAAAGAATGCAGCTCTTTTGTTTGCTTGCCAGTATCGTTTACTAAAATTATTTTATCCTTAAAATCTTGTTTCAAAAATTTTTTAAATTTTCTCTTTTTTTGCGCAAGCCCCTCATCAGCAACAACTATATTGTATTTTCCAATAGCTGAGGGGCAATTCGGGGCAATAATAAAATCTTTTCCGGGAACTAATTTTTTATCATCTACTGATAATGAAATAGCGTTTGGAAATGTATTAACAGGGAAATTAAACTTCTGATAATAATCCTTAGTAAAGGATAATAATGCTAGTTTTTTAAATTCTTCGCTAATATAATTTGCGGCTATTTTATCCCCATCATTTACATATCCTCTTCCGTGCATACTAAAGGAAGCCATCGTATCTACTATTTCTCTCGCGTATTGGTAAACATGCGTTAAATTTTTCTCTTGAGCAAAAACACCATTAATAAAAATTAACAAAAAGGTAAAAAGGCTGTATACAAATAAAAACATGGTTTTCATTCTTATATTTATCAATGCGCTTAATTTATTTATTAAAACTGCCACCTTTAAAACCTTTTTTTGTTTTTTTAAAAAAAATCTGCCACATGTAGTTTTCAATTACATTTGATCGAGTTCATGCCAATAAATACTCATTGCTTTCCCGTTAAGTAAAAGTAGTGTTTTGAGGCTAATTAAGCCCCATTAGATTTTAAAAAAAATAAAAAAAAACAGCGCTTTGGCTGAGTAATATTATTACTTTAAAAAAATAATTAAACAATTTATTATAAATGAATTATGCTGTTTTTTTTTAATTTGTCTGTTATAATACTGACAATATATTTTGTAAACTTAAATAATATATTAACTTTGCTTTAATCACTTCTTATATATTAGTAAGTTTCTTTTCTATGGAAAAAATAATAAAAATAAAATTATTAGCCGCAGAAAGCATCAAAATGAACTTTTCTTTCCTATTTATTTTTATACTAAGCACATTCTTTGTATTTGGCCAGGGTCGAAATGACAACTGGCATTTCGGAAGCAACGCTTCTGTTTCATTTCCGTTAGGTGGGGCGCCAGTTGCAACAATAAACAGTGCATTTGCTACTGAAGAGGGTAGCTCTTCAATTTCTGATGCAAATGGTAATCTTTTATTTTATTCAGATGGAGGCAACGTTTATGATGCAAGTAATAATTTAATGCCAAATGGAAATAATATTCAAGGTTATAGTTATCAAGGGTCATCCACTCAATCATGCATAATTATAAAAAAACCTGGTTCAACCACTTTATTTTACATTTTTACTGTTGCCGAATCAGGTAATAACCCTAATCCATTTAGTTATTCAATTGTTGATATGAGCCTTAACGCCGGTTTAGGAGATGTAGTAATGGCATCTAAAAACAAGCTTATATTTAATGGAACTTCTGAAAAAATTGCTGCAACTTATCATTGCAACGGAACAGATATATGGATTGCAACGCACGATATTAATTCTTCGAATTACAGGGCTGTATTATTGAGTGCTTCAGGACTTGGAGCTCCAGTTTTAAGCGCTGTCGGACCAATTGTTTCCAATATTGGTGGGGCAGCGGGGAATCAAGGTGTGGGTTCTATGAAGTTTTCGCATGACGGAGATAAATTAGCAATGTGTAATCAAAACAATAATGATATTCTCGACATTTTGGATTTCAATAAAACTACAGGCTCATTCTCTAATAGATTAAATATTTATAATGTTGCTGATGCTGGCAATTTATATGGCTTGGAATTTTCGCCTAACAATCAAATTCTTTATGTTGCAAGTAATTCAAATATTTTACAATATGACATTAGTTCAGGAGCTGCGGCAACAATTTCAGCTACACGGATAGTGGTTGGCGCTCCTTTCGATAACAAACTTGGTCAATTACAATTAGCCCCTAACGGTAAAATTTATTGTGCACAAACTAGAATACAACCCCTTGGCATCATAAATTCCCCTAATATACTTGGCGTAGGTTGTAATTGGGATTTAACAGGATTTGATGTTGATCCAGGTTTACTTGGTAATGAAGTTAGCTTTGGCTTACCAAGTTTACTCCATTATATTCCAACCCAATTTATTTATCCAGAAGGAAGTTCAACTAGTGCAACCTATTGCCAAGGCGATCCGTCCGCCCCAACGCCAAGTCTTGTATCCCCATATCCGACAGTTGGATTATTTACAACAACAGCTGGAGGATTAAGTATTAATGCAACAACCGGGGTAATTGATTTAGCGGCTTCAACACCAAATATATATACTGTTACTTTTACAGCTACAGTAACTGCAGGTTGTGTTTCACCCTTTTTTAGTACATATACAATTACTGTAACTACAGGAGTTGCCTTGTGCTATACCAAACGTGCAGCTAAATGGTATATCGGAAATCAAGTTGGATTAAATTTTTTATGTTCATCTCCTCCATCCATTGTAGATAGCACATTAGCTCAAGATCCTATGGCTAATAATCTCGAAGATGTATCGTCAATATCAGATTTAAATGGAAATATTTTATTTTACTCTTATGATACATTTGTTAGGGACAAAAATAACGATATTATGCCTAATGGAACAGGTTTAGAGAGTGATTGGTCATCAACTCAAGGATCGATAGTAGTTCCTAATTTAACAAATATAAATAAGTACTATTTATTTACTATTCATTCTGGTGGCGGAGGATTTTATTATTCAGAAATTGATATGTCTTTAAATGGTGGATTAGGGGATGTTGTTGTTGCAACAAAAAACACCTTATTATTAAATAATGTTGGAGAGCATCTTACTGCTGTCGAAAATTGCAGCGGAACTGGAACATGGGTAATTACGAATGGGAACAATTTAATGTATGCCTATCTTGTTACAAACGCTGGAATTGCAGCTCCTGTAATTTCCGCTGTCCAAATTTCGAGCCCTACTGTTGCAGGCCAACTTACAGCATCACCTACCGGACGACACCTTGCTTTATCTGGTTATAATAATCTTTGTCAATTATATACTTTTGATAACGAAACGGGGAAAATTTGTTTCAAAGAAGAGCTAGGGCAAAATGGATATGGAAATTCTTTTTCAAATGATGGGCACTATTTATATGTTAATGATATGTTTAGTGGCTTGTTTCAATATGATGCTTATGCAGCTAATGTTCAAGCAACCGAAACATTAATAGATGATCCTTCTTCTTCTACTTATTATGTTTTCGGAACTATGCATTTAGGTCCCGATTGCAAATTGTATATTTTTGGTTTAAACCATTCTTTAGGTTCAGTAATAAACTTTCCAAATAATCCGGGATTGTCTTGTGGCTATTCACCAAATTCCTTTCCACTTTCAAATACCGGAAAACAAACAAAATACGGTGGGCCAAATTATATCCAAAGTTGGTTTAAAGATCCAGCCTACGTTGAACCAATTATTGCAGCTAATTATAATTTCAATACAGCTTGCCTTCCAGCGGCAACAACATTTACTAATACTTCAACTTCAATTTCTGATTGCCCTATTTATTCTTGGAATTTCGCCGATGTTGGATCGGGAGCAAGTAATACTTCTTCTTTAACAAACCCTACACATATTTTTAGTTCACCAGGTACATACAATGTTTCATTAACAATAACTGAAAGATGCCAGACATCAACTCAAATAATTCCAATAACAGTTTATGGTCTGCCAGTAGTAGATATTATTGCAGATACAACAGTTTGTGAAAACTTTGGTGTTACATTAAATACAACTGCCGTAGGAAATTATTTATGGACAGGGCCAAGTGGTAATATGAGTGGAGTATTCACCAGTACACTGCAAAACCCTACTAACCCAGTTTTTTTGGGCGATGGTTTTGCAAATGAAGGCTGGTATTATTTAACAGTTACAAATGCCGGAGGCTGTTCAGCAACAGACAGTATTTATATACATATTTTAGCCGTTCCTTCTCCAAACGTTACTAGCAGTATTGTTAATTGTATTCAAACTCTAACAGCAACTGTTGGAACAAGTAATGGACCAATTACTTCTTATGCTTGGGGGCCTAGTGGTGGCAGCTCCCTTGGAACAACAATTGTAATTAATTTGCCGGTGGGCTATCCCGGACCTCAAGTTGTACTAACTGTGTTTGATAGCGAAGGGTGTGGTTCAGGATTTATTTTGTTAGCTCCTCCATTGGTTCAACCAAACGTAACAGCTGGAGCACCACTAATATTATCATGTGGAACACCAAGTGGAATTATTACTGCAAGCTCAACAACACCAGGAGCAACTTATAGTTGGGCGGGTGCAGGCTTAACGGCAGGAGGAACAACTTCATCAGCTACTGTAAACTTAGCAGGTACATACACTGTAACTGTTACAAACCCTTCCAATGGATGTAATGTTATTACAACTGTTAATGTTACAGCCAGTACAACTTTACCTACTGCAATTATTGTTGCAGACACAACCGTTTGCAGTCATGACCCAGTAACATTAAATACAACATCTATTGGAACATATTTATGGACAGGGCCAGGTTTTGGTCCGGGATTTACTAGTACGCTTCAAAACCCAACCAACCCGCTTCATTTGGGACAAAGTTTACAAAATGGTGGCTGGTATTATTTAACAGTAACGAATGCTGCAGGTTGCTCAACTACGGATAGTGTTTATATATCTATTCTAACTCCACCAGATCCATTCTATACTAGTTCAATTATTAATTGTTTAGAAACAATCACTATTGGTGTATGGTCTAGTAACGGCCCAATTGTTACTTATTTATGGGGTCCAATAGTGCTAGGCGCAACAAGTACTGTTACAATACCTTTTGGATATCCAGGCCCTTCTGTAGATTGCTTACTAACGGATAGTGAAGGTTGCGGTCAAGGAATTATAATACCTACAACCATTCTATTAAACCCTGGTCCAACGGCAGATGCAGGGGCAGATGTTACAATTACATCAGGGGCAAGCACCCTATTAATTGGTTCTGGTGGTGGAACATATTTGTGGAATACAGGAGAAACCTCAAGTTCAATAAATGTTTCTCCAAGTTTAACAACAGATTATTGTGTAACGGTAACAGACCTGAATGGTTGCACAGACTCCTCTTGCGTAAGAGTAAATTTAGATAATGAATGCGGCACTGTGTTTGTTCCAAATAGCTTTTCTCCTAAAAATAAAGACCTTGTAAATGATGAATTTAAACCAATAACCACCTGTATAAGCGACTATACGTTCTTCATCTTTAATAAGTGGGGCGAAAAAATATTTGAAACACAAAATACCGCCGAAAGCTGGAATGGATACTTTAAAGGGGAACTATGTAAATCTGATGTTTATGTTTATAAAATATTTTATGTGAATGATACAAATAAATTAAGCTATCAAATTTATGGGCACTTAACATTATTGCAGTAACAAAGGTTAACTATTCTAAGTATTCGTGAAGAAGAAAACAAAATGAATTAGTAAAACCAAAACATATAGGAGAGCGGATGGCAATAGATGAAAAGGATATAGATGGGCAATTTTAGACTATACTTACCAACGAAAAAAAACGGTAAAGTAGCAATGATGGCATCCACAGAATTCTTGAAAGATTTGTCCAAGAGTTATATTCCATAATTTATTAATTTTGATAAGCGTTTTTAAAATAAAATTTTCGCCTTTAGATACAATGCGCAACATTTAAATTCTCATGCCAATAACTAGCATATCATCAATCTGTTCACGTTTCCCTCTCCATTTTTCTATGAAATCATCAAGAAATATTTCCTGATCAAGCATTGATTTTTCATTTATGCTTAATAGAAGTTCCTTGAATCTGGATGTCATTAATTTTTTGTCAATATCACTGAATTGATCTGCAAAACCGTCAGAGAAAATATATATGCAGTCGCCTTTAGAAAGTGCGATTGTGTGATTTGTAAATTTCCTTTCACTCTCAGACTGAGAGCCTCCAATTGCAAATTTGTTTCCTTTTATTTCAATCAGTGAGGCCCCCCCTAACCTCCCCGAAGGGGAGGAGCTATTTCCCGCGACGCCCTCTGATTGGCTTGTGGGCTGGTTCACCTCCTCTTCGCGGAGGTGGGGAGGGGATATTATCCACAAAGGCCTCTGCGCTCCTGCAAATTCAATTTCTGTTTCATTATTAAAAGTAATAACGGAAATATCCATCCCGTCCTTAGTTTCGTCCTGCTCTTCCTGCTTGAGTGTTTTACGAATTCCTTTATGAAGGTGATTCAAAATTTCATCGGGGGAAGTAATTCCTTTTTCATTCACAACCTGATTCAGAATATTATTTCCGACCATACTCATTAAAGCCCCTGGTACGCCATGTCCTGTGCAGTCGCATGCTGCAATAATTTTTTTACCGTTTTTTTCTGCAACCCAATAAAAATCACCGCTGACAATATCCTTGGGTTTAAATAGAATAAAGGAATCAGAAAAAAGTTTGTGTTTGAGTTCCTTTGAAGGTAGAATAGCTTCTTGTATGGTTTTTGCATAATTTATGCTGTCGGTAATGTCTTGGTTTTTTTCTTCAATTACTTTTTTCTGTGCTACAATTTCTGATGTTCTTTCTATAACTTGTATTTCCAGAGTCTCTTTTTGTGTTTCCAGATTTTTTTGTTTTTCTTTCTCCTGCTCAATAGTTTTTTGTGACAATGTTTCTACTTCGATGAGCTGTTTCTCAAGATTTTTATTTGTTTGCGCGAATTCTCTTGCCAAGTGTATCGACATAGATATTGGGATACTCACAATTGCAAGCAAGATCATCAGAGCAGGGAAAAAGCTGTTGACTGAAAAATGGCCATCAAAAAACACAACCTTGACTAAAACAATTCCAATAAAAATTAAGAATAACAATGAGCCCGTTCCAACTATCCAGGCCCCTTCTATTTTATTTAAAATGGATTTGGTTACAATAAAGAATGAGGCAATTACTGTACTGCCAATGAAACTCGGAAATAAATATTTTATTATGGTATCTGTTATGGTGCTTTTTCCTGAAATTAATAGAATAATTACTGCAATAAATAATAAAGTCGAAAACCAGAAATATTTTCCGAAAGGTCGTTTGAAAAGAGAATAATGCAGCAGCAGGAGGGAAAAGAAGAATGTTGAAAAAATATATCCCGCTGAATAATTCAGTTCTATTGAAAGTTCGGAGCTTAATGAATTACTGCTAATGGCTAAAATAATGAATAAAGCAGCCAACAGCATTACAAAAATACTGTAGTAAATATTTGTACGCTGTTTTCTGTAAAACAGAAAAAATAATAAGTGAACGAAACCAAGTGTTAAAAAAAATATTCCGAGCACTATAAAAAGTGAAAGATTATCCCTCTTTTCTAGGAATGTATTAACAACAGAATTATCTTGTTTTGAAAGGGAGATTCCAAAACCAGGGCTGTCATGATCATATTTTTCAAAAAAATTACGGTAATTATGATTGGAATACCGAACAGCTAAAATATGCTCACCCGGTTTGCCGTACCTGAATGAATGCGGAATATCATTCGGGTTATAAGGGATTTCCTTTTTTACATCTGCAGAAACAGTCCCAAATGATTGAATCAGCTTGCCGTCAACAAATATCTGCGATGCGCCATCCTGTTGGACCAAAATAGCAATCGGTATTTCATTAAATGATGAGTCTAAATATATATGAATTCTGAACCAGCCTATACCTGTAAATGGGTTGGAGCCGTCTTTCCCAAATTCTAAATCAGTATTCACTGTATCCCATTTGCTGTCATCAAAAGTAGATAAGGCCCATAAAGAATCATCCCCATTGTGAAATTTCCAGAATTTATCAAGTGTAATTTCTTCAACAGAATCTAAATTAGATATCTGTAAAACATTATTTTGCTGTGCCGGTAAAAGTGCGGCAAATGATACTAAATATAAAAAGAGAATTATTTTTTTCATGGTTCATCAAAGATAATCGATCAATAGCGTACTAAACGTTTTAAAAAACAAGAGAATGAATTTAAGTGTCTCAAATTACCATTGAGTTGCACAACAAAAAACTTTCTCTCATAGCAAATATAACTTTGTTTTCTCGAATTATCTCAAAGCTATACCGATTAAAAAAAATTCTAAACTTGTAAAAGAAAAGGAAGCGGATAAGCATCGAAAAGGGTTCATTAGCTGGACACATTTGGTATCAATGCTTTTCTGCCAATTTGCAAAAAGCCAATCACTTCGTGACATCAGTAATGGCTTGCGCTCAGTTACTGAAAATCTTAATCATTTAGGGATTTAATAAGCCGAAATCTATTTTGGTTTTCCGTAAAAGTCATTGAGCGAATTTGTAAATAAGCAATCATTTTTTTTTCTGTTATTTGAAAAACTATTGGCTGTTTTGCTCCAGTATGCGACAACATAAGATACCCTTTTATTAATGGAAGTCCATTGTAATTTATTTGTCCGAAAGAAAACTATTCAATGATGAACAGAAACAGAGTTAGTCTTAATTTGTTTATAGTTGTAGTGTTGCTTTTAATTATGGCTTAGACTATATTTATTTGCTCTAAAGTATCGTGTATACCGAAACTTTGGATAGCTATACAAATATTTGCATCGTTTTTCAAAAGTAATCTTTTTTATACAAACAGGATTTGAAAATACAAAATGGTCGGTAGTTATGTTTATAGGTAAGTTAAGCCTTCACCTGACACAAACAGTGCGAAAAATGGATATAACCAACTAAAAAAGGCGAAAATTTTAGGGTAGTTATGGTTTGAGGTTTAGGTAATAAGTGTAATATTTTGGTTTTCCAGATACTATATGGCGCAATATATGGCGCAAATCATCCTATCTTTGAACTTGGCTGAACCCGTCTGAACCCTGTTTTTTGGATGCCTCTCCGTTACAACAACCAATAAAATTAGACATTTTAGAGCAATGCCATATAAAAACAAAACCCCTCCGAGTTGGAAGGGTTTTGGACTTGGGTGGGCGCTATTGACGAAATATCGAAACAATTGTTATACCAAAGTGAAATTTTATTTAGTCTAATTTTGGATATTTGATTTTTTTTATGTCTTTTGGCCTAAATTATAAATCATTTATTATGGCATTACCAAAACACATAAAAGTAAAAGAGAGCATATCTGAGCTTAAAGCCCTTTTAAAAAAGGCATCTCCATTAATTGCTCCCCGTATAAGAATGATTATTGAAATTAAGAAGAATGAGTCAACTGGGATTTCAAAAATTGCACTCGCATATCTTGTTGGAGTTGATCCAAATAGTGTACAAACGTGGCGTACGCTTTATTTAAACAAAGGTATTGAAGCGATACTTATTCATAATAAAACTGGATTTAGACCTTCTGTATTTACAAAAGAGGAACACGCATCCATTGAAAAAAAACTGAAAGACCCTAAAAATGGTCTACGTGGCTATGTAGAATTGTTAAATTGGATTGAGAACGAATTTAAAAAACAAATAAAATATAATACCTTGTTGAAATATAGTATCAAAAATTTTGGTTCAAAAGTAAAAGTTGCACGAAAAAGCCACATTAAAAAGGATGAAGATGCTGTTGACGCTTTTAAAAAAACTTCAGTCAAGTCTGCCAAGAGGCCATTAAAAATAAAGAAAAAAAACACAAAAAAATAAATCTTTATTTTCAAGATGAAAGCAGATTCGGAATATTTAAAAAGAATGGGAAAGCTTTAACAGCCAATGGTGTTAAGCCTATTTGTCCATTCCAACAAGTGTTTCAATCGCTATATTTATTTGGTGCTGTGTCACCAATAGACGGGAAAAGTTTTTTCTTACAAATGCCACATTGTAATGCGGCAAATTTTCAAATTTTTTTAGATGATTTTGCAACTCAAGAAAGTGAAGAGTTAATCGTAATAATTGCAGACAATGGAGCTTTCCATAAAGCAAAATCTTTAAAAATACCGGAAAACATTATCATCATTTTTTTACCACCTTATTCACCTGAGCTTAATCCTGCTGAAAAAATATGGGCAAAATTTAAACGAGATTTCACAAATAGATTATTTAAAACCTTAGATGATCTAGACAAATATGTGTGCAAATTGGCTACTTCTATTACATCAACAGAAATAAATAGCATATGCGCATTTAACTATATTTTTGAGGGCTCATTTTGGACTAATATATAATTCACTTTGGTATTACGTTCAGGTACTACATCACACGAGAAATTAATTGATACTTGCAAAAAAGTGGTTCAAAACCTTAATATTGCTTACGATAAAGCAAACACACCGACAAAACAACGTATTATTGGTTCTGTATTCCCTGAAAAGTTCATTTTTCAGAATAATCAAGTTCGAACCAGAAAAGTTAATGAGGTGATTAACCGCATTGTCAATAAAATCAAGGAATCTAAGGGCAATAAAAAAGGGCAACAATCTTTTTATGAATTGTTGCCCTTTAGTGTGGGAGCTACTGGGTTCGAACCAGTGACCCCCGCCTTGTAAGGGCGATGCTCTGAACCAGCTGAGCTAAGCTCCCATTTATCTTTTTATTACTAAAAAGTCTGCAAATATAGCTATTTTTTTATTCCATCCCGAATTTTTATTTTATTTTTTTCATCTTAAATGAACCCAGTAGGAAGCAAATATAAATACATTTATCTAGTTTCTTGTGCCGCAGCTCAGTTTTTTTCGTGTAAATATTTGTTTATCAGTATATTGCAAGCTTAGTGTGTTGTCAGAGTTTGTTAAATAACTTCGGCAACAGTAAATGTGCTCCCCCCAATAAATATTAAGTCGCCTACTTCTCCTTGCTTTTTAGCCTGAGCCAACGCGTTTTTAACCTCGCCGCAAGCAACACCCCTTAAGCCAAAGGCTTCTGCTTGTATTGCCAAATCTTCAGCGTTTAGTGCCCGAGGTATGTTTGCATTACAAAAATAGTATTTTGCATCTTTTGGGAGGAGAGCCAAAATTTTATCAAGATCTTTATCCTTTACCATTCCAAGAACAAAATGCAATTGCTTGTGAGGAGTATTGCTAATTTGACTTAGGACTTCTTTTATACCAGCTTCGTTGTGTCCCGCATCGGCAATAACCAAAGGTGTGGATGATAAAATTTGCCAACGGCCTAGCAGTCCGGTTTGTTTAATTACGTTTTTAATTCCTTCGCGTATATTAATTTCGGAAATATTGAACCCCTTTTCTTGCAGTATATCTATGGCGCATAAAACAGGAGGTATATTTTTTTGTTGGTAATGACCTAATAATTCTGTTGTTAAATTTACAAAATATGTCGGTAGCGCAGCCTCAGATAAATATAAATTTTCAGGCAGAAAAGGGGCCTTTTTAGTAATATCCATAGATAAAAATAGCTGGCCATTATTAACTTGGCGCATGTTCGTTACACCATAAATTTCATTTGCAAAAATCAATAATGCATTATTAATTTTTGCTCTTTCAATAAATATATTTTTAATATCCAACGCAGCTTCCCCAATAATTACAGGAGTTTTCGGCTTAATAACGCCAGCCTTTTCTGTTGCTATTTTTTCAAGTGTATTGCCCAATAAATTTGTATGGTCGAAACTGATGTTTGTAATAATAGATAATTCGGGGCTAATTATATTGGTGGAATCAAGCCTGCCGCCCAAGCCCGTTTCTATTACAGCGATATCAACTTGTTGGGATTCGAAGTATTTAAAAGCAAGCCCAACAGTCATTTCGAAAAAAGAAGGTTGAATTTTTTCAAAATCAGACTTGTACGATTTTACAAAATCAACCACATAATTTTGAGGCACCATTTCTCCGTTTATTTTTATTCGTTCCCTAAAATCTTTTAAATGAGGGGAGGTGTACAAGCCTACCTTATAGCCCGCGCTTTGTAAAACAGATGCCAACATGTGAGAGGTGGAGCCCTTTCCATTTGTTCCTGCAATATGTATTGACTTAAATTTTTTTTCAGGGTTTTTTAGTAGCTTGCAAATTTTAATTGTATTGTCGAGGTTGTTTTTATACGCAGCAACGCCTATTCGCTGGTACATGGGAAGCTGGGAGTATAGGTAGTCAAGAGTTTTTATATAATTCATTTATATGTATTTCCAAAAAATAAAAAAAGAAGCATTATTCTATACAAAAATAGAAGAAAAGGCTGGCACTTTTCAATTAAATATTAATCGTGCACATTGTTTTTAAGTGCCACCGTTATTTTGAAATTTAATTTTACTGTAATTGATTTTGGCAAAATAATTTTTTAATGAAAAACTAGCAACAAAAAATTTTATAAAATCAAAGAGCGTCGCTAAAATAATTTAGATTAATGCCTGTTAATAGAGTTTTTAATAAAACAGGCTCATAAAAATGTCTTGTGTTTAATCGATGGTTTTTTTAAAAAAATAGATCGTTAAAAGTGTCGAAATAAAAAAAACATAAATTCATATAAAAGGTTTAACTTTAACAAATTTTTTTAATTCGAACACTTAAATTAGCATGATTAAAATAAGACTATTAAATTTTATAAGCATTATATCTTCAAGTGATTATTTAATGAGCACTTTAAAAAATAAAATAAAAAATATTTATCGCTATCCAAAATTACCGATAGCATTAATTTTTCTTGTTTTTTGTTATAAATCGCAGGCGCAATATTCCTGTTATGATTTAGATTTCGAATCAGGTACGCTTCAAGGTTGGACAACAACAGGAAATGTAGTGATTGACTCTGTTGGGAACGATTTTTATGGAGGCTTCCCTGTTTCTGCGCCGGGAGGTAACTATTCGGCAAGGGTAGGCTCGAAAACAGATAATACGCAGTCTTCCATTTCTAAAAGTTTCACTGTAACAAGTGCAAATCCAATTTTAACTTACAGGTATGCGATGGATATATTAAATTATCCCCACAATCCTTTTGCGGCAGCAAAAATAACAATTGATTTATTGGATAATGTCAATTCTCTAATAGATTGTGGTCATTACGAAGCTTTTTATGCAACTGGAGGAACCCAAGAGTTTTTAACTTCAACTAAACCTGAAGAAGGTAATCCATTTGGGCAGTGCTGTTTTAGTACAAGTTACAGACCCTGGACATCTTTAAGTATTGACTTAACACCCTATATCGGCCAAACTTTAACTGTAAAGGCAATTTGTAAATGGTGCATTTTTAATACCGACTGGGCATATGCCTATTTCGATTTCGGCTGCACCAATTTTGAAATCCAGCAAGATACATCCTTTAAATGTAATGCTTTGGGCACATTATTAATTGCACCTAAAGATTTTGAAAGTTACAGCTGGACAGGTCCTGGCATTGTCTCAGGCCAAACCAACGATTCTGCATTTGTTAATCAAACAGGCAATTATACGGTTAACATGCTTACTGCAACTGGTTGCGCAATTTCAAAAACTGTGTTAGTAACGGTAATAGTTCCTGTAATAAGCGTTTTTGTTGCTGGAGACACTAGCGTTTGTGAGTTAGAGCAAAGTGTATTAACGGCATCGGGGGGGGTAATATACCAATGGTTAAATAGCGCTGACACAACCAATTCAATTACAATAAACCCCGCAGCGACAACAAACTATAGTGTAATAGTTACAGATACTAACGGTTGTTCAGACACAGCCTCTATAAAAGTAATAGTGAATTCAAAACCGCAAGCCAATTTTAATCCAAACGATGTTTGCTTAAATTTCCCAACATTATTTACCGACCAGTCGGTCACAACCAACGGAACAATAACTTCTTGGGCCTGGAATTTTGGCGATGGCAGCCCCACGGAGCTTGCCCAAAACCCCAATCACCTTTATTTAATTGAGGGGGGGTATACAATTAATTTTATCGTTGCTACAAATTATGGCTGCATCGATACTGCCGTAGGCGCTGTTATGGTGCACCCTCTGCCTAATGCTGATTTTGTAGCTAATAATGTTTGTGATGGAAGCCCTGTTGAATTCGAAGATTTATCAACTATAACAGGTACAGATACGATTCAATTTTGGACATGGGATTTTGGCGATGCTAGCCCTCTATCAAATAATCAAAGCCCTACACATATTTATGGTACAGGAGGAACCTACAGCACGCAGCTTATAGTTATGTCAGACTTTGGTTGCTCTGATTCCGTTTCGAAAACGTTTACAATTAATCCTAACCCAATTATAACTTTTACAACTTCAGATGGAGATACTAGCGTTTGTGAGCTAGCGCAAACCGTCCTAACGGCATCGGGAGGGATAATATACCAATGGTTAAGCAGCTCAGATATAACGAGCGCAATCACTATAAACCCAACAACGACAACAAGCTATAGCGTTATAGTTACAGATACTAACAGTTGCTCAGATACAGCTTCTATAACAATATTTATAAATTCAAAACCTCAAGCCAGCTTTATACCAAACGACGTATGTTTGAATTTTCCAACATTATTTACCGACCAGTCTTTTGTAACCAATGGTACAATAACTTCTTGGTCCTGGAATTTTGGCGACGGCAGCCCTATAAACCTTATTCAAAACCCCAATCACCTTTATTTAAGTGAAGGAGTTTACACAATAAATTTTATCGTTACTAGTAATTATGGATGCATTGATACTGTAACGGGCTCTGTTATGGTTCATCCGCTTCCTGATGCTGATTTTAAAACTAATAATGTTTGTGACAGAACCCCTGTTGTATTTGAAGATTTATCAAGTATAACAGGAACAGACATGATTCAATTTTGGTCGTGGGATTTTGGTGATGGCAGCCCTTTATTAAACAATCAAAACCCTGTACATATTTATGATTCAGGAGGAACCTACAGCACGCAGCTGACCGTTGTGTCAGACTTTGGTTGCAGCGATTCTGTTTCAAAAACGTTTAAAATTAATCCTAATCCAATTGTAAATTTTACAGCGGCAGATACAGTTGGGTGCAGCCCAATTTGTGTAAATTTCCAAAATTTAAGTACTATCACATCTGGAAATAATATTTCTTATTTTTGGGAAATGGGCGATGGCAGCCCAGCACAATACTTATTAAATGTAAGCCACTGTTTTTATAACAGCTCCAATTCTGCTTCGCAACAATTTAATATTAGCCTTACTGTTACCTCCGACAGCGGATGCGTTGCCAAGGCCGTGAAAATAAATAATATAATAGTTAACCCCAATCCTCTTGCAAGTTTTTATACCTTAAATCAATCGACCTCTATTATTGACCCTATTGTTTTTTATTCCAACTTATCAATAGGGGCAAGCTCTTGGGATTGGGATTTTGGGGACCTTAGCGGCTCTTTGCTGGAGAATCCTATTTCTCATACCTATAACGATACAGGGATGTTTGTAAATTCACTTACAGTAAAAAACAGCTTCAACTGTTATGATACAGCTTACCAAAAAGTTTGGGTTAACCAGGACTGGGTAGTTTATATTCCTAATTCCTTCTCTCCTAATCGCGATAACAAGAACGAAACATTTCAAGCTTTTGGTTCTGGTATTATTACTTACGAAATGTCAATCTTAGATCGCTGGGGGAAGGAAGTTTACCATACCGTTAGCTATGATTATCCTTGGGATGGAAGGGCAAAAAATGGGGAAGATATTGCCCAGGCGGATGTTTATGTATACATAATAAATATTAAAGATATTTATGGTATTGACCATACCTTTAATGGTATTGTAAATTTAATTAAGTAAGGCTAGTTGCTAGTAAAATGCTTTTTTACTTTAGCAATTTGTTACCATTTAACACTTGCCGCTTGAGGCGCAGGTGTTTTAGCGTTTTGTATTGATAATTGTTGAGCAACTTTGCTCGCCATTTCCATAAAGGCAATTGCTTGAATGGTGTTTTCTTGCAATACCGCTGGGCGGCCAGCATCACCAGCTTCGCAAATACTTTGAACCAATGGAATCTCTCCTAACAGAGGAACGCCTAGTTCTTTAGCAAGATTTTTTGCCCCATCTTTACCAAAAATATAATACTTTAGTTCTTTATCCTCTGTTTCCTTACCATTTAAACTTTTGGGAGGGCTAAAATAAGACATGTTTTCTACGATGCCTAATACAGGTACATTAATGGAAGGTAGGCGAAACATTCCAACACCTTTTTTAGCGTCAGAGAGAGCAACTAATTGGGGCGTGCTTACAATTACTACCCCATTTAATGGGACAGCACCAACCAATGATAAATGAATATCGCCGGTACCCGGCGGCAAATCAACAATAAGATAGTCTAAGTCTCCCCACTCCGCATCAGAAAACATTTGCACCAATGCTTTGGCAGCCATTGGTCCACGCCAAACAATGGCTTGAGATGCGTCTGCAAAAAAACCGATAGACAATAATTTTACACCATAGCTTTCAACAGGAATAATTTTATTTTTACCATTTATAACTTGTATCAAAGGCTTTTCGTGCACCACATCAAACATAATTGTTTGTGAGGGTCCGTAAATATCAGCATCAACCAAACCAACCTTGGCGCCTAATTTTACCAGCGCCAGCGCTAAATTAGATGCTACCGTTGATTTCCCCACCCCTCCTTTGCCAGAAGCTACTCCTATAATATTTTTTACATTTGACAACAGAGGCCCCGCATTTTTACGAGATGTTACATCAGAAGTCATTTCCACCTTTACTATGGCTTCGGAATCTATAAAATGTAAAACAGCATTTACACATGCTTTATGAATCATTTCTTTCATCGGGCAGGCAGGCGTAGTTAACACTACAGTGAAGCTTACATTTTTGCCATCTACCTCTAAGTCTTTTATCATCCCTAATGTAACCAAGTCTTTTTTTAAATCGGGATCCTCTACATTTTTTAGAGCCTCTAAAACACTCTCTTTAGTTATTTCCATGTCGTATTTAAATGTTATTGTCTTATTTTAAAAATATAAATTATTCATTAAAATTAAAAACATATTTTTTATTGTAATTTGTTATAAAATTTTAACTGTTAATAGTTAAGAAAATTTTTCTTTGGAGAGGTTTCTGAAAATTAGTTTTTAATTCGAAAAAAAAACTGCAGACACCCGTAAAAGATTTCCTAAAAATAAGATACAAATATAGGCTATTTTTTAAAAAAAAGACTCGTCATTCGATAAAAAATACGGTTCTGAATTTTATAAATTATTGTTTGGGCTTGTAATGATTCAACCCTCGGAGCGCAAACCCCCGCACTCTTTTTCTCATGAAATTTGTCCAGCCCAATAAATAACCTTTAAAGCCAAGTGCTTGCCCTGCCCATTTCCAAAAATTAAATGTATCTGTATGTTTAATTATTTTACCGTCCTTAAATTCAAATTTTGCGTTAATGTGGTTAATTATTTTTCTGCCTGTTTGCGAAAAAAGGTATTCTGCAACCCAATCAGCTGATCCGGATGCGTCCGTTGCTTTGATATTGCCATATGTAATTTTAAGATTTCCTTCGCTTTTATCAATAAGCATTTGCCACATTTTTTTTGCATCATTTCCATGCAGTAAGCCAAAAGCGGGGTCTTGAAATGTTATTTTGTCGTCATAGCAACTAACCATTTGCGCTGCATTGGCATTAGCAAAAGCAGCATAAAACTTTTGTATTAATTCTATATTATTTGAATTCAGAGTTTTTTGCATTTCTTATTTAGGACCTATTTATGAAGGCTGAATATAAAATATATTAACACTAATGTATATCTTTTTTTAGTAGTTCGGGGGCTTAAATAAATTTTATTCGGCGTCAAAAAAATAGAAAACAGCGTTAAACTATATTATACAATTGCATTATTGTTCTATTGTCTTTTGAAAAATTGCAGGATGTAATTTTAAGTTCATTTAAGAAAACAATATATATTTGTCATAAAAGAAATTTTTTTTATTAAGGCTAAAATATATTTTAGCAATTTATTTTTTTCGTCTTTTATACTTTTAAGGACGCTATTTTAATGAAATAATAAATTTCAATTTCTGATTTTTTATGTCTCAGGTATCAATTAATGAAATAAACGTATTGGCTCCAGCCTCTGTTGCAAATATTGTTTGCGGATTTGACATATTGGGTTTCGCTCTTAATGGCCCCCATGATAAAATGTTAATTCACAAAACATCACAGAGGGAGGTAATAATAATTAATAAAGACAATTATAATTTACCGACCGACCCAAAAAAAAATGTTATTGGGGGTGCTTTGCTTGCTCTGTTGGATAAAGTGAATGAAGATATAGGTTTTATAGTAGAAAGCACCAAAATTATTAAACCAGGCAGTGGTATAGGCTCTAGCGCAGCAAGTGCTGCAGGGGCTGTGGTTGGTGCAAATTATTTGTTAGGAAACAGGTTTTCTAACGAAGAATTGGTTCATTTTGCTATGTGTGGAGAAGAGATTGCTTCTGGCTCAAAGCATGCCGATAATATTGCCCCTTGCATATACGGCGGAATAACACTTGTACGTTCAATTGCCCCGCTGGATATTATTTCAATTTCTGCACCTGAATTATTTGTTACCGTTTTGCACCCCCTCATAGAAGTAAAAACCTCCGATTCAAGAGGGATTTTAAAAACACAAATTTCACTAAAAGACGCAGTTACACAATGGGGAAACATAGCCGGCCTGGTGGCAGGCTTTATGAAAAACGATTATGAACTTATAGGCAGGTCGCTCATTGATGTTGTTGCAGAACCAATTCGAAGTATTTTAATTCCTTGTTTCGATGAAATAAAAAACAAAAGTTTACTCGCTGGCGCCCTGGGAGGAGGCATCTCCGGTTCAGGTCCGTCCGTTTTTATGTTAAGCAAAAATGAGGCTACCGCAAAAGCTGTAGAATTAGCAATGATCAAGGTATATAAAAATATTGATCTAAATTTCCATACCTATATAACTAAAATAAGTTCGCAAGGGGTTAAAATACAATTAGAGAATAGTTGAATTTAATTAACAAATAATGCTTTACTTCAGCACCAACAAAAACGCAGTACCAGTTGACTTTAAAAGAGCCACCATTACAGGTCTGGCGCCAGATAAGGGCCTCTATTTTCCTGAAACAATCCCTTTGCTTTCTTCTGATTTTTTCAAACAACTAAAAAATAAAACAAAGGAACAAATTGCCTATGAAATAATAAGCCCTTATGTAGGAAATTCAATACCGCCGGAGGATTTATTCAATATTTGTAAAGCAACCGTTGATTTTAACTTTCCATTAAAAAAAATAAATGAAAATATTTACTCTTTAGAGCTTTATCATGGACCAACACTCGCATTTAAAGATGTTGGAGCAAGGTTTATGAGTAAATGCCTGAGCCACTTCTCTCAAAATAACGATAAAAAAATAACAATATTAGTTGCCACTTCTGGAGATACAGGAAGCGCTGTAGCCAATGGTTTTTTTAATTCACTTGGTGTAGATGTTGTTATCCTTTACCCTTCTGGTAAAGTTAGTAAAATTCAAGAGCTGCAGCTAACCACACTTGGTAAAAATATTACAGCATTAGAGATTCAAGGGACTTTTGACGACTGCCAGCACATGGTAAAACAAGCCTTTGCCGATGAAGATTTGAACCAGAGCATGACTTTAACTTCAGCAAATTCGATAAACATAGCTCGTTGGTTATCACAGCAATTTTATTATTTTTATGCGTTACAGCAGTGGCCCCACAAAGAGCCCCCTGTGGTGAGTGTTCCCAGCGGTAATTTTGGGAATATCTGCGCTGGCTTATTGGCTTATTTTTCGGGAGCCAATATCAAACATTTTATTGCGGCGTGTAATACAAATGATGTGTTTTCTAATTATATAGCCAACAAAACTTTTAATCCTAAGCCTTCTGTTTCAACTATTTCTAATGCAATGGATGTGGGTAATCCAAGCAATTTTATCCGACTATTAGAGCTGTTTTCCCATAACCATAAACATATAAAAGAGCTTATCAGCAATTGTTGCATAAGCGATGCATTAACATCCGAAACAATTATGGAGGTGTATGAAAAGCATAATTATATTTTAGAACCACATGGGGCGGTCGCATATAAGGGCCTGCAAAATTTTATAGAACAAAACCCAAATCAAAAAGGATTTATTCTAGAAACAGCTCATCCAATTAAGTTTGATGAGGTGGTCCAAAAAATTATAAAAAAAAACATTGAGCTCCCTCCTTCTTTTCAATATCTACTTCAATTGAAGAAAAACAGCGTTGTTCTAAAGGCGGAGTTTAATGAGCTAAAAATTTTTCTGTTGGAAAAGGCTGCCACAACTTAATTTATTTCGTTTTTATTACGGAGTGGTTATTTTCAGCACATCAAAATAAAATTAACCCCCAACTTAAAATGGAGATCAAGCATGTTAATTTATTAACTAACTTTGCAGACTTATAAATTATATTAAATAAAAAAAAATGAAAAAAATCTTTACCTTATTATTTATTGCAGTAGCAATGGGTATTATTTCTTGTGGGCCAAGTGCTGAAGAAACTGCAAAAACAGAAGCTGAAGCAAAAGCAAAAATGGATTCAATTTTTACTGCTGCGAGCTTAAGTGCTTCCGTTGCTTTAGATTCAGTAGTAGCGGTAACGCCAGAGCCAACAGAAAAGGCAGCAGAAGAAAAACACTAAATTATTATTTAACCATTAATACTTAAATGAAGGAGTATTATAATGTTAGATTTTGGGACTAATTAGTGTCTGTCCATATAGTCGAGAGTCTGATTCATAATGTTCAAGTTCGAGGCTTGCGAAGTTTTGAAAAGCAAGGAGTTTGCTTTTGCAAATGACTGTTTTCAAAACAAGCATAACGAAGAAATTGGACATTATGGACAGACTCTAATTAAATTGGTTCTTGTTGCTATTGTTTATTAAGCCAGACGAGCGTTTGGCTTAATTTTTTAATTTTTTATACGAAACAGGTTCCCCCTCCTTATTTAATACCTCAATAGCCTTTTTAAGCAATTTGTCAGCGCTTTGAACAACAGGGAAGTAACCTTCATTGCTCCAAATGTTTCTTGCTATTAATGCTTTTAATTGCGTCTTTATAATCTCTTTAGAAGTTTTGACTTGTTTCGCCTTTGCAATAACCTTATTTTTTATAGTATAAGCCACGAATGCGTCAAATATTTTTGGGGTAATCTCGAATGATTTATTAAAATTTTGAAAGGTTTTAAAGGAATTTAACTTTTTTCTTTCTTTGTCGGCATATGCAAAAGCGAAATCATTTATCAGGCCTCCATAAGTTATTTCGCTAAGGTAGTTTGAATAGCCCGCAGTATCTATGGGAACAAATACATCAGGAGAAATGCCCCCTCCTCCATAAACAATTTTGCCTGCAGGGGTAATAAATTTTAAGGAGTCGGGCAAATCTAACTCGGACAAGCTATCCTGTCCAGTATTTATATTTCGATCCTCATCGTCTCTAAAATAAGCTTCGGTGCCATCCGAGTAGGATTTCTGTATACAACGGCCTGTTGGAGTATAATACCGGGCAATAGTTAATCGCATTGCAGAGCCGTCGCTAAATTCGCTTTGCTCTTGAACAAGCCCTTTCCCGAATGATTTTCTCCCAACAATAATACCTCTGTCATTATCTTGAATAGCACCCGCTAAAATTTCACTTGCCGAAGCCGAATTGTCGTCAATTAATATACATAATTTACCAGCCTCAAAGCCGCCTTTATTGGATGCTTTATAACTTTTTCGTGGGCGGGCGTTCCCCTCTGTGTATACTATTTCTAATCCTTCAGCCAAAAACTCATCAGCAATGTCAACTGCGGTACTTAAATACCCACCACCATTGCCTCTTAAATCAATAATTAATTGTTGCAGGCCCTGTTTTTTTAATTTAGCAAACGCTTCTAAATACTCCTCGTGGGTAGTTGCCGCAAAACGATTTATTTTTACATATCCAATTTCATTGCTTACCATGTATGCCACATCAATACTGTATAATGGTATAATTCCGCGGGTAATTGTAAATGTAAGCAATTCATTCCCAACACTTCTATATACAGTTAATTTTACTTTTGTGTGATTTTTACCTTTCAGTTTTTCTAAAACATCCTTGTTTTTTATATTCACCCCCGCCACAATTTCACCCTCTACTTTTATTATTTTGTCTCCCGCCTTTATTCCCCCGCTTTCGGCCGGTCCCCTTGGGATGGCAGCTATTACACAGATGGTGTCCTCTACAATATTAAATTCAATACCAATCCCTTCAAAATTACCTTTTAGCGGTTCGTTATTTGCCAACAATTCATCCGCAGAAATATAATTGGAGTGCGGGTCAAGGTTTTTTAGCATCGATACTATCGTTTTTTCAACCAACTGTTCATTATTAACAGTATCAACATATTCCTCCTGAATATACCGCAAAACCTCCTCAATTTTATCGTATTTGTTAAAAGCATTAAGGGTTATTATTCTTATACTTTTATTGAGGTTAAAGGAGTTACCTAAAAAAAAACCTAGCAACAGCACCAGTGCAAAGAGAAGGGGGAGAAAAATATAAAACTTTGGTCTATTCATGTTTTTTTTAATTTTATATAGTAGTCCTTTTAGTTAATGTTTTTTTTCAAAAGATATTAATACAAACATCAAAATCAGAATACAGCTTATTTAACTTGCAGCGCTTTATTAAATTGAACTGCCTCTACTCCAAATTTTACAAGAAAATCGACTCCTTCGTCGCTTGACAAGCCTTTAAAATCAGCATAAGAATGTAAGTAATACACTTTTTTAATGCCCATTGTAAAAATTATTCTTGCGCATGAAATACATGGCGAAAGGGTTACATATAGGGTAGATCCTTGAATAGAGATATTGCTTTTCGCTGCATATAAAATCGCATTCTGTTCGGCATGCAAGGCTAAAGAGCAGCTCCCTTTGCTGTCCCGAGGGCAGCCTTCGTCGGGCCATATCAAATCGCAATTGTGCGTACCTGCTGGGGGGCCGTTATAGCCCAACGATACAATTCGCGTGTCTTTGGTAAGAACCGCCCCCACTTTTGCTTTCACGCAATGAGATCGCAAAGAAAGTTTTTCTGCCAATTCCATATAAATTTCATCAAAGCTGGGTTTTGTCATTTTTAATATTATCAATATAATTAAATGCAAACTTACTAATTATCTCAAAGCGCAAGGGTGCAAAATATGTAATGCAATAAAGTTTTGTTTTTAAAAGATCTAAAGAGGTTTAATCTTTTTATAACTAACAGGTGGCGTTTAAAAAAACGCCAGGAGATAGGGCTTCTAAAAAGAGACGGTAATATCTTTAATTACTAATACTAACACCTCTTTTATTAATTAATTCGCAGTTTTTTTAAACTTTAAAACAGATTAAATAAAAAACATAAAAAATCAAGGTATTCTAATTCTATGAAGTAAAATATGCAATTAGCTTTCATTGTGATTTAAATTTTGCAGCGCCGGAGTTTTAAAAAAAATATTTTCAATTCTAATAATTGTTGAATATCTTTGGAGCATCACAAAATAATTGTATTAAATTGTTCCGTTTCTAATTTATATCCATCTTTTAATTAGGCCTCTTGAACCCTTTTAAAAAAGGGATTGTTAAATAAATTATTTGTTAAATATAATCAAAAAATACATATTTTAAAATGTCATTACACAAAGAAATAAAAAAAGTTACAACCCATGTTTTATTAGAGATGAAGCAGCATGGCGAAAAAATATCCATGCTTACAGCGTATGATTATACGATGGCGAAAATTGTTGACCATGCCGGCATAGATATTATTCTAGTAGGGGACTCCGCATCGAACGTTATGGCCGGACACGAAACTACTTTGCCAATTACATTGGACCAAATGATTTATCACGCATCTTCTGTAGTAAGGGCGGTACAGCGGGCGTTAATTATAGTAGACCTCCCTTTTGGCTCCTATCAAGGGAATTCCAAAGAAGCTTTAAATTCTGCTATTAGGATTATGAAAGAAAGTGGCGCACATGCTGTTAAATTAGAAGGAGGCAGAGAAATAAAAGAATCTGTTGAGCGAATTCTTACTGCTGGAATTCCTGTTATGGGGCACCTTGGTTTAACGCCTCAAAGTATATATAAATTTGGCACCTATAATGTTCGAGCGAAAGAGGAGGAGGAAGCGCAGCGCTTAATAGAAGACGGTAAAATACTTGAAAAAGTTGGATGTTTTGCACTTGTACTGGAAAAAATACCAGCAAAATTAGCTGAAGTGGTAGCAAAAGAACTAACTATTCCGATAATTGGAATAGGCGCTGGCGGTGGCGTTGATGGCCAAGTTCTGGTTTTTCACGACATGGTGGGTTTAACGCATGAGTTTAATCCTCGGTTTTTAAGGCGCTACCTAAATTTGTACGATGATATTAAAGGCGCTGTTAATGAATATATTAAAGACGTTAAATCAAAAGATTTTCCCAACCAGAATGAGCAGTACTAAGAAACACTTTCCCGGCGCTAAAGAAGGGAGTGGTAATAAAGAAAACATTTTAAATAATGCTCGCAAATACGATAGTGCTTTCCCCATTAACTTGTCTAGCCGTGTGCTTTATGAAGACAATCACATTATTGCAATTAACAAACTCCCTTCGGATATTGTACAGGGCGACAAAACAGGCGACACTCCTTTAAGCGATTTTGTAAAACAATATTTAAAAGAAAAATACAATAAACCAGGAGAAGTGTTTGTAGGGACCGTTCATCGCATCGACAGGCCTGTAAGCGGTATAGTAATCTTTGCAAAAACCAGCAAAGCCTTGGCTAGGCTTAACCTAATGTTTCAAAACAAAGAAATTCAAAAAACCTATTGGGCCATAGTTAAAAATAAACCACTAAAAACAAGTGGAACTTTGGTACATTATTTAAAGAAAAATGAAATAAAAAATACATCCAAAGCTTTTGAAAAAGAAACTCCGGGAGCACTTCGTTCCGAATTAGATTTCGAATTAATTTGCAGCTCCAAAAGCTTTTATTTATTAGAAATAAGGCCACATACCGGGCGGCACCACCAAATACGTGTGCAGCTTTCTAAAATGTGCTGCCCTATTAAGGGAGATGTGAAATATGGATTTGATAGAGGTAATAAAGATGCATCTATTCATTTGCATGCAAGAAAAGTAGAATTTATGCATCCTGTAAAAAAAGAAATGCTTGTGATTGTTGCAGCCCCTCCCGAAGAATTGCTTTGGAATGAGTTTTTAAAAATTATAGCCTCCTCCCCTAAGCCTTTAGTTTTATAGGTATTTAATAAATAGGTGTTTATGTTGTTGTTGCCACTGTTGCGACTTCAGCCTTTTGTAATAGCTAAACTCCCTGCAAATTAAACTACAACGAATGCCTCAATAATTAACTTTATAAATAAAAAATTGTAGATTTAAAAAATAGCTGTATCTTTGCATCTCGAATTATAAAAATTAAAGACCAAATAGGATGTATTTAACAACAGAAATTAAAAAGGAAATCTTTAAAGAACACGGTAAATCAGAAGCTGATACAGGAAATTCTGAAGGACAAATTGCTTTGTTTTCAAACAGAATTAACCACTTAACAGAGCATTTAAAAGCTAACAAAAAAGATTTTGGAACTCAAAAGTCTCTAATTGCACTTGTTGCAAAAAGACGTAGCCTTTTAGATTACTTAAAAGCAAATGATATTGCACGATACCGTGCTATTGTTAAAAAGCTTGAATTAAGAAAATAATTGTTTTATAAAAAAAGATTTATAGAAAAGCACCCTGCCCTAAAAGCTGGGTGCTTTTTATGCATAAAACAAGTCTGAATATTATATAAAAGAGGAAAAGAAAACAATAAATTAAAAAACAAAAAAACTATGTCAAAAATTGGAATTACACACACATTTGAACTAGCCGATGGGCGATCAATTTCACTTGAAACAGGGAAGTTAGCAAAACAGGCTGACGGTTCCGTAGTTGTTAAAATGGGAAATACAATGTTGCTTGCAACAGTTGTTTCTAAAGAAGAAGCAAAAGAGGGGACAGACTTTTTACCATTATCAGTTGATTACCAAGAAAAATTTGCTGCGGCAGGTCGTTTTCCAGGAGGTTTCTTCAAACGCGAAGCTCGTTTAAATGATTATGAAATATTAACCAGCCGATTAGTTGACAGAGCTTTACGTCCGCTATTCCCAAGCGATTACCATGCCGATACACAAGTTTTAATATCCTTAATATCAGGAGAAAAAAATATATTGCCTGACGCATTAGCTTGTTTGGCAGCAGCGGCAGCAATTACGATATCTAACATCCCTTTTAATGGACCGGTTTCCGAAGTTCGTGTTGGGAAAGTTGACGGCAAATTAATTGCAAACCCTACTGTTGAAGAAATAGCAAAAGGAACCCTTGACATGGTAATTGCTGCTACAGAAAAGGATATTATGATGGTGGAAGGTGAAATGAAAGAAATTTCTGAAGCCGAAATGTTAGAAGCAATAAAATTTGCTCATGAAGTAATACGTTTGCAAATTAAAGCAGTTAATGAGTTTGCTGCAAAAGTAGTTGCAGAAAAAGGCGCAATCGCTAAACGCGAATATTGCCACGAAACAAATGATGCTGATTTAAAAGAGAGAGTTTATAAAGCTTTATATGATAAGGCATACGCTGTTGCAAAAACTCAAAACCCTAATAAAAAGGAAAGATCAGCGGCATTTAAAGCGGTAGTTTCAGATTATATTACCTCTTTAGGCGATGAGGGTAAAGACAATGCTACATTAATAAAAAAATATTACCACGAAGTGGAATACGACGCTGTTCGTAGATTTGTTTTGGATGAAAGATGTCGATTAGATGGCCGTAAAACAGACCAAATTCGTCCTATCTGGAGCGAAATTGGCTATTTGCCTTCGGCACACGGCTCAGCTATATTTACACGCGGAGAAACACAGTCATTAACTTCCGTTACTTTAGGTACTAAATTAGACTTGCAATCTATTGACAGGGCTTTGTTTCAAGGACAAAATAACTTCATGTTGCATTATAATTTCCCGGCATTTTCTACAGGTGAAGTAAAGCCTAATAGAGGACCAGGCAGACGTGAAATTGGACACGGAAATCTTGCTGAACGCGCTTTGAAACAAGTGTTGTCATCAGAAAACCCATATACAGTTCGTGTAGTTTCGGATATATTAGAATCAAACGGATCCTCTTCTATGGCTACTGTTTGTGCTGGAACACTAGCGCTTATGGATGCCGGAGTTAAAATAAATAAACCGGTATCTGGTATCGCTATGGGTTTAATTACGGATGAAAAAGGTAAATACGCAATATTGTCTGATATTTTAGGGGACGAGGATCATTTGGGTGATATGGACTTTAAAGTATGTGGAACCAAAGACGGGATTACTGCTTGTCAGATGGATTTAAAAGTAGATGGTTTGCCTTATGAAGTAATGGCAGAAGCTTTAGAGCAAGCAAAAAAAGGACGTCTGCATATTTTAGCGGAAATGGCTAAAACGATAACTACTTCTAAAGAAGATTATAAGCCTCATGCACCGCGCATCGTTAAAATTACTATTCCTAAAGAATTTATTGGTGCTATCATTGGACCTGGAGGTAAAATTATTCAGGAGATGCAGCGTGAAACGGGAGCTACTATTGTAATTGAAGAGATTAACAATGTTGGCCATATCGATATCGTTGCTACAAACAGAGATGCCATCGATGCTGTTTTGGCGAAAATAAAAGGAATTGTTGCTCAACCAGAAGTTGGTGAAGTGTATGAAGGGAAAGTGAAGTCAATTATGCCATTTGGAGCATTTGTTGAATTTATGTCTGGAAAAGACGGCTTGTTGCACATCTCCGAAGTAGGTCACCACAGATTAGAAACAATGGATGGCGTATTAAAGGAAGGCGAAAAGATTCAGGTGAAGTTAATTGGCGTTGACCCTAAAACTGGTAAATTTAAATTATCGCGCAAGGCCTTATTGCCAAAGCCAGAGCAAACACCTGCTTAATAAAATTTAATCGTTAATTCTATTAAAGACTTGAAACTCTTTTTTCATAGAAAAGCGTTTGCTTTATCCGGGATTATGATACAGAAGACTAAAGATTTGGGTTCTGATTTATAATCCCGGTTTATATTAATTGAATAACTAATATTAATAAAATGTGCGGAATAGTAGCATACCTTGGAAATAAACAAGCATACCCAATTCTTATAAAAGGCTTGCAGCGATTAGAGTACAGGGGGTACGACAGTGCAGGTGTAGCAATAATAGATACGGATATAAATTCGTCAACAAGAGGTTTAAATGTTTATAAATGCAAGGGCAAGGTTGCTGAATTAGAAAGTTTCATTAAAGATAAAAATGTAAATGGAACTATTGGCATCGCACATACTCGTTGGGCAACGCATGGCGTTCCAAACGACGTAAATGCACACCCTCACTATTCCGCTTCAAAAAACTTAGTAATGATACACAATGGTATCATTGAAAATTATTCATCCTTAAAAGAAGAGTTAAAAAAACGGGGACATATTTTCTTGAGCGATACCGATACAGAGGTGCTCATACATTTAATTGAAGACATCCAACAAAAAGAAAATATAAGAGTAGGAGAAGCTGTTAGAAAAGCACTAAATCAAGTTATTGGTGCTTATGCTATCGTGATTATTTCGAAAGACAATCCAAACGAACTGGTTGCAGCCAAAAAGGGCAGCCCTATGGTAATAGGCATTGGCCTTGACGATTTTTTTGTGGCATCGGACGCTACCCCCATTATTGAATATACTAAAAATGTGGTGTACTTGGAGGACGAAGAAATTGCTTTTATTGAAAGGGGAAAACCCTTAAAAATAAAAACAATAAAAAACAAAACAAAAACACCCTACATACAAGAATTAGAATTAAAGCTCGAGGCTATTGAAAAAGGTGGTTACGAGCACTTTATGTTAAAAGAAATATACGAACAGCCACGTTCCATTAAGGATAGCATGCGCGGGAGGTTAAGCGCAGCAGAAAATCTGGTTAACCTTGGAGGTATTGCTGAATACGAACAAAAGTTTATTAATGCAAAACGAATAGTTTTCATTGCTTGTGGCACTTCGTGGCACGCAGCGTTGGTTGCCGAATATTTGTTTGAAGATTTAACGAGAATTCCTGTGGAGGTTGAATACGCTTCGGAATTTAGATATCGCAATCCTATCATTTATGAAGACGATGTGGTAATTGCTATTTCTCAATCCGGAGAAACAGCGGATACTCTTGCTGCTATTGAACTAGCTAAATCAAAAGGAGCAATTATTATTGGTATCTGCAATGTTGTTGGGTCATCTATTGCACGCGCCACACATGCAGGATCTTATACCCACGCCGGGCCCGAAATTGGCGTAGCTTCTACCAAAGCCTTTACTGCGCAATTAACAGTTCTGGTATTAATGGCCCTAAGAATTGCTTTTCTTAAAGGTACAATTTCATCTTCCAGCTTTCATCAATTATTAAATGAATTGGAAGCTATTCCTGGAAAGGTAGAGAGGGTTTTAAAAACGAATGATAAAATAAAATACATAGCCGATATATATAAAAATTCTACCAATGCCCTGTATTTAGGCCGAGGGTATACCTTTCCTGTTGCATTAGAGGGGGCTTTAAAATTAAAAGAGATTTCATACATTCACGCAGAAGGCTATCCTGCTGCAGAAATGAAGCATGGCCCCATAGCATTGATAGATGAAGAAATGCCCGTTTTTGTAATTGCTACAAAAGGGGGGTCCTACGAAAAAGTGTTAAGCAATATTCAAGAAGTAAAAGCCCGCAAAGGAAAAATTATTGCTATTGTTACCGAAGGGGATACGCAAGCAAAAGCTTTGGCGGATTATACAATTGAAATTCCCGAGACATCTGAAATTTTAGTGCCTTTAATTTCTGTCATCCCTCTGCAATTGCTCTCCTACCACATAGCTGTTATGCGAGGCTGCAATGTTGATCAGCCAAGAAATTTAGCGAAATCGGTTACGGTGGAGTAGTGCCGTAAGGCCTTATTCCGACATACCTATATTTTCAAGAGCCCTATATATTTTTAAATACTGGGCAAAAAAAAATGAAGAAAGCAAATTATGCGATCTTCATTTAAACAAATACCTATTTATTGTTTTTTGTATTAAACAGTTTTTTTACTATCTTCTTGTTTCCACCATTCGGAAGCCCAGTTTGTAAATTTATTTAATCCTTTGTTCTGTATGTTAAATAGAGATTCTATTTGAGCATTAATACTTTCTCCAAATTTATGGTTAAAATTAACCGCCAAATTTGTGTGTTTGTTATAGAATTCTAAAATTTCTTCGGTATTTCTGATTGTCAATTGACGGGAAGCTTCAAAATTTTGGTGAATTAATTCCAACATTTTTTCTGGATGTTCGCTACCTGAATCTTTAATAGCATCAACTAATTTCGTGTTAAAATCAACATTCATTTCCATTTGACGCGTATAGGAGTTAATGATACTGTCCAAGGCGTCTTCGGCAAGCTCTACCGATTTCCCAAATGAACTTTTCAAAGTATCGGTAACGGAGTCTTCTATTTCTTGTTGATTTAATTTTACTTTAATAGAATCAACAATTTTTTTGTTAGAATCTAGTGCTTCGTTAATGTGTTTGGTATTCGAAACAATAATTTCTCTTATTGTTTCCTTTGATTTTTCTGCAGTACCCTTAATGTTACTTTTTATTTTTTCTGCTTTTTCGTTTAAATTACTCATTTTTTTATTTTTTTTAGATTTTTACAAGTGTTTTTTTTCGACAAACCTCTTTTTTTAAGCGACAAATGTATATAAAAAATTTGTTACAAACAAAATTTGTTAATAACTTTTTTTGGTGTGTTCCGCCATTTACACCGAGGCATTCTTTTAAATACCTGAAATTCAGGGTTTATATGTTATAAATTGGAACCCACCAGCTACAAAAAAACCGCTAGGCGGGTATAGCTTTATCTCTAAATTACCAAGGCCGTCGTCCCCTGCAGAGGGCTTCGCATGAAAATCAACCGGTGTTACTAAAGTTATATAACTTAATTCATTATAGAATTCACCAGTTATATTTATTATATATATACCGGCTGATTGCATAGAAACGGTAAAATTACCTGTCCCCGCATTTATTATTCCTAAACTACTTATGTTTCCGTATGCAATTGGCGCTAAATTAGCGCCCGCTGTTTGGCTTCTATTTAACTCGCTTGTGCTACCCGAAATATTAATTGTGCCGCTTACATCTAGTTTGGAGGCGGGCGCGGCAGTTCCGATGCCAACCTTCCCATCTGTTTTTACCCTTAATCTTTCAACAGAATTAGTTTTAATTACGAAATCAGCAGAGTCTGTTGTTCCAATAAAGTTTACACTACCAATTGCCTGATTGCCAAATAAAGACCAGGCTGTTAGTGCACCGTCGGCGCCATCGGCCCCAGTTACCCCAGTAGCGCCAGTAGCGCCAGTTACCCCAGTAGCGCCAGTAGCGCCAGTTACTCCCGTTGAACCGGTGCTGCCTGTAACTCCAATCACCCCCCCAGCAGATTTTGCATATAAAGCATAAGGCACACTCATCATTTGTGCTCTTCCCATAGAAACGGGATTGATCGACCCCACAGTGTCAATCAATACTTCTAGGTATTTATTTCCGTTATGCCATGCGATAGATGAAAAAAGGTTGCTAACAGGCGCGCCGCTTCCAATTACTAAAGTAAATAATCCAAAGCGGTTGGTAGATACGGGGCTATGCGTTTCTGCATACACGCTATTGCCGGCAATAATTGAGTCCCAAATTATAAACTTAACCGATAAATTAATAATATTGTTTATTGTATTGCCACTTGAGTCTCTAGCTATTGCTTGGTAGTTTATTCCCTCCGGAGGGGTTTGAGAAAATAAATTTAGGCTTAACAGGAAGCAGCCCATCATTATAATGGAAGAAACTTTTTTTGAAATAAAAATCAGATAGGGATTTTTCATATATTTAGGTTACAAAGATACCGCATTTCTGCATAAATAAACAAGACCCCGATACAAAAACAAAGTGCTATTAATTATAAGCGAAGTTTTCGAAATAAATTCGCAAATTAAAATGGTTCAAAAGCAGTGTATTTTTCTTTTCTCTTGATACCCTTCGTTAATTCGACAAGCGCTCACCACAGGCTCGCTCATGAAAGGCTCCAGAAAAAAATCAAGAACAAATTATTTCTCTCCTCCTTGCAACCCTGCATCGCTTTTGTTCATTTCTCACGCGCGTTTTCATAAGGATATTTTTTGCAAAAAAATAAAGGCAGCTGTTTTTTATTAATATATCTGTTTTGTCGAAATTATTTTGAAAGCTTTTCCAAGCGTGTATAAATTGTTTCAAATTAATACAAAATTCAGATTAAAATTTTGTCAATCCAAATTTATTTTTTTCTGTACAAAGTATTTTATAAATGGTATAACGGACATTGATTGGGCAATTTTCCAGACTATAAAATAAATAAGTTGGGCAGCAGGTTTGAAATAAAACCTTGATTATTATACACTTATATAGCTTCTTGATTTTTGGTTAATCTTCTTTTGTCTAAGTTTTTATAAAGGGAATAACTAATTTATCGCCAAAGCGCCTTAAGCATTTAGGGGGGAAATAAAAAATAATGCCTGTAAAGTCTTGCCGAAAGAAAAAGTTTTCGTAATTTCGTGCCTCCAAGAAAGTATTTGCTTGGAATAGTATTAATAATTAAACCCAAAAAAATGTACGCAATCGTAGAAATAGCCGGGCAACAATTTAAGGTAACACAAGGAACAAAAGTTTATGTGAACCGCCTAGAAGCTAACGAAGGGTCTAAAGTAGAGTTCGATAAAGTATTATTGATCGATACCGACGGCAAGGTTCAGATAGGAACCCCTTCAGTAGATGGAGCAAAAGTAGCCGCAACGGTGCTTTCCCATCTTAAAGGTGACAAAGTCATCGTATTTAAGAAAAAACGCAGAAAAGGCTATGAAAAGTCAAATGGGCACCGCCAGCAGTTGTCTCAAATACTTATTCAAGGAGTTTTATCTAAAGGCGAAACGCTGAAAGAGGAAATAGCAATTCCTAAAAAGGCAAAAGCAGCTAAAGCAGAATAAACTATTTTAATTAGAGTGCTCTTTAAAATCAAATATTGCAAAAAGATACAATATTTATGTTGGAGGAGAAAGAAAAACAGAAACCAACATTTTGTTGGAATTCAAAAACTAACATTTTAACAGTAAAAATATTTAAAAAATGGCACATAAAAAAGGAGCCGGTAGTACTGACAACGGCCGCGAATCACACAGCAAACGCTTAGGCGTTAAAATTTACGGAGGGCAATTAGCAATCTCTGGGAATATTATTGTTCGCCAGAGAGGAACAAAACACAGACCAGGTGTAAATATGGGTATTGGTAAAGACCATACTTTATTTGCATTAATTGATGGGACAGTGCAGTTCCAAAAGAAACGCGACAACAAGTCTTACGTTTCTATTATTCCATTCCCTGCTCAAGCATAAGAGTAATAATTAATTTTTAAAATCTCCCATTCTTCTATTTTAGTTTGGGGGATTTTTTTTTAAATAAAGGGTTAATTTCAAGTTTTATCAAAAACAATAAAGGGGTTCATAAATTCACTTTTTAATAAATACGACTTTAGAAAAAAGGGGAATTATTATTAAACAATAGCGTTTTATCTTTGTTTTTTTATACCGAGCACCTAGTTTTATCAATATACATTCATTTATAAGAATATGCTGCAACTTCATTACATCCGCGAAAACAAAGAGGAGGCCATTGAGCGCCTGGCTATTAAAAACTTTGATGCAAAAGTCATCGTTGAAAAAATTCTGGATCTTGATAACGACAGAAGAAGGACGCAGAATGAATTAGATTCGCTTCTAAACGAAGCAAATATCCTTGCAAAACAAGTTGGAGAATTATTTAGTAAAGGCAAAAAGGCCGAAGCGGAGGAGCTAAAAACAAAAAGTGTCAGCCTAAAGGAAAAATCAAGTAAACTTGCAGAGCTTCTGAAATCAATAGAAGAGCAGCAGTTTGGTTTATTGGTTCAAGTACCTAATACGCCAAGCTTAAGCGTTCCAAAAGGGAAAATGCCTGCCGATAATGAAAAGATTTACGAGGGGGGGGAGATGCCAAAATTACATGAGGGAGCAAAGCCTCATTGGGAGCTTGCCGAACAATATGATTTAATTGATTTTGAATTAGGTGTTAAGATAGCAGGCGCAGGATTCCCTGTTTATAAGGGTAAAGGAGCTCGTTTGCAGCGAGCATTGATAAATTTTTTTTTAGACAGGGCTACGGCTGCAGGATATCTTGAAATTCAGCCTCCCATTTTGGTAAATGAAGCTTCAGGCTTTGCAACAGGGCAGCTGCCGGATAAAGAAGGGCAAATGTACCACAGCACTATCGATAATTTATATTTAATTCCTACAGCAGAGGTTCCAATTACAAATATTTATAGGGATGTAATTTTAAAGTCGGAGCAGTTACCTATTAAAATGTGCGGCTATACCCCTTGTTTCAGAAGAGAGGCTGGCAGCTATGGGAAGGATGTGCGTGGTTTAAATCGTCTGCACCAGTTTGATAAAGTAGAGGTTGTTCAAATTGTTCATCCCGATAAATCGTATATCGCCTTGGAGGAAATGCGGGAATATGTAGCAGGCTTAATTAGAGAGCTAGAGCTCCCTTTCCGCATTCTAAAACTTTGTGGTGGCGATATGAGTTTCGCTTCAGCGTTAACATACGATTTTGAAACCTTTTCGGCAGCACAAGAAAAATGGCTTGAAGTAAGCTCTGTTTCTAATTTTGAAGCCTTTCAAAGCAATCGTTTAAAGTTGCGATTTAAAGGAGGGGAATCAAAAACACAGCTTGCGCATACACTTAATGGCAGTGCATTGGCCTTGCCGCGCATAGTAGCGTCGCTAATAGAAAATAATCAATGCCCGGAGGGAATAAAAATCCCTAAAGCTTTGATACCATATACAGGTTTTAGTTTGATAAATTAAGTGTTATACCAATTATAGTTTCAAAATAGTCCAATCCAAGACCCAACCAACTTTCTGGACGCTGCTCGAAATGAACATGCGGGAAGTGATTTCGAGCGAAGTTTCCCAAAGATTTTATAGCGTGATTTTGAAATAATATCGTAAAAAAAATCACGAATAAATTTTGGAATAATAATAAAGAGAAAAAATATTTTCCAAATTCCACCTATATCATTTAAAACATTTAGTCCTGCAGAAGATTTAATAAAATAAATTGTCCCCTTTGATATAAATGACTGAATCGAAATTACTTTGATCCAACCCCAACTTATAAAGTATTGATTGTCCGCTTTCAGATTGTAAAGAAGCGAATCTGAATTTTGCTTCAGGATCTCTTTTAATTATAAAACGCACTAATCCATTGCACAAATTGCATACACCATCAAATAAAATGATTTGTGCGTTATTATTTATTTCTGTTTTATTATACATTTTTCAATACTGTGATGACTTATTGTTAAAAATAAAATATGTTCGAATTGTTATTTTGATGCTATTTATTCTGCATTAGGTTTATTGACAGCACCCATGAATAAAATCGCACCCGTAACATTATGTTTTATAGCAAATATAAATGGATGGTTCGCATTAAATTGGATAGGTGCCTTCGGCATACCACCGGCTTCCATTCCAACGGCAGTTGCAGCAGTTGCTTCCGTTCCAGCTTCATTTACCTCTATAAACGTCTGGTGGATGACCTGACTTATTTGTAGCTCCTTACTGCCTGTCATACCGGAAAAATCAGCCTTATCAGTAAATGAAACAGACATCCCCATTTTTGTTAAGTCATCTTTCATTAAATATTTGGCTTCTATTTTAAACCTTGGTAGTGATACTTGCAAACGTTCATGATTATTTTTAATGTTTAAAAGTGTGGTCAACTGTTTAGTGTCGCTGATACTTAACAACGTGTGGCCTTTTTTAGGCAATATAATGATCATGGAAAGCTCATTATTTTTGTAAGGCATTTCTAAAATCTGAGCTTCTTCTGTTTCTGAGTATGGAAACCCGCGCACAATATGCATCATCTTGGTTTTTATATTGCTTCCGTTTACAGTTACAAATTCTTCTTCTTTTGTCATGTCTACCTCAAACTGTTGCTCCCATTCACCTTTAAAATAAATAGTGTTGGTTAAGATCAGGCGGGTATCTTTTGTGATATTTCTTGGTGAAAGCAACTCTTTTATTTTATTATTGGTGTTGTCTTCAACCCAGGCATTTATTGTTTTACGTGCAGATTCGGGTTGATCAACAAAATCCAGGTTCTCTACATTTGCTTTATACCGGATCTTACTTATATCTATAAATTCAGGTAGAAATGTATACTTTTTTTCTGCCCACAAAGCATTTGCTGTTGTTAATTTGTAGTTGGTGCTGCCGGAATTTAAGTTGGTTATTAAATCTTCAAAACCTGATTGTCTGAGATCGTGAGCTTCCGGAAGATGAAGCGTTCGTTGAATTTCAATAGCTGTCTCACCTTTTGCTCCTTCGCTGGTCATTGCTAAGGCAGAGTATATGCTGAAAGGAGAAAAGAAAATATTTTTATCCTTGTTTTGCTCCGAATTACTATAGTTTTCCAACAGATCATTAGCAAATTGATTGTTTCCAAGCACTACTGAGCTATTTTGATTTACGGAAATTTCGTTTTTCATAATTTCTTTTTTTTGCTTTATTTGCGAAACGGTTTGTTCACATTGTGTAAATGTAAATAATATGAGGATTGAAAAGGTTGTTATTTGTTTCATAATCAATTTTTTATTAAAGATGCTTTACCAATTAAAATTCCATAAACCGGATCTAAATAGTGTCTGTCCATAGAGTCGGCATTAAACTTAATACGTTTATTGCGAAGGAGGTACGATTGAAGCAATCTCACACAAGTTGTATGAGATTGCGGAGTTTATCCTGAGCCTGACGAAGGGGGCAAAAGCCCTTACAATGAATGACGCTCCGTACAAGAGCTTTTTATTAAGCAACGATAATGAATTATAATTTTATTATCTGTGAATCTGAGAAACAAATGTTTTATTTTTTTGAATTACCTGACATTATGGACAGACACTAATTAAGCATTTTCGGCAAGAACAATAATTTTATTATTCAAGACTTCAACTACGCCACCGTTTATTTCAAATTTTTCAACCTGCTTCTTATTGTCCACTATTTTTACGATCCCTTTATTCAGGGTAGCAATAATTGCTGCGTGTTTTTTTAGTATGCCAAAGGAGCCATCAGAACCGGGTAACTTAACCGATTCTACGTCGCCACTATAAATTATTTTATCCGGAGTTATTATTTCTAAATACATGTTTTCAAAAATTGGAAATTGTATGATTTTTAATCTGGGTAATTTTAAATAAAAATTAATTTACAATACCTTAGCATGGCCGTTAAACTTCAGCTAAAATTTTCTTACCTTTTTCAATTGCGTCTTCAATAGACCCAACAAGATTAAATGCTGCTTCAGGATATTTGTCCACCTCTCCATTCAGAATCATGGTAAATCCTTTTATAGTATCTTCAATAGGCACAAAAACACCCTTTAATCCAGTGAACTGCTCAGCAACAAAAAATGGTTGAGATAAAAAGCGCTGCACACGTCTGGCACGGTGTACAACTAATTTATCTTCTTCCGAAAGTTCGTCCATACCAAGGATAGCAATAATATCTTGTAACTCTTTATATCGTTGTAAAATTTGTTTTACTTTTTGAGCAACGCCATAGTGCTCTTCACCTAAAACAGCAGCACTTAAAATACGGGAAGTAGAATCCAGAGGATCTACTGCAGGATAAATACCTAATTCTGCAATTTTACGATTTAAAACAGTGGTAGCATCTAAGTGAGCGAAAGTGGTAGCAGGAGCAGGATCTGTTAAATCATCCGCAGGAACATAAACAGCTTGCACGGATGTAATTGAACCACGTTTGGTAGATGTAATACGCTCTTGCATTAAGCCCATTTCTGTAGCAAGTGTTGGCTGATATCCAACAGCAGAAGGCATACGGCCCAATAGAGCCGATACTTCGGACCCCGCTTGTGTGAAACGGAAAATATTGTCAATAAAAAATAAAATATCGCGTCCACCAGATTTTTCATCTCCATCACGGAAATATTCTGCCATTGTTAATCCAGATAAAGCAACACGAGCGCGAGCTCCCGGAGGCTCGTTCATTTGTCCAAAAACCAATGTGGCCTGAGATTTTGCCAATTCTTTTAAATCCACCTTGGTTAAATCCCATCCGCCTTTTTCCATCGAATGTTTAAACTCTTCGCCATAGCGAATAACTCCCGACTCAATCATCTCACGCAACAAGTCATTTCCTTCACGTGTGCGCTCACCAACACCAGCAAAAACAGATAAACCTTCGTATCCTTTCGCAATATTGTTAATCAATTCCATAATTAAAACTGTTTTCCCCACACCAGCACCGCCAAATAATCCTATTTTCCCTCCTTTTGCATAGGGCTCCAGCAAATCAATAACTTTAATGCCTGTAAATAAAACTTCAGTACTTGTAGAAAGCTCTTCGTATTTTGGTGGCAAGCGATGAATAGGTGCGCCCCCTTCGTTACTTACCTGTTCGATGCCATCAATTGCTTCCCCTACTACATTAAATAAACGCCCCTTAACCTTATCTCCCACAGGCATTGTAATACCCCTTGAAGTGTTGGTTACTTCCATACCACGGTATAGTCCGTCGGTAGAATCCATTGCAATGGTTCGCACAGTATCTTCTCCAATGTGTTTTTGAGTTTCGAAAATAATTTTTTGTCCATTCGGTTTCACAACCTCCAATGCATCCAAAATATTTGGCAAGGACGCTCCTCCTTCAAAACATACGTCAACAATAGGACCAATTATTTGTGCGATTTTACCAGTTTGTTTTGACATTTTTTTATGAATTTAAATTTAATTTTTTAAAAAACTTGTGCAAAATTAGTGTATTTTTTTGAGTGAAAACAGCAATTTATAAAATATTTATAATTAATTTCGCAAATATTTCTACAAATGAAGGTTTATAACAATATTGATACATTTAAATGCCTTAAGAATCCGGTGGTTACCACAGGAACTTTTGACGGGGTTCATTTAGGACATCAAAAGATAATTTCTCGATTGAAAGAGGTGGCGCAGGATTGTGGCGGCGAAACGGTATTACTTACTTTTTACCCTCACCCACGAATGGTTCTTTTTCCGGATGACAATGAGCTTAAGCTTATTAATACCCAAGAGGAAAAAATCAAATTACTTGAACAGTGTGGCATAGATCATTTAATTATACACCCTTTTACTAAAGATTTTTCCAGGCTTACATCCATTGAGTTTGTGCGCAATATATTAGTCAATAAGATAAAAACTACGCGCCTTGTAATTGGTTATAACCATCATTTTGGTAGGAATCGCGAAGGAACATTTGAGCATTTGAAAGAATATGGGCCCCTCTATGGTTTTGAAGTGGAGGAAATACCTGCAAAAGACATAGAAAATATTGATATAAGCTCCACAAAAATAAGAAAAGCATTACTTGAAGGAGATATAAAATCGGCAAATACTTTTTTGGGTTATTTATATTCCTTTACCGGTTTGGTTACCGAAGGGTTAAAGCTAGGTAGGGAATTAGGTTATCCTACTGCCAATCTGGTAGTTTTGGATAAATATAAATTGATACCGGCAGATGGTGTGTATGCAGTAAAAGTAAAGCATAAGGAAACAATTTATGGAGGCATGTTAAATATAGGAGACAATCCTACCATAGAAGGCAAAGGGCGTAGCATTGAAGTAAATATTTTTGATTTTGACAAAAATATTTACAAGGAAGAGCTAACAATTTATTTTGTGGAATGGCTGCGTAAAGAGATTATGTTTAAAGGTTTAGAGGAGCTGAAAGAGCAGCTAGCAAAGGACAAAGATGCCAGCATAAAAAAAATGCAGGAACCTTTATATCATTTGAGTCTCTCTAGTCAAAGTTTATCCCAATAAGGAATCCTTAAAGATACAATAAGGGCTTATTAATTTAAAAACAAGCGCGTTATTATTTTATATAAAAAAATAATTGAAAACGAAAACCCAATACATTAAAAAGAAGGCATATTTAATTTATTTGCTATATTTTTTTATTTTTATTCCCCAAAAATTAAGTGCTCAATACCAATTGCTAGACTCCCTTACTTTAGATACGCTGAGGTCGTTTAAAAGTATTGGTGAGGCGATAAAAAATCCGGAAAGCGTAATAAAATTAGAGCTTAGAAAGAAAAAAATAAAAAAATTCCCTCCTGAAATTTTCAATTTCCCAAATCTTCAATACTTGGATATAAGTAAAAATGATATAGAAGAGATTCCTGCCGAAATAGGCCAGCTAAAAAACTTACAATATTTAGCTATTTCAAGAAACGGTTTGGAGGAGCTTCCTCCAGAAATTGGAAGTCTTAGTAATTTATTTTATCTGGAGATTAATAATAATAATTTAAGTTCGCTACCAAGTGAAATTGGCAAGCTCGAAAAATTAAAAACGCTAGATTTGTGGAGCAATGACATCGACAAATTCCCGACAGAAATTAAAAACTTAAAAAAGCTGGAGCTCTTAGATTTGCGTGTTATTATGATTCCTGATATAGAACAAGCGAGGGTGAAATCGCTGCTGCCAAAGACAAAAATATTTTTTTCGCCATTTTGTAAATGCGCACAATGAGGTCTTAGAGCATCTTCAAGCCAAACAATTTTACAATCGCAGAAATTTAGTATTAAAAAAGCAATTGAAATACAAATAAAAAAAATTGCCGAAAAACATCCAATTTTTAAGTCGTGAGAAGCAATAATACACCAATTTATTAAAAATGGATTTTCACTTAAGTTTCCCCATTAAATTTTTTGCACAAAAATTAAACTATTCTCATAAATCTCTATTTATAGGTTCTTGTTTTGCCGAAAACATTTGTGATTTAATGAATACTTATAAATTTAGCGTAGTTCAGAATCCTCATGGTATACTGTATAATCCAGCAAGCATTGCAATAGCCTTGCGAAGATACATCAACAAAAAGCTGCTGCAAGAGGCGGATTTATTTTACTTCAACGAATGCTGGAATAGCCCAGAACATCACAGTAGATTTTCCAATAAAGACAGGCAAACCTGCTTAACAACAATTAATAATAAAATATCCTCCTCCAATACTTTTCTAAAGGACTGCGACTGGCTATTTATCACTTTCGGATCCTCTTATGTTTATAAAGATAAGCAAACAGGCGAAATGGTTGGTAATTGTCATAAAAGGCCACAACAAGCATTCACAAAATTAATGCTAAGCACTTCAGAAATTATATTAGATTATACGCAACTTATTCAGGAAATAAAAGAATTTAATAGGAATATAAAAATCGTATTTACTATCAGCCCAGTGCGTCATATAAGGGATGGGGTAATAGAAAACAGCTTAAGCAAGGCGCGATTGATTGAAGCTGTTCATGAGCTTATAAAATTAAAAGACAATATTTTTTATTTTCCAGCTTACGAAATAGTTTTAGATGATTTACGCGACTATCGTTTTTTTAAAGCAGATTTAATTCATCCTAACGAACAGGCTATAAGCTATATTTTCGAAAAAATAATGGAAGCGATTTTTGATGAGGAGTCAAAGCTGCTTTTCGAAAAAATAAAAGAAATTATTATCGCCAAACAGCATCGCCCTTTTAATATTAATTCTGAAAGCTATAATAAATTTAAGGCTTTTTATGAATCACGTATCCTTCAATTACAATTAAAACACCCAAATATTAAGTTTGAAGACGATATTCAATAATTAATATTACGATTATTTACAGATTTCTGTTTTTAAAAAATTAATTTAAATATATTTGTTTTCTTAAATTTTAAAATACACATTTATGAAAAAAGGAATTACACTAATTTTATTGTTCGCAATTTATTCAACAAGCCTATGCGCGCAGGCTACTCCCAATGCTAGTTTTGAAAGCTGGACAACACAAGGTTTTTTTTCTTATGAAGAGGCAAACAGCTGGGATAGCCCCAACCACGAAACAAACGTAGTTGGTACTTTTGTATGTATTAAAACTACCGACAAGCATACCGGTACATATGCTATGAAGCTTGTTTCAAAAACGATAGCGGGGATGCAGGACGCCCCTGGTGTAGTTACTACAGGAATATTGCCGACATCAAATGGAGGGTTAATTACAGGTGGGCAGGCTTATACTTTAAGGCCCGACAGCATTGTTGGCTGGTATAAATTTAGTCCGGGAGCGGCAGGGGATAATGGCCTAGCAGAGTTTAGGTTAATGGGGGCAGGAGGGGATAACGACTCTGTTGCTGTTGCAACATTTAAAACACCTACTTCAGCGGTAAATTCATATACTAGATTTTCAAAGGCCTTAAGCTATTACTCTTCAGGCGCTGTTGTAAATTCAAGATGGCTTTTGGTTTCTACAAAAAATGGTGACGCTCCCGTAATTAACAGCACTATTTTTGTTGACGACCTTGATCTTATTTTTTTAGTGCGCGACAGCATAGCTATTACAAGTGGGGCAAACCCAATGTGTGCCGGGCAATCTATAACCTTTACCTGCTTCCCTCATAATGGTGGAACAAGCCCTTCTTATCAATGGAAGGTAAATGGAGCTAACGTTGGAACCAACAGCTCAAACTATACTAGTACAACTTTAACAACAGGGCAAATTGTTACTTGTGTTTTAACTTCAAATTTAAGTGGTGTAACCTTAGTAGGCAACCCGGCAGTGTCGTCTGGTATTACACTAGTTGTATCCAGCCCTGCTACACCCACCATCTCTTCAAATGGAGAGGTTTTAACTTCTAGTTCTGCTAGCGGAAATCAATGGTATTTAAATGGCGTCATTATTTCTGGCGCCACTAACCAAACCTATACTACTAATCAAATTGGTAGCTATACGCTTATAGTAACATTAAATGGTTGCGCATCCGCCCCCTCTGCGGCAGTAGAAATAAGCTCCACATTTATTGCAGGGGTATCTATTTCGACAGAAACAAACCCAAGCTGCCTTGGAGCGCCGACAACTTTTACTGCAATCCCATCAAATGGAGGAACAACTCCAATATACCAGTGGCAAATAAATGGGGTGAATACGGGCACTAATAGCCCTCTGCTTAATGTTAATAATTTAACAAATGGGCAAATAATTACTTGTATTTTAACTTCCAACTACCCTAATGTTGGGGGGAACCCAGCAACATCTAATTCTATTATAATGGTAGTAAACGCAACAATCCCATCAACACCTATTATTAGTGTAAGTGGAGGTGGTGGGGTGCTAACATCCAGCTCCACAACTGGGAATCAGTGGTATTTAAACGATTCATTAATACTTAATGCGACCAACCAAACCTTAATTGTAACTGAAAACGGTATTTATTCCCTTATCGTTACTGTTGGAGGCTGTTCATCTTTAAAATCTGCGGTAGTAACAATTATTAATGCAGGAATTAACAACGCAAATAAGAATTCTTATTTTTCAATTTATCCAAATCCCAATGAAGGGGATTTTACCGTTTCGTTTAATCTAATATTAAAATTAAATTATAAGCTGGAGCTTAGAAATACCTTGGGCCAGTTAATTTTTCAAGAAATATTGCCCGACTTTATTGGGGATTATTCTAAACAATTGAATGTAAAACAATTTGGCAAAGGTGTTTATTTTATCAGCCTCAGCAACACGAATAGCAATAATGTAAAACGCGTTATAGTTTATTAATATTTTTATTATAAAAAGCGCGCTGTTAAAATTTCGACAGCGTGCTTTCGATTTTTTATTCCTTAGTAATTTGTTGTTTCAGCAATTTTATATTTTTTTATAAACGGCAGCCAATACCTATGAATCTTAAAAAAATAGTACGTGTTATAATATTTCTATACTTCTCGCTCTCTCCTATTTTAAATTACGCGCAAGGGGCTGGGATTTTAAAAGGCTTAGTAGTGGAAAGTTTTGATAACGAATTAATAATTGGAGCCGTTGTTTATGAGCTATCGGATATTTCGCATGGTGTAACATCCGATTTTAATGGGAACTATCAATTAAATTTATCCAAAGGGGAGCATAAAATTGTTTGCTCTTTTGTAAGTATGAAATCGGATACAATAATTATTTCTATAGATTCTTCAAAAGTTACAGAACATAATTTCGTATTAAAATCAAATGCTACCCAATTACAAACAATGGTTATTTCTGCCGGCAAATACGAACAAAAGCTATCAGAAATAACAGTATCGATGGAAGTTTTAAAGCCCTCCTTGATCGAAAATAAAAATTCGACCAGCATTAAGGGGGTGCTAGAGCAAGCGCCGGGATTAAATATATTAGATGGCGAGCCACAAATAAGAGGGGGCAGCGGATTTAATTTTGGAATAGGCAGCAGGGTTGCAATTCTGATTGATGGACTGCCTGCATTGGCTGGTGACGGCGGGAGGCCCGAATGGAATTTCATCCCTCTTGAAAATGTAGAACAAATAGAGATCATTAAAGGGGCTTCCTCAGTAACCTATGGCTCCTCTGCATTAAGTGGAAGTATCAATATTCGAACAGCCTATCCCAAAGAAAAACCAATAACAAAAATTTCTCTATCGTCGGGCGTTTACGACAGCCCCTCCATAGAAAATTCGAAATGGTGGAAAGGCACTGCAAATTTTTCAAGCGCTAACTTTTTGCATTCCGAAAAAATTGGGCAGCTCGATTTAGTAATAGGAGGCATGGGCATTTATGACCATGGCTATATTGGGCCGGCTTCCTATCACCCAGGATTTGGTAATGCAAATGATACAGCAATTAAAGAAAACCAGGTAGGCGAAAAGACTGCACGCATTAATTTTAATTTGCGTTATCGTCCTAAAAATTATAGCAATATAAATTATGGAATTAATGGGAATTTTATGAAGTCTTCGAATAATTTGTCGCTGATCTGGGATAACGATACCTCAGGCATATACAGAGCATTTCCAAATACAATGACCTTGCAAAACCAAACTATTTTTTATTTAGACCCTTTTATTAATTATTTTTCAAAAAGTGGTTTTAAACATAGCCTTCGTACACGATATTTTTATTCTGAAAACACTTCTGAAAAGCGAGAAGAAAGCAATACCAATGATGCGAATGTATTTTATAGCGAATACCAACTTACGAAACTTTTAAAGAGTAAGTTAAACATTACTGGAGGAATTATTATGAATCAAACTTATGCGCATTCGGGAACCCCATATAAAGATGTGTTAACAGAAAACCACCTTCAAAATTTCGCTTTGTATTTACAATTTGACAAGAAATTCTGGAATGTCTTAAACGCATCCATAGGGTTTAGGAATGAGTCTTTTATAATGAATGAGGACAAAATGCTTACAAAACCAATATTCCGTTCAGGATTAAATTTACAAGTAGCGGGGGCAACATTTTTGCGAGGCTCCTTTGGACAAGGGTATCGTTTTCCTACCATTACCGAAAAGTACATGCGGTCCGATATTGGAGGCATGTCCATATTTCCAAATCCGCAGCTATTGTCAGAATCTAGCTGGAATGCTGAATTAGCATTGAAGCAAGCTTTTAAAATAAATAATTTTTTAGGTGCTATTGATGTGGCATTCTTTTGGCAAGAATATGCAAACACCATTGAATTTACATTTGGCACATGGGATAAGGCAAAAGATATTTATGGTGACGATAGCCTATCAAGAGGGTTTAAATATATAAATACAGGAGCTACGCGGGTAAGGGGCTTTGAAATATCATTGCCTGCTGAAGGACAAATTACGAAAGAATTAAAGCTAAGCGTTTTAGCGGATTATACATTCGTGCTCCCACAGGCAATTAAGCCAGACGATGTTTTTTTTATCGATAGCACTTTACAGCCTATGTCATTTAACTCTAGCAGCACCGAAACAGAAAACAATATTTTAAAATATCGTTTTCAGCACATTGCTAAAATAGACTTTCAGCTATCGTACAAAAGTTATTCCATAGGAGGAGATCTCCGATCCTATAGTAATGTTCAGAATATAGATGCAGTATTTTACTTATTCGAGCCACAAATGCACAGTGGAATAGAAAAGTACAGAAAGAAAAATAACAGCGGGAGCATTATTTATGATGCAAGGATTGGGTTAGATATAACAAAAAGTTTTAAAGCGACTTTTGTAGTTAATAATTTATTTAATTTAAGTTATTCGTTGCGACCACTTAAAATTGAAGCCCCACGAACTTTTGCACTGCGCCTCTCGTTAAACTTTTAATTAAAACAACAGGAAATTTAGGTGTTTACGGCTCTTAGAAATTATATTCCGATAATTTCGGGAATTGTATTCTTAATTTGTGTTATTTTTAACGATTAATTTAAAATTTCAGATGAATTTTTGTTTTAACACTAATTGTTGTTAGCATAATTCAAAAACAAGAATTTAGCCATTTGTTAAAACTATCAAAAAAATGGAAAAAGAAACAGGAAACATTAAATCCAAAATAAAAGCAATGGCAAACCAGGAAGATGTATTTAAAAATATTATTTCGCATTCAAAAGAGTATGGATTTATTTTTCAGAGCAGTGATATTTACGATGGATTAAGCGCTGTTTATGATTATGGGCAAATGGGGGTGGAGCTCAAAAAAAATATTCGAGAATATTGGTGGAAAGCAATGGTACAAATGAATGAAAACATTGTAGGTATTGACGCGGCAATATTTATGCATCCTACTACATGGAAAGCCTCTGGCCATGTGGATGCTTTTAATGACCCTTTAATTGATAACAAAGACAGTAAAAAGCGCTACCGTGCCGATGTATTAATTGAAGAGCATGTGGCAAAGGTAGAAGCAAAAATTCAAAAAGAAGTTGATAAGGCAAGACTTAGATTTGGAGAGTCGTTTAATGAAGAGACTTTTCTATCTACCAATGCGCGTGTTTTGGAAAACAGAAACATGATAGACCATATTCTGACTCGCTTTAAAGACGCTTTGAATGATAATAATTTAGACGGGATACGCCAAATTATTATTGATTGTGAAATTGTTTGTTCTGTTTCTGGAACAAAAAATTGGACGGAAGTGCGGCAATTTAACTTGATGTTTAACACAGCAATGGGTGCTGTTACCGAAGATTCGAACATTATTTACCTTAGACCCGAAACAGCACAAGGTATTTTTGTAAACTTTTTAAATGTGCAGAAATCAGGAAGGATGAAAATCCCTTTTGGCATTGCACAAACCGGAAAAGCCTTCCGGAACGAGATTGTTGCGAGGCAATTTATTTTTCGTATGCGTGAGTTTGAACAAATGGAAATGCAGTTTTTTGTTCGCCCAGGAACCGAAATGGAATGGTATAGCTATTGGAAAAATGCGCGCATGCAATGGCACCAAACTTTGGGTTTGGGCATGGAAAATTATAAATTTCATGACCACTTAAAGCTTGCGCATTATGCAAATGCTGCCTGTGACATTGAATTTAATTTTCCTTTTGGGTTCAAAGAATTAGAAGGCATTCACAGCCGTACCGATTTTGATTTAAAAGCACACGAGGCTCATTCAGGAAAAAAGTTGCAATATTTTGATCCGGAATTAAATCAAAGTTATGTGCCCTATGTTGTTGAAACATCGGTAGGTTTAGATCGTTTGTTTTTATCCATCCTTTCCAAAGCATATGTAGAAGAAAAGCTGGAGGATGGAACAACAAGGGTAGCGCTTAATATTCCCGCTTTCCTTGCACCAATAAAGGTGGCCGTATTGCCATTATTAAAAAAAGATGGCCTGCCAGAAAAGGCGCGCGAAATAATGAATATTCTTAAACCGGAACACGCTTGTACATTCGATGAAAAAGACACTATTGGTAAACGCTATCGAAGGCAGGACGCCATAGGCACCCCTTTTTGTGTAACAGTTGACCACCAATCACTAGAAGACAATACAGTAACAATAAGGTATCGAGACACGATGCTGCAAGAGCGCGTTTCGGCAAACAAATTATTAGAAATAATAGACAATAAAGTAAATATAAAAACAGTGCTTAAAAATTTAATATAAATAGAGTCTGTCTATAATGTCCGATTTCTTCGTTATTCTTGTTTTAAAAACCAGTCATTTACCAATGTAAACTCCTGATTTTCAAAACTACGAAAGCCTCGAACTCGAACATTATAGTTCAGACTCTCGACTAGATAGACAGACACTAAATAAAAAAACTTTTCTTTTTTTGTTTTTTTTGTATTTTTTTGTCGAGACACGTGCTTGTTTTTAAATAGCTATCAATTAGTGAGGCTTAGGGGGTGTTATCTTAGATTCAATTGGTCTTTTTTAAAATTTAAAACTATAACAAAAATTTTTTCTCCGTTTTTTAAATAAAAAACAATACCATGAATATCAAAAATTATCTTTTTTTAATTTTGTTTTTATCTGTTTTTTTTTCGTGTAAGATTTTTAAAAAAAACAATACTAGCAAATCTAATGCCGTCGCTATTAATTTAGACACTGTTGAAACAGTAAATAAAACCGTAGAACAATTAAAATATTATGGTTCAAATACTCGTATCAGTGATATATTACATACAAAGTTAGAAGTGAGTTTTGATTTTGAAAAACAGTATTTGTTTGGTAATGCTACAATAAAAGCAAGGGCGTATTTCTACCCAACATCTACATTAACGCTTGATGCAAGAGGGATGGAAATTAAACAAGTATCCTTATTACAAAACGAAATAATGAAAACAGAGGGCATTGGTGTTATCGATACCGCAGCAACAATTTCTAAGAAGCCTCTTAAATATACCTATACAAACGATATTATTACAATCAAATTAGATAAGGAATATAAAAATACAGAAACTTATTCTGTTTTTATCGAGTACATTGCTAAGCCCAACGAATTAAAAAATAAAGGAGGAAGCGATGCAATTACAGATGATAAGGGCTTGTATTTTATTAATCCGCTTGGAAAGGAAAAGAACAAGCCTCAACAAATATGGACGCAAGGCGAAACGCAGTCTAATTCGGTATGGTTCCCAACTATTGACAGTCCGAACGAGCGAATGACACAAGAAATATACATCACTGTAAATAAAAAATTTACAACACTTTCTAATGGGGAGTTGGTTTATTCGTCGGATAATGAAGATAACACCCGAACCGATTATTGGAAAATGGATTTGCCCCATGCGCCCTATTTGGCAATGATGGCAATAGGAGAATTTTCAATTGTTAAAGATAAGTGGAGGGATAAAGAAGTTAACTATTATGTAGAAAAAGAATACGAGCCATACGCTAAAAATATTTTTGGTAATACTCCCGAAATGCTCGAGTATTTTTCAAATAAATTAGGGGTGCCTTATGTTTGGAATAAATATTCTCAAGTAGTTGTAAGGGACTATGTTTCTGGAGCGATGGAAAACACCTCCGCTACGCTGCATGGCCAGTATTTACAGCGTACAGACAGGGAGTTGTTAGATGAAAATAACGAAGCTGTTATTTCACACGAGTTGTTTCATCAATGGTTTGGCGATTTGGTTACTTGCGAATCATGGAGCAACTTACCGTTAAATGAATCTTTTGCTACCTATGGTGAATATTTGTGGGAAGAATATAAATACGGAATTGATGCAGCCGATTTTCACCATGCCGAATCACGTAATGGATATTTTTCTGAAACAACTAGAAAAATAGAAAAATTAATCCGCTTTAATTATAAAGACAAAGAAGAGATGTTTGATGCACACAGCTATAATAAAGGCGGTCAAGTGCTTCACATGCTTAGGAAATATGTTGGAGAGGAGGCCTTTTTTGCTTCTTTGAAATTATATTTAGAATCGAATAAATATAATTCAGTAGAAATCCACAACCTTCGCCTGGCCTTTGAAATGGTTACTGGTGAAGATTTAAATTGGTTTTTTAATCAATGGTTTTTATCAGCCGGGCACCCCGAATTATTAATTAAAAAGGAATACGACAGCAACAATAATAAGCAGCGGGTAATAATAACACAAATTCAAAATTCGGAACCTTTTCAAATTTTTAAATTGCCTATGGCTATTGATATTTATGCAAATGGGGCTAAAGTAAGGCACAAAATAGTGCTTACAAAAGCCAGCGAGACATTTGAATTTGATGCTATCATTCAGCCGGATTTAGTAAATGTAGATGCAGAAAAAGTTTTGTTATGTTTTAAACTAGAAGAAAAATCAAAAAAAGAGTTGGTGTTTCAATTTAAGAATGCCCCACTTTACTTAGATCGCTACGAAGCGCTTACAAGACTTTCAATAGAAGATAAAGACTCTTTGAGTACCGAAACAATAATTTCGGCAATGGATGATAAATTCTGGAATATACGAGTTCAAGCAATTTCGCAATTAAAAAACCGAGTGTTGGGATATGAAAAAAAAATCAAAGAAAAACTAATAAATTTAATTAGTACCGATCCTAAATCAGACGTTCGCAGTTCGGCGATTATTTATTTGGCAAATTTTTATACAGACGATGATTTACAACAGGTTTATAAAAATGCCTTAAACGACAAAGCTTACAGTGTATTGCGGGCTGCATTGGGCGCCATTTCAAAAACAAATCCAAAAGAAAGTTTAAGGATAACCAAAGAGTACGAAAATGCAAAAAGCAGAGATGTTTTAACTTTAGTTGCCGAAGTTTACGCTAATTATGGTTCTGATGAAAACAACGATTTTTTCATAAATGCGGCAGACAAGTTTACAGATTATACAAAAATTAGTTTTGTTGGTTTTTATGGCTTATTTCTAAAAAATGTATTGAAAGAAGAAACGGTTACCGCTGGCGTTGAATTATTAAAGAGTATTATTGAAGACCCTCAAACTAATAAATGGGGGGCATATTATGCAAAAAACAGTATTAAAGAAGTAGAATTAATGTATGATGAAAGGCTGAGCAAAACTATAGCTAAGCTCAAAGATTTGAAAGAGCAGAAATCGGCTAATGAAGAAATTAAAAAACTGGAAGATTTAATAGATCGGCAAAAACTGCTGAAACAAAAAATAGCAGAAACCTATAATGGCCTTAAGGATCCTCGTCAGCCTAAATGACGCTTGTTTTTAAAAATAGTTTGAGCTATTATTATTTAATAGTTAGCAAGCAAAAAACTTAATCCTCTATCATTATTAAGGCTTCACTTAATTCAGCTAGGGTTTTGTTGTCTTTTTTCTTTTGAGCAATTAAAATCCCTTTATTATAAATAATTGCAGCCTTTTGAAAGTCGCCCACCTGTTCATAAAATTTCCCTAATTGAAAGTAGGCTCCTAAATAATTCTCGTCTCGCTTTAAAACATTTTCTATTAATTCGATAGCTTTATTGAGGTTTGCTGTTTTAGCATATTCCAATGCTAATGCATAATTCAAGAACGAATCTTCTGGTTCCTGCATTAGCATTTCTTGAATTTTAGCCAGGCGTTGCAAATAGTTATCGGTTTAATATTTAATAATAATAGAAATGAATAGAATTGCAACGTTGAAATTTAATGGGGTTTTAATTTTGTAAAAACAGCTTGACTTGTACGAATAAATTTTCTTTTGATTTTATTGAATTTTACCTCCGAGTACGCAGGTGTCTTTATACTGCTTTACATTTCCATTTAAATCAAACACTTCGAAAAGTATAACATATATTCCAATACGCCCTTTCTCGCGGCCCTCATTAATGCCGTCCCAACTATAGGTTCCTTTTAAGCCCAGCAATTCATTTCTAACAAGGTTTTTTACAATGCGCCCCTTGCTATCATAAATTGTAATATTTGCAACAAATCCTGGGGTGTTAAAATTATAATTAATATTTACAACATCATTTACGCCATCTTCATCGGGTGAAAATATTTCTGGCGTCACTTCTATCGCATTATCCGTTTCACCAGCACTGTTAAATTGCGAGTTTTTATAAGCCGGCGTAGCAAAACCAACGTCTTGAGCCGCCGAATGCCAATTGGTTCTGTCTTGCGTAGGCCTGTTAAAATCAATTCGCTCTAGAGATACTCCTTTGGTAATATTAAGCAAGGCAAATTGCATTTTGTCGTCATAGAAAAACAGATCAATGATGTTTGAGTTGGTTGCCAGGCAAACTGTTCCGCCTGCAATACTCATTGTTGGCAGGTTGTCAATATCTAAAAATCCTTTTGGATTTGTTGTATTATATTGCGCTTTAACAATTGAGCCATCCTCACTTAATACTAAATAATCACTCGGAAAAATCAAATAACTTTCTGGAGAAACCGATTCGATGCTTGTGAGGGTATTATTTACTGAATCGTATTGGGACAATAACATTGTTTTTAAATCAATAACTTTAGAGGAGCGGTTGTAAATTTCTACAAAATCAAGGCCATCCGTTTTGGGGTCTACCAAAATTTCATTTATTACAATATCATTAGGTAAAGCCACTTCGGGCAATGCAAAACGCGCTGTATTGTTCAGCCCAATTATATTTCCTACACAATCGGTAATAGCATTATTAATTGTGATAGTATAAATTACCCCTATTTGCAATGCCGCTGACAGGGCCAGTCGAACACTTTTAAAGTCTGGGTAAATAGGAGTTAAGGATAGGGGTGCCCCAAGCCCATTATCTATGGAATAGACTAACAAATTTAACATTGTTGCACTATCTAGCGGTTCATTAAAATAAAGTTGAATAGTATCGTTTGCAATTACAGCAACGCGCAAAAGCTCTGGGGGAGATGTGTCAGTATTGCTTGCTTTGATTGAATTTGTTAATCCTGGCGTTCCTCCACTAGTATTGTTTGAGGCATTCCAATTTGACATGCCTGCACATGGGTTGTTGGAATCTATTTGCTCTAAACTCCAGCCTCCATTTTTTTTTATTATATTCTGGTACCATTGATCGGTATATGAAACTGTTGATATAACGGATCCTTGCGGATTTCTTAATATTAAGAGCTGCCCTGAATTTGTTAAGGACATGCTTGAAAATCCTACTATCGGTATGGTATTAGCGAAATTTGGAAGAGCTGCAGTAGATGTTAAAACCAAAAAACTATCCGCCAGTATAGTTATGTTCGGAAAGGTTTTTACAGTGGTACCAATTGTAATGGTCCAATTAGTTAAATTGATAGGGAATGCTGTTTTATTATAAAGCTCCAAATACTCATAGTTAGGCAAACCAACAACAGGGTCGGGGTCCGCCATAATTTCATTAATAACTAATTCGAATGGACTTACATCCTGTGTTGAAAAATTAATTGTGGATGGGCTTAATACGTTTCCTGCACAATCTGCCATATTAAATAAGGTGAGCGTATAGTTTGTTAAGACTGTTAATGGGGAACTTAGTATTAATTCTGCACAGGTATAAGTGCTATTAACAGTATTTGCTAAAGGCGTTCCTATCCCGTTGTTGATACTATAATTTGATACATTGGAAATTTGAGTAATATCTAAAGCTTCGCTAAAACATATTGTGACATGCGTAAAATCAGTAACAGTAACACTAGCAATTGTTGGCGAAACGATATCGGCAGTTAAAGAATATACGCTATTTTGCACTCCGGGGGTACCACCAACAGCATTGGTGGACGCAATCCAATTTGCTGAAGGAGGGCAAGCTATACTTGCATTTGGATTTTTTAATTCCAAAGACCAACCGCCAGCTTTTTTAGTAGCATCCTGATACCAGCTGTCAGAATAATTTACAGAATCAATAAAAGAAAGTGTGTTATCTTTTAAATACAATTTATCATCTGTATTATTTAATGAAGGGAAGCTGCTTACCCCTAGCGTGTTTCCAAAAGGGCTAAAAAGAGAAGTGTCGGAGCTACTACAAATTATTAAATATTGATTTGATGGGAGGTTGTAGGTGCTTAAAGTTGCTGTGGACGAACCATCTGTAAATTTCCATCCATTTAAGTTAATGGTATTGACACTTCTATTATAAATTTCAATAAATTCAAATGCTGGCAAGCCCAATTGAGGTGAAGGGTCTGCAAATATTTCGTTTATAATAATATCTTTGAACGAGGGCAAGGAGGATATAAAATAAGTGAAATTAGTATTTGATGAAGGAATAGCGTTTGAACTTAAGTCCTGCACATTCGTTATGGTAAGTGTATTTAAAAGTCCGCTGGTAAATGCTGTTGTAAAAGTTAGGTGAACCAAACTTAAATTTGTTGCATCACGTAATGCAACAGAAGGTGTTCCTAATCCGTTATTAGCCGCATAGTTGCTAAGCGTTTGAGAAGTGCTAAGCCCTACGCTCTCATTAAATAAAACATCCACTTGTGTATTTGAAATAGCCGTTGAAGAAACAATGGTAGGGGGGCTTGTGTCTTGAATAATTGCACCGATATAAAAATCGTCGAAAAAATGTTTTTGGAAAAACGAAGCCGTTGATTGTTTGATATATACTCCAAAAAACGAGCTGGTGTTGGAGCTTACATCAACGATTGTTCCCTCGGTGCTATAAACCCCTGTTGCTCCTATATCTCTATATAATGTGAAGTTATTTGAGGCGTCGCGTATTACTTTTACTTTTAATGTATTGTTACTTGTATTTAAAATACCATCGGCGCCATTAATTATTTGGGTTGCTGTTCCATTTACCTTTTTATATAAGCTAATATCGTCATTGGTATTACCCAGCCTTATAAAATAGCCATTAATGCCAGTAGCCTTTAAATTTGAAAGGTCGCTGGTTAAATAAATATCTACGTAGTTGGCGCTTGAAGTATTGAACTGCAGATTAACCCAAAACTCCCATTGGCAATTTGTAGCCATGGTTGTAGGGGTGGATAAATAAAAATCCTGGTTTGCAATAGTTTTATTTGAACGCAATTTATTCGATACTATTGTAAATACCGAATCGTCGCCTCCCCAGGTAGGGTTTGCTGTAAAGTTGCCATCAGTGTAGTTTTCTGAAACTTGGGAACTAACAATGAAAGAGGATAAAATAAAAACTAAAAACAGTAGCCGCATTTTTTTTTCAATTATCATATGTAAAGGTAGTAAATTCTTTATTTTAAAACTGCAAATTATTATTCTTCAGTTGTTTTTTGCGGCTCGTAAATTTATTTTATGCTAGAAAAAAAATTTATAAAAGCGTTTCAATTTTAATGAAATCAAAGGTTTTATATTATATTTCAAATAGTTTGCTGTAAAAAAAGAGGGCAAAGTATAAAATTCATCTCTAGCCCTCAATAGCCTTTACTCCAGGTAAATTACCATTTTCGATATATTCTAGCAAGGCTCCTCCGCCTGTAGATAAGTAGCTTACCTCTTTTACAAGGCGAAATTTATTGATGGCTGCCACCGAGTCGCCACCGCCAATTAATGAATAGGCTCCCTTTTTAGTAGCCTTAACAATAGCCGTTGCAATAGCCTTAGTGCCATGCTCATAGCTACTCATTTCAAAAACCCCCATTGGGCCATTCCATAAAATAGTTTTTGAATTTTGTATTATTTCTTCAAATATTTTTTCTGAAGCAGTGCCAATATCCAAGCCTAAAAACCCATTAGGAATGCAAGAAATATCAACAGTTTGCTGCTCTGCTTCATTTGAAAAGGATGCCGCTGCAACGGTGTCAACTGGTATATAAACATTAACGCCTTTTGCTTTAGCATCAATTAAAATTTTCAAAGCCACATTTAATTTATCATCTTCTACTAAAGAATTCCCTACTTTTCCACCTTGGGCTTTAATAAAAGTATAAGCCATTCCGCCACCGATAATCAAATTATCTATTTTGTCCAACAGTTTATCAATAACAAGAATTTTGCCTGAAACTTTAGCTCCGCCCAAAATGGCTGTAAAAGGTTTCTCCGCATTATTAAGTACCTTGTTTATGTTTGCTACTTCATTCGCCATCAAATAGCCAAAAACTTTATCCTTAGGAAAATAATTGGCGATAATTGTTGTAGATGCGTGCGCCCTATGAGCAGTGCCAAAGGCGTCGTTTACGTAAACATCACCCATAGAAGCTAAATCGGCGGCGAAGGAAAGCGTTCCGGCAGTTTCTTGTTTATAAAAACGAAGGTTCTCTAGCAGCAGGATTTCGCCTGCCTTAAGTTCTTTTGCAATTGACTTTGCCTCTTTGCTTATACAGTCATCCGCAAAAAGCACAGGCCTGTTTAATAGCTTACTTAAATGTTTTACAATATGCTTTAATGAATATTTTTCTTCTGTCGCATCTTTAGGCCTACCTAGATGCGACATTATTATAACAGCCCCTCCGTCAGCTATAATTTTGTTTATGGTTGGCAAGGCCGATCTTATTCGGGTATCATCAGTTATAGAAAAGTTAATGTCCATAGGGACATTAAAGTCAACACGAACCAATGCTTTTTTATTATTAAAATTGTAGCTGTCAATTGTTTTCATATACTAATGAAAAGTGTAAATTCTATTTTATCAAGCGATTGGATTAGTCATTATTAATTCATCTTGACTTGAATATTTTGCCATAAAAGAACTAGCCGTTTCAACCATGTCGTAAGATCCTATAAAAAGAGGTGTACGCTGATGCAACTCTTTCATATCGAGTTCCATTATTCTGTTAAATCCATCGCTGGCTTTTCCTCCAGCTTGTTCAATAATAAAAGCCAAAGGGTTACACTCATAAAGCAAGCGTAATTTCCCTTTGGGAGATTTTGAAGTTATAGGATAAATGTATATCCCCCCTTTTATTAAGTTGCGATGAATATCGGCAACGCCAGAACCTATATACCTAGAAGAGTAGGGGCGGCTAGTATCGTCGTCTTCTTCCTGACAGTATTTAATATATTTTTTTACTCCAAGGGGAAAGTGAACATAGTTACCTTCATTAATAGAATAAGTTATTGCCGATTTAGGTGTTTGCATATTAGGGTGCGACAAACAAAACTCTCCAATAGAAGGGTCCAAAGTAAAGCCATTAACCCCTTTGCCGGTTGTATAAACCAGCATGCAAGAGGAACCATAAATTACATAACCTGCAGCAACCTGCTCGGTGCCACGTTGATAAAAATCTTCGTTTGTGCCGGGACCGGAAAGAGATGTTCTGCGATAGATCGAAAAAATAGTGCCTACAGAAACATTTACATCAATATTTGATGAACCATCCAGGGGGTCCATCGCAACAACATATTTTGCATTTTTCGACATTTCGTTATTCACAATGATAATGTCTTCGTTTTCTTCTGAGGCAATAGCGCAACACTCTCCACCCAAACTAAGCGCTGCAATAAATTGCTCATTGGCAAAAACATCTAGTTTTTTTACATTTTCGCCCTGAATATTTATTTCGCCCGCATCCCCCAAAATATCTGCTAAGCCAGCTTTATTTACTTCGCGATTTACAATTTTTGAAGCGATACCAATATCCCGCAAAAGTCTTGATAATTCACCTTTTGAAAAGGGGAAATCCGCTTGTTTTTCAATAATAAATTGACCTAATGTCTTTACTTTGCTCATTGTTTTATTTATTTTGAATTTAGACAAATATCGTAATATTTTTGGATTAAGGAATTCTAAAATTGACCTTATTCCATTCAAAGATTTAAATACCTTTGTGACGCTTAATTGTCAGGGAGTAATTTCGATTTTAATATTCTAAATAAATCATCTAATTAAGATCGGTTATCGATTTTATATTTCTATTTTTATTAAAAAATTGATAAAAAAGACTTGTGAAATCTTACAGCTATTAAAAACACGTTTTTTTGTTTTTAAAATTTACAATTTATTTATTTAAGTTTCCCAAAAGGGCCGATTTTTTTAATGCAAATACTATACTAATGAAAATATTTAAATTCGGTGGAGCCTCTGTAAAAGATGCAGCAGCAGTAAAAAATGTTGTCACAATTTTGAAACAATTCCCCAATGATAATATTATATTAGTTCTTTCTGCAATGGGCAAAACAACGAATGCCTTAGAGCGTTTAACGAATGCTTTTATGAGTTCCGACGGCCATAAAAAAGACGGTAAGGAGCAGACTGAAAAAATATTGGAAGAAATTAAAAAGTACCATTTCGATATTATAGAACAATTATTTCCGGATAAAAAACATTCGATTTACAATGAAATTAATAACGCATTTATTGAGTTGGATTGGATAATAGAAGAGGAGCGACAGCACCCCTACGACCAAGCATACGACCAAATAGTGAGTGTAGGGGAAGTTGTAGCTACAAAAATTGTAAATGCCTATTTAATTCAAGCCGGTATCCACTGCACCTGGCGAGACATTCGTGATTTTATTCAAACAGATAACTCTTATCGTGAAGCCAAGGTGGATTGGTCGCTTACACAAAGTTTGGTAGACGATGGTATAAATTCAAAAACTGCCCCCATATTTAAATCTTCTATAGGGAAGGCTGCGGGAGTATCAAAGGGTGAGATTTTAATAACACAGGGGTTTATAGGGGGCACATCCGAGAACTATACTACTACATTGGGTCGCGAAGGGTCGGATTATACGGCTGCCATATTAGCATTTACAACCAATGCAGAAAGTGTTACCATTTGGAAAGATGTTCCAGGGGTTTTGAACGCGGATCCTAAATGGTTTGACGAAACAATAAAGATCGACCAGCTATCCTATCAGGATGCAATAGAATTAGCATACTATGGAGCAACGGTTATTCACCCTAAAACGATTAAACCGCTTCAAAATAAAAAAATCCCATTGTATGTGAAATCGTTTTTGGAACCCGAATTAACAGGCACCCTTATCAACGAAGTTGAGTCACAAATACCGATACCTTGTTTTATTTTTAAAATAAATCAAGTGCTGCTTTCAATTTATCCAAAAGATTTTTCATTTATCGTTGAAGAAAATTTTAGTGCTATTTTTAAGCTGTTTGCCGAAAAACATGTTAAAATAAATATGATGCAAAACTCCGCTATCAGTTTTTCTGTTTGTATTGACAACGATTCTCAAAAACTCTCTGATTTAATTAAAACACTTCAAAAAGAGTATCGAACATTGTATAATGATAATCTGGAATTAATTACAATTAGGCATTATAATCAAGCAACAATTGATAGGGTGGTAATAGATAAAAAAGTTTTATTAGAAGTAAGGAGCAGGCACACGGTTCAGTTGGTGGCAAAAAGTGTCGTTTAATTTTATTTTAACAAGCAATTTTTGCCAAATAAAAAATTTAGTGCCGATAAGTTGAAAAACAAAGGGTTTCAATCCAATCACAAATAAAAATCTGACTCAATTTTGCATTAATGAGCATAAAATAAAAAGAATTCTTTGTTATGTGAATACAAATATTTAATTTCGCATCCTTAATAATTGTGAGCAATTACAATTAGGGCCTATAGCTCATTCGGTTAGAGCATCAGACTCATAATCTGCAGGTGCTTGGTTCGATTCCAAGTGGGCCCACTTCACAGGGCAACAATTCATAAAAAGATTGTTGCCCTTTTTTATTGCCCTTAGATTCCTTGATTTTATTGGTAATTCTGTCAATCAGTTCGTTTACTTTTCTGGTTCGAACTTGATTATTATGAAAAATAAATGACAGTAGCACTCCATAACCAATGCCTACCAAATCCCAAAATTATTTTTAATCATTACTTTTCCATAAGGGTTCTTACCAAAATCTTTCGTAAGTTTCGCTTTTAACTCGGCTGTGGTATAAATTTTATTTTTTCCTTTTTTTGGCATTAAGGTTGCCATATCAGGTTTTGTAATTTCAATGCTTTTTGCAAAATAAATGACTCCACCATCTTCAGTAGCAATGCCTAATATAGCACCAGGCAGCCCACAAAAACTTTCCGGACCAATATTTGGAATAATTTCTCCACAATACCATGCATAAATACGAGTACTGTCATTGGCTTGCCATATCGCTTTTCTGCAACTATAACCACAAATAACTCTTTTGTTCTCTGTAATTTTCCATTGGCGAACATTTAAAGTGTCTTCCACAAACAATTTTTCACTCCAAATTTCTTTAATGGTTAGCCGATAATTTTTATTGAAATTCTGATACACAACATTTTTACTTGTAGTCCAACTCATCTTTTCCTTTAATTCACTCTCCTGCGGCACAAAAACAGAGATACTATCATTAAAATAAAGTTCAAAAAGATCAGTCTTGTTTTTATCTTCCTCTTTTATCCATTCACGGTATTCATCGCCCTTAAACTTTTTATAAAGATTAGTTTTTCGTTCATACACAATTTTACCGCTTGTAATCTGAGCAATAGAATCGCTCACACTACAAAATAAAATACCCAGCAGTAAACCGATTTTAATACATCTCTTCATCATCTTTTGTTTTATTGCTATTAAACTTAAAAATTGCTTTTAATAAAATATATCGAGAAATGATATTTGTTTTGTTATCCCTAATTACATTATCCTGAATGCTTCTGGATGTATTAATATTCTGATTTAAAATATCTGTTGCATCAATTGAAATAATAAAGTTTTCCTTTTTTAAGAATGTTTTTTTGAGTGATGCGTTCCAAAGAAAATAATTTATGTTATACCCTTGTGCCCTTTGACTATTGATAGTGTAAACGACAACGGTTTCAAAAATAAATTTCAGTGGTAACTTTAAACGCAAGGATGCATTAAAATTTTGCGCAGTATAAGGCTTGTTGTTTGCCGCATTTAACGTTGAGGTAGGAGAATTAAAGTCAAAAGTATAGCCTATTTTAAATTCCAGCGTATCAAATTGCAAGTTAACATCCAACCCTGAAGTTGAATTAGCAGTTGTTGTAGTGTTTTTTTGCCCATTAATAAAACTGGTATAATTATTATAATTAAAATTCAGATTAGGAGCTAATTCCAATGTTTTGGAGAAAAAAGGGAAACTGCCTCCAATGGTTGCGCTACCATCATAGTTACCATTAACATTGACAGGCGTTGTGATCGTTCTTCCAATGCTATCGAATAGTATAGAATTACTAAAGGCATTATTGGTAGTTGAATAACTTGCACTCGCCCAAAGGTATTTGCTAGTAATAGGTTTATAAGTATTATAATCTATTTCGAAATTCTGCTTAAAAGTCGGTAATAAATTAGGGTTTCCGTTTTTAATTTGATTTGGATTCGTATTATCCTGAATAGGTTGTAATTGGTCAATGCTCGGTTGACTGGAAGTTGTTTTATACTTAAAATGGATCCGTGAATTTTCACTAAACTTGAACATATACCTTAAATAAGGCAAAATATTATTAACCGTTTGTTTAATTGTTTGTTGCGTTATTAGATTATTATTAGCTATTGACACCTGACGAATTCTTGACCCTACTATGAAACGTTGCTTTTTAACTTCGTAAATAAATTTTGCACCAAAACGATTAGTCATCCGACTATTTTCAAAATTATTGGAGAACAATGAATCCCGCAAAGCGTATTCGCCATTAGCATAATTAAGAGCCTTTTTTTCCTGAAGACCAACGTTAAAATTTAAATTGTACTCAAATTCCAATTTAATTTTTTTTGTGATCGGCTCAATATAAGTAACGGTAGCGTTGTTAGACCTGCTGTTGCCGAAATTCGTTTTTTTCTGATTGATGGAATCATTTCCAATAAATGAATTGTTAAAAAAGAAATTATTGGAAATTAAAGTTCCTTCAGAAGTATTATTATTTAATATATAATTATAGGATGCTTCCAATAAGCGGTCTTTTTTCTTGAATTTTCTGGTAATTTTGGCAGTAGTATTTAACGTATACCCACTGGCTTTATTTTTGTTGTTTATCTCTGATCTTCTTGATAATATTTCGTCCCCTCCTATGAAATCGGTCAATTCGTTACGATTTGTAGTTGACGAGTTAAAAGCTAACTTGGGTGTAATAACTAATTCGGTTAAGGAATCCAAAGTTTGAACAATACCAAAATTGATACTATGTGATTCATTTAACTGTTTAGAATTGCTTCTATTATTGGTGTTGTAAGTGGTATCGGTTAAAAAATATTGAGATGCAGTTTCGGAATTTGCATTTAACTGATTATTATTATAGGTGTAATTAAAATTCAACTTTGTTTTAGATGAAATTTTATCGGTATAATAAATACCGGATTTTAATGTTTGTGGAATGCCTTGGTTTCTCTCCATTCCATTATAACTATAATCTCCATCCTCATCAGCTTCCCAACCGGAATCCGTAAGGCCAAATTTATACATATCCTCCCAGCCAAAACTTGAGTGAGGTGTATTACTTCCTAAAGCAAAGACGGATATTTTTTGTTTATTTTTAAATTTATTGGCTAAGAATTCCCCTTCATAAAACTTCTCGAAATCATTGGCTCCAATAACTTTTCCGAAAAAACCATTTTTTGCTTCATCCTTCAGCTTAAGATTCATTATTTGCAAAGTTTCATTTCCGCCATCTGATTCATTTTCATTTTTCTTTTCATATACCTGAACCGATTCAACAGCTTTTGCATTCAAATTTTGAGTTGCCATGGTAGGATCGGCACCAAAAAATTCATCGCCATCCACTAATACCTGATCAACCTTTTTTCCCTGGGAAGTTATTTTACCTTGTGCATCGACTCTAATACCAGGGAGTTTTTTTAATAGATCTTCTACAGTAGCATTCGGTTTCACCTTAAACGAATCGGCAGTATAAATCAAGGTATCGCCTTTGTAATAAACAGGATCTTTATATGCATAGATTACAATTTCGTTCAAGGCGTGGCTCTTAGAAGGAAGTATTATTTTACCGAAATCAAAAGCGTAATTAGTAGAACTGGCAAAAACATAGAAGGACTGATCGCCAAATTTTGGATGAGAAATAATAATTTGAACAGTATCAATCTTCATGTTTTTTAAAGCAAAAAAACCTGTTGCGTCTGTGCGTGTGTGGGCAACAAGAACTGAATCTTTAAGCCGTAAAGCGATAACAACAGCTGATAACAATGGAGTTTTTGAAATTGTATCTTGTACATTACCCCCAATATTCATTTTTTGAGAAAACACATTAACACTTAGACTAAAAAGGCTGATTGCTAAAACAAGATATTTACGCATACAATAAATTTAAATTAAAACGAATTTAAATTAATAATGTGAGTTTGTAAAAAAAGACTCGATAAAATTGAATATCCGAGTGATTTAAGGAAATTTAAAGAAGAGGATCTTCCACAGATCAGCAAGGAACTTCGTCAGTTTATAATTGATGTGGTAACGCAAAATTTTAGCACCCAAAATATACATTTCAAATTGGGATATTTAACAAATACCAATAAACAGATTTTAATTCTTGAGCAGGGTGGCGTCCTTTGGATGGACATTCAAAAAAAATTAGAACGCAATGGCTATAAGGTTAATATAGAGATTTGCAATACGGATAGCAACATACCACATCTTGTTATTTGTGATACGGATACACTATTAAGAAATTTGCTACTGCAACTGTAGAAGAGAACAAAGATTAAATTTTGGTTTTGTTTAGTTTTATTTATTTAAAAGCCTGCCGAAAGATGGGCTTTTTCTTTTTCCTAATAAGTAAATCACAAAACAGTTTGGCTATGATCTGCTGCATATTTAAATCTAGCTTTTCAATTAAGTAAATAAATATCGTAGTGCGAAATAATTTTTATCTAGATGATAATTATTTATTATTTTTGAGCCATTGAAAAAAACATCTGCCATCCTATTCCTTTGCATTTTCACCTTTAATTTAGTGGGCTTTTTCCTTATTTTTAAGGTGCAGCAATACCAGGTAAGGCAGGAAATAAAACAGCACATTAAAAAAGGTATTCCTGAAAATGATTTAACTCAAATAATTGTTACTCCCGAAAACAAGAATCAACTGAATTGGGAACATGAAAAAGAATTTAGGTATAAAAGTGAAATGTATGATATTGTAAAAAAGGAAATAATTGATGATACTACAACCCTTTACTACTGTATTGCTGATAATCAGGAAACAAAACTCTTTGCAAATCTAGATGAGCAGGTAAAAAAAAATATGAATACTAAAAATAACGGAAATAATCCGGTAAAAAATCTGTTCAAACTTCTATCAAATATATATGCTCTGCCGCAACAACATGCTTGGATTTTGTTTGAAACCAGCACAGCAAATACTTTCGAATATTCTTATTATTATTCCTCTCCCTTACTTGACATAGCAGGCCCTCCGCCAAAAATGGGTTAATAGTTTTTCAAAGCATTTATTGCTTTTGTTTCTGGGTAGCTGCATCGTTTCTATGTCTGCCCTTAACTATTTATTAACCATTAAATTATTTTATTATGAAAAAAATTACATTGCCTTTATTGGGCATCATCTGCTCATGGGTTTCATTTGCACAAACTGTGCAGGTTACCGATAAAACCAATATGCAACCATTATTTAATATTGCAATCTATAGCAATAATCCAAAAATGTCAGTTAATACTAATGCGCAAGGACAAGCCGATTTAAGTTCTTTTAAAGATGCTGACACCATTTGGTTTAGTAATATAGGTTACATTATAAAAACTTACAGTTACAGTGAACTTTCGGCTTTAAATTTTAACATTTCACTTTCAGAAAAATCTTTTTCTCTTGATGAAATTGTTGTTTCTGCCAGTCGCTTTGAAGAAAAAAGAAAGGATGTATCACAACCCATTCAGGTTATAAAATCAAAAGAGTTAGCATTTATGAATCAGCAAACAATGGCCGATGTGATGCAAAACTCAGGAAATGTATTGGTTCAGAAAAGTCAACTTGGAGGAGGAAGCCCAATCATTCGTGGATTTGAAACGAATAAAGTATTGATGGTTGTGGATGGAGTAGTTATGAACAATGCCATTTACAGAGGGGGGCATATTCAAAATATCATAACGCTGGACAATACGATGATGGATAAAGTTGAAATTGTTTTTGGTCCTGGATCGGTAGTATACGGAAGTGATGCGTTGGGCGGAGTGATGCACTTTTATACCAAAAATCCAATTCTATCGGATAATTCTAGAATGATGCTAAAGGCAAATGCATTCACTCGATTTTCGACTGCATATTCCGAAAAAACAGGACATGTTGATTTCAGTCTTGGGTGGAAAAAATTAGCTGCGCTCACAAGTATTACTTATTCTGATTTGGGAGACTTAATGCAGGGAAATAATCGCAATCCCTTTTATGGTGATTGGGGCAAAAGAGCATTTTATGTTGAACGCATAAACGGAAAAGATTCTATGATTGTGAATAATAATCCAAACCTACAAAAACAATCGGGCTACAAGCAATATGATATACTTCAGAAGCTCCTTTACAAACAAAGCGATAAGGTTTCTCATGTTCTGAATCTACAATATTCCAATTCTACTGATGTACCTTTCTACTCAAGGCTAAGACAGCTTTCAGGAACAAAGCCAAAATATGCCGAATGGTATTATGGCCCTCAAAAAAGATTGTTTGGCGCCTACTGTTTAAACTTGAATAACGATAAAGGAATTTATGACCATGCAAGAATTATACTGGCTTACCAAAATATAGAAGAAAGCAGAAATGACCGCAGATTTAACAAAAATATTCGCAACAGCAGGATTGAAAAACTCGACATCTTTTCATTAAATGCCGACTTTGACAAAAAGATTGAAAGAAATGAAATTCGTTATGGCATTCAAGGAACTTACAACAAAGTTAATTCGACTGCAATTATGGAAGATATAGTTGCGGACACAACCGGAAAACTTGACACACGCTATCCTGATGGAGGTTCAACAATGCAAACTGTTGCCGGATATCTTACTCACACATTTGAAATCAATAAAAAACTTATTCTAAATGATGGAATTCGTTTGAGTAATGTCCGGTTAAATTCTACATTTAAAGACACTACATTCTTTCCTTTTCCCTTCAGAGAGGTAACCCAAAAAAATACAGCATTAAACGGAAACATCGGACTTGTATTCATGCCTGGTGCAGACTGGCGTTTCACATTGTTGGGCTCTTCCGGTTTCAGAGCACCTAATGTGGATGATTTGAGCAAAGTATTTGAATCCGTTCCCGGAAGTGTTATTGTTCCTAATCCCAAACTCAAACCCGAATATACTTATAATGCAGATTTAGGGATTTCTAAAACGATCAAAAAGAAAGTTACTATTGGAACAACCGGATTTTACACTATATACAAAAATGCCATCACCAGCCAACCGGGAACATTTAAGGGGCAGGATTCTATTATTTACAGCGGGCAGTTAAGCAGAGTAATGATGAATGCGAATGCAGCCGAAGCATATATATTTGGAATAAATGGCTATTTTTCTACCGATGTATCTGACAACTTTTCTATTAATAGCACAATTAATTATACCTACGGAAGGATTAAAACAGATACAACCGACTATCCGCTTGACCACATTGCTCCCTTTTTCGGAAAAACAAGCTTTAATCTAAAACTAAAAAAATTCACGGGAGAATTTTTTGTCATGTATAATGGCTGGAAGCGTTTAAAGGATTATAATTTATCGGGAGAAGACAATTTTTCAGAAGCAACCGCTAATGGCACTCCTGCATGGGTGACACTCAATCTTCGTTCGGCATACCAGTTTAATAGATACCTTCAGCTTCAGATAGCATTAGAAAATATCCTTGACCAGAACTATCGGGTTTTTGCATCCGGCATCAGCGCACCAGGGCGAAATTTTATTATTACTTTGAGAGGATCATTCTAAAATACAATACCGGTAAGAACCTTTCTACCCTTAGTAATAGGATAGTAGGGCCACTTACCTGTATTTTGATTATTTGCTAAATTTTAGATACGCAAGAACTTAGTTAATGTGCTAATTCAAAAATCCTTTATATCAATCTAATTTTACGCATAAGTAATTGATATTCTATTTTACATAAAAATGTTTAAAATCATAGGTATCGAGACCACTGCAAAACTCCCTCTATAAAAAAGTTTTCTTTTTTATATGATTTTGCCATCACATATTTAATTTTCAGCTCTTCAATTCAGGAACTTTTTTTCTTAAATATAGCCTCTAAGAGGGATTTTTTGTGAACTCAATCCACTTTTGGCTATACCGCCTCGATTATTGGTATCCTGTATAAGTTATAACTAATAGCTTGTATTAGCTGCTGTGAGTGTGTTTTGGCTTTGCCTACATATCGCGCCCCGCTTACTTTAAACCATCTGCTTATTGAACCAAAGGTTCTTTCTACTTTATAACGAGTTTGACATATAGTTTTATTGATTCGTTTTTCTAACTCGGTTAAGGGTTTATTTTTTACTGCTTTATACAAAATTCTATTTTTTAATTTTTTGATAATTAATACTTCGTCATTTTCTGCGCTGGCGTACCCTTTATCTGCAAATACTGGCGTACGCGGCTTTAACTTTACCGTATTTAAAGCTGATTCTAAATTTTTTATGTCACTTTCGTTGGCTGCAGTTGTATGAATGCCTAAAACAAAGCCTTCTTGATTAGTTACTGTATGCTGCTTGTAGCCGTAATATAATTTTCCTGCCTTTATTATCCAGGCGGCTTCGTGATCTACGTTAGGCTTTATAATTTGAACTAATTTTGTCGTTGGGGGTGCTTGTCTCGTCCTAAAATAGGTTTACAGTAAAATGTAAACAAAATGGACAAAAAAGCAGTAGAAAAAGAGGCAATAATTGCCGAATATTTAACAGGAGAAAACAGTTATAGAAAATTAGGAAAT
>Ga0114966_10000078_pt1 | contig 84506 bp, 57 predicted proteins | sample M_130207_XF_Meta_FD_87029 | JGI IMG/M metagenome (GOLD analysis project Ga0114966, IMG submission 87029) | Freshwater microbial communities from Lake Montjoie, Canada to study carbon cycling - M_130207_XF_MetaG | ecosystem: Environmental > Aquatic > Freshwater > Lake | place: Lake Montjoie...
CACAGAATCATTTGATGCAATCCAAGTTGTGCCATTCCACTTGAGGATTTGTCCAGTTGAAGCACCCATTTGATTGATTTTATCACCAGTCACTGCACGGTCTTTCAACTTGATAGTTGAAATGATGCCATCCTTGATATAGAGTGAATCAAATTTGCCGAGCACTTCGCCTTTAATTGTAATGCGGTTTATAGTGATATCATCAGAGGTATCTCTGTCTCCAATACTAAAGATTGTATCATTTCTTATAATGATACCTTGACCAGGAAAATATGATCGTTCAATATCGGTAGATGGAATCCAAGAGCTACCATTCCACTTTAAAACCTGGCCACTTGTAGCACCCATTTGATTTATTTTGCTAGAAGTGATTGCAGCATCGACAATTTTATCCCTAGTAACTTTATTATTTCCTATAGATGGATTTGGATATGTACCTGTCAAATCACCACCAGCATTTGACCCAAAAGTGATATCATCATTAGGATTAACATCACCAGTATTTATAATTGAATCATTAGAAATTGCTATCCCAGTACCAGCATTATACACTTTCCCAATATCATTAGAGGGAATCCATCTAGTTCCATTCCACTTCAGAATTTGGCCATTTGTTGCACCCATTTGGTTCAATTTATCGGCTGTAATTACGCCATTAGCTATTTTATTATTAGAAATTTTTCCATCTGCTATTGTAGGATTTGGATATGTACCAGAAAGATCTCCACCAGCATTAGAGCCAATTATTAAATCATTGGTAGTGTCTCTATCTCCAGTATTTGTAATGATACCATTTTGTATTGAAATTCCCAGTCCAGCAGAATAAACCTCTCCAATATCATTAGAAGGAACCCAATTTGTGCCATCCCATTTAAGAAGTTGTCCAACAGAGGCTCCCATTTGGGCTAGTTTAGACGCTAAAATACTGCGGTCTAAAATTTTAGAAGAAGTAATTGCTGCATCTTTAATATTCTTGCTTTTAACAGCTGAATCAGCTAATTGTAATTCTGTAAAACTGCCATTAATATTAATATCAATTGAACTATCAGGACTTCGAGATGGCCCTAAAGAAGGAGCTAAACTTAAAGAAAGTGTATCACCCAGATTGTTAATTGTTAATCCTGGACTTCCCTTCAAGAACAGATTACCTGCTAATCCATTTAAGCTAAGTACAGCACCAGTAGCATTTGGCGTTAATCCCTGTGAGATATTAGAAATTTGACTCTTAAATGAATATGGAGAAGCAACTAATTCAACCCGAGGAGTAAACTCAGGATTACCAGAAACAGTTATTCCAAGCCAATAAGGCCTATCAAATTGAATATTCAAAGGCTGTATAGACCCAAGAATCGCATCAAAAACACCATTTTTCGTTAACACAGTTTGTGTTTCTGTCCAAACAGAATTTCCGCCTGACAATGCATCATACAATTGAAATGTAATTGCATAAGAAGAATCTACATATGGGTCATTTGCAGTTACAAGTAAAAGTCCCTGATACGATAATTTTTGCGGCAACTGAGCAAATATTCTACTTGTGCTCAATAATACAATACATAATAGAATGAATAGTAACCGAATATTTTTCATAGATATACTTTAAAGTTAATTCCAAATGTAAAAGTATTTTCAACATAGTTCTATATCGATAAGAACTAACTATTTGAAATACTTGATGCTTACACAACTTAATACTAACATTAATATTGTAGATTACACCAATATTTAATATTAACAAAAATTATGCCTAATGTTAGGCAATAGCTTATATCTGAAGTATTTTCATGGTAATTATTTAATTATTCTTTCTGATTTGTATAAGAACACTAATTTGCACTGTGAGTATGTACTAGTAAAAAAATTATTGAGATAAAATAGGTTCATGATGAATCACCATATATTTAGAGAGAGTATTGATTAAATAGAAAAAAAATACTCGTCTAATTTCATCCTTGGATTGAATGAAGAACAGGTAAGAATAAATGGTGAATTATTTGAGAAGAATGAATTGCCTGAGAAAAAAAGTGTCTCAGAATTGACATTATTGTTGAGACAATTTAACAATCCAATTATTTATGTTCTGATTATTGCTGCAATTCTCAATGTATGTACTGCACAATAGTTTTAATTGAATCCCGTACTTTAGCTTTATTCCAAATCTGGAATGTACAGAATTCTCGTTCAGCTAATAGATCGCTATTTTTTCATAAAAAAACTCATAAAGAAATCTTAGAAACAATTGGAATTTCAACAAATCCATTGCTATTAGAAATAATGATATTAGCATTAGTATTACAAATTATTGCTGTTTCGGTACTATTATTGTATACTTTGTTAAAAACTCATCCTTTACAAATAGAAGAATAGTTTTTATATCTGAGTATTTCTCTTTCTATCATCATCATTGCAGAATTTCATAAATTTATTCGTAGAAATCACTTAAGATCAAAAAAAATGAAGACTATTTTCTTGTATATTTTTGCAATCAGTGTATTAAGCTTGTACAGCTGTAATTCAGTAGTCAATATCCAGCCATCTGGAAATATCCAAATGATGAAAAAAAATTGCTCATCATTTCAAGAACTTGATATTACCGGAAGATTTGACGTCACGGTGATGTATGATAATACTGAAGCCTATGAAATTTCAGCAGATGATAATATTTTGCCATTTGTCGATATTCAACCGAATGAAAGAAGTATTTCTATCTCATTAAAAAAGAAAATGCCACGTTCGGTTTCTCCAATTAAAATGACGATTCATGTTGCTTCACTATCGAAAATCCAGCTTGACTATGGTGCAACATTAAAAACTGAGCCTCGTTGTATAGCAGACAAATTAGATCTTTCACTTTCTAATGGAAGTTCTTTTCAGTCTAATATACAATGTCAACAATTAGATATTACCGCACTGTCTGGCTCAAATGTCATTCTTAATGGAACAGCTAATAGTGTACACATTATTGCAAAAGAATCCTCATCAATTAATGTTTATGATTTGCTAACTCAAGATGTACAGGCTCAAATATTGGGGGCAAGTTCATTAAATATTAGTGTTGAGAAAGAATTTTCAGTGCAGGCCGATGAGGGAAGCATGATAAATTATCGGGGGACACCAGTTTTTCTAAAGAAAATCATAGAGGGCGGTTCAAGAATTGAAAAACGCTAAAAAAACCCTATAAAGAATTACTCTCTATAGGGCCTAAAATCTACTATATTTGACACTATTCTATAGTATCAAATTCTTCACGACTTAGTCTTTTAATAGGTTTTTTCCTCATCCCAGATATAATAGAATTACACATACTTATCTGATTAGAAAACAAAGTATCAAGTGTTGATTTGATAGATTGTATATCCTTGGCTATATTATCAATACGCTTTAATTGCTCTGCACTTGGTTTGCCTGCATATTGATTTATTGTACCATAAATACCTGCTAATTTTTCTCTGATTTTATCTTCGCTATCGGCAAAAAGAGTGCTTTTTTCGGCTACAATTAATGTGTGAAGTGAATCTAATGACTTAATTGTTTGCTTAACAATTGCATTCTCTTTTTCATCAATAATAGTTTTTATTCTTAAAGAAAGAGTATCCCTTGCAGCAGTTATTTGTTCCGAAACAAATGCTACATCATCAACCATTCCCCAACATTTTATAGCAATTTGATTTTGGGCAATTCTATCATCCTTTGAATGAACAGATTTTTTATCGCTTACAATTACGATAGAACTTGTATACTCTTTACCATTTTTTTTCACTCTAATTCCATATTCACCTGGTAAAACTGTATAACCAAAATTTCCACCACCAGTGTTTTGTGAAATAGCTACACGAGGGGCTTTTGTATCCATATTCCATGACAATAAGTTGACGCCCTTCCTTTTTGAAGCTGGAACAGTAGTAAGAACTACATTTGTTTTTTTATCAATAATTTCAATACTCATGTCCCCAATCATATGTCTTGATTTTAGATAATATGCAAATCGAGCTCCTCTATTAGGATTCGCTGCAGCAAATTCATCAGAACCTCTAAATTCTTGGAATCCAGTTGCAAAAGACATCTCAGATATTCGTGTTGGTAGGAATGTAAAATCATCTTTTAGCGTGTTTAGGGACATACCTCTTAACGGAGATATATCATCGATAATATATGCACCGCGCCCATGAGTACCAATAATTACATCGTGATCTCGTGGATGAATCGCTATGTCTCTAACTGGGATCGAGGGTATTTCATTTTTAAATTGAGCCCACGATTCACCAGCGTCAATAGAAATAAATAAACCTGATTCTGTTCCAGCAAATAATAAATTTTTATTAACTAAATCTTCTCTTATTACATGAGCAAAACCCCTTAAAGAATCGCTTTTACATTGTTTCCAAGACAAGCCAAAATCGGTTGACTTTAGAATATATGTAGCAAAATCTCCTCTGGTATGATCTTCTAATGTTATATAGACAGTGGATTTATCAAAATGGCTAGGTTCTACTGATGAAACCCATATATATGGCTTTATCGTTTTAGGCAAATTCTTAGATACATTTTGCCATGTATTTCCACCATTTGATGTACATTGGATATTACCATCATCGGTACCAACCCATATAATTTTTTCATCTAAAGGAGATTCATTTATCGTATAAATAGTACAATGGTTTTCTGCACTTGTATTATCCTTTGTTACTCCTCCCGATTCAACAGGATTATATTTGGAAGAATCATTCGTTGTTAAGTCAGGAGAAATTCTTTCCCATGTATCACCATGATTATAAGATCTATGAAGATATTGTGAACCAATATAAAGCGTTTTGGGATTAAGTGCTGATTGAACAATTGGAGTATTCCAATTAAATCGCAATTTTTTCTCTCCTAATTCTTCAAAAGGAGAAATAGGTTTTGTTTCACCAGAATGTAAATGTCTTCTAATTGCCGAACCACCCTGTGACTCAAAATAAATGATATCCTTGTCTGCTCGATCTCTTACAATAGCAAAGCCATCACCCCAACCTGTTGGATTCCAATCTTTATTCTGTATCGCACTACCACCTTGAATACGATGCGGTGCCATCCATGATCCATTATCTTGTAAACCTCCAAATACATTATATGGCTCCTCAAAATCATAGGATATATGATACATTTGAGCTAATGGAAGATTTCTACATTGAGACCATGTTACTCCCCGATCGAATGTTCGGTACACACCACCATCTGTTCCTAATAAAAGATGTTGAGGATTTTCTGGATCGATCCATAGAGCATGGTGGTCTGGATGATTTCCGCCACCATAACTAAAGCCATTAAAGGTTTTCCCTCCATCATTAGAAATCCCTAATTGAAAAGAAGGTCTATACACTTTATTCTCATTAAATGGATCTACATATAAACAAGAAAAGTAGAATGGTCTTGCGGTAACACTAACTGCATTAGACATTTTCTTCCAATTATCCCCATTATCATCAGAACGATATAAGGCGCTTTCTTTGGATTCGATCATGGCATACATAGTAGATGGTTTAGAAGGAGCAATTGCAAGAATAATTCTACCTAAATCACCTTCTGGCAATGAATTTGACTGTTTTGTCCAAGTTTTCCCAGCATCAGTACTTTTAAATAATCCACTGCTTTTACCACCTGAACTAAAATTCCATGCTTTTCTTCTGAATTCCCACATAGAGGCATAGCAAATATTTGGATTTTCTGGATTGATTACTATATCTGCACAACCTGTTTTTTCATCTATATAAAGAACTTTCTGAAAAGTTTTTCCGCCATCTTCTGTTCTATAAATACCACGATCTTGGCTATCACTCCATAATGCTCCCATACCAGCAACCAGAGCTATATCTGGATTTTTAGGATGTAATGCAATTTTTGCAATTCTCTCAACATTTTCAAGACCCATTAATTTCCATGAATCACCAGCATCTGTAGTTTTATAAATACCACCACCCAAAGAAACGCTATTTCTAACATTACATTCTCCGGTACCAACCCATACTACAGAATCTTGATATCGTGGATCTATGCTTATGCAACCTATAGACTGTTGTTTTTCTTTGTTAAAAATTGCTTTAAATGTTGTTCCATTATCTTTAGACTTCCACACTCCACCGGCAGCGGATCCTACATAGATACACAGTCTTTTTTCTTTTGGATTATCTCCACTTGGTAAATAAAGTGCTTCTAAAGCGGTAACTCTTCCACTAGAGGTGGCTGGGCCAAGTTCACGTGCTCTTAATGAGCCAAAAGTATATGGTGTGATGTGTTGAGCATATGTATGAATATGTGCAATGCAAGAAACAATAACGAGGAAAGAATATATTTTTTTCATAGATGTGTATACTTATTATTTAGATTTTGAAGGCATTAAGAAAAAAGAATCATCTACTTGTTTATCAAATTGGTATGCATCTATATAAGACACACCAACAGTTTCTCCATTTGCTTTAGATTCGATATTATAAGGTAAAGTTCTTCCATCAACAACTTTATATTCGCTATAGAAAGAATCACTTTCTTTAGCAACACCAGACTCATTATACTTTACTGTAGTTTTAATAATAAGGTATGAATCAATGTCTAAATAGTACATTCTAGATGCCCCATCAGGAGACTTTGCGGTGATTTTATATACTTCAGAACCTTCAATTTCATCTTTACCGCTATATTCAATAGTAGAACCATCACTTCCATTTAATAATAAATCATTCCATACCATTTTAACCATTCTTTTTACATCTTTAGAATCATCTTCATTTAAGGGCTGGGGATCATTGGAACCTGTCCAAGGTTGAATAGACCAACCATTAGTACCATCAAATGCTTGAACAAAAGTTAAGCCTGGTTGCAATGTAAAATCCATACGAGCTTTATCAGGACATTTTAGAGTAAAAACCATAGGTCTTTTTTCTCCTCCACCTCCACCCTGAGTTTTAGATTTAATAATAACAGATGCTAATTCAGGATATTTTTCTTTACCGCCTACAGCTTTTTGATAACCATTTATAATGCTCTGTAAAGATTGTGATTGTGCTGCATTACTTAACATACATGCAAATAACAATATGATGCAAATTTTCATATACTTCCCATATTTAAGAAAAATTAAATTTCTATTTGTTCTTTATCGATCTTACTTGGCTTCATATGAATGTAGAATTATCAAAGTAACATAAGACTACATAGATATGTATTCATATAAAAGTTTGAAATTAGTATAAATGCATCTTTAATTATTACAAACTTTAGCAATAATTAAAGAATGTGTAATAATTAATAATTGATACTTACTTATGTTCATGAATTATTATCATGAAACCTTCTTTAGTACATGAATCATCAGGCAGAATTTTTGAAATTAATCAAAGAAAATGAGCGAATCATTTTCAAGGTTTGTCGCATGTATATGGACACTGCTTTAGACCGTCAAGATTTATTTCAAGAAATAGTAGGCCAAGCCTGGCGATCCTATGAATCATTCAAAGGGTTATCTAAATTCTCTTCCTGGTTGTATCGCATTGCCTTAAATACTGCTTTAACGTATTTTAAAAAGAATAAACGATCAAAAAATACTATTGAATCCTATAAAGCTATAAAAGATGTAATTGAAGAAGAAGACAGACAAGAACAAATAGACTTGATGTACACGGCAATAAGTAGATTACCTAAGATTGATAAAGCTATAGTAATACTGTATTTAGACGATTATTCATATCAACAAATATCAGAAATGATTGGGATGAATATCAGTAATGTTGGTGTAAGAATAAATCGTATTAAAAAAAGATTAAAAGATGATTGCAATGAATTACAAAGTGAATAATATGGAATTAGACGACCTAAAAAAAGGACTAAATCAATCTCTTGAACAGCCCATAGAGATAGAAGCTATCTTTGATAAAATTCCTACTCAAAAGTCTCATTTATTGATTTATAAGATGAAGAGAAATATCATTATTGAAATTCTTCTCTATTTTCTTACTTTCATTTGGTTAGTGTATGAATCAATATATAATGTAAGTCCGGCTTTACGATTGTATTGTGGAACAATGAGTGTAGTGATATTATTCGTATTTCCAATTCTCTATTCATTGCATAAAAAGATTGGCTCTTACATTATTCAAAGCTTTGAAATAAAAGACAATCTCATTGAATTAATTACACTTACTAAAATATATATAAGAAAGTACATTATGTTTACAATGGTACTTTTACCAATTGGCTTTATGTATTCTTTAGTTCTTAGTATTATATATGCAACTCCAGAATCATCATTTACTCCATATATTTCATGGTATAGTGTTTTATTAAATGTAACATATATTGCCGAGAGTGGACAAACCATAACAGGTTTAATTCAGAATAATGTATTGATGGTAATTGGTATACTTTTGCTCATCATCATAGTACTAAGTGTGCTAAACTATATCTTTACAAAAGTGTATCTTCATTTTTTCTATGGAAGGTATATAACACAATTAGAATCAATTTTAGAAGAATTTGAATAAGAAAACAGTCAACCGAAGCATTTCAATCTATGATAGAAAGTGATAATTATCATTGTAATGAAGGAGTTTATTGAGTAGATTCAGAAAGATTTTTTCTATGTTTTTACATTTAATGGAGTTCTCTGATGAATGCAGCTCATATTCATTTGATGATTAATCATTTCCCTATCATTTTACCATTCATTGCAATTATCACAAGAATTATAGCACATGTAATCAAATCAGATTCTATGCGTAGATATGCGCTTGGGATATTAATTGCTGGAGCTATTACTTCATTTATTGCAATGCAAAGTGGCGAAAGGGCCGAAGAAATCGTAGAAGAATTACCTGGAATTTCAGAAACATATATTCATAATCATGAAGAATCTGCAGAAATATTCTCAGTTATAACGTACATAGCTGGTGGAATTGCTTGTATTGCATTATGGGCAGATATCAAAAGGAAGTCTTATGCACAGGTAATTATCGAAATTGCGATTGTTTTAAGTGTCGTGTCTTTATTCTATGCACAGAAAACAGGGACTTCTGGAGGTGAAATTAGGCATGAAGAAATTAGATAATGTCTGATTTCACATGTTTTAAAGCTTCTCTTTTAGTTAATCCACTAAACTCATGTGAATGAACAAATGAGATAACTGCATCAGGATGTACATAACTATATTCTCTTAAAGCCCAGCCTATAGCTTTTCTAATAAAGAATTCTTTCGATTTTTTTAACTGTATACATAAAGAAAACAGTAATTGTTCATCGGTTTGGGCTTTATATCTTTTCTGATGAAGGATACAAATCCTTTGAAGCCACATATTTTTTGATGCCATCCATTTAGTTATACATGTCATTCTTTGTTCGGGGAATTTCTGAAAATATAAGCCAACTAATGGAGCAATGCTGTCTACAGAATCCCACCATGAATGAGTTGTCATCATATACTCAAGAAGTTCAATGGTTTGTATATTCCAATATTTTTGGGCCTTATCTACACATTCTATAGCTACATAATGTAATTCTCTATGATGATCCTTATACAAATCCCTAGCTATATCATTAACATGTAACAGTAAATCTTTTGGATACAGACTCATTGTCTGTTTCATTAAACTTCTTCTTAAAGGGCTTTTCAATCCATAAAAAGTAAATAGATTTTTCATATATGCTTGCATGGGCATAGCCAATTCTTGATCAGCATGATTCTGAAAAACTTGTTGAATATTTTGTGAAAATGATATCATGACAATGATTCAAAGATAGTATGCTCAGGCTCTTGCTCAATTGGATAATATTCTTCTACTACTATATCTTCATTATCTCCAAAACTCTGTTGATGAATACGAATTATTTGTTGTTTCACTAAATCCAATAAAGCAAGGAAAGTTACAACTATAGACATCCTAGATTGATTATTTATAAGAGTGTAGAAAGTAGTTTTTTTATCTTTAGAAATCAAAAGAGTAATCTCTGTAATTCTATCTTCAACATTCATAGATCTGGCTTCTATAGCATAATGTTTTTCTTGTTCAGCATTCCTATTAAGCGCTTTTTTTAAAGCACGCATTAAATCAAATAAAGAAGCATTAACTAGAGCATCATTACTTCCTAAATGTCTGTGTTCGGTTTCAAAAAAGTTTCTATAATAATGATACTTTTCTGCCTCAGCTTGTTCGTGTAATACAGATGCAGATTCTTTAAATTGTTTATAGATAAGTAATCGCTCTAATAATTCAGCTCTTGGATCAATCTCTTCTATTTCTCCATCTTTTAGAACAGTTTCTCTTGGCAGTAGCATTAATGCTTTAATCTGCATCAAAGAAGCAGCCATAACCATAAATTCACCAGCTAATTCTAGGTCAAATAGTTCCATCAGACGAATATATTCTAAAAAATCTCCAGTTATTTTGGCAATTGGAATATCATAGATATTTAATTCATCACGCTTTATAAAAAAGAGTAATAAATCTAATGGACCTTCAAAATTTGGAAGTTGTATCGTATATGTGGACATCTTATCTACCATTAAAAGAGAAAGGTGAATTCATTATAACAAAACTATATAGTTTTCTTTGAATATTTGCTGAGTCTTTGGTCAAGCATAATGTAATAGTTATTTTTACATATTATAAGATTTATATAAAGGCAAATAAATGAAATACGCAGGTAAGGCTTTACTAATTACATTATTCACTCTGTTGTTCTGTTCAAACATAAATGCTCAGACTATCTATTCAGGCAAGGTTAGTTATAATATAACTATCAATGATGTAGCAAATGATGTTGAAGTTTTTACTAATGGATCTGAGATATTATTACATATGAAATTGGGAAATGGTAAAGAAGTTGATATTAAAAGTGATCGTTATGGAAAGAAGCAAGTAATGATAATGCATACTCAAAAAGCATTTATGAATCTTACTGTTTCTTCAGTAGAAAAATTAACCGGTTTAATGAAAAAAGTTGGTAAAGTAGTTGAAGCACCAATAATCAGTGAAACAAGAAAGACAGGTGAATCAAAAAAAATAAATGGTTATATCTGCGAAAAGTTAATTCAAGAAGATGGTTCAGGAACAATAGAAATTTGGGCCACAAATACTTTAGGTTCTTTAGCATTTAGTGGAGTACCTTTTATTCCTTTACCTACATTGATGAATTCAGATGCTGCTGCTTATTTTCCTCTAGAAATTATGGCTAAGAATACCGATGGAAGTGAAGTTTTTATTATGAAAACTAATGATATTAAACCTGGTGCTATTGATGAATCTGTTTTTGCAATACCAGCAGGCTATAAGTCATCGGATTTTCCATTCCAGCCAAACGCAAAATAATATTAGATGATAATGAAAAAGCGGATAATCTATATGATATATCCGCTTTTTTTATATCCGAATTATATGTTGAAAACTTCATATATAAAGCACCTGTTTCTTATTGGTGGATCCACTTTAATGAACTAAATTGCAGCAACTAAATCCGACCAAAAATCATTGCAATCTTAATACATTATGAATTATTCCAAACTCCTTACATCATTGTGCACTAGAACTTATGTACTGTTCCTATTTCTGCTGCTTAGTATGGTGTCTTTTTGTAATGCTCAAGATGTAGTAGTAAATGAATATAAGAATGTTACTTTGGTTCCTGATGGAGAAACAACTGAATTATTAGTAGTTACTGATAATGTAAGTTTGGTTGGCTTTACTTTGCGTGATAATAGTGCTGCTGGTGGATGGCAAGCTGGTATTAAATTTAAAGATGTACCACTTTGGAAAAATTTAAGGGCTGGTACTGTTATTTGGATAGCTCATCGTGGAACTGCTGCCACACTTGATGTTTCAGCAGCAGATGGATCAATACGAATTGGATCTGAATCAGCGGGTTATTTTGATAAAGTTCTCTTTACAAGCAGTAATTGGGCTCAGGATGCTTTAAATATTGCTCAGACAAGTGATATTATCCAATTATTAGATGCCGCTGGGAATAATCATCATGCTTTGGGGCATGGTACTCCGACATATGAAACAACCGTATTTAATCAGATAATTGGACCAAAAGTGTTTGTGTATGGAGCTATGGGTATTAGCAATTCTGTTTTTCCTGGTGCTACTTTAGCAGATTATAATGCTTCTGGTGCCGCCAATAAGGCAATTATAACTTTATTTGAAAGCCCTGGATATCCAAATTATAATAATATTATTCCTTTTGGTGATATAGCTAATAGTAATTTTTGGAGATTATTAAGACAACCTACATGGAACACACCAACTGTAACAGGAAGTGTAAATATTGGGTCTACTACATTAAATTGGAATACTGCAACAGACCCAAATCCTGCTGATAATTATCAAGGATATCTGATTGTAAGAGCCCCCGAAACAGTTGCAGATACATTACCTTTGCCAAAGGATGGCGTTACATATGCAAAAGGTGACATGATAGGTGGTTGGAAAGTTGTCGATAATATTATTGGTTCCCAAAATCTTACACATACAGACATTTCTCCTTTAAATTGTGGTGAACCTGTTAAATATCGTATTTATGCTTTTCGCTATAAATCCGATGATATAGACAGTGCTGCTACCTCAACAAATTCTTGGTTTGCAAAAGGTAGATCATATAATGAAACCTCTTTTGGACGATATAGAGCAATAAGAGAGGTTCCAACTAAACCATTTATAACTGCACTAAATTCTACAGCAATTTGTCAAGGGACATCGGTAATATTAAAAGGTCCGACATTATCTGGTTTTGGTTTTGAATGGACAAAAGACGGTTTTCCTATTCCAAATGCTCGTGCTCAACAATATACAGCAACTGAAGCTGGTGTTTTTAGGTTGATTATAACATCTTCAAATGGCTGTACTTCCGAATCAGATCCTATTACAGTTACTGTGCTTCCAAAGCCAATTGCATTGATTTCTCCTCAAAATGAAGCTAAAATCTGTAATGGTGATTCTGTACAGTTAAAATGCACCACAGCAGGCAGTAGTTTTACATGGCTTTTAGAAGGAATTCCAATTGCTGGCAATACAAATTCTACTATTGTAAAGATTGCTGGAAATTATAGGGTTATTGTTACCGATGACAAAGGGTGTAAAGATACGTCGGTAATTACTACGGTTAAATACAGAAATATCGCTTTGCAATTTCCAGACCCTCTAATAGACTTTGGAAGTTTAGATGGATGTAAATCATCAGAGACTAAAACTACCTTATTAAGAAATACAGGTTTAGATACCTCGATAATAGATAAAGTAATTGTCCCACCTGGATTTCAATATATAAGCCCTGCTTTGCCAATAGTATTAATACCAGGAAAATCTGTCACTTTAACATTCGGTTTTGCCCCTATTAAACCTGGCGCGGCGGCTGGAAAAGTGATCATTAATTCATCGCCTTGTTTATATTCAACAACAATAGATGTGAAAGGATTTAAGCAACAATCTAGTGTTAATCTAAGTTATAATAATGCAGATTTTGGCAAAAGTTTTTTATGTGAAACCAAGCCTCAAGACACAGTTATTACCATTACGAATAAAGGAACAAGTTCTTTATCTATAACAAGTTGCAATGTTAATGCACCTTTTTCTATTATTAATCCGACAGTATTTCCTTTAATAATTGATGCAGGTAAAACAGCATCTATTACAGTACGATATGCTGCTTCTGCTGAAGGTATTTTCTCTGGATTATTATCTATACCATATACTGCTGGTTCTTGTAAAGACACATTAAAAATTGGTTTTAATGGCGAAGTTATTGTCCCAGCATATGCCCTAGATACAAATACAATTACACTACCTGATTTATTGGGTTGTACGGCATCTGCAGATACAATCATAACCCTAAGGAATACAGGCAAAAGTCCAATTACAATTACTACACAAAATATTATATCTGGAATTACTATTCTTAATACTTTGCCAATAACAATACCAATTGGACAAAGTGCAGATATTAATATTAGAGTAAGCCCTGGTGCAGATGGAGCTTATAATGGCACAATACAATTCAGATCTGTAGAATGTCAGATTGATAAATCAATAACCATCAATGTGATTAAAAAATCAGCTGCTTATACTTTATCAACAAATAAGATTGTCTTTAAAGATTTGATAAGATGTTCTAAAACTGATCCAATATTAGATAGTATAGAAATCACAGCATCTGCATTAGGTATCAAAGGCGATGCAATCATTGGATCGATATCAAGAAATGGAGCACCAAATACTATCTATAGCATCTCATTAAATAAAGATGATACATTAACCAATGGAACAAAAACATTCAAGGTATATTTTACACCAGGAAATGATGGAACATTTGCATCCACATTTTCCATTACATTTCAGCCCTGTTCTATCATCCAAGAATTTGCAGTATCTGGCTCATTAACTACAATAGATTATAGTATAAATACAGATACATTAGAATTTCCATTAACAGATAGTGGAATGGTTGAAGTTAAAACCTTCACCTTTACAAATAAAAGCTCACTACCAATTACAATAGCATCTTTACAAAATGTTCAGAATCCATTTACATTTTATTCATCAACATTATTCAATCAAGTAATTCCTAAAGATTCTACAGTCATTATTGAATTTTCGTATTCACCCTTAGGAAAACAGGTAGACTCTGCAATTGCAATATTAACTCTTGGAGGACCTTGCCCAAAAACAATACCAATCGTATTGAAAGGGACAGGAAATAAAGTAAAACCAAACTTAATAAATGGAACAGCACAGTTAATTGGAGATGATAAATCAGCAGCTCCCGGAAATCAAGTGATATTTCCATTTAGAATACAATCAGACGATATAAAAAATATTAAAGTGAAGCAATTATCTTTCACCATTACATATAATCCAACGCTATTATTGCCAAAATCTATAGTGTCAAAACAGAATAATGTTACGATCGATTGGAAAGAAATGGTACCAGGTTTTATTACTATTAATGCAAAGGGTATTGACACAACAATAGAAATTCAAAGCGGAGAATTATGTGAATTAGAATGCACTGCATTATTGGGTGATTCTATGCAAACTCGATTAAGAATAGCCGAATTATCATTAGAAAAAGGGACATTAGGTACATTCTCACTAACAATGAACACACCTATATTCACATTAATAGATGTTTGTGATTTACCTGGACGTCTTATGAGAATTCAAGGGAATTTATCATTACAATTAGTTTCGCATGGATTAGCATATGAAATAGTGAGTCAAGATAAATCGACATTAGAAATTTATTCTACAGGCGGAGCATGTTTGTATACACTGCATCAAGGACATCTTCCAGCAGGAATGTATACTGCTTCTTTACCTACAGAATTACCTACTGGACTATACTATGCTTATTTACGTAGCGGTAGATTCTCTAAAATATTGCCATTTGGATTTATTCGATAGAATTATAACTATGTAAAAGCTTGACAATATTAATGCAAAAAACAGTACTCATCATATCGTATTTTTTTCCACCTATGGGATTAAGTGGAGTAGTAAAAGCCGCAAAGACAGCCAAATATCTGGCTTCTTCATGCGGTTGGCGAGTAATTGTGTTAACTGCAACACCCCAGCATTACTATGCTTATGATGAGTCTTTACTGCAAGAATTAATAGAAGCTGGGATTCATATATATAGCACTCCAAGTAAAAATCAGGCAGTACCAGGCCAAACTAAACCATTACCAGGATTCTTTGAAACAAAGATAATCGAACCCATACAATCACGTATGTATTTTCCTGATTCAGCAATAAAATGGCGGAAAATAGCTTTGGCAGCAGCCGAGACAATAGTTCAACAATATCAACCAACTGTTATCTTATCTTTTGGGCCACCAATAAGCAATTTTGTGATTACAGATATGATTGCTGAACGATATAATATTCCTTTCGTTTTAGAGTATGAGGATTCATGGACTAGAGGCAAAACAATAGATAATCAAGTGCTCTTAAAATCATCTAAACATCAAAAATTAGAAGAGTATTTATTGAAAAGAACAGCCCGAATTGTTGTCCCTACAAGAACATCTAAAGAACAATTAATTAAAGATTATCGATTTCTTGAACATGATGACATCATGATTATGCCACCAGGTTATGATTCATCAGATATTGATTCGATAAAGAACTCTTTTATAAAAACAAAAAAATGTAGAATCGTGCATGCAGGGATGGCAGATAATCAGCATGGATTTCATGAATTTTTATCAGCTTTTGCTTCTTTTATAAAAAAATACCCTGAAGAAGCATCTTCTATGCAATTATGTTTACCTGGTTTGATAACACAGGCGACTCAAAAGATTATAGATAAATATGGTTTAATGGACTTTGTAGATGCTCCAGGTTATATTCAACACAAGCATCTTTTTCAGTACTTGGCAGATTGTACAGTTCTTTTGGCAATAACTGATAGTATGTACAAAATACCGAGTAAAGTATATGAATATATTGGAATTGGAAAGCCATTATGTTTAATAGCTCCTGCTGGCTCGATAACAGAAAAATTTGGTCTTGAAAATACATCTGCATTTGTATGTACTTCCAATAAACAAGAAGCACTTATTGCATTGCTTAATGAAATGTACTTAGCATGGAAACACAATAATCTTCCAACAGTTTCTGCATCTTTTACAGAACAATTTAATTATAAGAACCTTGCTGGTGACTTATCTGTTGCATTAACAAAAGCGATACGATTTTAGACAATTACTTCTAACAATACAATGAGACGTTCTCAGCTAAAGGAAATGATTCTAAGTGGTGAGTCCACAACTGTAGAATTTAAAAGAAAGTTTACTTCTCCTGAGAAAATAGCCAAAGAGTTAACATCTTTTGCCAATACAAAGGGAGGCTACTTGTTAATTGGGGTAGATGATGATAAAAAAATCGTCGGAATACAAAGTGAAAAAGAAGATATGTCAAGGCTTGAGCAAGCATGCCTATTTTATTGCGAACCAATCTTAGAGCCAATAATCTATATTGTACCTGTTGATTATAAAGATATATTAGCCATATATATTCCAGAAAGCGAACAAAAGCCTCATTATGTTATAGATCCATCTGCACCAAATGAAAAAAAAGTATATATACGCCAAGGAGAAGAATCAGTTTCTGCAAGTAAAGAAATGATACGAATTCTGAGAAGTCAAAGCCATGATTCTCAGCCACTTACATTAAGTATAGGCGATAAAGAAAGACGCCTTTTCGAATACTTAGACAAACAAAAAAGAGCCACCATTAAAGATTTTTCAAGCCTCGTTAATATTTCTGATAGACGCGCAGCACGATTATTAGTAAGACTTGTAAGAGCAGGTGTACTTAATATTCATACCGATCAATCTAATGACTATTATACTTTAGTTGAAAGACCTCATTAATCCACTAAGTTCATATACATATATCATGATTCAAAAAGCTTTCTTAATACTTAAGATATTCTTAATTGCCTGTATTTGTACTCTATTTTCTCCTTTTTTTAATCATTCTACGCTTTATGCTCAAGATTTTGATTCTGAATGGCAAGATATTTTTTTGCAATTAGACAGTGGAAAAGTCCAAAGTGCACAGCAATTAATACAACAGGTTAAAGAGAAGGCTAGCAAGCAAAACAACTATCCACAGATAATCAAAGCAATAATTCATGAAGCCGCATTAAGTTCTAATGGGAAAGATCCTAATGGTAAGGAAAGTCTATTTATTATCTATAATGCAATATCTTCTTTGCAGAATGATGCTGATAAAGCCGTATTACACACAATATTAGCAGAACTTTTATGGAAATATTATGAATCATCCGCAGAAGAAATTCAAAGCAGACCTCAATTTATTCCCAAGTTATATCAGGATTTTACTTTCAGTGAACTTGATAATTGGGATGCCTTGTATTTTAGAAAAGCAATAGAACATCATACTAATCAAGTGCTTAGTAAACATACTTCATTGCAAAGTATATCAATTAGAACATATATAGACATATTAAAAGTACAGAAATCTGCAGAATATTTAAGGCCAACATTATATGATATTCTTGCTTTTAAATTAATTGCAATTTGGGAGCAAATCGAAAGGAATCAGGGAAGAAGTGATAAAGCAGAATTTACAGATTCTTTAGTATTATCTAAAAAGACACAATTTTTACAATTACCTATATCCAGCCTTAAAGGTAATAATCTAAGTGATAGCCCTGCTTTACGCATAGCAAGTTTGTATCAACATATCCTTAATCTTCATAGCTTAGATAACAATCAAACAGCCAGCACAGATGCTGATATTCATCGCTTATTAAACTTATATTCAAGGCTTTTTCATCCAGATGCAGATAGCATTATTATAGGTGCACTTTTAGAAATTGGGAATGCAACTATTAAAAACGATGCTACACCACAAGCACTGGTAGAAGCTGCATTATTGTATAAAAATAGAGAGCAATTTCAAAAAGCTATGTATATCTGCAATGATGTCCAAAAAAGATTTCCTCAAACTGTAGCAGCAGAACGATGTAAAGATATACAAATGATGATGTTAGATAAAACATTAAGTATCGAAACAGAAGCTACTATTTTGCCAGCAAAATCATTTATGTTCAATGTTCGATATGCTAATATAGAACGAATTTTCTGTAAAATTATCCGCATGGAAGACATCAATATTTCTAGTAATAGAAGCCGGAGATATAGAAATTATTATTTGAATAAAGAAAATCTGCAAAATATTCTTAAAGCCCCAACCGTGATTACGTGGAAACAAGAATTACCAAAATCATCAGATTTTACTGTACATACAATCAGAAAAAAGGGTCCAAGACTTAATTCTGGACAATATCTCATGTTGATAAGCCCAAGTCCAATATTTGATATTCAGGGTAATAATGCAATTGCATATTCATTTTTACAGGTATCCAAAATATCTGCGATTTCTACAATTCAAAAGGATGGAGCAATATTAATTCATACGATTCATGCAGACAATGGAGCACCAATTAAAGATGCAAAGATCGTTTTATTTAATAATTCTTATAATAAGAATAATGATGATTATGAAGATATTCCTTTTGATACTTTGATTTCAGATAAAGATGGATTGGCAATCATTAAACCAATGCAAAAACCCCAAAGCGCTCATCAACTTTCAATAAAAATCATATATGAAACAGATACAATTCATTTTCAAAATGAATTATACAGTTCTGCTTTAGAGACAAAAGAAAAAGAGCAAAATATTCATCTCATAACCGATAGATCTGTCTATCGTCCAGGGCAAGTTGTCTATTTTAAAGGGATAGTATATGAAAAAAACAATACTATTCCTCAATCCTCTGTTCTTGAAAACAGGAAGATAATTGTAACTGTTCAAGATATGCAGTCTACCATTATTGTAAAGAAAGAATATAAAACTGGCGATTTCGGATCATTTGATGGACAGTTTACTATACCAGAGCATATACTTCCAGGTATGGTTTCGATACATACTGAATTGGGTTCTATTACAATTCTCGTGTCTGAGTATAAACGCCCAACATTTGAAGTATTACTTCATCAAACAAGTGATACATCTAGAATTGGAAGCAATGTTAACATAAAGGGTTCTGTTATAACATATTCAGGAATACCACTTAGTAATGCCACAGTAAAGTATAGAGTATTGAGGTCCACCCAATATCCATATTGGTGGTGGTATTGGATTCCAAAGCCGCTATCATTAGATAAAGACATAGCCCATGGTAATGTGCAAACACAAGGCGATGGAAATTTTACTATTCATTTTATTGCATTACCAGAACAAGGATTTGACCCCCAAAAGGCCCCAATGTATAATTATAGAATAGTAACAGAAGCAACAGAGCCTGGAGGAGAAACACAAACCCAAGAATTAACGGTTAGCATTGGAATTCTAAAAGCACAATACTCAATACATCACCCACAATTAATAAAAAGCAATGAAACACCTGTAATTAGAGTTCATTCTACATCACTGAATGGTAAATCAATTGCATCTGTGAAAGGAAAGCTCATTATTGAGAAGCTGATAAGTCCTGATAAACCCTATCAAAAGTCAACCCTAAGCTCTGCTGAACCAGGCGGAATATCTGAATTAGATTATAAGATGTTTTTTCCTCATGAATCTTTTCAACAAGAAGATATCATGCTTTCATGGAAATCAGATACGATTGTATTGCAGACAATTCTTATGTCTGATTCTAATGGAATTGCTGCTCAGACATTAAAACAATTAAAGCCAGGTGCATATAAAATCAAATATGTCACTTTAGAAGAATCAATTCCATTTGAGATAATTTCTTCCTTTATAGTGTATAATCCTTTGTCACAAGTAATACCTATTGCTATTACCGAACTTTTTTATGCAGATACAGCACAATTACAACCACAAGATACTGCTACTATTATTTTTGGAACAGCCTGGGAACAATCATCTGTTTTAATTCAGGTAGAACGCCGTGGAATTATTATTAAGCAATATTGGGACATATTAGACAATGCTTTAAAGAGTTATAATTTCCCTATAACTGAGCAAGATAGAGGCGGAATATCTATTCATTTTTCAATGATGAGAAATCATCAATTATATAGTAAAACTGTAGAGATTCAAGTACCATGGAAGAATAAAAATCTGATGATATCTACCGCTTCATTTAGAAATAAAAGTATGCCCGGATCGTTACAGGAATGGACATTTTCATTAGTAGATCATCAGCAAAAACCCATAAAACAATCAGAAATTACCGCTTTGATATATGATGCATCTTTAGACCAAATTTCAAGGCCTCAATCTATTGATTTTCAGAATATTTGGGATGTATATTCATCGTTTAGTAAACCAAGTGTTTTGCATTCTGGCAATCAGTATTCATCATTATTTACAACTGATGTATGGAATAAAAGAGATCAACAATTATCAATTATTCAAGAATATGATGATCTATCTTTGGATATATTAACTAATGGGCCATTCGGTAGAACTGAAATTATCTATATGAATGATATGGCACAGGCTAATGCGCCAAGAACGCAAATGTTATCAAGTAGAGGAATGAAAATTTCTCCTATGCAATCATCAAAAGTAGATGAAATAATATCTAATCAACAAGAAGTAGCAATAAGAAAAAATAGATCAGAAACTGCCCTATTCATGCCCAAAATATACCCAAATGAAGATGGTAAATTCACTATTTCTTGTTTAATGCCAGAAGCTTTAACTAGATGGAATGTCAGGCTATTAGCATGTACAAAAGATCTTAGATCTGGGATATATGAAAATAATATTGTCACAACAAAACCGCTTACAATAACTGCAAATGCACCTAGATTTGTATATATCGGTGATACCCTTACATTACGGGCAACGATTCATGCAACAGAAACGCAGAATGCATTATCGGGGCAATCCTTGCTGGATATTTTTATAGATGATGATAGCTTGACATCTATTCAGTATCAAACATCGTTCACAATTAAAAAAGACTCATCAATTGCAATTGCATGGACATTCCCTGTTCCACAGGCACATTCATTAAGAATAAGAACAATAGCTAAAACACTTGATTTTTCTGATGGTGAACAAATAATCATTCCTGTATTATCACCAAGAATTACTGTCACGGATGCTTATCCACTATGGCTAAATCCTAAAAGTGGAACATCTAATCAATCCATCACATTACCCACCATCAATAAAAGTAATAATATAGAATCTGAACAAATTAATATAAAGACGAGTACAATTCCCCAATGGTATGCTGCAGAGAGTTTGCCAGACATATTATCCAATAAGAATAATTCTATTCTTGAAGATATATATCAATGGTTTGCAGCAAAACTTGCACAAGGGTATATCTTGAATAATGCAACAATCAAAAAAGAGATTGAAAATGGAACTTTAAAAGGGCGTTTAAGCCAAGCCAGAGAATTAAGAAAAAAGAATAATATATCAGACAATGAACATCCATGGGAAAAAGAAATTCAGCAAGAAATATCTAGAGATAATAATCTAGAAATCTATACAAAACCAAAAGAAATAGCCTCGATTGAAGAATATGCATTCAAAGAAATACTAAGAAAACAAAGTCCAACAGGAGGATATTCTTGGTTTGAATTGATGCCAGAAAATAGACATATCACACATGAAGTGTTTATTGCAATTGGAAGAATTAAGCAATTGGGTCTTTTGGGAACAATACAACCTGAAATGAAACAATTGCTTATCAAAGGAATTTCATATATGGATTCACAATATGAAAAGGATTTTGACAATTATAAACGTTTTATGAATCCAAAGGATACATTTCGATTATCGATTGTCGACATTGAATATGCATATGCTAGATCTTACTTTAAGGATATCGTATCAATGCCAAAAGGCGGGCCATGGGATACTTTATCATTATTTGAATGGAAAGATAGATTACAATTTGGCATCAAAGCCGAAGCAATGATTGCACTTACATTATTCCGATTGGGAGAAAAAAACAAAGCAATCAGCATATTACAAGCATTAAAAGAGCGAGCAATCAGCAATCAAGACGGCATTCATTGGGCGGTTAAAGGAAATAGATGGTTTGAAGCATCCATAGAAACACATGTACTTGTACAAGAAGCATATAAAGAAATCTTAAAACAATCAGAAATAATCGATGGGGTTTCTACCTATTTATTAAGGCAAAAGCAAACAAGAAATTGGAAAACAACCATATCATCAGCACAAGCATGCTATAGTATTCTTCAACAAGAAGAGCAATGCTTAACGGATGATTCTAAAGATAAACATGTTTATGTAGATGATACTGAAATCAAAGGAGAGAATGTATCATTTCCGGGAGACATAGAATATAATGTCCTACAAAAGGATATCAAAAAAACAGATCCAATCATAAAGATTTCAAGTAAAGGAACATGTCCGATATGGGGAGGAATAAACAGAACATATCAATCTTCTTTAGAAGATATTCAACAATATGATACAATGTCAATAAGAATCTCAACTGAATTTTTAAGACAAACCGACAATGGAGTCTATACTCAATTAAAAAGATTACAGGAACAGGATTCTATTCATATTGGTGACAGAATTACAGTAAGAATAACTATTCACAATGAACGCTTTTTGGATTATGTGCATATTAAAGATATGCGTTCAGCTGGATTTGAATTAATAGATCAATTAGCAGGATATTCTTATAAAAATGGGATTTCATACTATCAAATCCCGAGAGATGCATCAATGAATTTCTTTCTGGAATATCTACAAAAAGGCAATACAAGTATAGAATATACATTAAGAGCAGCCCGTGAAGGAATTTTCAATAATGGCATAACAACAGTAGAATCATATTATGCACCTGAATATAAAGGGCATAGCTCTGGAAAGAAAGTTGCGATATACCCAATTAAGTAATAGAACATCTTCGGATAGGTCAAAAAAAATCGGCATTTTTGCACTATGCAGAACAAAGAAAAGCCTATAGAAGCGTCTTTGCCTCAAAAGAAAGACAGTTATATCAGTTCAATTCTTCAAAAGATTGGAAGGATAATCTCTGTACTTTTCTTACTCATAACTGTATCAGGATTGGGTTTATATTTCTATGTTCAAACTGATTCATTCAGGAATTGGCTAAAACCTATTTTGATAGATGGAATAAATTCCTCTATAGATGGCAAAGTAGATTTTGAAGATATACGAATAGATATATTCAAAGGGCTTGTTTTTCATAATGCCGTCATTATGTCTGCTGGAGACACAGTATTAAAAACTACTGATCTAGCAGTTTTTTATCATCTTGATGCATTATTCAGCAAATCCATATCATTAACTTCTATCACTTTAGATTCTCCTTCTTTTAAGATTATTCGACATTCAGATAGCACCTGGAATATAGAACATATCCTTAAACCTCACATTGAAGATCCCAATAAACCACCATTTGACTGGCATATTTATGTAGGATTATTAGAACTTTGTAATGGTTCTATTCTCATCAAAGATTCTTTGAGCACACCATCTAATGGCACTGTTTTTAATGCACAAGATGCCCTTTTTGAACAAGTAAATGTATTATTAAGTGGTCAGTATTTTCCTGGGATTCACAAAATAGAAGCACGTATTAGGGATATTTCTTTTAATGAAATCAAAAGTAAGTGGATTGTTAATCACCTAAGCATGAATGCAAAAACAGACTTTTCAGGTTGTACTATAACAGATCTCACACTTCAAACGCCAATATCAACAATAATGGCAGATGTGCATATTCAAGATATCGATATCCTCTCTTCAATATCTCCAGAGGAAATTTCGAAAGCACCAATCACTTTATCATTAAAAGCCAAGCCATTTAATCCAGATGATTTAAGAAAATTCTTACCTCATATAGGTTTTTATGGTTCTTATGATGTACAACTAGAAGCCGAAGGTAATCTTCATGAAATTCAAGTAGAGAAGCTTTTTGTTAAAAACGAACACTCTTCATTGAATCTTAAAGGAATGGTTACCAATATAGATAAACCAGAAAAACTACGTTTTGAAGCACAAGGAATAGGTAATTCTTCTATAGTTTATGATGAGTTAAAAAGGAATACACCCGTTTTGCAATTGCCTATATTAGATTTTTTAGGGACAGTTCAATTTAGCCGTTTTTCTATCATAGGCATGCCATCTGACTCAATTTCAATGGATCTAAAAGCACATACCGCTTCTGGTTCTGTCGATGGATTATTGAGTTTATATTTTCATTCAGACACATTAGCCTATAATGGAGATATTCAATTCTCGGAATGTAATCTTGGTAAAGTAATTCACAATCCGAATATAGAAAGTGCATTAAATATACATGTAAGTATGAAAGGCCAAGGCACCGATCTTTCCACTATGAAATCCTCGATTAAAGTGCAAGCAGGAGCATCTAAAATTGGGAAATATGCATTTCAAGGACTTCTTCTATCAGGTAATGCAGATCATGGGCTATTAAATATAGATACAGCAAATGTTATTTTAAGAGACCATTCACCCGAGTCAAGTGAATTTGATGAGCTTCAGTATTCATCATTTAATTGTAATGGCTTTATTGATTTAAGACAAATCAATCCTTCATTTTCTTTAGAAACTAATCTTAAAAATGTAGAATTAGCGGCCTTATTTGATACTAAAAACCTACCCACAATCTTTGATGGATCTATGACACTTGTTGGAAAAGGGATGCATATTGACAGTATCGAAGGTAGCGCCCATATTCATGCAAGACAAATCATCTTTGAGGATAGAACAATTAATCCACAAATGATCAATGTGGATATTCATAGATATGCTAATGATAAACGATTAACAACTATTGAATCTAAACTATACAATATAAAAGCAGAAGGTATCTACAGATTTGAGCCATTGATTGCCGCTATTAGCCATACTATAAGCAGTGTAATCATAGAAGGTGAAAAAAAATATAATGGAATAAAAGGCGGGAAAAAATCAATTAAGACATTAATGCCTGAAATGGATACAAATCTATTGGACGTTAAACTCTTGGTAAAAGCAAAAGATTTTTCTCCAATAAATTTATTTCTACAAGGAATTCAGATTTCTGGCGAAGGTGAATTACGCGTTTCAATTCAATCTACACCACAAAAAACCGATTTTAATATTGATACCTTATCTGTTAAAAATGGCCATATCTTTGGTCCAGATAATAATGCGCAAAGCTCCCCTTTCCTATTATACGGTTCTATAACAACCATACCAGATACTAATAATAGACGAATCATTAGTTCTATGAAGATTCATTCTGAATGTTCGGATGATTTATTTATCAATAATATTCGAATACATCAACCTGAGCTGTCTTTTACATTAAAAGGAACCGAACTTCAGAGCAGTATTTCTGCTGACATGGGAGAATTATTTTCAGGAGTATTTGCATCAAAAGCAGAATTAACAGACACATCGTTTGCCTTTGAATCAAATTCTTTCTTATGTACATATGGTCCTTTTACTTGGCATTCTGTTAATAATATTTCAGGAAGATTAAGTGCATCAGGTTTGCAGATATTCTCTTTAGTAATGCAAAGAGACAGTGCAATTACACGTTTAAAACAAAGAGAGCTTTTGGGGTCAGCAGAAATAATTTCTGTAAAAGGGTTTGTATCAAGTACAGCTTTTTCTGGATTTTCTGTTGATATTTCTGGGATGCCATTAAAAGACATACAGCAATTACCCATCATCCCTTTAGACTTAAAAGATGTATTAAGGACACTGAAAGGAACACTTACTCAAGCTGTTATTACTGCTGACGGTTCATTTACAAATCCAACATATGAATGTAAAGGTACAATACAGAATATAGTATATAATGATGTACTAGTTGGTAATCAAACATTTGATTTACATCATAAAGACTCAATCATCTTCGGATCGGTAATAATCATAAATCCTAAATATCCGAATCAAAAAGCATTAGATATTGGAATAGAACAAATTCCATATAATCTGGCGGTGTCGAATGTTGGTAAACCACTAAGAGAAGATGAAGAATTTGTAGTAACGGCAAGAGCTAAATCCTTGTCTATAGCTACGATTGCCCCTTTTATACCTGGCATTAGCAAATTACAAGGGAATGTAGATGCAGAAATTTCTTTAGGAGGATTTGCCCCAAATAAAATAAATTATGGAGGACAAGCCTATTTTAAAGATGTCAATTTTATTCTTGATGCTACAAATATTAAATATTTTGCTGGTGGAAGATTATTACTTAAAAATGCAACTGCAACATTAGATTCAATCATATTAAAAAATGACAAATTAGACTTACCTTCAAGTGAAGCAATTATCAGGGGGAATTTGCAATTAAAAGATATCATTAATATCGATAATTTTGATTTATCAATTGTATCTAAACAATTATTAGTATTAAGTGATGCTTCAGCTTCAACAATGCCATTGATGTATGGTAAATTTATCATAGCTAGTGGCCAAAAACCATTGAATTTCACGGGATCATTTACAAAACCTAAACTGAGAGGTGATGTAAAAGTATTGCAAGCATCAATAACAATGCCCCCAGAACAAGAACAAACAATTGCATCAGGAGTTAGATATACAGTCTTAAATAATGAACAATTACAGCAATTTCATGAACCTGCGCAGAATCCTTTATCTGATTTTTTAAAAATTCTTTCCAGCACACAAACTAGTAGAAATCAAAAACAGCAATTATTAGATACCTCCTCCATCGAAAAGACGAATGAGAATGAATCGGAAGATTTATTGGTTAAGAGGTCTGGTTTTAATGATTTATTGGACTATGATTTAGAAGTGTATATGCCTGGAAAATTCTTTCTAAAAATGATTTTAGGAACCTTTGAAGAAATCAGAGCTAATATAGAACCCGTCAATAAATTAACGCCATTATATTTCAGAAAAGAACGCTTTAAACAACCACAGCTTATTGGCGAAATGAGATTATTGGAGGGGTCTGAATATAAATTTTTAAAAGTCTTTCAAGCAACCGGAAAATTGATTTTTAATACTGGTGAATTATCTAATCCTGCATTGGATTTGTTAGCTGTGTATAAAGGCCAAACTAGATATGATAATGACTTAGAAAATTTTAGAGTGATCATGAAAATCACTGGAACAAAAAATCTACCAAATGTGATCATAACATGGGAAAGAAATGGATTAGAAGCCACAGGAGATTCATCTCAAATAAGAAGTGATGCCTTAATGAAACTTATTGTAGGCCGTACCCAGCAAGAATTATTTGGTAAATCAGGCACTATTGGAACAAAAGGAATTGGCAATGAATTATCAAATTCACTGTCTGCAGCAGCTTCACAACTTTTTAGTGGTCTATTAGAAGGCACAGGACTGTTAACAAATGCAACCATCAGTTTGCAAGAAGGTTTAGCAGATTTATCACAAGCAAGATTAAATTTAAGTGGACAGCTATTTAGCGATGTTGCTTGGAGAGCTGCTGGAACTTTAGGAGATTTAACAGGTAATTACGAGTTTAGCGTTGATGTGCCAATTACGATTCTTGGAGATTATGATGCATTACGCAATTTATTGCTTCAATTAACTAGGGCTTCTGCCCCTGCAAATGCTATCACAACAAGACAACAAAAAGAATGGGAAATGAAAATTAGTTGGCGTTATGCTTTTTAAAAGTAAGATAATGTAAAAAACAATGATAGAATTAAAAAATCTCCATAAAGCATTTGGAAGTAAACAAGTACTGAACGGTATTAATCTTACAATACCTACCGGAGTAACTATGTGTATCATAGGAAAATCTGGATGTGGTAAATCGGTATTATTAAAACATATCGTAGGACTCCTCAAACAAGATCAAGGAGATGTACTTATTGATGGTAAATCAGTAGCTACAATGTCTAAACATAACCTTTTTACTATACGTAAAAAAATTGGCTATGTGTTTCAAGGCGCTGCCCTGTTTGACTCGATGACGGTGTATCAAAATGTTATCATTAGCCTATATGAGCATGGTGAAAGAGATCAAGATATTCTTAATCTAGAAGCTAGAAGAGCACTTGCTTCAGTAGGATTATTACCAGATTTTACTGAAAATGGAACACCTAATTTTGAAAAAGAATTTGCGATCCTATCAGATAAGAAGCCAAGTGATTTATCTGGAGGTATGAAAAAAAGAGTAAGCGTTGCACGTGCTTTAGTAGGTAGCCCCGACTATATTTTTTATGATGAGCCAACAACAGGACTAGACCCAGTAAATTCAGAACAAATTGATAAACTAATCTTAGAACTATCAAAAAAACTAAGCATCACTTCATTAGTTATAACTCATGATATGTTCTCTGTATTTAATATCGCCGATCAGGTTGCAATGCTAGATAAAGGCATTGTTTGCTTTGAGGGCGATGCCCATCAATTACAATCAACAGAAAATCCAACTGTAAAGGAGTTTATCAAGCGTTTCCGCTTGGAAGCTAGAATGCAGTAAATACACCAAACAAGAATATTGTTTTATGTACCAAAATTCAAAAATTGACCAAAAGAAAAATTCGTATAGAAGAAGCTTTAGAATATCATTCTTCCCGAGGAAAAGGTAAAATCACATGTATTCCAATTAAACCACTAATAACACAGTTTGAACTTTTACTTACATATTCTCCAGAAGTGGCACAACCATGTTTACAAAAAGAACTGCAAAAAACTCATATACATTAATGGCAAATATCGGAGAAGCTGAAGTTATAAAACCAATATTAGTTGGTATGAATAAACGTTTCCACAATGTAGATAGACATTCAGATGTTAATGCTGTAATTAGTATAGCAGCAATGTATGCCGATAAGGCAATATCCAAAGAAACACATAAGTGATAGAAAGATGTACATATAATCAACTCTATTTATTCCGTAGTTATATACTATTTGGAATTATAATGTATTGTGTGTGTTCTATGTTTAGTTGCGCAAATCCTTTGCCCCCTGGCGGAGGGCCCAAAGATACTATTCCACCAGAAATTATTCATAGCTCCTTAGTAAATGGCTCATTACAAGTTTCAGTTCAATCAATTCAATTAGAATTCAGTAAATATATAGATAGGAATAAAGTAGTTGCAGGATTATTTATCACTCCATCAATACCATTTGAAACACATTGGAGCGGAAAAGAACTCGATATACACTTTGAAAAGCCATTTGAAAAAAATACTACTTATGCTTTAACAGTTGGAACAGATTTTACTGATTATGCTGGAAATAAACCAGTAAATGCATTTACTTTATTGTTCTCATCAGGATCTGTTCTGGATTCTGGGAAGATTTCTGGACAACTTTTTGGACAACTTGCCCAGGATTGTTATGTCTTTTTATATGCTGCAGATTCTGCAAATCCAACTACAACTCAGCCTATATATAAAACACAAATTGGATCGAATGGACAATTCACCATAAGTGCCCTTCCATATGGCAAATACAAAATGTTTGCTATCAAAGATGAATGGAAAAACAATCTTTATGATATCGGAATTGATGCTTTCGGAATGCCTAGTTCTCAAGTTGAATGTTTTAAAGATTCAATACTGCAATATCTAATCAATGTCCGAGCCCCTAAAGATACTGTGTCTCCATTAATCTTTTCAGTAAGACATATTTCTAAAGGTATTATAGAAGTACAATGCAGTGAAGAACTTGATTCCCTATCTATTCATAAACATTTCTTTTTGTTAAAGGCTAAGTCTGCACAGAAATCAATTTCAAAAGATTCTTCAGAAATGAAGCCTACTGCTGCTTATAGAAATCCCGTTTCAGCACAAACTATTCTGATAGAATATGATACTAATTTCATAGCTTCTTCGATAGCATTTCAGATGCATAAAGATTCATTATTACCAAAAGATAGATATGGCAATAAGCTACTTGATTCTTCGGGATTTCGTGAATGTGCAATCAATCCAAAAGCAGAAGTAAAAACTCCCTCTATTATCAATATATCTATTAAAGATAGTACTATAGGATTTCCTCTTCAAGGATCTATAGACTGTATAAGCTCTGCATTTATTGATATTGATAATTTTGCTCGAGCCACTTTATTATCTCAAGGGAATAAGACAATCCCAGTAGAAATCATAAACAATACTGGAACTGCTATTAGTATTAAACCAAGTTCAGCCCTTGAAAGCGATACTTGGTATTCATTATCTATCTCTAGCGCTACATTAAAAGATAGCAAAGGAACTCCATTTAAAGATACAGTTTTACGATATCGTTTTAAAACACAAGACACTCGGCTTCTAGGTTCAATCCAGGGAATATTGCAAGATCAAGCAGGAATAGGGCCATATATTATTACATTAAGAAAAGCAGATAAAACAATAGCAGCTTCGATTAATATCGAAAAAAAAGGACCATTTCAATTTACTGCTATCCCAAGTGGTAATTATACCTTAGAAGCTTTTGAAGACAAAGATCACTCAGGATTATATACTTATGGTGATATACTACCATATTTATATGCCGAACGTTTTGTAATTGGTGCAAAAACAGGAACGATCTCTGTAAAACAACGTTGGTCTGTAGATGGAATCATAATCGAGTTACCATTACCATGAACAAATATATATACTTTATCATAGTACTTTCTTTTTGCTTAGATACCGAAATATCTGCGATAGCTGCAGATACTTTATCGCTTACAGAAGTAATTGACATTATTTTAGATCATTCTTATTCAATCAAAATTGCTGCAAATGATGCAGCAATAGCTTCAGCAAATGCAACAAGAGCTGCTGCTGGTATGTTGCCAGTGGTATCAGCAACTATTGGACAGATCGGTGGCTTAAATGATATCAATCAGTCATTGTTAAGTGGCCAAGAAATTAACCGTTTAGGTGCTGGTAATAAACAAAGTTCGGCTAGTATTGCATTAAATTGGACATTATTCGATGGATTTGGCATGTTTGCAAATTATGATAGATTGCTAGCTTTAAAAAACATGGGAGAATTGAAACTTCGATCTTCTATCGAGAACACTATCAGTAAAGTTATCATGTCTTATTGTACAATGGTTCGTAATCAAGCAATGATTCAATCATCTTTATTCAGAGAAGAATTATCCAAAGAACGATTACGATTATCCGTTTTACGATTTTCAGTAGGAAGATCTGGAGAACAAGATACTTTGCAAGCTTCTATAGATTTCCAATCTGATAAAACTGCAACATTAAGAATCGTGGAACAGTACAAAGCATCAAGATTACAATTAAATAATTTTATGGGTGGATATCATGACACAGTATATACTGTTACATCACATTTCCCATCTATACATTATGATTCAACTAAGCTTAATGAACACACGGTTATCCAATCTAATATAGATTTACAGGCAATAAAAGCAGGAATTATATCTGCTGATGCAGCATTAGAGCAGGTTAAAGCAAGATCATATCCTCGATTATCGTTAAATACCGCTTATTCTTATAATCAATCTAATAATGACGGTTCTTTTGTTATATCTAATCAAACCAAAGGCGCAAGTTTCAATATCACAGCACAATATGATGTTTTAGATGGATTCCTTTTCTCTCAAAAAAAAGAAATTGCAAGTCTACAATTAGAAAATGTAGGAATACAATACAAAGAACTTGAACAATTATTGCTTACCTCATTTAGAATAGCAAAAGGTTCTTTTGATACATATACTGCTATTGATAAACTTGAAGAAAATAATGTGTTGATTGCCAAAAAAAATAGCGAAATCGCTTTTGAAAAACTTAAACAAGGAACCATGAGTTCCTATGATTTTAGAGTAACTCAACAATCTATTTATGAAGCCCAGTTTAGAAGTATACAAGCTAAATATGAAAGGATGCTTTCTTTATCAGAATTGATGAAAATTACCAGTAATTTTAATTCATTACTTGAAAAAAGGACACCTTAACATTGAGAGCAATCTATAGCATAGTATTATGTATAAGCATTCATGTGTGCTTTCAATTGAATGTACTGGCTACTCAATTTTATCCTATAAACTATTCTATTCAAAAAAATGGTAATGGTATTCAATGGCATTTAGATAAAGAGAATCATCGTATTTATCGCTTATTTGCATCCAGTATTTTAGGGAACAATAATAATATGATAAGCATAAGTAATAATCTACTTTCGGTAGATGAACAATTACTCATGCTACCAACGGCCCCACAGGATCTTATCAGCATTCATAAAAATACTTTTTTAGTTAGTACAAATGGTAATCTTCCCAGACTATTTTTATGTGATATTAAAGGGAAAATCCTCAAATCGGAACTATTACCAAAGCAATCGATTATTGATGCAACCAAATGGATTTCTATTGATACCACTAAAGGTAAGGCATTACTTGTCTATGGGAACAATCTATTATCTATTGATATTAATACTTTACAGCATACTATAATTTCACAACAAGTTCTTACCGTTGAACCTTATCCATTGGGTGCATATTTATTAATAAAAGCTGGGGGCGGTGTAATTCTTCAAAAAGTAACATGTAATGGAGATATTTTATTTGAATTCCCTTTTTCCTCATTAGGAACTACATATAGAATTCAGCATATCAAAGATCATGTATTGGTATTAGGAAATGCATCTAGTTCGGCTAGTTCTGGCTTTGTGTATTCTATTAAGAATGGAAAACAAAACATGGTTTTTTTACCGTGTATTCCTCAATTATGCTGTTTACGAGAAGATGATCAACATGCGATACAACTTGCATGGATAGAAGAAAATGAAGCTGGACAATTTTCTTTTGTCGTCTCATATTTGAATGGAAATCCAAAGAAAAGTCAATTACCTGAAGAGTGTTTATCACCAATTTCATTATCTATATCAGATAATGTTATGTATGCACTTTTTTCTAATCATATCTGTACCATTGATATGGGATCTGAATCATTTTCCTTAATCGCAGCAAGCCGTCTAGGAAAAATGAGAGTATTCGAAGGTTCAATACCCCAGATTATCTCGATAGATAATCAACTATTGATTTCTTCACAATCAGATTATATGATAGTGTCAAAAAGCAAAGATTATTTTTGGTGGATTAAAACGATCGCTTCAAATTCAATCTGGTATATAGTGTGTGTATCTGCATGTATTCTGCTTTATTATCTTTTTAGGGGTTATGAAAGACAAAAAAGATTCTTATCGGCAAGTATGGAATTAAGTGGAATCGGACTTATTCTTGGCATAGATGCAAAAGGAATGTTAAATAGAACTAATGCAACAGCTAGAGATATATTACACATAACAGCAGATATTCCTTTATACCAACATTTTAGATTTTATTGTCAAAAGCCTGGATTACATAATGTATTATCATTTATAGAAGAAGCATTATTAATTCAAACTCCAATACATCAAAAGATTCATATAGAATCACAAAATGGAGATCAAGAAATGATTTGGTCTGCAACTCCATTAATAAGTATTAGCGGAAATTTTTCAGGCTTAATAGTAACTGGATTTGATATCACAGAGGAATTAGAAAAGAAAAGGCTTAGTAATTGGGCTCAATTATCTCATGATATGCAAACAAATCTTTCAATCATTTTATTGAATGCCCAACAAATTAATGTTGAACACTCCAAACCAGATCAAGAAAGAAAAAAGAAGATACTTTTTCAAAGTTCATTGCTAATGCAGAGAGTAAGAGATATTCTTTCTGTTGGCCGTGATGAAGAACCCAATATATCTCAAAATGATGCACTTGTTCTTTGCCGAAATGTCATTACAGAATTTGATGATGCCTTCTTTCCCAATGTAAAACTATTATCTAATGGAAAAAACTTCATTTTTGAATGTGATCCAATAAAACTAACTCGAGCATTAAGAAATGCTGTAGAAAATGGAATTCGGGCATTGCAAAAAAAAGAAGGGATTGTGGAGTTATCGTGTTCTCATAACAAAGAGAATGTGTACTTTACCATAACTGATAATGGAATAGGAATGGATAATATCACCATAGAAAATATGATGAAACCATATTTCACGACAAAAAAAAGATTGGGTGGCTATGGTATTGGCACAATGATTATGCAAAAAGTAGCAGAACTTCATCATGGTAGTATTGCCGTTAAATCAGAGCAAGGCAAAGGAAGTTCTATCATCTTTACAATCCCACGGGAATATAAAAAAAAGTAAACTGAATTATTTCCAGTTTTTTATATCGATTTACCTTTATATTACTTGTTCTCCCCTATTTATCATTATATGAACCACATATCCTTACATATTCCCTCTTTAACAGGTATCAGAGCAATTGCAGCTGGAATTGTCTTTTTAGGCCATATGATTCATTTACATGAACTTGATACATATCCTATTATGCATTATGGATGGATTGGTGTCAATATATTTTTTGCACTTTCAGGATATCTATTTACACATTTATATGCAGATACATTATTACATGGTACATTTTCTTGGACAGATTATCTGAAAAGAAGGATCATAAGAATCTATCCTTTAACTACAGTAGTTACAATGATTTGTATCATTTCTAATATAGGAGTATTTAGCTATGCAAATATTATCACGCATATACTCCTGATTCACTCATGGTTCCCTGCGTATAGAATGTCTATAAATGCACCTATGTGGTCATTAACTATAGAGGAAAGCTATTATCTTATTGCTCCTTTTTTGATTTATTCATGTGCACTTATTTCAGATGCAGTTTTTGCAAAGCTACATACCTATACCTCTATCATAAAGAAATATTCATTATTCTTTATCATGATAATAGTATTGTGGATTGGTAGTATTGCATTTTCTAGGGGTTCCGTTGGATTATATCAAGACATGATTATGTATTGGTTTGGAAAATGGGATAAAGATGCTTTAACAATGACTATTTTTGGTAGGATGTCTGATTTTGTAGCAGGTATGTTGATAGCTATAATTGCAAGATATTTTCCACCACAAAAATCTAAACATGGAGATATTATCTCAAGCATAGGGATTATGTTATTGATTTTTTCTCTTCAGTTTATCATCATGCAAGGTGGCCCAAATTCTGCAGGGCTTCATAAGATGTCTGTTTGGGCTTTTGCAGGAATTCCACTTGGAGCCTCTATCTTATTTTATGGTTTGCATTCAGGTGGTTTATTGAACACTATATTATCTTCTAAACTTTTCATATTATTGGGTGAAAGTTCTTTTGCTTTATATGTGATACAATTTATAGCCCTACCTGGCATTCCCAATGCATCGATGGGTTTGCAAATGTATGTAGAAGCACAAAATATACATTTTTTACTAGCAGCTTTGATTAGTTATATGAGTTTTGCCTTAATAGCGTTTATTGTTCATATTGCATTCGAGAAGCCAATCACTTCTTATTTACGAGGTAAATTTATAGTAAATACTTAAGGTATCATATATTTATATAATGGGGGTATTATGGGGTTTTCACGATGTATTATTACAGGGTTTTGTCTATTGTTTTTAAATACTTCTTATGGCCAACAATTACCATATGAATGGGGGTTTTATCATGCTGAGTTTCCCAAAAAGAGTAGTTTTTTTGGAGACTATTATCATTCTACAGGCAACCAAATGCCATATTCAGGATTGGGATTATTCTCTTTGCATCCCCAATCTTTACAAATTCCTAAAACACTATTGCATTTATATTCAAAAAGTGCAGATCCAACCCACAATGAGTTATTTCCACCTGCAATATTACGCTTACAAAGCGCATTTGCACAACAACCAGATAGAACTTTACATATACCATCATCTATTGAGTTTAGGAGTGGCATCATTGATGATCCTCTGGGCAAAGAAGAACATATTGCAACAATAAAATCTATGGAAATGATGGGAAATCCATTTGATGTAAAGATGTTTTCTGTACATGGGAATAAACCTAGGGGATTAGATTTTCGAATTCAAAAAACAGACATGCTCGGTACAGAAAAAGATGGTGATATATCGGTAATGTGTATGCTAACAGCACATCATTCTTCAATAGCCGCAGGATCTTTTAGAGATGATTGGCTTCCCAGAATTGGAATTGGTAATGATGTGCCCAAAGAAATGTTACATATAGGTAGAAAATTAACATTTCATTCAGGAGGAAGTTCTCGTATTGCAGATAATCTTTTTTATGATATCAATAATAATTGCAATAGAAGAATTGATCCAGGCCCAGGGGCTGCAATATCTATGTATAAAGGTTCAATATCATTAGGAATATCATCGAATCCAGATAACTTTTCAGAACCTGTATCATTCGAATGGGGCAATCTAAATACATTTAGAGGCATGATTATTCAACAGGATGGGAACATAGGTATAGGACAGAAATTTCCAGAATCTACTGTAGACATTGTGTCTTCATATCAAACACAAGGACAATCAGTATTGAGAATTAGGAATAATCAATGGAATACCCTGTTTGATATAAAGAATAATGGCTTTTTAGGAATCAATAACTCTTCACCTAAAGATCATCTTCACATTGGTAAGCAATTTACTCTACACTCAGGAATAACTTCTTTTCTTGCAGAAAATGCATACATAGATACAGATACTTTAAAGAATATTGATGCAGGAAATTCTGGATTTATTCGGTTTCAGAATGGACAAATCATTCTTGCAAATTCGGTACATAATACTGTTCCTCATTCATCCATCGATATTCTAAGAAATAAAGAAAATTCTTATTCATTAAGAGGAATCTCTATAGACCCAGAACAGGCATTTATAGGGATAGGTACTGTATTACCAAAGGCAAGCTTACATATTCTTTCTGTCTCAAATGACTCGATGTCTGCGGCTTTAAAGATTTCTTCTCAATCTGATAATACATTATTAACTGTGTTAGATAATGGAAAAGTAGGAATTGGAATATCACAACCAGAACAATCTCTTCATATTCTGGGGAATGTTCAAATTGGGAAACAAAAAAATCTAGGACAATTATGCCAAGATTCAACATATAATCTAAGTGTTGATGGGGCTATTATTACCAAAGAACTTATCATAACATCAGAATCATGGGCAGATACAGTGTTTTCCAAAAACTATTCGCTTATGGAACCCCTTGAACTCGAAAACTTTATCAATCAATATCATCATCTGCCTAATATTCCAAAAGAATCGGACATCACTCAACATGGTATTCATATTGGTTCGATGCACATTGCGCTTCTTAAAAAAATAGAAGAACTTACATTATATGTCATTGCTTTACACAAAAAACAAGGTCAATTGGAAGAATTACTTAGTACAAATAAACATTAAAATTTTGGGGGATATTGATACATGAAAACAGTATTAACATTATATATATTATTTAATATAAGTTCTATTCATTGTCTAGAAAATGACTGGATCAGTTTCTATAAACCAGGAATTATTGATAATCATAGGAATATAGACAATATTCTTAAAACATCAGATCATCTTTTAGTTAGTGGAATTTTCTATCAAACATTGAGTGAAAATCCATTTTCACAAGACATTCATTTTATTTCAGAATGGAAAAATTCTCAATTTACTGCTTTGGGCCAAGGAGTAAACTCACAAGTTCATGCAATGTGTAAAGGCCCAGATGGGAATATATATATAGCTGGAGAATTTTCTAAAGCAGGTGGTTTACCAGCCAGAATGCTGGCACAATGGAATGGTAAAACGTGGAAAGCAATGGATGGATTTTCATATGGAAGAATAAATTCGATAGTAGCAGATAGTAATCACTTGTATATAGCAGGAATTTTTAATGATATCAATGGAAAAGAATATAATTCGATAGCACAATATATAAAAGGAAAATGGCAGCCTCTTGCTGAAGGCATAAAGTTATTACATTATAATCCATACTCTTCGCCCATTGCTAATATAACAGCAATGTGTGTACATGAGAATGATGTTTATGTAATAGGTAATTTCGATCAAGCCGGTAAAGAATTAGCCAGAAATATCGCTAAATGGGACGGAAAAACTTGGTCTGCAATTGGCACGGGAATTAAAGGTTATCCTAAAGCAATAGCAGTAAATCATACAGGGGAAATCTTTGTTTCAACTATGCAAGAAAATCAATCAATATTACAGCAAATGCCACTATACCATTGGCATAATAACACGTGGGATACAATTCCTCTACCTCCATATTGTCAACAAATAAATACGATTCAAGCATATGGCAATGATATATATATCGGAGGTGATTTTAGGCTAGATGATGATATTGATGATATGGGAATAGCAAAATTGAATGGTATTACATGGGAAAGTGTTGAAGGTGGAATAGTAGGATCTGTACAAAGCCTTTTTGTATGTAAAGATACATTATATGTTGGTGGAAACATTAAAAGTATTGGAACTCAACATAAACCAAGTATAAATATTGCAGCTTTCGTACTAGATAAGACGATACAAAATGATACGAATCATATAGCTGGTGAATCCATTAATAATCTTCTTCTATTTCCAAATCCAAGTAATCAACAAGAAATTAATATCGATTTTATCGTAAAAAAAGAAGGACTTATCTCTATAGAAATCATTGATATAAAAGGAAGAAAAATTGCATCATTTGCAGAGGGATGGTATAATCAAGGACATCAAACAATAATATGGAATTTTTCAAAGGGTATATCTTCTGGACAATATACATGCATTATACATCACGATAATTCTATAACTACTTCTGTTTTTACAATTATTCAATAAGGGAATGCTATGAAAAAAGTTAAAAGGGTTCTTTTGATCATTATATTTTGTAGTCCACTTTATGCCCATAAAGAACCAACACATCAATATATTATTAAAGAAGCGTATTCATTATTAATCCATCATTTAGGAACATCAATTCCAGAATTTGATATACATATTTTAGGAAATGATGGCTCATGTACCGAAGGAGAATTTGACAAAGTTTCTGATTTTCGCTGGCAGTATAGTACTGTTCCAGGTGGTGCTTGGAGTGAAGATATACAAGACCCAATTCGCTTTATGCATGAAAAAGATATTCTCTTCGGCTTTGGTAAGGGGTCTTTAACAAGCATCAATCATTTTTGGGATCCAGACTCAAGGAATCCACAGTATAATGAAACTTTTCGATTGGCTTTGAATCATAATCCATGGCCGTATTCATGGCTGGATTTTTCTATATGTTCAATGGCTCAAAATTTGGATTTTTTTGTAGACACTGATTTAATGGCATATAAAAAAGCAATGATTTATTTAGGAATTAAAGAATACAAGCCTAAAATCACAGATTATGCTTTCTTTACATTTAAAGGACAATCGATAGTGAGTCCTGTGTACTTTGGTTATTCCCTATCTGATTGGTACCATGACTATTTTCAATATGGTGACTCTGTTTTACAAAACAGAAAAAAAGATATTATCTATCAATTCATTGGTAGGGTTTGCCATTTATTAGGCGATATGAGTATTCCTGCGCATGTTCACTGCGATGAACATGGCCTTTGGCATGATCCATATGAAGATGCAATGAATTATAAAGAATGGGATGGTAATAAAATGTCTCCTTGTATTGATGAAGATAAAAATATTAGTTCGGCAAAAGAAAGAGTTGAATTCTGGAATGCCGAAAAAGTTTTCTCCGAAAAAGGTAGCATTGTCAATCCTTGGTGTTATCCAGAAGATCAAAATCCATATTGGCTTTTATTCTATACTACTGCTCAAATCGCTGATCATTTTGCTAGTAATAGAACTAATGGTGATGATCATTATCAATATATAGGTGAAATAGATGAAATTTTGTCTGCTGAAAGAAATGCAATGCAGAAAGGCCCTGTTGAATCATTTTTTTATCCAGGAAATCCAGAAGCAAGTGGATATGCTCATAGAGAGGAAGACTTATTAGCAATTCGAGATATTACATTTCCTTATGTAATAAGAGCAACTGCAGGTTTACTATATGTATTTGCTACTGAATTTGGTTTGATTAATGAACATTCTGAAAAATGCCCAAGAGTCTTAACTTTGAAGGATGCTATCTTACAAGCACCTACATATCTTTTTACTGCATCAGATACAATATTTGCTGGAAATGAAATGAAACCACTTATCATTTCAAAGAAATCACAACTTGTTGAATTAAGAGCACAAAAAACAATAAGATTAAATCCAGGATTTATTGCAGAAAAAGGGAGCAATGTTCATGCTTATATTGGAGAATGTAGTTCTTGTACGCCTGAAGAAAAATTACTTTTAGTAGAAAATAAAAAACCATTTATTGCATCAAAAACAATAAGTGCTTTACAAGTCAATGAAAAAGAAGCATATGAATCAACAGAAAAGGTCTCTGGTAATTGTTCAAATAGTTGTTGTAATAATCCAGAAATCTTAAAGATGAGAATATCTAATGTATATAATCAAGAAATTAATGAATGGAATGCCGATGAATCAAAAAGTGATGGAACAGATTTTATCCAATCTGTTAAACCTATATTAATAAGAGGGATATATTCAGTAGACATCCTGTATAAAAATGGAAATTCTCAAAAAAGAAGTTTGACAATTATGTAAAACACCATTTTTTGATATCTAGAGTACAATTTCTGCTAAAGCTAAGGCTATTCTTTCTGCTGGTATCATAGTTAAGTGATCAAATGATCTGGATAACTTTGAAAGATTAGCCTTAGGTAGTACTACTTTTGTAAAACCTAGTTTTTGAATTTCTGCTAATCTTTGTTCTATAGAAGAAATAGGACGAACTTCTCCGGTTAAACCAATTTCTCCCATAATAATCATGTCTTTTTCTAAAGGATTATCTTTCAAAGAACTAACTAAAGCAGCTGCAACAGCTAAATCTACTGCAGGATCATTTAATGTAATACCACCTGCTATATTAACAAATATATCTACCTCCCTAAAATTGATACCTAATCTCTTTTCTAAGACGGCAATAATCATTTGAAGTCGTCGATAGTCAAAACCAGTTGCAGTCCTTTGTGGATTACTATAGCCTGATGGAGTAACTAAAGCCTGAACTTCGATTAAAAGGGGTCTTGTGCCTTCGATAGTAGCCACGATTGCTGTACCAGATTCTAAATCCGACCTTTGTGATAAAAAGATTTCAGAGGGATTAGGTACTTCTTTAAGACCCTGTTCTACCATATCAAAAATTCCGATTTCATTTGTAGAGCCAAATCTATTTTTGATAGCTCTCAAAATTCGATATGAGTACGTTTTTTCACCTTCGAACTGTAAAACTGTATCTACTGTATGTTCTAATATTTTTGGTCCAGCTAATGACCCCTCTTTGGTTACATGCCCGATAATAAAAATTGCTGTCCCAGTTTTTTTTGCTATTTGCATAAGTAAAGCAGTACATTCTCTTACTTGTGTAATACTACCTGCTGTAGAATCTATGCTTTCACTTCGTGTAGTTTGAATTGAATCAATAATTGCTACGCTTGGTTTTAAAGCTTTAATTGCTCCAGCTATAGACTCTATATCTGTTTCGGCCATTACCTGCAATTCTGAGGGTATTCCTTGAAGTCTGGCTGCCCTTAAACGAATCTGCTGAAGTGATTCTTCGCCAGTAATATATAAAGTTTTCTCAGGGACTAAATGTTCACACATCTGCAACATCAAAGTAGATTTTCCCACTCCAGGATCGCCACCAACCAATACTAAAGAACCAGGAATAATACCGCCACCCAAAACGCGATCGAATTCTCCAATTCCAGTAGGTATTCTAAGTGTATCAGATAATTCAACAGATCCCAACTTTGTAGCAATACCACTAGAACTCTGCTTTGCCTTTAATGCAATTGTTTTTGAATCTTGAATTAACTCTTCAAGAAAACTATCCCATTCTCCGCAATTATGACATTTCCCTTGCCAACGTGAACTTATTGCTGAACATTTCTGACATACATATCGAGTTCTTGCTTTCATATTTTCTTGCGATGATTATTATTGAATGCTACACGAAACTACAGTTTTATACATAACTTTATAAATACAATGAGATAAATATGCATCATTCCTTTTGTTATTATATACTTTCAATAGTTTGAATACAGTATTTTTGTGCGTAAACATAACTCTTAACTAAGGTGCACTATGTACTTTTCTGGATTTCCAAAAGATGGACTTCAATTTTTACAAGATTTATCCATAAATAATAATAGAAATTGGTTTTTAGAACATAAAAAAAGGTATGAAGAAACCTTAAAAGAGCCCGCAAAAGTATTAATACATACTATGGAAGAGAGGTTTTCTCACCTTCAATTGCCTTATGATGCGCATCCCAAAAGATCCGTATTTAGAATCCATAGAGACACAAGATTTAGCAAAGATAAAACACCATATAAAACTAATATTGGGATTTCATTTCCATATCAAAGTAAAGATATTGCTGATATTCCTGCAGACAAGACAGAAAAACCTGGACTATATCTACATATTGATCCAATAGGTAGTTTTATAGCAGGTGGATTATATATGCCAATATCTGCTCAATTACTAAAAATAAGAGAAGCTTTAGATACAGATTGGGAAATCCTACATGAAGTTTCCAAAAACACTATGTTTTTGCGTGAGTTTCCGGATGGATTAACAGGTGAGAAATTAAAAACAATGCCTAAAGGCTTTCAAAAAGATCATCCAGGAAAAGAATATTTAAGGATGAAACAATTTCTGGTATTTTCTAATATAGATATTGAATCTATATATACCGAAGAATTACTTTGTATTTTGGAGGCCAAAGCAATTGCAATGGCCCCAGTAATGGAATTCTTAAGTATATGTTTACATGCTTAATTACAAATTATCAACATCTTCATCCTGAATTTCACCCAAATCACCTATGGCCTCTTCAACTGTAGCATAATATTCAAATAACCATTCAAGTTGTGATATTCTAAGTAAACTTTTGATTCTGTCACTTGCTCCAACAAGAATAACCGGTGCTTCATGTTCTTTCATCAAGCGATGGGCTAATAGCAAAGCGCTTAATCCTGAACTATCACATAGTTGCACCATTGATAAATCAATAATAAGTGCTTCTAATGTTGGTTGGCAAATAATGAGTAATTCTGCTTTAACATCTGGTGATAAAACAGCATCTAAAGATGATTCTTTTAATGTGAAAATCGCAACAGTATCTTGTTGCTCTACTGAAAATCTCATAATTATGGCTCGTTAAGTGATAGTTCTTGTACAAAAATCTGAAAAAAATCTGAGTTGGCAACTAATCTTAAATAATCAAGCACTTTTGAATTTGTTATATGCATCAATTTTCTATATGTATCCTACGATTATCCTCTTTAGGAGATATAATTTTAACTACTCCTTTAATCAGAGCTATTCGAAAAGCTTTTCCTGATGCTTGTATAGATATGATTATTGCTGATCATTTTGCAGAGGTGATTCAGAATAATCCACATATCAATAGTGTGTTAACAATCAATACGAAATCTGGTATTATAATTTTTTTTAAACAAATTCTATCAATAAGAAAAGACAAGCCCAAATATGATATAATTATTGATATTCATGATTCAATTAGAAGTAAAATATTACGATTGTTTCTTGGAAAAAAATGGTTTAAATACGATAAATATAGATCCCTTAAAAGAGAATTAATACATGATAAACATCGAGTCCCTTTGCATGATATTATCCCTGTCCCTTTAAGATATTTTTCAGCCGTATCCGAATACCCCCATATCAAATATGATTCAAAAGGCGCAGAATTCTGGCTTCCTGATGAAATACAATCTGCTCCTTTTTATCCACCAAATTTTAGAAATAATAACAACATATCTAATTGTATTGCTTTGTGTCCTGGTGCACATCATGCTACAAAGCGTTGGCCGATTGAATACTTTATATCGTTAGCTACTTTTATTCATAATACAATGGGAAAAAACATAATCCTTTTAGGTTCCCAGAATGATATCGAAATATGTAATGATATTGAAAGAACATTACCATTTAGTATCAATAATCAGGCGGGTAAATGTACATTAACCGAAACTGCAATATTAATGGATTCTTGTGATGCCATTGTATGCAATGATTCTGGCTTGATGCACTTAGCTTCTGCAAGAAGAAGGCCAACCCTAGTAATTTACGGTAGCACTGTTCCAGATTTTGGATTTATTCCGTTCGATACAAAATACAGTATAGTAGAAAGTGATATTCAGTGTAGGCCATGCACACATATTGGTCTTTCAAAATGCCCAAAACAACATTTTAATTGTATGAACTCTATAAAACCAGAACAGGTCTTCAAAAAACTTGAAGACCTGATTTCATAAATTTCAAATGGAATGATTTTCTATAAACCAAACATATATTGAACACCTAATGCAAATGACATCATAGATGCATTAAATTGTTGCAGATTTGTTGTTGGATAATACTCGTCCTTATACAAGTTATTCATCATTAAACCAATATTTGCATTAACATTTAATCTGCTTCCATTATTGCTCATCACTGGATAGCTAATGCCAACCCTTGGCTCAATAAGTAATGACATATTATCTTTTCCATTTCCATATTTGGTAATCTTTACTGGTGGATCACTACCTGGGTCAATAACTGGCCAACCCTCTTCTTCTACAGCGCCGGATGTTACATTTTTCCTCTGATAACCGATAGGTAAACCAACTGCTATCCCTACAGTAAAAAAGCTATACGATAAACCTGGAGTAATCGTTAGATAATTAAATGTTCTTGCAAAATCAGCACTACTTTTAGTATATGAATTTTTATAAGTAGCATATGCAATATCCATGGTTATCCCTACTCTTTCTCTTCTACTTGCTGGTACATATATACTAATTCCTATATCAGGAACTCCACTAAATGCCATGCCATGAGTTTCATCTGCAGGTGAAGTTGCATTATATATCGACATTCTAGGCATTGCTGATAAGCCTATTGAAAATGGATAGGGATCTTCAGCATATAGTTCAGATACAGTGAGAATCCCAATTAGACAAAAAAGTAATAAATGTTTCATGTATTTCTCCTAAGATGATTGTATGTAATGATATCGTAAACCTAATGGACAAAAATACATCCAAATAGTGTTGCAGACAATAAATTTATGATTTGGTTAATTTTGTTTGTTTTTTTAATCTGATAATGTATTTTTGTCCATTATGAAAGAATATAAAATAATATTTGTCTTTGTATTAAGTATAGTAATAATCAGGGGTTCCAATTGTTTAGGGCAAGGTTTTGATTGGACATATTCTTGGCGATTACCTTCAACTTCTCCTACTTTATTTATTGGGCCATATACAGAAATGGTTAATGTGCATGACTATGTAGATTTCTCTTCTATGGGCTTTGCAATTGATTGCTGTAAATATGGTAATGGCACTGCAAATAACTTTAAAAATGGAATATTAGTAGAAAAATGGTTTAAAGGAAATTATTCCTTTACTGTTAAATTAGGCTACTATTCATATACTTCTAATTTTAATGGAGAAACTCTGTCAAATCAAATTCAAGCATTTGATAAAAATAAAATTTTATTTGTAGACACCTTACGTACTAGATTTAGCTTGGCTGTGAAGAATCAAAACGTATACGATATATCATTGCTTGCAAAATCAAGATTATTTGAAACTCATGCATCAATATCGGGCGGTATTAATTGTATAATTCAAGATGGTATTGCTGCACAGAAAATTGAGGAAGTTCTCAATCCAGGATTTGAAAGAGAAATACCCAATACTGTTGAAGTAGGTTCAATAACCTCATTTATTGTATCACCAGTAGTTCAAATAGAATATGATATTGACTTAGGCAGTGGAAAATATGCTAAAGTATTTGCTAACACTCAGTATTCTATAAATTCTAGATCACAGAATGCGGATTGGAACACTTTAATATTCGGAGCTGGACTCTCCATTTGTTTTGGTATAAATTGAAACTCATAAAATTTTTTTTATACTCGCACGTTTCAAGTCGATATTTTTTAAAACCCAATTTCAATTATGATTCAATCACTTCTTTGTTACTGTGTATTACTTTTTCTAAGTATTCAGATTGCACATGCACAGCCTAAATTAGAAATTATTGGTGGGAATACATATGATTGGGGTTTTGTAAAAACTAAAGACTCTCCATTAAAAGCAAATATTAAGTTAAAAAATACTGGTAATCAATTATTACATATTTTGGATGTAAAACCTGGATGTGGTTGCACAACAGCTCCATTAGATAAAAAGAAATTAAAACCAGGTGAAATTGGAACGATGGCTGTGTCTTTGAATCTAGGAACAGCGGGTGGTGAGTTACATAAATCGATAACAATTAATAGTAATGATGCGGCTGTTCCAATTAAAGTATTAGCTTTAAAAGCCAATGTAATACAACCGATACAGCTATTGCCACATCAGTATATTGCATTCGGTGATATCATGAAAGGATATGAAGGTAAAGGGTCAATTACTGTAAAAAATACTTCTGCTAAAGATATTATACTTTCTGCTTTCTCTACTTCAGAGGGAATGAGTATAAATATCAAAAATAATGTGACATTAAAATCTCAAGGCTCACTTTCACTTACAGCCAAGTTAACACCAAAGAATAAAGGGTATTTTAATGGATATATTCATTTTAATACGAATCATCCTGATTTTCCGGTTATGGATATTGTTTGCTATGGTAATTGCAAGTGATATTTATTACGATAAGAATGTTTAAATTCGCAACAATTAATTATTAATTTATTTTCGTTTTCACCAATCAAGGTGCTTCCATGAAAAATTTCTTTTTAGCAAGTATTACGATGTTTGTTTTTGCTGCATCTTTGGCTTTTGCTCAGCCAAAAATATCCATACAAGGTGGAGATACTTATGATTGGGGTAAAGTAAAGCCTAAAGACTCCCCATTAAAAGCAAGTATCAAGATTACAAATGAAGGTAGTGAAGAGTTAAAAATAAGTGATGTTCGCCCTGGATGTGGTTGTACAACAGCTCCTTTAGATAAAAAAGAACTAAAACCAGGTGAATTTGCTACTATGGATGTTTCTTTAAATGTAGGAGCAACATCTGGAATGCTTACCAAAAGTATTACTATCAGTAGCAATGATCCAGTTAATCCGACTAAAGTTCTTTATTTAAAAGCCGATGTGGTACGTCCGATACAAATATTACCAACTCAATATTTATCTTTTGGAGAACTAACAGTTGGATCTAAAGGTGAAGCTAAAGTAACCATAAAGAATACATCAACACAAACAATTGTATTATCTGATTTTGAAGCAACAAATGGCATTAGTATAAATCTGATGAAGCCTACTACTATCCCTGGCGGTGGCGAAGTAGAAATTATTGCAAAAGTATCCCCTAAAGAAAAAGGCTATTTTAATGGAGCTGTAAAAATGAAAACAGATCATCCAGATTTTCCTACTTTAGATCTAACTGCATATGGAAATGTAAAAGCTTCTATTGTTGATCCTAAATAAGACACATTGTGAATAGATAAAAAAAAGAGGCTTATAGCCTCTTTTTTTTATCTATTCACAAGTAAATGATTCTAAATTTTGTTTGGTTCACACTAATTTGGCGTAATTTGTAAGCGATTATTATATCTAAATAAGGATTCATCATGATTTCATTGTCATCAATTGGAACTCTATTAATAAGACTTTTGATAGGATCTGCATTTACATTTGCGGGAATTGTAAAAATAGGTACTGCTGTTCCAAAACCCCCTACATTAACTCTCATTCCTAATCTTCCAATAGCACTTTTTGGCATTGCACTGCCATGGATAGAATTAATATTTGGCTTAATGATAATCAGTGGTATGGCTTATAATCATGCTTGTATTCTTAGAACAGCACGCATATTAATTGGATCAATTTTTATTTTTGCAGCTATAGATAAAATTGCAAATCCTGATGCATTCGCAAAAAGCATCAATAATTTTCATGTTTTACCTTATTCAATGATTAATATACCTGCATTGATTCTACCATGGGTGGAATTACTATGCGGAATACTGGTTTTAATGGGAATCAAACAAAAAGCAAGTTCTTTATTAATTTCAGCAATGTTAGCCGTTTTTATCATCGCTATTATTGTTGCAATATTCCGAGGCTATAATATAAATTGTGGATGCTTTGGAGAGAATTCCCCTGCTGCTGCTGCAGAAGTTACTAAAGTAGGTTGGACAAAAGTGATCGAAGATCTGCGTTGGTTAATTGCATCTCTCTTTTTATATTTTTATTCTGAACGTCAAGTGGAGGAAGAGGTATAATGCAGCATTGGTTAATCATTGGATTGGGTAATCCAGGAGATAAATACGCTGATACCAGACATAATATCGGATGGATGATTGCAGTAGCTTTAGCTCAATTGTGTAAAGTAGAATTTAAAGATGGGAAAGGTAATTGGAAACAAGCAGAGTCCTCCTTGCATGGTAAAAAAATAACAATCATGCTTCCTTTAACATATATGAATAATTCAGGGCAAGCAGCCGGTGATTTTATCAGATATTATAAAGTACCATCTGAACATGTTATTGCATTAATTGATGAATACAATTTCCCTTTAGGAAAAATGCAATTAAAACAAGGTGGATCTGATGGAGGACATAATGGAACGGCTTCTATGATTGCTCATATTGGACCAAGTTTCTGGAGATTTAGATTTGGTATAGATAAGAATTTTGGTCCAGGAGAAATGGCAGATTATGTATTATCAGGTTTTGCTAAACACGAAGAAAACGCTTTAAAAGAAATGATAGACAGAGGTGTAAAATCTATTCAGATGTTTTTGGGGAATAATCCTGCAAGAGCTTTACAACACATTAATTCAGCAAAGTAATTATAACACTTCAAGCAAAAAAGATATTTGAGCCATACCCTGAATCATTGGTGGTAGACTAATTCTTTTAGCAGATTCTATCATACATTGTTCAACTTCTTCGATATTTAATTCTGAATCAGCTAGTGAAATCTCTGTCAATGAACCTTCTTCATTAAAAATGAACAGTAATTGTACATTTCCTTGAAGATGTCTAAACTTTTTTAAAGCCTCAGCATAACATTCCTGCATGCCACTTAATTGTTGCTCTATTGTAGATCGTACTTTCTCAATTATCGTATTATCCAGAACCCTTTCTGTCATAATAGATTCCACACTAATTAAACCTTCTTCATCATGTGCGGCAGCATCAGCATAATTACATGCAGCCTCCACCTCGACAACAGAAGTTCTTGCTAACTGTTGTCCAGAAGCATTACTAACCAAAGTTCCACCATTTAAATTTAATGGTTGATACATCAATGCTATTACATTTTTTGATTTATTATAATCTGAACCAGTAATGCCAAAAGAAGTATAAGGCGTTTGAAATCCATATTTCATACCTAGTTTGGTAATTTCTTTGACACGGTCATTATTTCTATCATATACATTATAATCAATTAATATCGATGCCCTTTGTTTAGCCCATAAATACTGTAATCCTTTAGTAGATGCTAATGGCTTCACCAAAGTAATGTCAATTGTTTGAACAAATTCTTTGTTTCCATGAAAACCAGTAATCACAATTCTGCCTTTAGGATTTCCTTTATATTTTCCAAATAGTAGGACAGGTCTATCTGAAAATAAATCAGGATAACTTGCTGGTTCTAATGAGTTTACATCAAATCCATCAAATCCTACTTTTAGCTTTGTTAATGATGGTTTTTGAATATAATCAGCAAATCGTATTGCTTCTTTATTCAATTCCTCCTGAGATCCTCTAAGAACAAAATTATCTGTCATCGTTAATCTATGAACAGCTGAAAAAAATCGCTCATTGATTTCTTTACCAACTGCTAAAGTAAATACGTTCGCATCTTGTAATTGTTTAGTAATAGCATCATATACATCTGTATTGGCATCCATAAAACCATTTGTTAAGATTATTATAGATCTAGATGATATATCAGAATGCAAAGGTTTTAACTGTATTTGCTGCAAAACATCGATTAATTGAATTGGCTCTAATCCTTCGGTAGAATGTATTCTTTGCAAATAAACGCCAGCCCTGGAGATTATGTCTTTAGTACACATTTGAGATTCTTCATCAAGACGAGTGTTTTCTGGACCAAAATGAAGAATATTCAATTTATCTTGTTCACGCAATCCCTTTGAAAATACTTTCCAGAATTCATTTGCAGAATTATCTTGTAAAGATGCAGAATCACAAACAATAATGTATTCATGACCTAAAGATTCTTTATGAGCTTCTGCTATAGATGGAGGATTGACAGAAAGTAAAAAATACTTTTCTTTGCCTTCTTCATATAGCATCAAATTTGCTTGAGGCTCAGTATCAGCAAATCTATATGATAATGATATTTGTTTACTTTGTGCAGCATCAGCTATCGAATATGTACATGATGCCTCTTGATCTGTTTGTTGAATAGAACATTCATCAGCTTTTAACAATGATAATTTGCCACCTTTAGCAATAAAAGCATGTACTTGTAATGAACCCAATGGATAGTCTTTTACAGCTTCAAAACTTGTATCAGCATAAGTATCTCTATGCAAAGGAACATAGTCTAGTACTTTTAAATAATGAGCTTGTATTGGTTTTGGCAAACTAATAGTATAGAGGCCAAAACTAGGTTTTATCATTTCAGTATAATGAATCTCTGTATAGATAATAGAACCAGGTTGAATATTCGATAGATGCATCTGGATAGCATCTGGATTATTAATTGTCAAGAAAAAAGGATCAAATTTCTTTTTTGCTTTATCAAATATTTCTCGAACCTTTTCCCTATCCTTCATCTCTGCTTTAATTGTCTGATTACCTATCTTAACTGTACATCCATGTATAGTTATAGATGGATTTCCTGGCATGAGTAATGCCCCGTCAAGGATATTGGCCCCTTTATACACATATTTCTGTTGTATAGTAATATCTGCTATGATCCCGCTGATTTTAGCATTAATTACTGTGGATTCTAATAATAAGGAATCGATATCAGGAGCATCACTATTAATGATCATTCTTGGTGACTCTATAGCATGAACTTCTACTGTAATATGCATGATGCCTATCAGAAGTAAAAAACTATACAGAAAAACGTTTAATAATCTCATAATAATGATATGTTTAGCTATTTATGGTAAATATTACTACAAATTTATTCAAAATTCTGAATCTATCTTGTTAAGAGTTATTTATAAGCAATCTTGAATTAACCAATCTTGATTTTCCATTCGCATTGATACTTTATAGATGGTACATTCTTTGACAAAAGTACTGATGATTCGAATCTTCCATAGGCTTTTGAATATAATGCCGGTATTAAACGCCACTCTGAACCATCCAGACATTCTATGGATATTTCTGTGCCTTTTTGGGTTTTAATCATTACTGTATTGTGATTCACTATCTGTGGAATAATTCCAGGAACACAATGAAATACTAAAACTTTTTCTTTGTTTACTCTACAATCATCTATTCCATAAATGGTTGAAGGCTCTGATATTATTTTTCTGATATGTTCTTGTTCATATGCCTTATGACTTCCAATCCAGTTGGAATTTTCTAATAATCCTTTTGCCTTTGTGATATCTCCTTTCATCCAAAACAGTACATCTCCTGATCCATCAACCCATGAATTTTGCTCCATTCCTTTTATTGAGAATACAGAATGATTTGCAACTGATCGTCCCATATTTCTTGTATGTGCAGAAGGTGTATATACAAATGTTCCAGGGTCTCCAAAGATTTCTTGTCCATCCACTGCTAAGCATATAGACAACTGATCATTGTGAGCATGGCCTCCTTTACCTTTTTGTCCAATGGAGCCTGCTCTGGCAGATATTTTATATGTTTTATGTTCAATTAACCATATACCAAAATCGGGGAAACTATAGGATTTGGGATATTCTGCCTCAAAAGGTATTTCTACATCCTGTAATCTATAACTTTGATTTTGTTTACTTAGTGAATCAATAATCCAGTATTCAATTGCTCCATGATATAATGAATTCCACGAGCATTGTTTTTTTAATACCGCTTCTGCTATTGCAATACTACTTTGCATGGATAAAGTATTTTCAATCCATTCAAATGGCTCATTTGCCTTATGTTCAGGAAATAAAGAAATTCCGTCTGATAATCTAAATAAAGGTTGAATATTATGATAGGTATGGATTGCTTCTTGTAATGAAGCCCAATGACCTTGCGGTGTAAACTTAAACATCATGCCACTATCATTATCACCAATATTAAGCAGATGCATATCATCAACACTCATTGCCCTTAAAAAAGTATAAGCTTTATCCACCCCATGATAGATAGTATCAATTAATGATTGAAATTCCTGAGTATTTTTAGGTTGAGCATGCGCACTTTTACAAGGGAATAATTCTTCTTCTGAGTAAATCTGTTGTATTTCATATTCAGAATATCCCTTTAATGCAGCCAAAGAGATAGCAATTAATTGGGTTGATAATCCATGATATGGAATTGATGCTTCAAAATTTCCCCCATCTTTTAAAAACTGATTATGTATCTCTGCGGCACATTCACTTAATGCAAATTTAATAGCAGAAATATTATGTTTAGTGTCTGGTAAACCCCTAAGGATTACTAAAAGACCACATAAATTTGCTAGATAATGATTACCTCTTGATACCTTAGACCATTCTAAATTCTCTAGAATATGATGCGCATGTTCTTGTAATGATCGCTTCAAAAGATATGAAAATTCCTCATCCCATACTATTCCACAACATGTAAATAGATCAAATGCTACTAATAGATTTGCAGCACGAATTGCAATGTCCATTGATGTTTTCCATTGCACCCCAAAATGTGGCGGATTAAATGCTATAAAATCAAGACATTGTGTCCTAAATATATGAGCATAATATTCCTTTGGATGTGCGGACTCTACACCAGAATATGCTAAATAAGCAGCAAATGCCAATGTTGATGCATGTTGAAACCTTCCTAATTCCCAAGGAACTTTTATATCTTGTCCTGCTATATTACCATACTTAATATGAGTATAATGTGTATGTGCATTCCACTTATACCCTGATTTGCAATCATATTGCCAATCTATTGGATAATAGTGAATACAATGGGCATGTTGGTCTGGATAAAATGGAGATTTCAATAATACAGAGATAATCCTTTCACTTTCTTCTCTATTTTTTTCATTAATTTCTGTTCTTATTCTAGCTGAATGATTTGTTTCTTGTACTGAATAATCTACCCAGCCACTTCCTAAGATTGTAAACAGAGATTGTGAATAATTGTCTGCTAAAGTTTGAATGGTTAGACTATGTGGTAAAATATAGTCCAATAATGGCATTTTGACAATTGGCTCTTTACTAATATTCGATTGTTGAAATGCTTCTGAGGAAAAATATGTTGTTGTTTTTGCATGATATGATGCTAAACGTGCATACTTATACTTTTTGATAATTAAAGCTAATACACGCTGAATTGTATCTTTGGGAGATAAAGATGCGATCTGTTTTACGATATGAACCAAATTCTTCAAGGTATTTTCCAAAACGAATAACTATATATAATTATCCGTTTTCATGCCAACTCTTTAAAGAAGTATAGTTTGATAGCATTAATGTGCAATCGCATCCCATAAAGCAATTCTAGATTGCAATGCAGCTTTTACAGCATATTCAGCTTCCTTCCATTTTTCAACATCATTACCACATAATTCCTGAACCATTTGTAGTGCTAAATGTGAATGATGTCCTCCATCAACATCAATATGCCTTTGTACATAATATTGTAATGTATCAAATTGAGAAGGATATTCTTTTTTCAATTCTTCAATCAATGGTAAAAACATATGAGGTATCAGATCTTCACGGCCAAAAGTAAATACTGCTGCAATTATATGTGGCTTCCCTGTTTCTATAACAGAAAATGTATGATGCACAAAATCTGATGCTGCTTTAGGTATTCTTCCAGATTTTAATGCTTGCTCTACGCTTAATCCAGATTGAATATTGTGAATAAATGAATTGATATCTTCAACATTGCAATCTGCTTCTCGCATTGCATCTAGATATAATTCAAAATGACTACATGCCTTGCCATTTTGATCAATATCACTCTCCTCTCCCAATATTATCTCATTAATCAATGCCCTAATTGCTGGATTACCCTTCGGAAGCCATGGTACATGTATACATGTTAATTCTGCTTGAAGGCTTTTTACTAAAGACATGAAATCCCATACAGCATATATATGATGCTCCATAAACTTCTGTAATGATTGCTTAGAATTTAAAGAAGAATAGAGTGGATGGTTGATTAATTGCTGTGTTAATTCTTTGGTTGAATTAACTAATTGCATGCATTCTGGCGACATATTATTACGGAAACTAAAAAAAATATTAACATATGAAATATCTTGATAGTTTCATTTAAAAAAAAATGCCGGCGAAATGCCGCTCTGATGTTGGAACTTCACCAGACCCCAATATGCGACATGTCACCGACCCTATGTCCTTTAATAAGGAACATCACAAAATACAACCTATAATCAAGATATATATTACTCAAAATCTACTCATAGCATACTTTATATACGATATTGTCTTACTTATTAACAAATTTTCACATAGAATTTGGAGTATTGCTATTCATAGTATTTAACATCATTCAAAATGTTTAATTTTAACGATGAAATCTTCTATACATGATCCATATGCTGTTCTTAGAATACAATCATTCCGTCTGTATTTGCTTGGTAGACTATTTTTAACATTAGCCTTTCAGATTCAAGAAGTTGCGATAGGTTGGATATTATATGCAAAGACTGGCAATCCATTAGTACTTGGTTTTACAGGACTTGCAGTTGCTATACCATATATTATAACATCGATGTTTTCTGGTTTGATAGCAGACACTAAGAACAGAAAATATGTAGTGATTTATGCAGTTTTATTGATGCTATCTTCATCAATTGCTTTATTATTTAAGCTTTACATTGATTCTACTACACATACAGATACTATCGATATATTACCCTATTATATCGTATTATTTTTTGTTGGATTAGCCCGAGGTTTTATGGGGCCTTCCTTGCAGGCATTATGGGCAGATTTTATTCCCAAAGAATTATTTCCTAATGGGGCTACTTGGTCTGCTAATACTTTTAATTTTGGGGCAGTTGCAGGCCCCGCTTTAGGTGGTGTAGTATTGGGCTTTTACGGATCTAATGCAGCTGCTATATTGACATGTTTATTATTAATAAGCAGTATTATTGCTTTCTTACGATTAAAATATAAAAAAGTAATCAGGGATATCAAGAAAGAACCCTTAAAAGATAAATTACTAGCAGGTTTACGCTTTGTCTTTTCACATCAAATACTTGTAGGGGCAATGGCTTTAGATATGTTTGCAGTGATGTTTGGAGGAGCAATAGCATTATTGCCAGCATTTGTTAAAGATGTATTATTAATGGGCCCAGAGGCATTAGGAATATTAAGAGCAGCTCCTTTTATTGGCTCTTTACTTATGGGTATATATTTAGCTCATCATCCACCATTAAAAAATACTGGTAAAATATTATTAATAAGCATAGCAGGATTTGGAGTATGTATAATAGGCTTTGCTATGTCTACACATTATCTTTTATCATTATTATTATTAGCAGCCAGTGGTTCATTTGATAATGTAAGTATGGTAATCAGAGGAAGTATCGCACAACTATTCACACCAGATGAAATGCGGGGAAGAGTCTCGGCTGTGAATGGAGTATTTATAGGATCATCAAATGAAATTGGAGCATTCGAAAGTGGCTTAGCTGCATCTTTAATGGGATTAATTCCTTCGGTAATTTTTGGAGGAAGTATTACAATTATCATCGTATTGTGTACTGCATTATTCATACCTGCATTAGCTACATTTTCCATTAGAACATCGATGCATAATAATCAAACATAAATAATTAAGTAATCTTCGTATTTTACAAAGTAGCAATTACACTTCTACATATATCATAAAAGATACAATGAGTATAGAATCGAGTGCAAAAGGAATAATAATTCCAGGAATTGAAGCTAGAATTCCTCCTTCTTTTACTGTAGGAATTGAAGAAGAATATATGGTGATAGATCCGCTAACATTTGACTTAAAATCTCATATAGATGTTGGTTTACTTCAGAAAAGTCAATTGTTATTACATGAGCATGTAAAACCTGAAATGCATGGATCTATGCTTGAGATCGGTACAAAAGTATGTACAAACATCAAACAAGCAAAGGTAGAATTAACCAAAATGCGCTCTGTGATTTGGGGTTTATGCCGTCAAAATGGCCTTATACTAGGAGCAGCAAGCACGCATCCATTTGCATTGTGGGAAGAACAAGAAATCTATCCAGATGAACGCTATAAAGTACTTGTTCAGGATATGCAAATGTTGGCCAGGTCATTACTTATTTTTGGCATGCATATACATATAGGTATAGAAGACAGAGAATTACAGATTCAGATTATGAATGAAATGAGATATTTTTTACCTCATATTTTAGCTATTTCTGCTAATTCTCCTTTTTGGATGGGACACAATACAGGTTTAAAATCATATAGATCAAAAGTATTCGAGAATTTTCCTAGAACCAATTTACCAGATGAATTTACCAGCTATGCTGAATATCAAGCATATGTTGATTTATTAATCAGAACAGGTTGTATAGATAATGCAAAGAAAATTTGGTGGGATATAAGGCCACATCCTAATTTTCCAACTTTAGAAATTAGGATTTGTGATATTCCCATGCGTATTGAAGAAACCATTGCAATTGCTGCTTTATGTCAAGCATTAGCAAAAAAACTTTATACATTGTATACCAAAAATTTAAGCTTTAGAAATTATTCTAGAGCATTAATAATGGAAAATAAGTGGCGAGCAGTGCGATATGGTTTAGAAGGTAAAATGATTGATTTTGGAAAAGAAAAAGAAATCCCAACTAAAGATTTAATACGAGAATTGTTAGAATTTGTTGATGATGTAGTTGATGATTTAGGATCGAGAGAAGAGTTAAATTATATACATCAGATTTTAGAAAATGGTTCTGGAGCAGATAGGCAATTAAAGATATATAATGAATCTGGTAAATTTGAAGAAGTTGTAGCATATATTCACAAAGAAAGTACACATGGTTTACATGAAGATGTAGGTTCATATTTAAAAGACTTCCAATAATAGTATATACTTTATGGCATTAATTCCGAAGAATCCTGATTTTAAGCAAACGATAGTAAACCATCTGCAAAGACAGGAATTTATGAAAGCAATTGGATGCACTCTAACAGTTATTGAACCTGGATATGTTGAAGCAGAAATTTCTTTAGAAAGAATGCATCAGCAACAAATAGGATTGGTTCATGGCGGTGTTATTGCTACGATTGCTGATATTGCCGCTGGATTTGCTGGCTTTACACTTGTAGCACATAATGAACATACAGTAACAGCTGAAATTAAGATAAGCTATTTAAGAAAAGGCATTGGAACAAAGCTTAGGTCTATTGGAAAAGTGCTTAAAGCTGGAAAATCTTTCCATTTCTGCGAAGCACATGTTTATTGCACAGATCACGATGGCATAGAACAATTAATAGCACATGCAACTACAACTATGGCAATTATCCAACCCACATTATGAGCTCAACATCTACTCAAAAAGAATTCCTTCCTACTTTAGGATTAATAACTACTATATCAATCGTTGTTGGAGGAGTAATTGGTAGCGGTATTTTTAAAAAACCAGCTATCATGGCACTTCAGCTAGGATCTCCAGAATTATTATTGGGAATTTGGGTATTAGCTGGAGTTTTAACATTATTTGGTGCATTAACCAATGCCGAAGTTGCAGGAATGATATCAGAAACTGGGGGACAATATATTTTCTTTAAAAAAATGTATGGGAATTTCATAGCCTATTTATATGGATGGTCTATGTTTAGCGTTGTGCAAACTGCTTCTATAGCATCGATAACCTACATTTTTTCTGATTCTGTTAATGCGCTTTTTCCTCTGCCACATTTATCATCTCAAACAGAAGCTTTTAGTATATTTATACCCTTGATTGGAGCAATCCATCCATTACAAGACTTCGGAGTTAAAATACTTACAGCTATTATAATTTTATTGTTAACTGCAATCAATTACCGTGGCGTAGCTCTTGGAGGCAAAGTTCAGCTTGTATTTACCACATTAAAAGTTGCTGCATTAGGATTCATTGTCTTATGTGCTTTTGCATTAGGAAATGGAAGTTTTTCTAATTTTGCAGTAGACAGTATTAATACAAATGGTAGTTCAGCAATTCCACAAGGATGGGACTTATTAAGTGCTATCGTGATGGCTTTGTCAGGAGCTTTTTGGGCATATGATGGCTGGAATAATATTACATATATTGCAGGTGAGGTTAAAAATCCTTCTAAAAATATTCCTAAAGCTTTATTTATAGGAATGATGATAATCATAACTGTATATGTTCTTATTAATGTAGCTTATCTATATATAATGCCTGTACAATCTATGGCCTCATCTCAATTAGTAGCTGTTGATACTACTAAATTGATCATTACTTCATTAAATCCTTCATTAGCATATTTAGCAACAGGTTTTGTTGCTATAGCAATTATGATTTCCACATTTGGTACTTCAAATGGTACAATATTGGTAAGTAGTAGAGTATATTATGCTATGAGCAAACAAGGACTATTTTTTCCTTCAGTAGGAAAGATTCATCCTACATTTAAAACGCCTGCAAATGCATTAATTATTCAAGGTATTTGGAGCAGCATTTTAGTATTTAGTGGAACTTTCGATACATTAACTGATATGTTGATATTTGTTTCATGGATTTTTTATGCCCTTGGTGCATTTGGGATTTTTATTCTAAGAAAAAAGATGCCTGATGCTCCAAGACCATATAAAGTATGGGGTTATCCATTTATCCCAGCAATTTTTACTCTTTTTGCATTTGTATTTGTTGTCTATACAGTTTATAATGATATTGACATGTATAATAAAGGTATAAATCCTGTTATTAATTCTGTGTTTGGATTATTCCTTGTTGCCCTTGGAATTCCATTCTATATGTATTTTCAACGCAATAAAACGGTTAATTGATTATTCATCAAAAGAACTTCTATGAAAACTACTTTGGCCGTCTATTTTGGTATTGACAGAACATATGCTGCAATCTTTTCACAGAATGCCCAAGGAATTGAAGTATTGCATATAGGAATTTTCCCTCAGATACTTCAAAAACCAGAAGATATTCAAGCGATTGCTTCTGTATTAAAAAAGGAATTTGCTCCTTTTTCTGGTATGATTCAGGAATGCCGTTTTAGTATTCCTATAGAAAAAGTTTTTATTTATCAATTACCACCTACAGCAATTGACAATACCGATGAGATTAGGGCTATGTTGGCACATGAAATAAGACAATCTTTACCCGATGCTGTATTATCTGATTTTGATATTTATATTATTCCTGGTTCAACTCCCTCTGTTCCAGCTCCTTATTTATTGGCTATTTTAACCGAACAAGCATATCTACAGCTGTGTAATCAAGCTTTAACTATCTTTAATGTGCCAATTGAATATGCTCAAAATTCTCAATTTGCTGCCCATTCTGCATTTGCATATAATTATCCAGAATATTCAGACAAAACAGCAGTTATTTTTGGTGTTCAAGATAATTTTATGGATGTAAGTGTCATACATAACAATCAGTTAGCATTTTACTCCCTTTTTGGTATTCCTTCTCAAGAAAATTTTGGATCGATTGCAGTAAAAGTTATGACATCCATTTTACCGCAATATATACCAACTCCTGATATTGCTTTACTCTATAGTAATGGTTTAGAAAAGAAGCTCATGGATATTCTTGCTGAGGGTGTAACAGTACCTGTTAAACGATTAAATGCTTTTAGAAATATTATTCCTGCCCCAACTCTTACTGTTGCTGCAATTACATTATGCGGGAAAACCGCACATGTATTTCCGGCGGTTCTAGGAGCAATGTTACCACCTTTGCAAGAAAATGATTGTATTCGATTATAAGTGTTTTAATGCACAATCACTGGTAGTGTTTTGTTGATACCGTCTTGTGAAACTATATGTATCAAGTAGAAACCTCTAGAAGCAATATCGAAATCTATTTCATCGTATGGCATAAGAGTACCATCTACAATTTCTTTTACTCTATTACCCATTATATCATAAAGTGTAATTGTACACTGTTTAGTATTCTGCAAATGATATTTTAATTTCACTTTATTATCATCTTGTGCAATGATAGAAATTATGTCATGTATAGGTTTATTACTATAATCTGCTGAAGAAGATTGAGACTTAGGTGACACGATAAGAATAAACTTATTGAAAGAATCACTACCTATATACAAATTTCCATTTGCATCTGTTTCTAGTCCAACTGGCCTTGCCCAACCCCAATTTGAAGATTTTGTAGAATCTGTCATAAATCCAGATAAAAAGTCTGAAACCAGATTTGCTACTGTATCTTGTTCATTATCGAATCCTAAAAATATAACTTTGCCTCCAGTGGCTGGATTTCTATTCCAAGAGCCTCTTAAAGCAACAAATACTCCATTTCGATAATATTCAGGCATATTTTTTTGTGCTGAAATAAGTGCCATTGGGGCTGAATGCGATTGAATCAATGCAGCTGGTTGTTTCATTGATGCAACTAATAGTGAATCTCGAATGGTATATGGTAATAATGCTTTATAATCATTTGGTGAATTGGAATTAATTGGGAAGAAGATTCCATCTGAATGAGCAAAAGGATAACCGTAAAAGCCATTTTCTCTAATCACATCAATCCATTCGGGTGGTATTTCATTGCCCTGATTATCGCTTCCATTATTTGCTCCCCATACTTTGCCATCTCTAAGCATTAAACCTACTGAATTTCTAATGCCATATGCAAAGGTTTTTCTTCCTGTTCCATCTATATTCCATTGTTCAATTCTGGCCCTTAAATAGTCTGTATTATTAATCGTGTCCCATCTGCAAACATTGCATCGTGAACCAATAGACAAGTACATTTTATCATGTAAAGAATCAAATAAAATTGTTCTGGTTGTATGCCCACCACCAGGCTGGGCTGCTCCTTCTGCGATCTGATCGATAAATGTAGACCTCGTTTCATAAAAGCCATCTTTATTGGTATCAATTAATCGTAAAACCGAACGCTCTTGAGCTGCATATAAAGCATTATTAAAAAACTTAATATCATGGGCAATAACATTTATAGCTACCGTAATAATTGTATCAGCAATTCCATCCTTATCCCTATCGGGAAATCCAAAAATTGACGCAGCATCTAAATCGGCAACATGTAAAATAGAATCTGGACTCCAAGCAAAAAAGCGAGGTTTCTTTAGTTGAGATCCAGCATAGAATACCTTGGCAGTAAATTCACTAGGTAAATTTATTGTAACATTTTTAGGAAATGAATTTACATATTTTGTAGGAACTGTGATTGATTGTTTTATTAATTGAATAGGTATATGAGGAGTCATTTTAGACTGAGAATTCTGCGCATTACTATGAAAGAAGAGTAGAAATACTGATAAAATATAGATGATATATTGCATTTTTTTCTTTAAAAATAATTGATACTTTACTGTTACTTATTGTAGTTTGCAATGTTATTAGTACAATAATAAGCAACTATTAAAACTTTATTCTTTATAAGATAATTCCCATGATGAAACATGTACTTTTTCTTCTTTTTATAGTTAGTTCAACTCTAACATCTATTGCTCAACCGAATATATGGGATTCCCGTGGTATCGGTGGTGGTGGAGCAATGTTTGCTACAAGTATTTCTCCATTTGATCAAAAGACAATTCACATTGCTTGTGATATGTCTCAAATGTTTAAAAGCACAGATTTTGGGAATAGTTGGACAACTTATCCATATAAAACCTTGGGCGGAGGAAATTATTCTGGGCATATAGCATATACATCTAGTCCACAAATAATGTATACCCTAAGCAAACAAGGTGATTATACCGTTCCTGTTAAAACAACAGATGCAGGTAGAAGTTGGAATCCTATTTCAGATCCAACAAGCGGTTCTGCTTATTATTTATTTGCAGATCCATCTTCTACCACCAGGCTTTTTATGACAGATTATACAGATGTATATTTTTCTACAGATGGAGGTGCTAATTGGGAATATATATTTTCTGAAGAATCGTTAAATGCAGATGGTTGTTATATAGCTGGAGCATTATGGGATTCTGATATTATCTTTATTGTTACTCAAGGTGGAGTATATTCTTCATTCGATAATGGATTAACATTCGAAAAAGATCCAGATTATATATTTCCTGATGGTGTTGGGATTGTTTCTTTCGCTTATGGTACAAGAAATAGCAATTATAGGCTAGCATGTATTACACGAACTATTGCAGATATATTCCCAGGTATGACAGGTGCAGAATATGCTGGCTTTGACAATTTTTATACTTTAGATATAATTAATGGTATTCCAGGAAAATGGAATTCAAAAAAGACGGCTATTCCTTTTGGAATGCAACCCTTTTTCTGTAAAATGTCTTTGAATGATCCTGATAAAATATATTTAGCTGGCGGTAATGCTTTAAATAATCCTTCAATTATTAAGTCCGTAAATGGCGGCAATACATTTACATCAATTTTTCAAACCCTAAATAATAATAATATCAGTACTGGTTGGAGTGGCTTTGGTGGCGATAGAGATTGGTCTTATGGCGAATATGCACTTGGATTTGCAGTATCTGCTAATAATCCCAATATGCTTGTTATGTCTGATTTAGGTTTTGTACATACAAGTACAGATGGTGGTAATAATTGGAAACAGGCATATGTGCGCCAAGCTGATATGAACATGACTGGGCAAACAATACCAAAACAAAAATTTTATCAATCCAATGGATTAGAAAACACAGCTGCTTGGTCTTTGATTTGGCCTAAAGAATCTTCGCTTTTATGTGGAAATACAGATATAAAAGGGATCAGATCAACTGATAATGGAACAAGTTGGCAACATATTTTCAATAATTTCTCTTTTAATACTATTTATTCTTATGTACAAAAAGGATCTACGATTTATGCTGCAACATCAACAGTTCATGATCTATATCAAAGTACATATTTAGCTGATTCAAGAATTGATAATGGTAAAGGAAGCATCATTATATCTACCGATAACGGTGCAACTTGGTCTGATAAATGGAATATGAATCATATAGTATCGTGGATTGCTTTTGATGCTACAGATTCAAATACAATGTATGCATCTGTAGTGCACAGCACAAATGGTGGGATTTATGTGAATAATGATATCAAAAATGGAGGTAATTGGATAAAATTAAGCCTACCTACACGTACAGAAGGCCATCCATTTATCATTCGTTCATTATTAGATGGATCATTAGTTGTGTCATATTCTGCAAGAAGAGTTGGAACTTCTTTTACAGCAAGTTCAGGTGTGTTTTATTCTTCTGATAAGGGAAAAACCTGGATTGATAAGTCTTCTAATGATATGAAATATTGGACAAAAGATATTGTAATTGATCCTCATGATATATCACAAAATACTTGGTATGCATGCGTTTGGAGCGGTTGGGGTGGCGCGGCAAATGGTTTAGGTGGCTTATATAGAACAAAAAATCGTGGGAATTCTTGGACTAAAATTCTAGAGCTTCCATCTAAAGCTCAAAACACTAATCGTGTAAGTTCTTGTACTATACATCCATTAAATGAGAATGAAATGTACATTACTACTGAATCTGATGGCTTATGGTATACTGCTGATTTACAAAAAGACATACCTACATGTAAAGAGTTAACAAATTATCCTTTCAGACAACCAGAGAGAGTTTTCTTTAATCCATTTAAACCACAGGAAGTTTGGATTACTAGCTTTGGTAATGGCTTAAGAGTTGGAACTAGTGCTTCGCCATCTCTTCCTATAGCTACAATACAAAGCCCTATGTCTGATACAGTTATTTTATATTTTACCAATCCACCAAATATCAATATACGATGGACAGGTTCCCCTCTTCAATCAATAAAAAATTCTCAGATTAGATTTTCTACTTCGGCTAATTTTACACCAAAAGCTGATACTGTAAATAATACTGAATTTTCTATGAATGCACCTCAATTTGTGCCTGGATCTGATTCGGTTTGGTATATGCAAATTAGGGTACAAAATGCTATTGGATGGAGTAATTGGACAAAAACAGTTAAACTTACATTTAGAAAAATTGATGATCCAATTCCAATTCCTACTATCACTTTATTACAACCCAAAAATGATACAATTATTACCTGGAAAGATCCCGATTCACCCTCTTTAACAATTAGCTGGAATGCTATTCCATCGGCTTTAGTAAACGAATCTCAAGTTAGATTTTCTATTTTTTCATCATTTATTCCTAAAGCAGATACTATTTCATTCCCAACTGCATATTCATGTAATTTACCATCATTTGTCCCAGGAAAAGATACTGTTTGGTATATGCAAGCAAGAGCATCAAGCAAGGCAGGATGGAGTAATTGGACAAAAACGATTCAGTTGAATTTTAGGAAACTGTCAGGAACTAATATTGTAGATTTCGCCACAGAGGAAATTCCTACTATTTATCCGCATCCAGTAAACAATATTTTGAATATATCTCATCCCCATGCTCTCAAAGCTGAGATCGTATCTTTACAGGGTAAATCACTGTGGAAAGGCTTAGCTAATCAACCTATTCCGGTAGATTTTTTATCTAATGGAATATATATTCTACATATAGAATATATATCAGGTTTGCAATCTAGATTGATGTTTATTAAACAACCCTCACATTAATGTGAGGGTTTTATTGAAGGTATTGCAGGTAATTTGAAACCAATATAGAGATCGTTAAATTTCTTGATTTCAACTTTTTCCATTCCTTGATATTTTTCTAATTGATAATCAACTTTAGTAATAATAAGTTTAACTGCGGCATATGTTTGAGCAGTTGGAGCAGTTTCTGCAGAACTAACTGTTGAGGTTAATGCAGCTAATTTATTATTAAGTTTCATTGGATAATTTAGAAGATCTTGTCCAGCCTTTGCTTTTGTTTGAATAAGTTCTTCTTCTATACTTTTAAGAGTATCATTAATAATTTTTCCCAAAGAAATAATACTTTTTTTTGCAATTGAATCACTTACTTCTTTTTCAATCCTATCACTTGCCGATTGAATTGAATTCTTTATATCCCTTAATCGTCCAATTGTTTCATGAATCTCTGTCACTTTTTTATTGATTTGCATGTGCATATCATATTGAGCTTTCAGATCAGCAATTGGTACCATTAATGCAGATTCTATAATGAATTTTTTCTTGGCAATAAGTGAATCCCCACTTTTCATACTAACAGAATATGTACCTGGTACTACTTTTGGGCCTGTATTTGAAGCACCCCATAATACAACAGGTGATTCTTTTGCATCAGGCATTCTCATATTCCAAGTAAATCTATTAAAGCCAATCTGAGAAGATACAGCGGCATTATTTTCCTTTTTCTTTTCATCAGCATAAAAGGATGTCTCTGCTTTTACTTTGTCCCCTTTTAAAGTCTTATCAGATGAAAACTTTACCAATAAAGAATCAAATTGATCATGGAATTCTAATGTGATTGGTTTTTCAGATTTATTACCTACATAATATGAAACCATTACTCCATTAGGAAGATTCTGGCCAATTTGCATTTCTGGATAATAAAAAGATCCACCATCCATTCTCCAAGAATTTCTAGGAGCAAATAATAATGGTTCTGAAGAATTCACACTTTTATAATGAGAAGCTAAATATCTAAGTGGCAGAATATCATCTAATATCCAAAAAGATCTTCCATGTGTTGCAAGAATTAAGTCATGCTCTCTTTCATGAATCATTAAGTCATGTATTGGAGATCTAGGTACATTTTGTTGAAAAGATTGCCAAGAATTTCCTCCATTAACTGATATAAAGAGTCCGGTTTCTGTTCCAGCATAAAGTAAATCTTTTTGAACTGGATCTTCTCTTATTACTCTGGTATATGATGGGGCTTGAATTCCATCGGTAATTAATTTCCATGAAGCTCCATAATCAGTTGTTTTTAATAAGTAAGGTTGTTGATCATCTGCAGATTTATATCTTGTAGCAGCTATATATGCAGTTCCTTCATCATAGTGTCCTGCTTCTATAATACTAATAAGTGCCGGTTTTCCTTCATTAGGTAATATAGATGGAGTAACATTTTTCCAATTACTTCCACCATCTGTAGTAATATACACTAAGCCGTCATCGCTACCTGTCCACAGAATATTAGGATTTACAGGTGATTCAGCAAATGCAAAGATGGTGCAATATGTTTCTACGCCTGTATTATCTTTAGTTATGATTCCACCAGAAGCTTTTTGCTTTGATTTATCATTCGTAGTTAAATCTGGACTTATCTTATCCCAAGAATTACCACCTGTAGTAGATGCAAAAACATGATTTCCGCATACATACAGCTTCTTCTTATCATGTTTAGAAAACACAATGGGATATGTCCATTGAAATCTATATTGATGTGTTTCGGCACTACAACCAACTACATTTTCTGGATAGACACTTACATCTTGATCTTGATTAGTTTTTCTATGTAGCTTAGAAAGAAATCCGCCATAATTACCGCCATATATAATATCTGAATTTAGTGGATCAACAGCAATATACCCGGATTCACCTCCGGCTGCTGTAAACCAATCTTCTTTACCAATGGCCCAACCAGTTGATCTACTTGCAATGCCAACAGAAGAATTATCTTGTTGGCAGCCATATATTCTATATGGTATGTGATTATCAGCAGTGACATGATAAAATTGTGCTGTTGGTAAATCTAATGCAGTATATCCAGAACCACCTGTATTGGTAATAACGGCTCCACCATCGTCTGCTAGAACAAAACGCTCGGAGTCTAATGGATCAATCCACATATCATGATGATCACCATGCATGGTATTCATACCCTTAAATGTTGTTCCTCCATCTGTACTTTTATACAAACCAACATTTAAAGCATAGATGGTTTCTGGATTTTTAGGATCTGCAATAATATGAGAAAAATACCATGGTCTTTGACGTATTTGTCTGTCTTCAGAAACTCTTTTCCAAGAATTCCCTGCATCATCACTTTTAAATAATCCACCATTTTCATTTTCTATCATCGCCCAGATACGATCTTTTTGGGCTGGAGAGCATGCAATACGTATTTTTCCATTTATTCCGACAGGTAAACCTGCTGATTTAGTGATTTCTTTCCATGTTTCTCCTCCATCTATTGAAGTAAATAGTCCACTTCCAATGCCTCCACTACTCATTGAATATGCATTTCTATATGCCTGCCATAATGATGCATAGAGAATTTTAGGATTAAATGGATCTCTTTGAATATCAATAGCCCCTGTTGAATCCGCTAATAAGCCTGATCTTGATAACACTTTTTTCCAAGAATTCCCACCATCGATAGATTTATATATTCCTCTTTCTGGATTTGACCCAAAAACATGCCCCATAGATGCAATAATAATTTCATCTGGATTTTTGGGATGTATCGAAATTTTTGCAATCGAACCAGATTCTCTTAAACCAGAATATTTCCATGATACTCCGGCATTGGTTGATTTATAGATTCCTTCCCCAAAGGAAATATTACCTCTTATATCACATTCACCTGTCCCTGCAAATAGTATCGAAGCATCCGATTGAGCTACTGCAATTGCACCAATAGACGAAGCATTCAATGTAGTATCTGAACAAGGCAGCCATGTTTCACCAGCATCTATTGTTTTCCAAATACCACCACCAGTTGCTCCAAAATAATATGTTTTTCTATCTCCAATTATTCCAGTACATGCTAATGATCTTCCACCTCGATATGGGCCAATAGATCTAAATTTCATTTCTGAAAGAAATTGTTGAGGAATTTGAGCATGTGCTGTTAATACAATGAATAATGCAAATAATACACTAACGATACAGTGTTTCATGAGTACACTTTAGGATAAAAATAGAAGAATACATCAATAATCTATGAGCCAAAAAAGAATTTCTTATGGTTTTGGACGATTAGAATAGACGATTTTTAATTTTGGTCTTTTGGTAGGATCTGGATCATTTGGGCCATAAAAAACTAATCGATCAACGCGATTTCTGTCTCTATCAACAAATGGCAAAATTTTCAAGATACCATTTGTTCCTCTTCTTAATATTCCTTCGATAACACTATTTAGAACAGAAAAGGTGTATTCAGTACTACTAGAAGATGATACAGCATAGTACTCACGAAGGATATTAGCTGTTGAACTATCAACAAAATTTGCAGTGATAACGGTGTCTTTAGGCCTATTACCAGTAATACATTGAGATGTATTGACTTGTAATGTTAAAACGGCTCCATGAATAGAAACTTTTTTAGGAATCGCACTTAAATTGAAACCAAGTTCGGATACTTGTCCACTTGCACAATCTAATACAATAGAACCATCATTTTGAACAGGAGATTTTACAAAACAACCATCATAAGCAGAAATCAATAGAACAGAATCTACTGTCTGTGATCCAGATTTTTTATACAATACTTGTAATAATACGGGTGATTTTTCTGGAGAAGAAATCGTATTCCTTGCAAATGCCCTTATAACTGTGGAATTCATCGTTGGAATTAATGCAATTCCATAGATAAGAGAATCACTTTTAGTGTTTGACTTTGTTGTAAACCATTGGGATATACAAGACTTTTCAATATCAATTGAAATTGAGGGCATTGTATCTTTTAATGGTATTATTCCATCATAATTTGCAATTGATTTTGAATCAATAAAACCATTTTGATTTAAAGTATCTATCGTGGCATCAGGAGCCCATAATTTATTTACCGAATACACTGAAAATGCTAATCTATTAGCTGATGAATCTCCAAAAACATATCGTTCAGGTTGTAATTTAAGTGTTGCAGATAGTATTTCAGCTCCAGCTAAAGAATCTGGTATATTCCCAAATCTAGCAAGAACGGAAGCTTGAAATCCTTTGCTAGATCCAATAAACAAAGAATTTAAATAGGAAGCTGATGGTTTTGTATTGAATACAGTTGAGTTTTTAAGAAAAGGGACACTATCTGAAGTTAATACAGTTACATATGTGGAGTCATCAATCAATATTCCGCCTGCTACAGGGCTTTGCTCATTGCAGCCAAACAAAATAGACATAGTTATAAGAGAGAACATACTGATAAAAATGTTTTTCAGCATTCTAAATTCCAATCTGTTATGTGTGTGTGAAAATTATCAGAATGTATCTTTCATCAAAGCACGATACAGTTCAGAATATTGTCTGGCGGCTCTACCCCAAGAATGATCTTCATTCATTCCATTTATTACTAATGCTTGCCATGCTTCTGGATTTTTATATAATTCCAATGCACGGCTAATAGCTTGGATCATAGATTTTGCATTGTAATCAGAGAATAAAAATCCTGTTCCTTCTGCAGTTTCTGGATTATAATCTCTTACTGTATCTGCCAATCCTCCAGTTTCACGGACAATAGGAACTGTTCCATATACTAGTGAATACTGTTGATTAAGACCACATGGTTCATATAAAGATGGCATCAAGAACATATCTGCTCCTGCTTCCATAAGATGAGCTAATTCATCATCAAATTCAATTTTTAATGCAAATTTTTCTGGATATTTTTTTGTTAATGCTTCTAGTTGAGGATAAAATGAATGATCACCCTCGCCAAGCATTACCAATTGAATATCTTTAGACATCAGATCTTTTGCTGCATCAAGAATTAACTGAATACCCTTTTGTTCATTGATTCTTGTAACCATTGCTATTAATGGTACATTTTTATCTGTATGTATAGGTAATCCAAATCGTTCTAAAACAGTCTCTTTATTTGGAGCTTTATCTTCAATTGAAGATTTATCATATTTTTTTGTGATTAATGGATCAATTTTGGGATTCCATGTATTCAAATCAACTCCATGGGCAATCCCTAACATCTTCTCTGCTCGACGATTTAAGACATCACTTAATCCATTACTAAGCTTTTGATCGGTTAATACTTCCTTGGCATATGTAGGACTTACCGTCGTAATACAGTCAGAAAAATGTATACCAGCTTTCATGAAATTTACTTTTCCTTTATGAGACAAAGCATCCGCATGTGATTCATGAAATCCTATTCGATTGATTGATTCTAAACTAAAATCACCCTGATTACCAAAATTATGTATGGTAAATATTATCTTGGTTTTAGCAAATACATCATTGTGCTGCAATCTTAGTAAGGCAGGTAAAATACCAGTCTGCCAATCATTACAATGAATTATATCTGGAACCCAACCCAGAAGTAAACATGTCTGAATAACAGAACGATTAAAGAATACAAATCGCTCATCATTATCTTCATAATCTACACCAGTAGATGGATCTGCGTAAAATCCTTTATTGGCATCAAAATAATTAGTATTCGTGGTTATATATGCTTGAACTTTTGAACGAGGATTATTAATTGAAGAGGATTTTACAGTTGCTAAGGCAGTATTTTCACCCACGGGAATAGGAATATCCCGCAATCTATTTATTTCGTGAATTCTGTTTTTTCTTTCGCTTATCGAACCATATTTAGGGGCCATAACCCTAATATCATGTCCCAATTCTCTTAAAGCCAATGGTAATGAATATGAAACATCAGCCAAACCACCAGTTTTGGCAAAAGGATATACTTCGCTGGTAACAAATAAAATACTGAGAGTCTTTGCCATTATAGCCTTTTGAACTTAATCAATAGTTTGATCAAAAAAAATAAGCAAGGCAAAAATAAGCAATTTTTATGTAAAAATTACAGATTGATAGAGAACGTAAAAAACTTCGGAATTAATTGCATTATCAATGGCTTCGATCGCCTGTCTAGTTCAAAGAATTGGCTATTTATTAGGTAAAATAATTTTGTTAACATTTGAAATTTAAGAATTGTATTTTGCATATGCAGCTGTGTAAATTTTATGATTCTTTTCTCATTATTTACATATATATCTTCTATCTATTCACTTGTTTCTTGTCCATTTTCATGTACACAACACAGTATATCATTACTTGTTTACTTATTTGTAATGCCTTGTTTTTTGGATATGATACTGTTATCGCCCAAAAAGTAAACTTATCTGGTATTATTAATAATTATGCAAGAGTATTACAATTAGACAATTGCAAAAACTTTATTAAAGTAGAAAATTCATTTGGCTTTGTAGCAGGTGACAAAGCAATTTTAATCCAAATGAAAGGTGCTTCAATAGTTACTGATGATTCTTCTACTTTTGGAGATATGATAGATTTTAAAGGTGCTGGGAATGCAGAAGTTGTAGAAATTTCTTCTGTGCAGAATGATCTTATCAATCTTAAATATTCACCATTATTAGATTATTATCCTTCGGATGCACCGGTTCAATTAGTTTCTTTACCCGGTTATGATACGGCTACTATTACTTCCAAATTAACTGCAAAGCCTTGGGATGGTCTTACTGGTGGAGTTTTAGCTTTTGATATTCGTTTAGCATTGGATATTTCTGGAACAATCGATATTTCTGGTCGAGGATATAGAGGGGGATCTCCACAAAATGCTATTCCAAATAAAAATCAAATCTATAGCGCACTTGGATATAGATATTCAAAGCTTCTTACCGATAGTGCCGGTGAAAAAGGTGAAGGTATTGCTATCCTTAAAGATTCCTATGCTAGTGGCCGAGGCGCTCCTGCTAATGCCGGAGGCGGAGGTAATGCACATAATTCTGGCGGCGGTGGTGGCGGAAATGGAGGTGATGGCGGTAAAGGTTCCTTAGAATTTGGAGGAACTAATTTCGATTTAGGAGGAAGGCCAGGCAGACATATCAATTACGATACATTTATTGCTATTAAAAAAGCCAAAATTTTTATGGGTGGTGGAGGTGGAGGTGGACATCATAATAATCAATTAGCAACCGCTGGTGGAGCTGGTGGCGGTATTGCTTATATCAGAGCAAATAATATGATCATACGTCAAGGAGCCCAAATATTTTCAAATGGAGATGATATTTTTGCAATTGCAGGTAATGATGGATCAGGTGGAGGTGGTGCAGGAGGAACTATTTTCTTTGATGTACAACGATTTATCTTTTTCGACTCTTTACAAGTGCAAGCAAAAGGAGGTTTTGGTGGTAGCAATAATGCAGGTGGCAATCATGGCCCAGGTGGTGGAGGCGGTGGAGGCATAGTTTCATTTTTATATGTAAAACCACCCCAAATTACACCCACTATTTCGGGTGGCCTTCCTGGTACAGTTATAGCAACCAAAAACACCTATACTGCAGATACAGGAAAAATTGGTAAAACGTATGAAAATGTGCAATTAGCAGAAAGTAGAAGAACCGCATTAAGTGTAAGAAATGCTAAAGACACAACAGTTTGCGCAAATACGCTATTGAATTTATGGGTTGAGCCATCAGGTGGACGCCCCCCTTTTAGATATTTATGGACAGGCCCAAATATAGACGACCCATTGTCTCAATATCCTAATGTAAGGCCAAGTCAATCAACCACATATAATGTTAGTATTACCGATTCTTTTGATTGTGTGATTATGGGCAGAGTAAATGTAGTTATTCGTCCAGCACCAAAACTTGATATACCAATTAAAACATATACCGCTTGCAAAGGTGATACTATCGTTTTAACTGCAGATAGTCCAGAGCAAGCATTTTGGTATCCATCCAAAGGATTATTAGAAAATAAAGGATCAAAGGTTCATTGTATCGTTGATACAAATACATTGTATACAGTTCAAGTATTGTCTCCACAGGGATGTCCATCAATCGACACTATTTTTATCAACCTTTTACAAGCACCAACAATTAGTGGTTTTAATAAGTCAGAATCTATATGTCCTGGAGATTCTATTTCACTATTGCAGATTTCTACAATTAATGGAAATCCACCATTTACAATGTATTGGCATTCATCTGAATTTCGAATAGATACTTTGAATACCGATTCTTCTATCATATCCTTTACTGTAAAACCTGGTATTTCTACATTTTATCATTTTACTTTATTGGATGGATCTGGCTGCAAAACAAAAGATTCTGTATTCGTATCAATATTACCAATACCAGATTTACAGCATATTCCAGATACAATTGTGTGCAAAAATGGTACTATTCAGTTATGGGCAAAAGGAGGATTTAGATATTCTTGGACGCCTTCCGAGGGACTATCAGACTCTACTTCTGCAAATCCATTGGCAAGTCCAGTTTCATCTACTAATTATACTGTTACAGCATTTAATGATTCTGGCTGTAGTGTTCAATCTTCAATATTTCTGAAAATAGTAGATAGTCCATTAAAACCAATTCTCATTCAAAAAGATGATACGCTTTTTGCGAGTGCAATAAATGGTAGATTCCAATGGTATAGAAATAATAATACAATTACTGGAGCTACTGATTCTCTTTTCATCATAGATTCTGCTGGATTTTATAAAGTAGAAGTATATACACCTGATAATTGCATACATTATTCTGACTCTGTGTTTTGTGCTATTGGAACTGCACTATTAACAATAGGGAATGCATCCATAAGTAATGGAGAAATAGCAGTATTACCAATTTCATTAATGAATCAACAAGATATACAAATCTCTAAAGTAAATGCTTTAGAAATTACAATGTCTTGGAATTCCTCAATTGCTTCATTTGAACGTATTGATCCAAAAGGAAGTCAAATTTCACTTATCAATGAAGCAGATTCTACTATTTTTTCTGGAATATTTCCAATTAAAGAGAATCAAACTTTATTAGGAAATATCTATATAAAAGGTCTTTTAGGTGATAATATTGCTTCGAACATTCATATCAGATCATATAAACCAAAAAATGGCATCTTAAAATTAAATAAGCAAGACGGATTAATTGGCTTAAATGATATTTGTTATGAAGGCGGTATTCGTTTGTGGAAATCAGATAAAACTGTACAGAGAGCTTTAATTCAGATTACTCCACAACCTATTAATGATAAAGCAGATATACATCTGTTACTGCCAGAAAAAGGTCAATATACTCTGAAAGCGATAACAGTAACTGGAGAAATTATTCCATTAATTCAAGGATATTCTTCTATAGGATATTCACATCATAGCATAGATTGCAAAAATTTACCATCAGGTGTTTTACAAATATTGTTGCAAACGCCAACAGAATCCGTAATGGAATCGATTCTCATAATACGATAGGAATCTTATCATGATACATAAAAGCGAAGAAGAATGGAAAAAGGAATTAAGTGAAGAGGAATTTATTGTTACCAGAAAAAAAGGAACAGAAAGAGCATTTACTGGAAAATATTGGAATCATCATGAAGAAGGGACATATAATTGTGTATGCTGTGGGACTGAATTATTTACATCTCAAGAAAAATATGAATCTGGATGCGGATGGCCATCTTTCTTTGATAGCTCTAATCCCCAAAATATAAGCATGGCACCAGATAATACCCATTGGATGCAAAGGACAGAAATTCTTTGTTCGCAATGCAATGCACATTTAGGACATATCTTTGATGATGGGCCTAAGCCTACTGGACAAAGGTATTGCGTAAATTCGGCCTCTTTAACATTTACTCATCAAATCAAAAAATAATATGTCAAAAAAATCTCACATAATCAGTTTTGAAGAACAGATCAAAAGGCTTGAACAAATAGTACAAACACTTGATCAAGGAAATGCAAGTTTGGATGAAATGTTAGCTTTTTATGAAGAAGGAATGGCTTTAACAGCTTCGTGTAGAAAAGTATTAGATGAAGCAGAACAAAAATTAACAATTCTAGAAAAGAAGCATAATTAAGGATGAGAATAAGCAGGATTATTAATCATAGAGCTATCAGTTAGCATTAATAAAAATGCCTCTAGAGCTTGTAAATCTGTATTAGATAAATGAAGAGAATCAATGCGTTTATCTTTATTAATAAATCCTTTACCACCATGATTATAATGTTGTAAAAGTTCAGATAAACTACCTATTGATCCATCATGCATATAAGGTAAAGTAAGGGCAATATTCCTTAAACTAGGAGTTTTAAAAGTTCCTATATCTTGTTCCAATTTTGTTGTATAATAATGTCCTTTATCATAATAATGAGTATATAATCCAGTACTATAAAATTTATAATCTGTAAAGTTAAATCCTGAATGACAAGAAGCACATTGAGTTTTATCACTAAAAAATAATTCAATTCCCTGTTTCTCTATTGGTGTGATATTAATATTCACTCCCCTTTTATACAAATCATATCGAGAATCCCCAGAGACAATTGTCCTTGTAAAACATGCTATTGCCTTGCACACTCTTAATACATCTATAGAATCATTACCAAAAGCTTTATAAAATAAGGCTTTATATGCATTGTTACTTTGAATCGCAGCAACTATATGAGCTTCTGAAGAATACATCTCATTTGGACTAAGTAAAGCTTCTTTTATCTGTAATTCTAATTGTTGTACTCTACCATCATAAAAAAATGAATTGTGATAAGCAGAATTTACAATCGTAGGTGAATTTCTCATTCCTGCTTCATTAGCAACTCCCCTACTGACAGATTTACCAGCATCAGAAAAAGCATTTTCCTGTTTATGGCAAGAAGCACAAGACACAGAGCCATCCTTAGATAAGGTTTTATCATAGAATAGTTTTTGTCCCAAAATCACAGTTTCATGCTTAATAGGATTATCTAAAGGAAATGGGATTTCAGGAAATCCAATAGGAGAAGAATATACAATATCTTCACACTCGGAATCAACCGTCTGATTATCCTTACAAGACGCAAATATTATGGGCAAAAAGCACAGAATAATAGATAAGTGTGTATATGAAAAAGAAAATTTCAATTTTTACAACTATTGTTTAAAAATGGAAGACATTTTAACGATAAACTCTTCGGCTTCCCTACCTTTTAAGCCAAGTTCAGCTAATTCTTGAATAGTTGGCATATTCGTGTGTCCAAATAATTGCTTTAACACAGTAATTTCTGGAGCTGTGATACGATGAGAATACAGGATATAATCCTCAAATGCTTCCCAAGCCAATGGAACAAAAGGCTTTACAAGTTCTGCTATTGCTTCGCCAAATACTTGTATTTCATATTGAGCATGAGAATCAATTCGTAAGCGAAGAAAATGGAATAAATTATGTAGATCAATTTTCCAATACCATTCGGTATAATTAGATACAGGTAAATTTATTCTAGCAATCTCTCTAGCAATTCCTTTATCTAGATACAATTGATAATCTGCATATGCTTTATCTTGACCAGCTTTAAACATGTCTGCAGCTTCATTAGCAATATTATCTGGCAGATGATCATCTGAACGCCCCTGTTTATTCAACATACTTTGTGGGCGTATATGTTCAGGACTAGGCGTATAGAACTCATCTTTCATCTCTGAATATCTGCCACTATATTCATTTACATTTGCGGTACGATGACGAATCCATTGTCTGGCAACAAAAATTGGAAGCTTTACATGGAACTTAAATTCAACCATTTCAAAAGGCGTTGTATGAGCATGGCGCAATAAATATCGGATTAATCCTCGATCTTCATGTAACTTTTTAGTACCCGATCCATAGGAAACTCTAGCAGCTTGTACAATAGAAGCATCATCTCCCATAACATCAATTAAGCGCACAAAACCTTTATCTAAGCAGTCAATTCTTTTGCCTAATAAGGCATCTTTATCTAATTGTTGGGTACCAATGTGGTTTTCAGACATAATATTTTCCAATTCTAATCATATAATATGCATAGCTAATAATAGCAAATTACAAAATAAGGCTCAAAATTAAGATTATAGAAACAGAAGTTCTCTGTTTTGATGTAATATACTTGCTTTGAATTCCTCTTTTTTTCAATTTGCATATGAATATTGTTTTAAAGAATATGATTGGATAGTAAATGAACCCGGTTTTTAAAGAATTTAAAGAATTTGTTAACAAGGGTAATGTTATAGAATTAGCTGTTGGTGTTGTTATTGGTGGAGCATTTGGGAAAATAGTAACATCACTTGTCAATGATATCATTATGCCTCCAATCGGCGCCTTGGATAGAACAGATTTATCAGGACTTTTTATTAGTTTAAATGGCACATTTTATCAAACAATAAAACAAGCCAAAGATGCTGGTGCTCCAACACTTAATTATGGTTTATTTTTAAATTCAATATTAGACTTCATAATTGTTTCTACAAGTATTTTTTTATTAACTAGAGCATTTATTCGATTTCAAAAAAGACAAGTTGAAGCAGAGAATGCGGATAAAATATGTCCATATTGTATCAGCAAAATCTCTATTAATGCTATACGTTGTCCACAATGCACATCAATTTTAGAAGAAACTCATTAATTCTTTCTGCATCAGACTTTTACTAATCAAGTACTTATGACTTTTTTAAATCCTTTTGTTCTCTTTGGTTTGGCTGCTGCAGCAATTCCTATACTTTTGCATTTATTAAATCTTAGAAAACTAAAAACTGTTGAATTTAGTACTTTAAGATTTTTAAAAGAGCTTCAAAAAACAAGTATAAGAAAGTTAAAGACACAACAAATTATCTTACTCATTCTTCGTACACTCATTGTCATATTTAGTGTCCTCGCCTTTTCTCGTCCTACAATTAAAAGTACATTACCTTCAATTGGTACTCATGCAAAATCCAGTATTATCATTGTTTTAGATAATTCATTAAGCATGGATATTACAGATGAAGATGGTAATAGATTTTCTAAAGCAAAAAAATTAACTTCTGAAATTCTAGGTGCATTAGAAGAAGGAGATGAGATGGCTTTTATTCCTTTATCTTCTTTAATTAAAAATCGTAAAAGATCTTTTAGTAGGAATTTTGCTTGGTTAAAAGAAGAAATCGACCAGTGCTCTGTTAATCCTGCTACTGTTTCTTTAAATGATGGTTTAAGAGCAGCACAAGGGCTATTAGATGCATCGTTACATGTCAATAAAGAAATTTATATTCTTACTGATTTACAGCAACAAGAAATTCACTCTTTAGAAATTGATTCTATCAAATTATTTGATGATAAAACTTCCGTTTTTTTATTACCATCTTCGGAATCAAACAATAGTATTGATCAAAATATATCAATAGATACTGCTATTTTTATTTCACGAGTTTACGCAAAAGATAAACCTGTTGAACTGCAAACAAAGCTTTATAATTCATCTGCCAGTGATGCCAAAGGGATTATTGTTAGTGTTTTGTTTAATGGTGAAAGGGTAGCCCAAAGAACAGTAGACATTGGTGCTGGATCAAATGTACATATTTCACTTCAGGGCATTCCACATACTACCGGATTAATAAAAGGTGAAATTCAGATAGAAAATGATGTCTTGGAAAGTGATAATCATAGATATTTTTCATTTATTATATCCTCAGCACCTAAAGTAGCTTTGATTGGTAATCAATTAGAGACAGATTTTATATCATTATCTATTGCACCTCATGCAAGCTTATTGAAGAGTTATTCTGCCAATCAATCTGCATCTGTTCATTTTGAAGATTTTGATCTATTGATTCTTGCTACAACTCTGTCTCAAACCGAGATGCAGAGAATAGATGCATATATTCAAAATGGTGGCTCTGTATTATTTTTTCCATCTTCAACAGAATCAATCGCAGTCCAACAGCAATTCTTTTTGGGTATGGGATTAGGGCCTACAATATTTCAAGAATTTTCCACCTCAAATCCAGGAATTTGTATTAGTGCAGATAGACAACATCCAATATTACAGGGAGTTTTTAAAGGATTTAACTCAGAAAATGGGCTAGGTGATTCTCCTAAAATCATTAAGGCTTTATGTTCTCAGGCCGGACAATCAATAATATCAATGCAAGGTGGCAGTTTTTTAAATGAAATTAGAAGAGGCGAAGGTAAAGCAATGTATTGTGCAGTACCTCCGAGTCCTGAATGGAGTTCTTTTCCATTTACAGGCTTAATGCCTACTATTATCTATAGATCTGCTCAGTATTTATCTGCAAAAGAAGTATTTACATTAGAAAAATCTGCCGGACAAGAAGCAATCATAGTTATACCAACTAAAAGTTCAGCAAGTTCGATTTTTACTATTAAAGATCCCAATGGATTTGAATCTGATATGCAAGCAGCTGATTTACCAGGAGGGATGAGTTTACAATTTGGGAAACCAGAAATTACTGGAGTTTATGGTGTTTTTTCTAAAGATAAGAATCCAATAACTTCATTAATTGTAAATCAATCTTCTAAAGAAGGACATCTTATCTACAAAAATCTACAAGAAAGCATGTCTGCTTTAAAGAAAAGACTTAATCATCCAGAATCACTTCTTTTGCTTAATAAGAATGAGTCGATAGCAAACTCTGTTGCTAAAGCTAGAATTGGCACAGAACTATGGCGTTTCTTTATACTTCTAGCTTTGTTTTGCGCAATTACTGAAATGATAGTTGCAAAGCTAGCTGGAAGAAAGGCTTCTCCAGTAATTTAATATGTAACAATCTTATTTTTTACATAATGAGTAAGCTCAATGTTAGATTTTATGATGTCGATTGATAAAATTCTTTTTCATTTTATTAATTCATATGCAATAAGTGGTCCAGCAGATATATTTTTTTCTTTTATCACTGAATCAAAAAATATCTGGCCTTTTTATGGTGTTTTATTATCAATGTTACTTGTTAAATATGGCACAAGAGGTCGGATAGCATGTCTGTTTTTAGTACTTACAGTGTTTAGTGCCGATCTTTTATCTACCCATATTTTGAAACCTTTTATAGGAAGAGAAAGACCCTGCAGAGCTCTTTCTGAAACTAGAAAGCTAATCCCTTGTGGTCCTGGTCAATCATTCCCTTCTACTCATGCCATCAATAATGCATGTATTGCAATATTATTAAGCTTATTATTTCCCTTTATGAGAGTACCTCTCTGTATAATAGCTTTTTTAATAGGATATTCTCGCATTTATGTAGGTGTTCATTATCCTCTTGATGTATTTGGTGGTTTTATCATTGGAAGCCTTGCCGGAATTTCTGCTTTTTTCCTGGTGAAAAAAATAGAAGCAATTATGATAAAAAAAAGCATTTCCTAACTGTGTTGTATTATCAATATATAATACAATTTTAACGAAAATATCAACGAATTTGTAAAGCCCTGTATAATCAAATCGGAACAAAGTGTGTTAACCGATTCGTTTAGTATACTATATAATAAAGGAGTTTTATGAGAAAGCAGGTACTATCATTATGTATAGCAATATTGTTTGGTGCAATGTGCTCTTCATTGTTTAGCCCAATAACACCCTTATACGCTCAAGGTGTTACAAGTGGTGCTATAAGTGGAAGTGTAAAGTTTTCTGGAGGATCACTCTCTGGAATAAATATTATAGCTATCCACGAGCCAACTGGAACACAGTATAAAACTGGCACAAAATCAAATGGTGAATTTTTGATTTCTAATGTCCGTGTTGGTGGTCCATATACAGTTAAAGCTAAGGCTGTTTCTGCAAATGGTTCGGTAGTTAATCAAACAGTAAAATTAGGACAAAACCTACGTATTGTTATTGCATTAAATGAAAAAGTTACACAAACTAATGCCATAACTGTTATTGCTGATAAAAGTAATGTAGATGTTTCTAAAACAGGTGCGCAAACTAATATTGGCAAAGAACAGTTGAATAATTTCCCTACAATTAGTCGTTCTTTTCAAGATTTTGCAAAATTTACACCTCAAGTAGTTACTACTGGAAGTTCTATCTCTGTAGCAGGTAAAAATAATCGATATAATAATATTCAAATTGATGGTTCTAATTATACAGATTTATTTGGTTTAGGTTCTTCTGGGACACCTGGTGGACAAGCCAGTACCAATCCTGTGTCATTAGATGCTATCGAAGAATTCCAAGTATTGGTTGCTCCATTTGATGTTCGCCAAGGTAGATTTACTGGTGGCGGAATTAATGCTATTACTCGCTCAGGTACTAATTCTTTTTCGGGATCTGTCTATCATTTTCAGCGTAATGAGGCTTTGATAGATTCTTTAATTTATACAAGAAATGTATTATCCTCAAAAGGGACATTAGATTCTTCAATTAGAACTGCTACTGGTTTTCCTAACTTTAATGAAAGACAAACCGGTTTCCGAATTGGTGGGCCAATCATTAAAGATAAATTATTCTTTTTTGTTAATGCAGAAAATACTGAAAGAAGACAACCAATTGAAAACATTGCTTTAACTCAAAGTGCATATGCAAAGCAATTAGATTCAGTAGCTACTTTGGTAAAAGATGTATTAACAAATACATATGGTTATAATCCTGGTGTATTAAAAGGTTTTGAAGTTGTTCGCCCAAGTACAAAGCTGTTTGCACGTTTAGATTGGAATATTGATGAAAGCAATAGCTTAACCTTAAGAAATAATTATATAAGTGCTTATGATGATAATTATAGCACTACGTTAACAAGTCTTCGTTTTAGCGATAGAAATTATCGATTCAATAATAATCAGAACTCTACAGTATTGGAATTAAATTCCTCTCTTGGAGATAATATGAATAATGAATTGATCATTGGTTATACTAGTATTCGTGATTTTAGAGAAGTTACTGGTAATCCTTTCCCAGCAGTTACAATTCGTGATGCAGGTTTTCCTGGTTCTGCAATTCAATTTGGCTCTGAAGAGTTTTCTATTCTTAATAAGTTAGACCAAGATGTTATAGAGTTTACAGATAACTTTACTTTTTCTCCTGCAGATAATCATGTAGTTACCATTGGTACTCAAAATGAGATTTTTTCATTCAAAAATCTTTTTATTCGTGATGCTTATGCTACATATGCATTTAATACTTTTGCAGACTTTGCAGCTGGCCGCGCAGCAACTGCAAGTATGTCATTTGCAAGATCTTCATTCGATCCAAAATGGTCTGCTTCATTTACAGCTATGCAATTAGGTGGATATATTCAGGATGAAATAACAGTTAGCGAAGGTTTAAAAGTAAATATTGGTGTACGTGTTGATGTACCAGTTTTCCCAGATGCGCCTTCTTCTAATATTAATGCTGATACATCTTTCACAAGAACTGCTACTGTAAGTTCTACTGGTGCTGTAACTTATGCAGCAACAACAAATCGTTTAGGCTTAAAAACAAATGAAATGCCAGGATCTGCATTATTATTCTCACCAAGAATTGGATTTAATTGGGATGTGAATAATGATCAATCACTCATCCTTCGTGGTGGTGCAGGTATATTTACAGGCCGTGTTCCATTTGTGTGGATTTCCAATCATTATGGAAATACTGGTGTAGAAATAGCTCGTTTGTCTTTAACAGCAAAAGATTCTGTGAAATTTAATCCAACAATTGCAGATAGCCTTTCTTCAAATCTAAAAGATCCAACAAAAGCTGCTGCAGTAACAGAATTGAATTTAACTGGCAATGAATTTAAAATGCCTCAAACATTTAGAGCTAATCTAGGTATTGATTATAAATTACCAGGTGATATTAGTTTGACATTGGATGGTATGTATTCAATGAATCTAAATGAAATAGCTTATACAGATTTAAATCTTGGTGAAAGAAGAGACACAACACAATTAGGTTCTAGATTACCTGGTGGCAGAGGTGTTTATGGTGGATTCTCAGGAAGAAACACAAATCCAAGATTCTTAGATGGTAGATCTAAGTTTACTAATATTATTTTATTGAGTAATACAGATATGGGATATTCCTATAATGTGTCAGCTCAACTACAAAAGTCTTGGTCTTTTGGCTTAGATGCTATGATTGCCTATACAAACTCAGCATCTTATGATATTAACTCCGGTTTATCTTCGCAAGCAGTTTCACAATGGCGTTTTAATTATGTTCAGGATAATCCAAATACTCCTACATTGTCACGCTCTTATTTTGATATTCCACATCGTATGATTGGATCTTTAGCATATAAAATCGAAGTAATGCCAGAACTAACATTTAAGGCCTCTGTATTCTATGAAGGACGCTCTGGTCAGCCATTTTCATATGTATATGATGGCGATTTAAATGCAGATGGGCAGACATCTAATGATTTGATTTATGTTCCTAAAGATATCAATGATATCAATCTTGTATCTGTTTCTGGTTCTGGAGCAAGTACTAAGTACGCTAGGTCAGAAGCAGCTTATACAGCTTTAGATCGTTATATTTCTGCTGATGAAGCTTTAAATGCTGCTCGTGGTACAATTATGGAACGTAATGCTGCTCGCGAGCCTTGGAATAATCGTATAGATTTCCGTTTGGCAGCCGATATTCGCAATCCATTTGCAGATGGTCATAATCTAGAAGTAACACTAGATATTATCAATTTAGGCTCAAGTCCATTTAAAATTGTACCAAATCAAAGCGATGCACTTGTTCGTTTTGAAGGTTTAGCAGCAGCTGTAAATACTGCTGGACTTAATGGTACTGCTTTACCAGTAGGAGCCCCAATGTTTAGCTTTAGAGATAAAGAAAATCCATATCAATACAGTGATTTATTATCTCGTATGCAAATGCAATTTGGTGTTCGCTATTCTTTCTAAGAAATGGCATAGTTTTATTACCGCGAAGCGGTCGTTTTTTTTGATAAAAGCGATATGACAATAGCAGAAAAAGTAAGTCATAGTGCAAACAGCGCCCTGTTTACACTATGGCTTTCTTTATAAGTGTTATAATGAGGAACTATGGCATACTTTATAAGTGTTCGAATGTGGATGCGAATAATGCTTCATGTTTGGCGTCTTCAACTTACTCTGTTCATGTGGCGAACCAAGAAAATAAAAAAGTTTAAATATTTATATTCATTAAAATCGGAGAAACAATG